>Ga0065711_1028628_pt1 | contig 40082 bp, 23 predicted proteins | sample Hoacrofraction12_FD_59098 | JGI IMG/M metagenome (GOLD analysis project Ga0065711, IMG submission 59098) | Hoatzin crop microbial communities from Cojedes, Venezuela - Epithelial fraction 12 v2 (version 2) | ecosystem: Host-associated > Birds > Digestive system > Esophagus > Crop | place... | reverse complement strand
TTCAAGACCAGGTTGGACAGGGCTCTGAGCAACCTGATCTAGTTAGCGGTGTCCCTGCTCGCTGTGGGGGGGTTGGACTAGATGACCTCTAGGGGTCCCTTCCGACCCAAAACTTTCTATGATTCTATGACAGTGCTATGCAGTGTTGCAGGTGTTTCTGCACGTCACTGGAGAGGAGTTTGTATTGGTTATTGATAAAAATGTGCTTCCACCCAAGTCAGGGAGGAGGCTAGGATATGGGTGTTTAGAGAGATCAGTAGATGTTTTCCAGCCCTCTGTGCCTTCCTGACTCCTTCCACTTTTTAACACATCATTCCTGTGATGTGCACTCTTGCCTCCAGCCTTGTATACTCAAGTTTCAGGAGCCTGTCACACCTTTGTGACTCCCAGTTCTCTTTTGAGTCACTTGGTCCCTTTCTGTATCCTTCCCAGACTTCTGCTCTGTATTTCCTCTCGCCTCCTGCCCACCCATTTGTGTCTTCCTACTTGAGGTTCACTCCAGCAGCTGAGAAATAACATATGGAGTCAGCAACAGGTCACTTCATATTTAAAAATATTTAAAGTTCTCAAACATGGCTCTTAGCTGCTGAGAATGGCTTGCTTTCTTTTGCCTGCTTCCCTCTTGCTTTCTCCTCTCTGCTGTCTCCGGAGCTTCCTGGCCCTCCTTTATCTTACAAGAATCAAGCAGGTACTTAATCTTTTCCATTCCCTGCAACCCTCCACCCAGTTGCTGTTAGACATCTGTACTAGTTTTGTGTGCATTACACTCATACTCTTTAAAATCCTTGGAACTTTCAGTAACATGTTGTCAGTGTCAATTCCTGAAGCTTAGTGTAATAAGAACAGCGAATGTAGATGGTACTAAGTCATCTGCATGTGTCCTTTTGCAGGATTTGATATGCTTAATATCTTAACTTCTCAAGTATTAGTTAAAAATATCTTTAGAAATGGATTTGAGGATGGAACTTGAAGGTACGTTGAGTAACGCTGCAGCAAATGGACATGGGAGCAAGACTGGTGGATGAACTGTTGAGAATGAAACAATGAAAAGGAGATTGGAAGGAAGAGGAAGAGTAGTGATGAGAGTAAGAAAGCGGGCCGGAGATGAAAAAGATGGCTTTAGTATTGAGTAATCTCTTGACAGTGGACCACAGTGTACACGTTAAGGAAATATCAGGGCACAAAGGAGAGGTAATACTACAGGAATGGGAAGGACCACGTGGTCAGGGTTTGAACTTGGAGCTGTGGCTCCTGCTGGCACTTCTCTGCCATATGGACTTCTGTGGACCTTATGGAAGAAATCTCTGTCTGAGAAGGGAAAGCAGACTACAGAGGGTCTGGCTGCCTATTAATTTATAAACGAGTTTAGGTAGTAATCCTGTGGGAGGACAAGGATTAGCTTTGGAGATCCTGGTTTTGTTTTTCCTGTCTCCTCCTGCTACATCAGTACAAGCCATCCTCCTGCTCACAAAGGAGAGTCTGTAATCTCCCTGTGATAGCAGTTTCAGGATGTCTCTTCAGAGTCTTCATCTCTGAAGTAGATACAGTATCATGGGCCAATCTTAAAATGCTAAATACATATTTTCTGTCACTGATTTCAAAATTTTTGAGAATTGTGTGGGCCAAGTTCTTCTCAACTATAAATGCCTTCAATTTCTTGGCCTTTTCTTTTTGTGTTAGAGTATTCTACTTTTGCATAGCTGAAGGATTTTGTTTGTCCTTCATCCTTGCCAGAAGGGCAGGAATCCTGGCAGCTAAGGTGACTGATCCTCAGGAGAAGGAACTGGTCTGCCTGTGAGCAGAATCAGATGGACTTTGTTTAAAACTGGACTAGGATATGGGCTACACCTCGGTTTCTTCCATAGTATGGGTAGGTGGATGCAGAGGAGTCCAACTGCTGTAGACCTGACACAGGACTGGAAAGCAGCAGAAGCTGTGTTTTTCAAGATCTACAATGAGTACAGTAGAATATATTCTAGTATAAAGCTCCATACCTGAAGCCTAAATTTTTCTATATGTGCAAGAATACTTGTCAAGACTTACTGAAAGAGCTCTGGGATCCGAACAGTTCCTTTTCTCTTAAAATCTGTTGGTCTGTTTCCCAGTGTTTATGGTTGGGCTAGAGAGGAGATTCATATGCTTCGGGTTACCTAAAACTGCTGAGGAATGGGTTGTGGATGGATCTCATGTGAACAGCGGGAAATATTAATAAGGAGAACTCTAGGCATTAGTCTTCATTGAAATTAATCTATCAGTAATAATGGCTGCATAGATAACTAGTTACATCTGTTTAGCATTTATGGTTCTTATTTCTGTTCTTTAAGAGGAATTTTACTTTTGGGTCCCTGTCTAACTGTTGCTGTCTCGTGGTCAGGTAGGAGTTGGAGAGGCTCTCATGACTTTTACATTTTGACAAAAATATATATATTATTTTTTCCTCCTCTACCCTATGCTGTATCTTCTGGTGTAATAAAATTATTACCTTGTCCTGTGAACCTTACTACATTTGAGACATGTTGAGTATAGAAACCAGATGGTAAATCAAGATATTTAAGCTGTTTCCTTCATGCTGACAAGCGCTCTATAAAGGCCTAAGTTAGTGTGTTAAAGATTGGTTTGGGAATTTTAGGGATCCAGAAACTACTCCAAATATGAGGTTAAAACTCGGTAATAAAAATGTAAGAGAACTTTAAAACATAAGTATTTTTTTAGTAGTTGTATTAACCCGGATGCCTTTTAAAGTTTTCTGATTTTTCTTTAGAAAGAGCGCGTACTCTACTGTAGATGCCATACAGCAGGACTCCAACTTAGTTGCTTAATAATTTTAATATTAGACATTGATAGCTCCCCGTATTCTCATTTACAGTCGAGCCACAGTTTCAAAGACAGGGCTTGGAAGGGAGGAGGCGTGATCCAGAGGGGAGGTGTGTGCCCCCTGTTCTGTGTATGGCATCCATGGCTCTTCGCTTCCTCAATTCTGCTGTCTCATGAGATGTGCAAGTGTAGGCTGGCACCTGTAGATCTCGAAGACTCATTGGGAAGGAAGAAATGGTGCCTTTCCATGTGGTACACCTATTTTTCTTTAATTACTGCGGTGACACACAAATGAATAGGCTTGAGGGCAAAAGCCTCTTTAAGAAGTTTATTGACGTCCTCCTCTCAGAGGTACTGCCCTTCTGAATATATATGTTGAATAATAAACTGGATCTGCGTGGAAGTCACCTTAAGAACAACCAGCATTCTCCGTCCTAACTTTTTTTTTTGTTTAAGCAGATCTGCTGTGGAGCACAGCCCTGTAACGCAGCTCATTTTGCATACCTGGCAGTATGGCAGGCGGAGGTGGGCGAGAAGGACCAGGAATGAGTAATGGGGAAAGTGGGGGGAAAGGGGACACCTGCCTGCCAAAGAACACTTGCCAGGATGATGTATATTTAAATCTGGGTGATACTGATGGCGAGCTGCGTGGCTAGTCTTACTATTCATTATTTTGAATTTAATTGAAAGTCTTGGATTTGTTCATGCTACTACTGTAGGAGAGAAGATTCAACTGGTGCCTGTCAGACAAGAACCTGGAGAAGGATATGTTCCCTCTAGATAAGTGGCTTTCAGACCTTCAGTTTTTTTGATGACATTACTTTTTTTTTTTTTTTCATCCTGCTGATTTCTGCTTCATTACTTCACCTGTCCCCGGAGAAACAGAGAAAAGCGTGTTTTCCACCCTGAGCTCCAGCAAACTCTGCCTGTACCTCTTCCATTATTAGCAGAGGCTGCTATTTCCCTGCTCTCTTTGGCCAAAGCCTACATGCTTCACATGCCACAAAGATCATCTTCCTGTGGCCCCCAGTGATTCGCAGAGGAACTGGTTGTCTCTTTCTTGGCTCAGTCTTGGGAGTTTCCCTGGATTGGCTTGCCTGGCTCCCTGCAAGGAAGGGAAGCGGGGTCTCACCCGTTGTGCCGCTGTAGGTGTGGTGTGTTAACCTGGGGCTGCTCGCCTAGCTTTGCACAGTGGCAGAGGGGGAGTGGGAGGAGAAGAGTGCGCTGCCCAGCCTGTCCCTTACTGCTGACAGCACAGAACTGCAGCTGTGGGTCCTATTCCTATCACCCTGTCCCAGCTCTACAGCTTTTTTCCACCAGTTGGTTTGTTTGGGAAAGAACAAACATAAAATCCAGTGGGTTCTTCCTGTATTTCTTCAGAATATGTTCTGGTTTTCCTTGGTTGGGAACTACTGCTTCAGCTCCTGGGGTTCCCTGCTGCCACTGCAGTACTCACAGGTTGAAAAGCTGGAGCAGCCCCGGTTACTCTGTGTACGTAATGGTATTGCTCTGTGGTCACCCTGTTTACCTTTCCGTTTGGAGTTGCAGCTTACATTCTGGGGACTTTGGTGCTCTGCAAATGTTAGCAAATACAGCTGTGGTTATTCAAGGGAGTTAGGGAAGACGTATGTTACATCCTTGGTAAGGGAAGCCTCGGTTTAAACAATTCATTTGGTAAAACTGCTTTTGACACATTCTCACTACAGAATTTTATCACCTAGGAGGAGCACAGCAAGTTATACCTCTGACAGATTTACTCTTTTATTCTTCCAATTCTTCTGCAAGTTAAAATTAGCTGATTTAGGGTTATTATTAGATGCTTCTTGTGGCTTCCCTTTGGTTTCAGTAACAGAGTTTACATTATACTGATGGAGGCAAAAAGTCCTCTAAATGCATATTCAGGCTGTGAATCTGACATAATGGGGTAGATGTTATGATATGGTCTGTTCAGGTGAGACCTTTATTCTCTTAAATATACTTACTTATTTTTCTGTAGGTATAACTGACACTTGCAGAAGGTGGGGGAGGGATTGCTTAATAGTTTAGGTTTTGTAGTAAAATAAATTATTTAATCGAGCCTCTGACAACCTAGCTGCTCTGAATTTCAGAACAAATGAAACACTTTTGGTCTTGTAGTTCGTCGTGCTTTGTCTGTTGGCTTTTCTGCCTTGGAGCTGGTGTACCACATGTCCATTTTTTCCTAAGCTGTATTTGAACTCTTCTTCCTTTCAGATGCTTTGTAACCTAACTACCCCCCAATGAAGCAGTTCACTTATTCCATGGGCAGTCCAGGCACAAGTGTGAAATCCCTTCAAACATTATGGCTTCAACTTTTGTTATAGGGGACATTCCATTTGGAGGAATAAGTTGCATTTACCTTCTGCATCTGAGTTTGATGAATTGTGTATAAATGTTGTTTACTGTTAAAACGGTGCATGGTCTTTCTGTAGTGTCTGTGTTTTATTAGAGTAATTTAAAAAGAAAACCACTGAAACGATGTTACTACTGGGTGTCTGATTGCCAAGTTAATCTCTTATCACAAGTCCCATTGATCTTCTGTTTGAGCAGCTGAGAGTCTGTTTTATGTATAGCGATCTTTCATAAAGTTTATTCCTGGTAATAAAGCTAACTGGGGTGAGTGCCAAGCTATTCTCAGAGGCAGTCTGCTCTCAACAAGAGGAGTATTTTATTTTGTTAGATGGGGTTATTGTTTGGGTATGTACTTGTGGCAGAACTAGTGAAATTGCTAGCGAGTGAGTCAAACTGGGTTCAGAGGTGTACTCTTACTGGTATGAAGTTAATGGCATTACTGCGCAAATAGTCATTCAGGTCTGACTTTTAATATGATGCCCAGAATCGCATGCATTTTCTACTTATTACTGTATGGTATTATTAAATTGGATTGTTAATCTGTTCTGTGGCATGGCAAAAACCTTAAAAAAACCCCACACTACAAAACAACACAAAAACCCGCTCCACCCTAGAACTTTCAGTGCATTCAATTTTATTATGTGTAAGAGGAAGTAATTTTATTTCACAGAGCACAGCTGTATTGATTTATCTGAAACTCTGTTGGTTTTCAGATTTTTGAAATCTTGCTTCTAATAGCCTGCATTTGTGTGGAGGTACTTAAAGTATCTTGGTACCAGGCATACATGAAATTGAAAAAATAAATTATTTCAAAATATTAGTAGTTAACTTTCAGTAAAGTTACTTTTCATAAAGTAAAATTTTACCTTTAGTAAAGTTTACTTAAGCTTTATTGCAAAGTTTCTGAACTATTGCTGTGTATTCAGAAGAGTTCGATAGATGGCAGGGCACATGTTCTTTGTGCTAATTATTTTGTTAACATTCATATGAAAAGGGCAATCTCACTGCTGTGCACAACAATCTGAATAAATTCCTATAGTCTTATGGCAGTTTTGGGAAGCAATGGTGGAAATGTGGGTGCAGAGAGTGGCAGGAGGGCATGGACGTGCCTGTGGTGCACACAGAGGCGTGGGGATGGTGAGGGAACGGGGCAGGGTTTGCACTCCAGGTATCGGAATACCAAGGTGAGGGAGTTGGCGGGATTTCCATCCTTTCATGCTGAAAGCAGGGGCTGATGTCAGAACTACCTGACACAGCGCTTACTGAAATCGCGAGGGCAGGTCACTGCTCAGGCTGCTGTATCAGGCTCATAGCACTCTAGCTGCATCCATTGCTCTTTATAGCTTTGAAGAGATTCTGTACCATGAATCATAAAATTTAATGTTCCCTTTAAATTTCTCCTGAAATGAGGAGAAAAGCACACAAAAAATCTAGAACACGCTTTTATCATGCAATAGCATGTTACGATCTAAACAGAAGGGATAAATTATTATATATCATATAAGGAAACTGGAGAAAATGGAAGGAGAAAATGTCTGTTATTTCAGCCAATATTAACTATTTGTAATCACGGTGGGTATAAACGTTTTTTTCCTATTGCTCCTTACCTGTCATTCAAAATTACTGATTTATAATGGGCAACTGACTGCAAGTGATGGGTAGTCTGCATCACTGCCCAGCTTGTCCTGTGGTGGTCTGGGTGGTGGCTTAGTGTGAAGATCTTGGCATGATAAAGCAGAAGCAGCTTAGCTTTAGCCAGGCTGTTGTACTGTTGTAATCGTTAATGCCACATAGTAATCATGGTATGTTATAGAGTGTAATTGCAACTAATGATGTCCTTACATCATGGCTTCTCTGAGCTGAAAAGTATCAGTGTGTCAGTAATTCAAGCATAAAAGAAAAGCCTGCATTTTAAAGTATTTAGAGAGCCTTGTGAGACTTCTGCATCTCCTGGCACATAATGGAATTGGGCAGTGTTCTCTGGCAACTTTGCATTATTCCTTTAAAAACATGTATTCTTACCTGAAGCATTGTTGTAGAGCCAAACTTCGGGTTTTGAGGTTTTTTCCAGTTTGGGGTGTTTTCCCAGCAGATTATTTCTTTTCATATGGAACTTTTCAGGTTGGATTTAAAACTCAGTGTTAGCCTACACTATTTTTTTTATATTGGATCAAATCTGGATTTCCTCTAAATAAAAAATATTTATTGTGTAAATAGCTTACACAGAAATGTGGAAACAGAAATATTTCTATGTAGCTCAGACATTTCAGTATTAAGTCTAGTATAGAACTGGCAAAATTGCACTTTTGCTGGAGTAAAGTGTGGTGTTCTTCACTGGCTGAACGTTGCTTTTTTCGTACGTGACGTGTGACAGTGGTGACTGTAGGTGAGAAATAGTCCACTTGAAATAAATAGTTCTTTCTTTAAAATGGGAAAGCTTGGATTTTCTAACTGGATTTATGCTGGTCCACTATACGGCTTTATTATCTAGTAGAAGAGAAACCCATATATTATCATGAAGCCACTATGTTCGATCTGTCTGGGACTTATTTAGCAAGTAAGAATGTTAATTTAGTGTATACTGGCTAAGATAACTAGTTGTCTGGAGGGTCAAGGTACTGACTTCAGAAGCATTTCTGAACAAAGATGTTGCAGTTGGTGGGTGGATGGCACTGGTCTCAGCTGTTGTATGGGCTTGCATAAATAGTATCATCTCCACTTTAATCTTTCGCGTGTTCAGAGGTAGTGTGCATATTTCTGTTTAACCCCTGGACACTTGCTGGCATGCATGACCCTTTAACAATTCCTATCCCTCTGTCCATCCCTGGCACCTTGGCTCCAAACAGTCTGGGAGGATAGCCAGTAATTTTGAAGTTTTTTGTTAAGAACGTCTCTTTAACAAAAAGCATTTTCATTTCATCGATGTGCAGTTTCTGTTGTAATTCTCGCATCTCTGCTGTACAATATTTGCTCCCTTTTGTATGTAATAATCGGTTAAATATATTAAAACTGGTGTTGATGGTTACTGGACTTTGGCATCAGGAAAAAAAGCTTTTTTTATTTCAAAAAACAGCAACAAAGGCTGGAGCAGTGTGTTTCATAAAGGGAAGTTGGCTTCTAAGTTGTGTTTTAGGATAAGCATTTTATTTCCTTTACCTTAAAAATCTGAGAATGAAACAGATACTTAAACCGTCAGTCTTCGTGGATCTGTTTCTCCAAAATTAACATGCCTGTATCTCACCAATTTTTTGTATCGCTTCAGAGACATAGTTCTAGTAAAGTAGTTTTAGCGGCTTTTTCTGAGGCTTGTGGATGTTGTGCTGTGGAGGGAAGTACCCAAAGGCTCTCAAGCATCAGGGCTTTCTGCATATCTCTTTCCTGTTTTTTAATGGGGGAAGAGGGAAAAGATGCAGTAGACTGTGTATTGCAGGCATTGTTTTTGACTAGCTTTTATCGCTTTCGGTGGTATAAATTTAATCATGCTCAAATACCAACACGGTAAGTGTAGCAAATGCAAAGAAAGGCCAAAATAAACTTCAGAGTGACCTGAACTATTAGATCAATAGGAATAAGTGGAAACTGAATCTTCCCTGAAACTAATACCAGTAAAGGCCTGTGCACAGGGAGAGAAAGTAAACAGCAAGGCTGGGAAATGGATTGCAAGAAGTTTGTTTCCATTTGGTAGCGACGTTCGCACAGCTGCTAGCTTTTGTATTGCTCAAATGCTTGAATTTCTTTTGTAACGATGGAGCCTGGATGATCCCAGAGGTGGTTCACCCAAGGATCTATACTCCTGAAAGTTTGAGTCGTTCTAGTTTGTGTTAGAAGAAACTGAAGCTGTAGTCATAGAAATATGCTAATAAAATAATTTAAGGACGATGTAGGTGGTATTACGTTATTGGACATCTTTTAGTTATATTATTCCCCCTTATTTTTTTTGTAGCAAACTTTGGCCTGTTCCATTTTAACGGCGTTGTTGAGCGAGTTCTCAAGTTCAAGTAAAACCAGCAACATTGGACTAAGCATGGAGTTCCATGGTAACTGTAAACGTATATTTCAGGTAAACTAGTTCTGTATCAATATATGCTACCTGTCTTTCTAAAATTTAAACACTGAGAAGCAGAAGTACTTTCTTGTGCCAGGTGCACTCAGGTACAGCGTGTGCCTAGCAGCATTTAATAGGTCAAATATTATGTTGTAAATGCAGATACTGGCTACTTCAGGAAAGTTGATAATGTATTTTTTAAAAACTCATATCGAAAAGGTGCAATCCCTTTTTGCTCATTTTATGAATGTAGAGCTACAGATCTTTATGTGGTTGGACTCTTTAATTCCTTGGCTACCAATTGCAAACAAAACGAACACTCTGTGGAACAATGATAGTCTTAAATATAGCTTTGGTTTAAAGCCAAGGAGAGCTATGTATTTAAAAATATTATTGCAGATGGTGTAGTCTGGTTGTCTCAGATGTATTGTTTGGCCAGGCAGAAATGTTTTTGTGAAGGCATTGCTTTAAACTGACTGTTGTGGAACAACTTACCAACTTTTTTTCATGCCAAAGACCAACCCTCTCTTCCACCAGTTGTTAAAAACATTGTTAAGTTTTTCTTTTAATGACTAGCATTTATGAGAAGATTTTTTTCCTTATTCTTTCCAAACACGATCTATTGATTTTGGCAAAAAGTCTGGGGGTTGTGACTGACACGTTCAGAATATTTTCTGTATTTTAATGAAAATGGGGTGAAAACAGAAAAGTCTTTTCTCTTTAGAAAAGTATTTCTTCTTAATCAACATTTTAATTAATGACTGAGAGACTCTATTAATATATTGTGTTCGTCCTGACTGTAGGAGGACGATCTGCGGCAGATCTTCATGCTCACAGTAGAGGTACTTCAGGAATTCAGCAGACGTGAAAACCTCAGTGCTCAGATGTCTTCAGTGTTTCAGCGTTATCTTGCACTAGCCAATCAGGTCTTAAGCTGGAACTTCCTTCCTCCAAATCATATCCTTTTAATGTCAGGTCCTTTATTTCAGCTGACTTGGGTTGCTTCTACCAGGTGATAAGTAAAGTCTTTGTGAGGAGATTAAAAATGTAAAACTTACAAGCCTGATATTTGGTCCTTGATTTGTTTTCTTCCATTAGTGCTCATGGTCACCCCTGTGCCTGCTAATGCAGAAGCTGCTCTTGCTCTGCATTGAAGTTTTAAAGTGTTTTATATAAAAGGCAAAACTAGTTCAGCAGAGCAGCCACTTATTGCAGGTTGATGGTCTGTCTGGTTGGGGCAGAGGAGAAGTGTCATATGCTGCTTTAACGCATAACCAAACGGTGAGAGGTCTAAGCACTGCTGAATTTGTATGTGGAGGTCTGATATGTCCTACTTTTCTCCCTCAGAGAAGAGGAGGCGGCAGGTAAATGCCCGATCATCTAGGAATGTGCCGGCTCAACCGACTCCCCATAGGAGAGCACGGTCATATAGTAGAACATGTAACAGGTTCTCTTTGGTCTAAAGAAAAAGTATTTGCTAGCTAAGAGAAGAAATGGCATCTCCTTTTTTTTGGCAATACACAGGTGCCATTGCTTCCCTATTGACATCTTTGTGATGTGTGCTGATTATGAAAGTCCAGAGAAAGGTAAAGATGAAAAGTTGAGCAGGAAATGGGAATCAGAAAGAGTCTTGGTGAGGGAGAGAAGAAAAAAGATACAAAAATGGTCAGCCCGAAAAATGGGCTAGAAGAATATTGTAGAAATAATCAATCACATTCTCTATTTAATAGAGAGTTACGACAGCACTTGCGATAAAACATTACAACGCCTCTTTCAATAGCTAGACTGTCTTTAAGACGCTCAGCAAACTTTCCAAGAGCCAAATTTTTAAGCTGGTTTATAAACTTCTTTTCTTAAAACCATTGCTACTAAATTACACATACTGCAGGAATGTGGATGTTGCCTTCAAATCCAATGTAAGGATTTTATTTGCTTTCCTGGTTTGAAGGTCAGAAGGCGCTATCTATGTGTTTGTTGTCTTTGATTCCATTCATTGTGCAGTGGGTAGCAAAAGTGAAATTTATTTGAAACTGGACATTCCTTGGTTCACATCTGTAAAGCAGAATACCAGTTATTTTGTCTTTATGGAAGGTGCCACAGATTAAAAGTAAATATCACAGTGCTATTAATCACGGAAGTGATTTGGCGGGGATCCAGAGAGGAATTTAGTGCATGTGCCTACAAGACTGAGACTGGGGTTAAATTATTGCATCTTACAAAAGGTTTTGGAAGAGAATTTGGGATTTGTAAGAATTCAAATATGTGAACACTTTTTTTTTCCTAAGCTGTAATCTTAAATAGAAGGGAAATGCTCTTGTGTTGTGCAGTGGTGGGTAGAGGTGGTTCCCTCTGAATTTTAGTCTTGCTGTGTGCAAACCTCTGAAGTAGTTCCAAATACTGATGTTGTTACGGTTTGAAAGCGAGGGCTCTAATTCTTCTTGGGCACTTTATCCTAAGCTAAGGTTTGCAGTGGTGGAGCTAGATACATACAAGCAAGATGTGAAGCCTTGGGAGTTCCAGCTTTCATTTGTAACTATATAATATGAAGTGATTTAGTCTGTAGGTGCTAGTAAGTAAGTGTTAACTGAAATAGCTAAGCAAGCTGTTCCGCTGCTTAAGATTAACCGTGTTTTCTGCTACTTGGCCTACTTGGGATACTATGAAAACAAATTCTGGCCACTTCTGGAGATCAGGTGGACCTTTAGTCTGAACCACTGCAAATGCTTCTACATGTCTCTATTTCAAATCTTTTCATAACTTCTGCTCTGCTTGATACTATCTTTTTGTTTTCTACTGTTGGACATTTCATTTTGCGGTAAGAATTACAGCACCAGCTTGGTTCTCCCTCCTCTACATAGCAACCTGTTTTCACAGAAGTTGAAATGACTTTAATCATCCTTGAGAAATGCAGGTCTTAGTTGAGTAACATCTCAGTAGGTGTTGGGGTTTACAGCACCACGTTGATTATATTGTGGCTCTTCCTTAAGAAGACTGGCTTAAAAGTTGATTGTTGGCACATGGGCAGTGAAACTTCACTTGGCTGCAGTTTCTAAATAGGTAGCACATTACAAAAGAACATAAGAATTGCTGTGTTGATTGATCAGTTGGTATCCTTTTGGTATCCTCTTTCCAAATCTTGACAGTACATATGCTGAAGCAATGGGCATAAATTTAATACTTGAAGCATGGAGTAAACCGATCCATTGTATCCACAGACACATCTTTTTTCCTTTAGTTGGTATTTCCCTTGGCAAGATAGTATTGGTTCTCAGTATTCCCTACAGCGTAACAGTAATCTGCAGTATTTGTATACAATCTTTAGCAAGATTCTTGTATCTCCAAAAAAAGGAAGTGGCATAAATGTGCATTAACTCTACAGTGACCATCGCCAAGAGGTACATTATTTAAATCACTAAGCTGCAAGAATTACATCAAAACATACAACTTCTCAAGAGTTCTGCTACAGGATAACTTAGTATGTGTTGCATTGTTAAATGGACAGCGCTGGCACCAATTATAACAAAAGAGTTGTAGTAAGTCTGTATAGTCTATTGCTAGCAAGGGGAGCTGGCAGGAAAGATGCATTCTGGAATAGCCATCTCATTGGAGCAACAAAAGAAAGGAGGCTGGGACCTACCTACTTTAGGCTGGAACTCAGTAATTTTTGAGTGTCTTAGCATGTAGTGCCTGCAGTAGGAAGGGCAGAGCATGATGACCTAGGAGTCCTCCTTTCAGTCATGTGCAGTTTCTTCTACTTCATTTTCTAACACACAGGCAATAATCTAGTGTTATTTTTATCTGCTACCTCAAGGTATTAATTCACCTGGTGTCTGCAGATGCTTCAGAGGTTTTTGGCAGTACTGTTGGAAATGACAATAACACAGGATTCCAGTTTTGCACTAGGAACGTATGGCAGTCTGTTGTGGCATGTTGGCTGCTGCAGAGTTTCGTTTTTCAGTGCTGTTAACAGCACTGTTAAGTACTGTTTACTCGTATGGAACTAGTTTTAACTGCATCTTTTCTTAAATGAATGTTTTGACTAATTAAGGAAGTGCAAGTTATCAGTATTAAGAGGTACAGCCCTCTCCTTTACAAGGGTGCTTTCGAGGATCCCATTCCTAGTACATGATCAGTGTTCAAAGTCCCCAGTTAAGGAGCAGAACGTTGCTGGGCTTTAATGCACCTTGACATGGACGTATAATACAGCCTGTGGAGTAAGGATGTAATTACAGTTTATATTCTTCTACCTCCAGAGATGTTTCTCGCTTCTTCTTGACTTTGGGATTTATCTGTTCTTGTAGCCACGTTCTAATGGACTTGGGATGAATGTTCTCAAATGCAACAGTTCTTAAACAGAACATGAGATTTTGTCCAGCTGTTTCCCATCTACAGAAGGGTGTTTATTATCTGTCATTAGGAGCTGTCATAGAACTACTTACCCTTTATTTGTTAAGGTACAGATTTTTACAACTTTTTGTAAAGTGTGCTAATAGTACGTGGATAAAGACGAAATTGAGCTTTAGTTCTTGTTTGGGATTTGGTGCCTGTACTTGCTTGGAGGCAAGCTGGCAGTTTTTCAAGTGAATGTAGCATATGAGATTAGGTTTAAAATCCAGGTTGCATAAACCTAATGGGATGCACTCCACTAGTGTGCATTGTTGCTGTTCATTTGAAATTAATGGTGTGATGGCAGTTGTATGAACTGACTGAAGCTTTGTCTGATCTGCATGCTTTTTTTTTTTAAGTATGTGTGTTCCTCAGCCACACGGTTAGAGGAACAAGCTCTTCATATCTCTGTTCTGAAAATGTCATTTGTACCTCAAGCCAGGATGAGACACCTTTATGGGAGATCCTGTGAACCGTATAGCTCTGCAGACTTTCAAGGTTTGAACTCAGTCCAACCCAGATTGATCGCGTCTGTTATGTGCAATGGAAGTGCACGACAAGCACACAGAATGCTCCAGAAAAGTTTAGGTTTGTTTTGAGAAATGATTTGAGTTGGCATTGCTGCTGAAAAAGCACCCTTGTTCTAGCAGCTCCCATGAGCATGACACTGAGCAGGGAACCTCCTGGCTGAAAACATTTTTTAGCAGGTTGAGGTCCTCACAGCAAAAGAAATGGTTGAACCTGTACTGAGGAGCGCCAACATAGATTTCCTTCAGCAGCAGGGCTGCTTTCCTTAGGTCTTGTGTTTGGTAGCAGCCTGGGACCTACCTGAATCTACTACAGCCGTGTGCCCTTATCTGAAAGGTGAAGGGTTGGGGTACTATCCTGGCTTTTGTTTGGGATATAAAGAAAAATTCAGTGTAACTCAAATAGCTGTATGTGAGAATGTGCAAAAGAGAGCAGCATTTTACTTTCCTCAGACTTATCACTCCTAGGTAAAAACTGACCTGACTTTGAAATCCCCGATATTTAGAAATGATTTCTAGGATACTATGTGTTTCCTTGATAACCCTTCCTAGCAACTTCTTAAGACAAAGTTGAGCAAAACCAAGAAGATTGACAGATGCCCTGAATTTGGTCATAATTGCACTAAGCATGTTTGTATTGATATTGAATTTTTTAACAAGTAGGGTTTCATCATTTGGGTTTTTGCTGAATTCTGAAGTAAGTTTGCAGTGAAAGAGCATCGCAAAAGCAGGTATCAGAAGAGGAAGAGAGGCTAGTAATGACCCTTTTTATGAAGGGGAACTGAGAAAATATATGAGTGGTTTTCTCTTCTGCTTTCTTGCCCCAGTGGTTTTAAGTTTCCAGTTTTGCAGTACTTTGTCATCAGCTTCCTAGGTGGCAGCCAGTATATAGTGGAAGGGTGTGACTCTTCACCTGCATCTGCATGACGGTCACGGTGCTTTAAGCGTAAGCTAGGCTTAAAGTGATGAGCTTGCGTACTATTAGCTGTATAACCATTGCAGCAAAATGTAGCAGGAGCTGCAGAATCCGCTTGGGTGCTCAACAAGAGACGGGGTACCGGTACAGCCACACCACTAACGGCTCCGTAATTGGCCAGTTTTAAAATTAGCTTGGGGTCTTCCTACACTTCCACGCTTGTTGCTGCACAGATGCTACGTGAATCCAGTGTCTCCAACAAAAAGTAGTTGTTTCTCTCTCATGACAGTTAAGAATACTTGTGTTTAAATAATTAGATATTTAAGCATGCATTCCTCCTTCTGAATGCTGGATATGTTTGCTGAGAGTGTAAGTTATGTACAGGTTTGTGAAGCATTTCTCCATAGGGGGCAGCAAGTCTCTGCATCAGTTTTAGACAGTTGCTCCTAGACTCATCCCATGTGCTTGGCTGATGAGCTAGCAAGCCAGAGGAGGTCTTAAAAATCCAAATATAATCAGTATGTTAGCATTATAACACTGGGTGGCAGATAGTTACATTTCTAAGGCGGTTTTTTATTTGTAAAGTATAAGCCTAAGACTGACACAAAGCTCTTCAGAATTGTTCCAAACAGCAAAGGTGAAGTGATTACAATAACTTTTAAGAAAGATATTCAGGCCTTAGCACTTCGGGAATTTTCCCTCCATTTCTGAATTGTTCTTCACTCCTGTGGAGAAATTTGTGAACAAGGATCTGGCAGAAGAAATCTCAGCTTTGATTTCAGAGTTCCTAATTTACTGCTTTGTGGAAGGGTAAGCCTTACGTCTCTTAGGAAAAAGACTGTGGGATCCATTCTCAGCTGCTGGAATTTGTGGGAAGTCCTGAAGTGAAACGTTATAGTCCCTCGTGGCTGCCTTAGGATATGAAACATTTTGATACTCATCTTCACCCATCAGTTGCTTCCTGGGACAGAGGCAAAGAGTGGGAGGAAAACCACACGTTTATTTATCTCTCTCTTTTTTTTATATATTCCTCCAAGGAGCATATAAAACTTAAAATTTATTTTTTTTTTACAAATGACAATTTTAAAATTGCAAGTTCACAATTTTAAAAAGATTACTCTTAGTTCTCCAGCTTATGAAACAAAACCAAGCATAGAGCTAATGGATATATACATAAACTTTAACAAAACAGATAAAGGAAAATCTGTTCTACACATTATGGTCTTGTCTTCTTCCTCTCTAGGCACTAATTAGTGAGCACATGAGCCTTATCATACAGGAACGCATCTGGTTATATTCTTATGCTTTTCAGTGGAACTTGGTACATGTTCTTGAGTAACCTGTTCCGATTCAAGCAGGAGGTTCTGGTCTCTGCAGGAATCGGTGCCGTAAGGTTTGTGAACTGGGTGAAACATTGCTGTGCTTCTGGTAGCTGTTTCTTAGCTTGGATTTCCATGTCATTCAGAGTGACCTGTAATGAGAGTTACTCATTCTTTAGTAGAATTGGGAGAATTGCAAGCATTTATATTTATTACCAGAAGTTTTACAATTGTTTTTCATTTGAAAAACAACAACAACAAAAAAAATCAACTCCAGCCCTCCAGCATGTCAAAATAGACTGATCTGTGCTTGTCGTAAATCCATGTTATAGCTTGAGTGCTTACAAATAAGTGTTGTGCTAGTTCTGTACTTTTTGTTTCCTCATAACTATTGAGCATTATATTAATTTTTGATGATGATGACTACATTTGTCCTGTGTACACCCAATTTTTTCCAAGTTTGGCATAGCAGGACTGCTGCTAATAAGGCTGAACCATAGCACAGATCAAGTTGAGGTATTTCACAGCAGCAAGCATCTCGACAGCTAACTTATGCTAATATTTGTGTACGTCCAGTATGTGATGGAAAATGGGTGTAAGATCTCCATGATAGGTGCAGGCTGAATTTTTGTTGTTCGGTGAACAGAGATTTTACCCACAAATCTGCAATTGTCAGATGTGTCATCAGTCCATTAGCATGAGAAACGATACTAAAAATAACAAGATAGGGCTGCTAAATACTGAGGCTTGTTAAAATAGTGACAGCAAACTAGCCCTTCTTTCTTTCCACGTGAAAAGTATTACGTAGCTGGTCCCCTCTGTAGATTCAGCCTAGTGAAGAGCAAATTGATTTTCAGAGATCAATGATGTATCTGTGATCATCTTCTGATATTCATGTATTTGCAAGCCCATTGTTTATTGGAGAGTTACACCAAAGGATGCTCTTGTCAGTAAACAATTTTAAAATGTTGTTTTTTCTAAAGCATTCCAAATGAAAAGGAAAAAAGTATAGCTTAATTTGCCAGATAAAATTAGTTTTAATTTGTGATGTTACTCCTGATGAAGGATGCTGGCGTGCAATAATTTCATGGCTGTGTTACTTTTTTTTTCACCTTGGAGAGCTGAATAATTTTTGATCACTTAAATGACATCTGTATTTCAGAAGGAAGTAGATTAGGCAATTCTGTGATTTTTAGTTTTTCCCTATATGAAATAGTGCAGATCTAGTGTGGTTCAACACACACTGATAATTTTGAATAAGGTGAAACTGGTTTTGCTTTGCACGAATGTGGAAATCCCTGATTGTTCTTATGCATTATAATGTGCTGACAGCAGTTCTGGACGCATACCACCAGTGAAGGTCCAGTTGGTACTGTGCTGTGGAAGAAGTCGCTTTTTTGCAATGTGGTTCTGCACAGTGCTGTTAGGCATTTCTGGTTTTGGCAGAACTCAGAAAATTAGCATAAATAAACTAAAATTGTGCATCCTGCCTTGTGCCACAGCTCTTCGTATTAAGCTAGATGTTTGCTTCATATATTGTTCTCTTAAACAAAACCCATCAAAAGTGAAGGGGTCTGCTTTCTTGAATGGTACCGTTCTGAAATGTATTTTCTTCTAGATATATAAATACTTTTTGATACACATTTTTTTTATAATACCAGATGACTTACAGCACAAAAATTAATACAGTTCATTACCAATAAGTAAATTACATGCAGCTGAGCATGCTGTTACTTATTCTGATGGTTGGGTTAGAAAGGGATCAGAGAGGATAATGAAAGGCTTCAGAAAGACAAACGAAAACGTAAGTTGCCGAGTTAAAGCATTTTTACTACTGCTTGGATTGTGGGGTGTCACAGGAGGCGGCATTTGCAAAAATCTTTGATAAACACTCTTCTGCGTGATCAGACTGACAAAGAACGTAACCTGCTTGTTTAAATGTTTTTGCTTATGTCTCTTTTTTTCTGTACTAGAACATTTGCAGAATTTTGTAAATTCAGTTATCCCACAACACATGGTAAGAACTGAAATGAGTGCAGCAAAATCATGGCTTCACAGTGTGCGCATTTTTCATGTGTGTCACACGTGTTTAATATGACAATGCCTTGTGGTGCCTTATGCTTTTGTTCTTCACAGTGTGATTAAAAAATGTAGATTAATGCAGGGCTAACATATCTGCATTCTGTGACGCATATTTGGCTATTTAGAAAAATAGGATATAGATTTCAATGAGCTATCTTTAGCTATCATAAAGCCTTTTTAAAAGCTGCCAGGAAAATTTTTTAGAAAATGATTTCCTATTTTGCATAAATTTGAACACCTGTTAATTGCGGTTGCTTTTTTCCCTTCTCGCTGTGTCACATTAGACACCCTGGTTATCAAAGTGATCGTATCACTATGGTATGTCTCATAATTATGATCAAACTGTTATCTAACATTCCTGGAGCATTCTTTTTTTCAATACTTAATACCTTTTATTCCTTGGCCTCATGCATGAATTATGCTGTGTATGTGAAGAGGCTTAAAGTTTGTTTCCATTACATTCTTTCTGAATGGATCCTGTTGTATCTAGGATTTTTTTAAAGCCAAGTAGGAATGTTATTGTTGACCTTGACACCAGATAACTGGGCAGACATTATATAGCTATGTTTGAATCCTCACAAAATGTGATGCTAAAGCCAACAGAATCCTGGCGTGAGACCCTCCTGGACAGCAGAGTTATGGAGCTTTTCTTTACAGTAAGTTTCTTTCTTCAACTTTCGTAGTCCAGACCACAGGGAAAAGCAGCTCCTTCCTGTTCTAAAACTATATTGTTGGACTCTTCCTTTTGCATCAGGTAGGACTGATTCTGTTAAGTTCAGCTTGCTTATCAAAGCAAATAGAAGTATTGTATTCTTCCTAGGTTACCGAATATGTATTTTGCCTATAAATTGCTTCAAATTGATGACCATTAACAGAAGAAAAAGATGTATAGTTATATAAATTTTTATACATTTCATACTTCTGGATATGTACTTACCAAATGAAACCAAGCATGATGAGCAGTAGCAGAGTATATCTTTCAGATAAGGTGTAACAGCTCTCAGAAAAGATCAAATGAACAGTATGTGTTTGCTGATCTTAAAACATTTGCTCAGCGGAACAGCTGAAAATAAGTAACGTAGTTGCAGTTTTCTAGCCAGTTTCAGCATACAGAATTCTGCATCTCTTTCCTCAGCACAACATAAATCCAAACACGTTAAAATAGATTAAGTTAGGAGGAATGGGGAAGAGGTAGAGTTGGGAAAGGGGAATATAATACTCAAGTTCTGTAACTTGAAAAACACATTCTATTAAACTGGATAAAACTAGTGTTGTTTTCTTGCTACAATTGTTGGGAGAAGTTTGTAGTCATTGCTTAGCTAGGAGTTACTGCAGCAGCAACATATATTGGCTTGTAAATTCATTTACTGTGCTATCTTATCTTACGTTACATCTCTTGGGACCTGAGAATTCAGTGTTCTCAGGCTGTTTTTATTTTTGCAAAGCAGAGAAATAGCGTGCTCAAAATTTGGACATATTTGTTATTGGACAAAGTAAATGTAACTCTTCAGTGCTGCTTGAGAGTTGCTTGATACCTGTTTGAATACATGTGGATTTTTTTATAAATTACATTTTCTTAAGAAAAAAATTTTTTTACTACAAGTTTATCTGTTCCAGCAGTTTTGAAAAGGTGAAAAAATCACTGACAGAACTCTTAGCAGCTACACACGATCTGAACAGCTGTCTAGACTATCCAGACAGTTGCTACTGTCAGCTGTGAACCTCCACATGCAAATAACTTTTTGGCTTCCACATTAACCCTTCCTCGTTTAATAGTATGAAGTTGACATGGTTAGATATCTGTTTCTTTGGTTGGTTTACAGTTACTTGTTCATGATAAGAATAATGTTTTGAATAACATGCAGAATTGTTTTAATACATTTGCATTTTACTTAATAGTAACCAAAACTCGCCTGTGTTTGACTATTTTTGAATGAATGTTGGCCAGGGCAGTATGCTGTCGGTTTTGGGTTTAGATTCCTGATTTGCAGTGGTTGAGGCTTGTAGTATTAGTTTGCTATTTGAAGTCATGTAAGTGAATGGTAGTAACTGATATTCATTTATCTGATCTGAGAAATTTTAATAACCTTGCAAAAGTTGGCAGGGCTGCCATGTTAAAGAGAGAACCTTCAGTTGTAATCTCAGCCTAGTGTGGGACATAAATTAGGAGGGGTATTTCTGTTGCGGGGTTTTTCTCCTGCTAGTTTGATCTTTCAGAGATAAACTGTACAGCTAATCCAACTAGTTATGAGTTGGGTGGATTTGCAGCTATAATGTCACAGAGAAATGGTTAGTGGTTTAACTGTATTTTATGTATAATATTGTTGAAATAATTTAACTAAATTTGATTCTGGGGGAAAAAGCTACCCTATATTTATCTATTCAGTAAATCTTATGTGAAAAAATAGGAGGCGTGAGCCCAAGAAAATTCTTTAAATCCATAAATGATGATTAAAATAAGTATATGATAATACGATTACTGAAATACTAAGATCTGAATCTAGAAAGTCTCACCAGCAGAAGTAATGACATAACAGTTCGCAGAAATGCGGGAAGATTACTGCTGGCCTCATATAATGTAAGGGTGTTGCCAAGGAAGTGATGCATTCATTTTTGTGTATGTCTTCAGTGTTTACCTCTGCTAAAGCAGCATCTATATAGTCTTGATTGAACTTGTTGACTAACTTTAGCAAGACTCTGTAGCCTAGGCATAGTTAGCATAATAGAGATGACTGTCATTATTGCTGTTTTTAGAAGGAGCAGTATGTCTGACTGGCTGGCATCTGTTTCTCTCTTTAAGACATAACATTCAGTAGACAGTTCAATTTTCAACATGTAGGTGAGACTTAACTAAATGTTGGTTTCAGTGAGTTAATTCAAGGCTTGCGATTTTGTGAGCTGAGTCATGATCTTGACATTTACTGTGGTTTAGGGAGTTGTAGAAACACTTGCATTTCAGACTGAGTGGAAGTTATAGTAAGCTTTTTTTGGTGTGTGCTCTTTTGGATTGAGAGCCATGTGACTGTTGTAAGAACACCCTATTTTCCATGTATTATTAACTATCTTACTTCCTGAAAGGTACATCGAAAAATCAGAGAAGATACAGATATGGCCCAAGATTCATTACAGTGTCTGGCACAGCTGGCGTCTTTGCACGGGCCAGTCTTTCCTGATGAAGGTTCACAAGTTGATTACCTGGCACACTTCATTGAGGGATTACTGAATACTATCAATGGGTATGTATGCCTGCTCTCTAAATTTAGATGGCATCTTATAATCTTTAGTTTGGAGTGTAGCATATCTGTGTGGAGAACTGGTATGGCTTGCTTATTTCTGGGTATAATTTGTGCTTACCGTTGGATTACTGAAATGAAGAAAAGGCAGTTTAAAGTAGGTGGTGCTTAAATAATATGAAGTAGATTTTTTGATGGAAAATGCATCAACAAAATCAATTCACTTTTAGCATTTTTCTTAATGACAAAAACCTAACTGTTATTTCTATCTATAGAATTGAAATAGAAGACTCTGAAGCAGTGGGAATTTCCAGTATTATCAGCAACCTAATAACTGTATTTCCTCGCAATATTTTAACTGCCATTCCGAATGAACTTTTCTCTTCATTTGTTAACTGCCTCGCACACCTCACTTGTTCTTTTGGAAGAAGTGCTGCCTTGGAAGAAGTGGTAAGTATCTGTTCTCGAGTAGTAGCAGTCTTTTTTTTGTTTCTATCTATTTGTGAAAAGTATAAGTGACATGAGAATTTGACTGTTTTATTAATAACTGTTGTGAATTCAGTGGTTTTGCTTGATATATTTCTGAAATTGCATCAAAGAGGATTTTCTTCTTGTTTCAGACAAGATAGCTAACGTACTTAACACACCGCGTGCACCTTTCAGACTTTGTTTTGATTTAAAGTACTTGTTATATTCTCATTTTAAAAAGAATGGATTCATTTAAAAAGATTAAAGTCTTTAAATATTGCTGACTTGCTCTTGTAGGACGTCTCTGAAAAGTGGTGTAGATAATGAACAAGCTACAGTCCTGGAAGTTTAAAATGACTACATGAACATATGGACAGACTGAAACTTAACTGCTGTCAAGAGTTCTGAGTCAGGAACTTCTGTTTTAACTGAATGTAGCTGTTAAGATATGTTGTTGAGCGCGTACTTCTGAGTTGTTCAAATAATCCTTTCATTGCTGACACAGTTCAAATGGTAATTCCGTGTACGAATCTAGCGCAGGAATTCAGAGGATTTTTTTTCTGTTTACTTCTTTTGAACTTTGGTTGTGACATTAAAGAGCAGTTGGGATAGTCTAAATCTTCTGCTTCTAAAAAGTGCATTAAAAATAAAACCTTCTAAGGAGACCTTGTTTAAGGAAAAAAGCCCAGAAGAATTAAGGTGAATAATCTTGCACTTGAGCTATTTATTTGCAGTAGCTGTTGATTTAAAATGAGACTGTCAAGATACTAGACAATATTTCCCCATTATAGTTAAAAAGTATGAATTTTTACCAGTTTTGCTATATTGGCTGGGCTTAATTACCTGGGTTTGAAAATAATTATGGAAGTATTTAGCTATAAAGTTTATGGATGTGTTTCTTTACCATACATCACAGGTGTATTACTTAGCATTCATTGCAGAGCATTAGATCACATCTTTGCTGCAAAGTTAAAATGTATTGCATTCAGCCCATTGCTCACTTAAACTTTCAAGTGTGCTCATGTCTTAGTCAAAAAATTTATGATCAAATTTAGAATCTAAAATACAGTTATTTTCCAAACCTTATTGGTCAAAACTTGCCCTGCTTTTGAGATTTTCTAGTAGAACATTGGATGTATGTTCTGATGCTCACCAGCACGTTTAGGAATGCTCCGGAAGCCTTTATAGAAAAGATTCAGCAAAACCATAGGCACCTATTGTTTAAACTAAATGGACTAAAGGGATGTTGTTTCCTCAGTTAGCCTCTGGTTACTGGAGAGCTAGAGTATGCAACCATGTTTAATGAAAACAGTGCTCAACATAATACCATTCAAAACACTTCATCTCTCAGCAAAAGCTTACGGTAGCTTGTACTGCTGTCTGGTACGAACATTGTTTTGGAAATGACCGGCCAGTTATGCCTAGTAAACTGTGGCTGCCTACACCTATATAATCCCATAGTTTTTGCTAAAGAAAGTCTTTTCAGTATGAAACTTAAATGTTCTCAGATTCAGCAACATCAGAAAGAGAGAATGCAAGATTTTTTTGTTTTGTTTTAAGAGAGAATTTTCTCACTGTCCTTGAATCTTTCAGCCATTCTGTGGAAGGAGAAACATTACACTTTCAGCCTTAGCTCTTGCAGCTATTGCAACTTCATGCTGTTCCTCTGATTTCCAGGATGATACAGAATTCTGTAGTGATGGTCCTTAAAACACTTTATTTACCAGCGTGTCAGCAGTAAGGCATGCTACCGAGACTGTTAAGTTATTGCTGACTTAATCCAGATAGCATAATGATACTGTTTGCTGTGCTTGTAGAAATACTTTACTTTGCATCCCTGAAAACAATCTTTTGGCTTAGGAATGTGCCAGGCATGGTTAATGTGTTCCCTGAGCTTCTTGCTTTGACTGCTTGTAGTGACACCTTCTGTGAGTTCATGTGCTGTCTGTAATTAAGAACTTTTGGTAGATAAAATACCTTGTGCATTGGGCTCAGTAGAGTCCTCAGATAATATTCCTGGAACTTTTCAGAAATCTGGAGTGCAGCAGAATGCAGGCAGGTGTAGTCCTTAAGCTTTGCTGGTCGGAAGAGCTTTTTTTCCCCATATTTCTGCTGCTTCACGTGCCAGCAGAATGTCTCACGTGAACATTGCAGAAATCCTGTCAGGCACAAGGAATCTACTTAGCTTGAAGACCTGCTATGTAAACTGTCAAAATTGGTAAGTCCTGAACCATAATATGCATATCACTTCAAAGCAGCTAATACTGATTTTCAACCAAGGGGGAAAAACCCACAGTCCAAACATCATGTTCAAACGTGTTGGCCTGCCAGTTGGGGCTGGGGAGACTGGCTGAAGGGAGTTGAAGCAGTTGCCTGAACAGCTGCACAGGTGGAGGGCAGCAAGCTTCAGCAATGGTGGAGGTTTGTTTATGGTGCAAGTTGGACCAGTAATCTCTTGCTTCAGTAGCACTGGGTCTGCAAAGATGCTTGTCTGCAGCTATGCGTTGTCTTGCTCAACACTTATTGCCTATGCAGAAGTAGAAATGAAACAATCCATCTGAATTAGTGAAGAGTGTGAACAGGATGTTGGGTGAAAAGTCAAATAGAAATAGGAATTATATCAAAGGCCTCTTTTTCTCAAAACTACTCTTAACGCACGATTCCTTTTCATATTTTTTTTTAAATATCGTGATTGGAGAGATCGTTCTGAATTTGGTCCTCTTTGCTGTGCTTGCAACTCTTTCCAACTTGCTGCTGCTTGACAAATTTTAGCAGTGTTCTTTCTTCAAAGGGTCAGCAGGTCATGAAAGAAGAAGTACCAATTTACTTTTCATTCCCATACTAGAGAAACTTAGCGTCTTTGCGTTGACTTTACTGGTTGTATCTTGCCTCTCCTGAAGATCTGAGTCCTGAACTGGGCTCTGCCATTGCTTCTTTTGGATCCATCAGAACAATTCAGCTCCTCGGTCAACAGCATGGTTAACTGTGTGACATCTTTGGTAGCCCAGCTGTAGCTAATCTGAAGTAAGGATTGGGAATTTTTGGTAAGGTTCCTTTGTGACCGAATTTTTTCAATATGGATAAACTCTTTCTTCTATGTGGGCACGTACTTTATGGAGGCACTTATTAATCCTAGCTTCCTTATGAGAATACTATAAAGTGTTAAAACTTTTTTTTGTGTCATTAGCTTCTGTATTACCTTCTCAAATAAATTAATTGGATAGATGTGAGTTCTTTTGTTGTTCTTAAAAAGACACGTCAGTATTGGTTTATGCTCTGGATTCTTATAAATTATTAAAAGTTATAAGATATATATGTAAATGTATCACACACATGTCAAAATATTTCAGGACTGAATGACTGTCTATGAATTTGTGTGTCCTTTAATGAAGTTTTAAACAGACGTGGTGTCTGTCCTAAAGTTGTGGCTTGTGTTAGCGTTAAATACAATTTTGCCTCTCTCCTTGTCATCTTCAGCTTATCTTTTCCCACTTGCATCAGTGTGTCCCATACTTTTCCTTCTGTAAATATGACCACTTTGCAGTTATAAAATTATGCTGTGAAGCTATCTTGAAGTGCTTCCAATGCAATATCAGTTTTACCTCTTAGTCAGTCATCCAGCCAGTGTTTTCTTTTCCTTGCCCGTTCATCCAGCCATGTTTGTAACTTCACTGAAAGTCAGGAATTCTTCTGTCTGGAGCATGATTAAGGCCTTAGTATCCCTTTATTTCATCAAGGAATCACTTTACTAAGCTGTGCTATCTGACACCAACCTCTGTGAGTGACCCTGTCAGTTAAAACTTGAGAAAAATTCTTAGAGGAAAGAAACGTCCTGCTTTAGCAGCATCTTTATCCATACAGTGACACTTTAGTTATTTGAAGTTGGATATATTTACTAAAGTTCAAGTTTTTGCATCAAACCAAAAAGTTGATAGGTACATTAAAAATACTTTAAAAAAAGAAGTGGCCTCTTTGCTATTTGTGTTCTTTAGTTTTCCTGTAACACAGGACTTTGGTTTTCAGATATGTTACTTCCTTTTGCAACTTATGTAGAAGCATGTATGAATAACTAAAACCATGAAGCACTAAGCAATTGGAGGTGCAGGCTTACTCTGTGGAGTTCTGCTTTTTTTTGTTTGTTCATAGAATGAGAAGTTGTGTATCACCATCAGAATTGACTACCTGTACTAAGATTTCTTGAACACATGCGATTTTACATTGATGTCCTCTGAACAGAGAATCGTCATCTTTTCTCTCTCTTTATTTCGGAAATAGTGGAATACATATAAATCTATATGCATATGTTCTATAGGTGTCTAATTAAAAAGCAGTGGCTCAATTTTTTGTTGTTACTAGTAAGCGCGGAGATGCTTGGCAACTTTGTGGTAAAAGCTCAGTAGCTCCTGTATGTAGGTAATTATGCATTAAAGGCTTAATTAAAGACTGTTTTGGTTTTGAACATCAGATGAAGAGAAATAGCTAAACACTTTGACAGTTTTTTAAAGCCTAGCAAGCATGAAAACTGTACTGACCTTTCAATCCATTGCTTCAGTTCATAGTGATATTTTCTTGGCTATCTTTAGATGGATTTTGTGACTGACGTTTTTAATTGTTTCCACATTAGAAGAACATCTGTTAAATAATAACAAATATATGTAAGTATGTTCCTCTGGTTTAGTCAAGGAATAAGATTTTTGTTTTGTTTCTTTCATCTCTTACAGCTTGACAAAGATGACATGGTATATATGGAAGCATACGATAAGTTGCTGGAATCTTGGCTTACTTTGGTACAAGATGACAAACATTTCCATAAAGGTTTCTTTACCCAACATGCTGTTCAGGTCTTTAATTCCTATATTCAGTGCCATCTAGCTGCTCCTGATGGTACAAGGAATTTGGTAAGCCCTCATTTAAGTAGTTCTTGATGATGATATATAGTAGCTAGCCCATGTCTTCTGGTGTGTACTATATTATGTAGCTCAAGGGAGCTAGTATAGAATTACTCTGTGTGACTTTGGAAATGAAAAATTTGCTGAATTTGTTACTCAGTGGTCATTTTCCAGTCTGTTTCTCTCATTCTGAAGAGGAAATAAAGGAATACAAACGTGGAAATCACTTTGGAGAAAAAAAAAAAGAAAAATAAATGGGTTACTCAAATCAACGTGCATCTTACTGTTCTTTCCACAGATGCAAGGACTAAACTTTTCACCATTCTTCCCTGGACTAGGGTCCTAGTTGAAATCCCCAGTGAAACTGGAAGCTTTTTATACAGTTGTTACTTCCCATACATTATCTTCAAAGTATATTTTTGAAGTATAATTGCCATGCATAAATACTGAAAAAAATGTAGAATGACTACGCTCAGACTAGAAGGAATTTGCAATATTATGTGGTTCTTTTGGATAAAATTAATTCCAAGTTGAATTTTTGAGGTGAGTGTTCTAGAGAAAACCTAAAAGTACCTCAAGTATCTCTTGAACCATTGAGAAAGAAAGCAGATTAGTCTCTTTGCCAGGGGTCTAGATCTTACTAAAATAGATTCTCATACAGAAGGTTGGATGTAGATACTGGATGAATTGATTATTGCATAAATTCAATTCAATAATTGTATAAAATGTCTTTTTAATGTGATGCAGTGCGAAGATCTCCGAGATACTTCATTCTGAAAAGCACTGTATAAAACTTAATTCTGCTATCTCAATATGTAACAGATGGTAATAACACTGCCAAAACAGGGAGAAATATTTCACATGAGAACTTTGAATTCATATCAGGCGGTCTTGAAATAACTTGTATACACAGGTTAATTCATGTCATTCTGTGAGATAAGTCGTTTATCCCATGGGTAACTCTTTAAAAGCCACAGCTGGCATTTCAGAATGCGTCTTGTTCAATATCAAAGCAGTAGCAGGAACTTTCTGTCTCTGCTTTGAGAGCAGAGGCTCACCCTTCAGTAAACAGCTGCAACTTTGAAGTTGCCAAAAGAGAATGATTTGCTGGGTTACATAAAGAAAAGATTGGTTAAAAGCACTTTGGGATAAGGAGTTGTGTCTGGATTCAGTTCTCCAGAGCCTTTATAGAAACAAAGCAGACTGATAGCTTTCTGTCACTTGTATTTTACATTGTTAGTTGTGTAAATGTTATGATTCTTTAAGAGATTTTTAAAAACATTTTGAACATTGACACTTAGTTTCTACGTATCATAGTTCATCTCTTCAAGGAATAAGATCTGATTATTATTTAAGTAGTTTTATAATACAGGCAAGATAAGCTTTGAGAAATCAAACAGTGCAACTTCTGCATCAGCAAGAAATATAACTGAGATTATGATGATTATTATAATGGTCTTCTGTTTTCCAAGATTATAGCCTTTACATTGTAAAGCTTTTTCCCCTTGAACAATGGGTTACAGAAAATATTTAATGAAGGAGATGATTTTTCATTTGATCATGAAAAATACTACCTATTATGTGATTTATATCAGATTTCAGACAACTGAGAACAGTATCTTTGACTAATGAATAGGGGAAAGCGTGGAAGTTCCAGTATTAATATGGTCCTTGGTCTGTTGTGTGCGTGGTTTGAAATGCAAATGTACTTCAGCAATTTTCTGACCACTGCATTTGCAGACCATCTCTGTGAGCCAGTTGCTCAGTACCTTGTATCACACTGCTAGCAGTGGATGCTCGACAGAGCTGATTTATCTGCCCTGTGATGTGAAGAAGCTGTTTTGCTGTTGTCTGGCCTATGCTTATCCTGTTAATAACAACTATCAATTTTCATAACTCTTACCCTTGACTCTTTTCACAAACAGCGAGTCTTTTAACTTGAAAGCGCTATTGGAAACAGTAGCAAATGTACAATTAACTGAATGTGGCATTTTGCTAATGAGTTTGTGAAATGCTGATTTTAAAACAATATGAGGCCATATTTACTCCTCTGCTTAACTCTTTTCTGTCTAATTTAGTATGAGTTGTTCATCCATGCAAAACACCTTGAAAGAAAAAGCTAACGTAATGTAGAAAATTGTGGTCATGATAAAATTTAACAAGTATAACAGTAACTGGTTGCTTCTAATTTTGTTGAAATAACTGAAGACTGCCAATGGTGTGGCCTCTCGGGAAGAAGAAGAAATAAGTGAACTGCAGGAAGATGACAGAGACCAGTTCTGTGACCAGCTGGCCAGCGTAGGCATGCTGGGGAGAATTGCTGCAGAACACTGTATACCTCTTCTTACAAGGTACAAAAAAATAGTCATGAATGCAAATCAATAAAGCCGTCACATATGAAAAGCCTTATTTTGCCAAAACAATTTAAAAACAGTGAAGTAATTTTATTGTTATTTGTCCACAGTTTATTAGAAGACCGAGTGACAAGGCTCCATGGCCAGTTGCAAAGACAGCAGCAGCAGTTACTTGCCTCGCCAGCATCAGGCTCAATTGACAATAAAGTGCTTGATGACCTGTATGAGGATATTCATTGGCTTATTTTAGTTACAGGTTAGTGAACAGCTTTAAATAGTACTTATTCTGGTATTCTTATTGCAGCTGGAACACCTCAGGAAAAAAAAAATCCCTTTATATCAACTACTCTTAATTGACTATAAATTTTATCCATTATGATGCTTTCATCTTACATGCACTACTCGCAAAGTCTTTGTTTTACTTTCATCTGCCTTGAGTGACATCAACGTTATCTTTAAAAGACTGATGAGATCTTTACATGAGGTAATATCCTTTGGAAATACCCTCAACTAATTTTGTTACAGATTTTTTGAGATGTGTTATCAGTCAACCTATGCAAGAAATTAGTCTGTTCATGATATCAGCTGTATTGGCTGGGGGCACATTACTTTATAAGTGAGTCAACATGAGATCAGGACAATGGTATGACTCGGTGGTGGCAAAGAATCAAGTAAGTTCCATAATTTCTTAGTGCTGATGACCCATGTCCTGGCATTTTGTTATGTTTCAGGGAACTTGAATTTAGAACCTTTTTGGTTTTGATTTTTAGATGGAATTATCTAACATCTGTTTGCAAAACATAGTAACAACTAAGACAGTGCCTGTACTTTGTTAGGAGAAATGTATTTCATGAAATAATTTGTGGGATCTTTTTGAACATCTGATGGTTTAGTCGCTCTCAGATGTTGACATGAATGTGTTTATAATATTTTTGTATCGTTATGGGATGGAGTTTGTAGCTCACAGATGGTTATGAGATCAGACATTGAAAACTAGAACTGGAGTTAATTATCTGGACACCAGAGTATTGTATAAAAAGCCATGCTTCACCTGATCTGCAGTTGCTATGCAAGGAGAACTTCATTGTAGCACATGTACTTGGTGTCTGAAAGCTTCTGACAGATTTGAAATGTTAGCAGAACAGAAGTTCCAAATGAGATGGGCTCGGTGAGGAAGCTGTAAAATCAAAGCTTTTTTTTGTCACATAACAGAAGAAGGAAAAAGCAACAACAGAGTGTTATTTTGGGGAGGTTTTTCCCCCTCAATAGCTGAATTGACTGTGCTACTTTTACATGAAGCAAAGCTTATATCTTCTTTTATTTGTTTTTTAGTTTGGTGGTTTCTTTTCCAGTCTTGGTTTCTTGTCACTTTAGATTCTTCTTTACTGAATGGCTTTGAGGATTCTAAAGTTAACTTATATGTATTTAAACAGTGTTAGTCAGGGTTTGTAGATACATGTCATTCTCGTGTGATGTCTGCAGTTAAGCCAATGAATTCTCGAAGCAAAAAGCCATAAGTTAACCTAGGGTAGAAAGTTGTGATCACTCTTTCTTTTTTTAATGTAAGGCTACCTCTTGGCTAATGATACTCAGGGAGAGACTCCACTAATACCTCCAGAAGTAATGGAATACTCCATTAAACATTCAGCTGAGGTTGACATCAATACCACGCTTCAGATTCTGGGATCTCCAGGAGAAAAGGCCTCTTCCATCCCAGGGTACAACAGAACTGATTCTGTAATTAGGTAAGGATGCATCTCATCTTATTAGGTATGTTAAATGCTTTTTCAGAGAAAAACAGTGAGAATGTGGGTGGACTTCTGTGAATTTGAAAAGTAAAAAAGCAATATGTAAACACTGAGCACTGGAAAATAAATGTCTTTTAACTAGTATTAAAGTGAGGGCAAATAATTTATAAGAGACGTATTAAGGCAAAGCTGTAAAAGAGATTAAGAGAAGACAGAAAAGATGAAGCGACTCTTTTTTTAGGGTAAAGAAAGGCAGGGTAGATACAGATGACATTTCTGGGGAGGACTGAGAAGAAAAATGAGAGTAAGGCACCAAATGAATAAAACTGAATCAAGATGGGAAGGCTGAAATGACTAGATTGACCTAATAGTCTTAACAGAGGACATGAGCCAAAGTCTTGGAAATAAACAGAAATAGTTTTATCTCTCTACTGAAAAGCCATCTTTGATCTATTTGTTACAGAAAATCCTTGAAATTACTTAAATTACTAAAAAGATGGTAGATCAAAATCTTTAGATACTATATTGTATAATTCATTTGACGTGTGTACAGCTTAAACGCTTCCAGAGCATCAGTGAGCTTGTCTACTTTGAACATGAGTTACTGTCCAAGCAGCAAAATTGGTCCTCAGCGTGGGAGGAATTGTTGTCGCTTCTGTACACATATCACTGTTAGCCTATAAAAGGAGCAGGAGAGGGGATTTCCGCTGTCTTTTTGCAAGAAGGCGGATGCCCACAAAGGACTTCTCACGCTTCAGAAGACTGCATGCCACTTTTAACTGACATGGAAGATTCTTCACCCAAGATTAGTTGTTGTGTACTTAACATTTTCTTCTTCTGCAAGAAGCTAGAAAAAATGAATCTTTGTTAGCAATTATGTGCCTAATGTTTAGAAGTTTGCGTACTGCTCACTGATACTATTGGCAGCTTCAAGAAGTGGCCACCAAAGAGGATTTCTTGATGCAGCGTCTCAGTGGTGATGGGAATAAAATCAGATCTAAAAAAGTAGAAATTGCTCTCTGGCAGTACCTCTGAAACTTCTTCAAGAAAGAAGAGCTCTGTCAACTCCTAAATTCCTTGGTGCACTACCACATTCTTAACAAATTTAATTGATATACTACAAAAGATAATGTGGTTTTATGGACTTGTATTAATGCAATCACCTGGTGATCTGGTATTTCAGACTGTTTCTCTGCAGTAATGAAAAAGAGAGAAATAACTGGTCTTTTCTGTATTTGTTCTTTAGCATGCATCACGCTGCAAAAGCTGCACAATTAAGACTCACTTCGTGGCTCAATGGTGGAAGGAAGGGAGAATCAGTTTTTCAAAAAAGCTTTTCAAGCACTCCAAGTAGTAGTCAATTTGTCTTTGTTCCCTCAATGTCAGAATGCTTGTGAGGATTCTTTGTGGCAGTAATTTTGATGTCGAAGATAATCACCTTATCTTTTAATGCATATTCTGACTTTTTGGAGGATACGTGCCAGTCTGTCATGCATCTCTCTCTCCTTGCATTTAAAGAAATAATAAATTCAGATGCTTTTTACTTCATTAGAGTTGAACTACTTCATTTTATCCTGTTCCTTCTGTAATATTTCATGAAAAATGGAAGTGTTTGTAGTTGCATTGCTGCTCCAAAACCACTCTCAGCATCCTTATTGTATCTTATATCTGCAGGTTGTTATCTGCTATTTTGAGAGTGTCAGAAGTAGAATCTAGAGCAATAAGGGCAAATCTCACGCACCTCCTGAGCCCCCAGATGGGCAAAGATATTGTATGGTTCCTCAAGCGCTGGGCAAAGACTTACCTCCTAGTAGACGAAAAGCTGTATGATCAGGTAAGGATATAACTTCTATGGATTAGTTGGTGAGTATTAGCAATATTATCCTGTGAATGCAGATGTCAGTGTAGCTATATTAAAATGCAATGATAAAGCATTTTTAATGTTAAATGGATTGTGGTTTATTTTGGAATTTGTTTGAAAGTTGATGTTTTCTTCAGTTCTTCAGGGGACCCTTTTTGCACGTTTTGGTGCTAATGTGATTATTTTTTTTTTTTAGTCATTGCGATAACAGAATAGCATAACACACTTTCAGGCTGCATAGTGGGTAAAACTCACTAGCTACAGCAATTTTATAAGCTACTTCTCAATATCCATCAGATCTTACAGTTCATCTCTAATATAGTGGTTGCCCTTGATGGGTGATTTAGTGAGTAACCTGGTCATGATTCTGAATTAGATATTTAACACCATCACAAGGTAATACACATTAGCTAACATCATGCTACTTTCTCTCTTCTCCCCGTTCTCATATGTTCTCATTGTAGCTATCATGATTTCAATGGTGCGTTCTTCATAAAGAACAACTTCTTACCATGTTTGGACAGCACTAATCATGATTAGACCTTGGTCTTGATTTTTCTTATCAAACTAACTGTAATCCAGCTAGCTGATGGAGGCCACTCATCCTGAGGAGGTCCTGTTGGCTCTAACTTTAGAGAAGGAAGCTTCCTCCTCCTCCCCTTTTTTTCCACTATTGAAGCAACTAAGAATACTAACGCTTCAGGAGGCCCCTCCTTAACAAAAATAGGTATATCATAGACTTGTAAATATTTGGAATCATATTATTCAGCTTGTACTTACAACAGAGCTAAGAATTTGTAAAAGTACCAGTTTGGGAAGAATTGCAGTGCATGTAAGAAGGAGATCCATGTGACAAACAATGTGAAGAAACAAAATGGAATATGTAGGAAATGCACACATTTAGTTTGTGTTGACAAGTGAAAGTAATTGAAACCTCTATTTCAACCTTATGCTCAGTCATGTATATATCATGAGTTTTTAAGTTAGAAATATTAGTGGTGTGCTGACAGGAAGCTCCTGCACAATTATTACAAAATCCTTGGATTTCACTCTTGAGAAATGTTTTTTAAAGACAGGAGAATGGGCAATTTCAAGAAAGCATATTTTAACATGCCAGGACTAGAATGTGTCATCTTTCCTAAAAGATGTATAGATTGAAGGACCAATATGCAGAAAGCAGATGCAGAAAAATTGCAACGAAAATAAATTTTTACAAGATTCAATCTAGATCAACAGCTAGGTTTATTCCAAATAATTTTCATCACTGAATTCTGAGGAATTTCATCGTAAATTCACAGAAAGTTTTGGGAGATGATTTTTGGATCTTTCTTTTAATTTTTTACAGCTTTTGAACTTTCATTGGCATTAAAAGCTAGACATACTCAAACCTGATTTTGTGAGGAGGTTGAAACTTTTCTTTGTTTTAGGTTTTGTGCTTAAAATTGCAAGATAAATTTGGCAAAGATTTTTCCATTACAGGTATTCTTTGCCTTTGTGTAACATTTGTGTATTTTAAGTAGGCAAGAAGTGACAGCCTGAAAAGAATTTGCTGACAATGATTACCATACACTTTGGGGTTCTGGATTCTGTAAAACTCACTCATTTTAATGCTTTTCTTATAGATAAGTCTGCCATTTAGTACAGCATTTGGTGCTGATACAGAGGGTTCCCAGTGGATTGTGGGTTACCTTTTAGAAAAAGTGATCAGTAACCTGGCAGTGTGGAGTTCAGAGCAGGACCTTGCAAATGATACTGTACAACTGCTAGTAACATTAGTGGAAAGGAGAGAGCGGTAAGTTGCTATACCTCTGGAAGTCAAAAAATTTCTTTTGCTTCCTTTAAATATTTTTTGGCCAAAGTAATCCAGATATAGGGCACTTCATATTCATGTCTCTGTAAGTCAAATTACTTTAGTAACATACTATAAATTAAAAAAAAAATTGTCTGACAAAGTAAGGAGTGAGACCTATATTTGAGAAAACATAACCTAATTTTTGTTATTGTTTAGAAGTGCACTCTCCTTCCATCACCATTGTGCCTCACTCTTAAACAGTGAGAAAGGAAAACTCTCCTGGTCTCTACTCTTATTGCAAGGATTTTTACGTTGTTGTTTATTTTTGTTGGACAAGTTCTTCTGGATTAAGACTTCAGATACCGGCTAAGCCAGTATAAAATGTGTTTTGTGAACATATAAAATTATTCTTAAAAATCCAGGATTTGGTGAATTCAGACAGATTTCAAAGTTTTCTTTGGTATTTCAAACTGTGAAGCAGGAAATTCTTGAATGTTTTACTTCTGTGAATTGAATTATACATGCAATCATGCCATTCACAGTCTGCTGAAACTGTTCCAAAGTTTCACGATTTAAACATTTGAGGAATTTTCTTTTTAAAAAGATCTAAACCTATAGGAGCTAGTTTTGGAATAAACTGCTTATTTTATCATGACATAATGAGACTAAGCTTTTAATCCATGCAATATGTCCCTTAACTCTGTGTGTGTATGTATGTAAAACTAAAGCACTTCCCTGCTTTTCTCCCATATGAACTGAGCTATTTTCAGAGTATATGCTTTAGAAATCTTAGAGGTGAGGCATTAATAAGATAAAAGTCAAAAGGCGATTTAGCCTTAGAATAAAGGAATTAAAATAAAAAATCTTCTCACAACTGCTAGCAACCTAATGTGCTCTGTTCATTCAATTTTGTGGCCTCTTCTTTAATTAAACTGTTTTTCCCTGTTTTAGGGCAAACTTAGTTATTCAGTGTGAAAACTGGTGGAATTTAGCGAAACAATTTGCAAGGCGAAGCCCTCCTCTTCACTATTTGTCCAGTTCTGTGCAGAGAACACTAATGAAAGCTTTAGTTTTAGGGGGTTTTGCTCATATGGATACGGAAACAAAGCAACAATACTGGACAGAGGTAAGCTATTTCGATGCTTCTGTTACCTCCATTTTAGCAAGTAGTACAAACCAGTTAGTTTAGGGAGTTTTATGGTGACACAAAATCAACTAGTATAGAATCTTTTGATTATGAACATCTTTGATAATTTTTTAAGTTGTTCTCTCTTTGAAGGTCAGCAGTTGTGTGGCACACACAAGCTGCCAAAAGTTGTATCTAAAACATCACAACCTAGACAGAAACAACTAGTAATTACCTGGAGGAGTTGTGAAGCAACGAGTATAGCAGTATGCTTGAGACTGCTATAAAAGGTTAAGAATTTCCCTCAGAACTGTGTCACTTCCTTTTATTTTAATTTGGTGGTGTCATTAATTATTCAATTATTCATTTAATGATAATGACAGTAAGTAGAAAGCTAATGTGGAACATAATTAAGAGCCTTGACCAGCTTTTTGTGCCCTGCCTCTGTTAAAGCTCAGATATTTAATAGAGAAAGATTGGCGCTAGAAAGTAGCGGAAAGGTTATCAGGAAGCACCGCATGAGTTTGTAAAGCGTCAGCCTTCTGAGAGAGACTTGCTTTCATTAGTAAAGCTGTGAAATTAGTGATTGAAGGTAAGACTATAATGCACTGGAAGTAATTGGGAAAAACTTCTAACTATTTTTATGGACGTTTCTAAATTGGTTCCAAACACAGCTGATTAAAAAAGAGGTTGTGCTATTGAGAATCATATGATAAAGATGATTGTGAACATGAATCCTAATGCTTTGATTGATGAACTGTAACAATTTTTTCCCCTAATACTGAATTTGGAACAGCATCAAATACTGTGAGCCAGAGAAAGTCATTGTCATTTGTTTACACACTACAAAATAACATAAACTATTTATGGAGGTGCTCATTTTGAAACCAGTGTGCAGGTGATGATGAATAATGAGAATCGATAATCACTACCACTTCAGCTTACATTGATGTAACAGATAATAACATAATTAAGCCGCTGGAAACTGGAAATGATTGATTCTTGTGCTGCCGTGCCAAAAGCAACCCATGAGCTTGCTAAATTACTTAACCATCACATCCCGTATAATAGTATGTTTAACTTAATATGACTTTTCTAAAAAATTTCAAGGTTCTTCAGCCACTTCAGCAGCGATTCTTGAATGTGATAAACCAAGAAAACTTCCAGCAGATCTGTCAGGAGGAGGAAGTGAAACAGGAAATCACTGCTACATTGGAAGCACTCTGTGGCATTGCTGAGGCTACCCAGATTGATAACGTAGCAATTCTCTTCAATTTCCTAATGGACTTCCTTAATAACTGCATTGGATTAATGGAAGTATACAAAAACACACCAGAGACTGTTAATCTGATAATAGAAGTCTTTGTTGAAGTTGCACATAAACAAATTTGCTATCTTGGAGAGGTAAATGCAACCAGAAGGGGAAGGAGGGGAAGCGTGTGTGAGTGTGTGTGTGCACGTGCATACATCTGTATACAGTACTATCCCTTAAACAAAATAAAGTGTAGTGATTTTTAGATTCTGTAGAGAAAGAAATGTTATACGGTCACATCTGTTAGAGGAATTCCTTTGTTTAAAAACATCCACTCGCAAAGATTAAAAGCAGGACATATAGATTATTCTTATACCGGTAAACTTAGCCACAATTCATCGCTAGTCTAACTCTGTGCGTGGGTGGCAAAAGAGCGCAGACCATGTTGAGTACTTTCTTTAACCACATCAGATTTCTCTGAAGGCTAGTCTAGGAGAATCACAGCACTGTTTTATGTGACAAAAGCATACCATAGAGACACTGCCTTGGTCCTAAACAAGGCATTAATCGATGCCAAGAAGTTAACAGGTAACATGAGTCAGTGCAGTACACTTACGTCTGCGCACCGGTGGCTGATTTTGCGCTTGCATCTAGAAGAGTTCCTGCCTATTCCGAACTGGGTATGCACACACAGTGTATTGGGGCTCCAGGCTTTGGCTGAAGTGAGTCTGCAAGGGATTTTGTTGATAATCTAGTTTGTGAGATTAGTGAGATGTGTCAGCCTGTCCCAAGCCACTCTTGTCTTTTTTGTTTTTTTTGTTAAGATTGAGGAATTGATAAAAGTAATGTTGTACTGTTCCAATCAGTAGCACATCAATATATGGCTAGAAGTGTTCTTATTGTTAAAGGTGGCTGTTTCCTTGATGGTTTTTTAGAAAAAGTGGTTGTATAACTGAAATTAAAATCTTGAGGTATCATCAACCAAGTAGCACCATCTTAAAATAAAATGTGTCACTTTAAGCATATGAAGTTTTCTTATTATCTAATGCTGTTTTATAGGCCAAAGCCATGAACTTGTATGAGGCCTGCCTAACTCTGCTCCAGGTGTATTCCAAGAATAACCTAGGTCGACAACGGATAGATGTTACAGCAGAAGAAGACCAGTACCAGGATCTCCTTCTCATTATGGAACTTCTCACTAATCTTCTGTCAAAAGAATTCATAGATTTCAGTGATACAGGTATGAAGGAATTGGTAATTGCTGAACCATAGCTTTTGTTATAAACTGTAAAAAACATTGTGGGACAGGAGTTCAATCCAGGTAAAGTGAAAACTGAAGTTTAGGCTTGATTAGATCAGGTATGGAAAATACTATTTAATGTGCCAGTAGCAAAGGAAGGACTTTTCACAGTATTCTAGCATCTGAAATTATTATTGCTCGTAAAATAAATAGAGCATGTATGAAACAGCTTGAAATCTGAATGTTGCAAGTCTGAACACGTAGTAGCAGCAGTTTTACAACAAAAAAAACATGATAGAGAAGTTGGAATAGTAAATTACTGCAAGAGGGCAGATGGATTATCATCTTAGTACCAGATACAACTTCTGTGAAGTGCTGAGCTCATTAAAATTCTGTCACATTTGAGGGTTTTCTGTATTCCACATTCACAGAACATGCTTTATAGTATGTGGGTGTAATTAAGGGTTCTTTTTCATATCCCAGCCTGTTACTTTCTTCTGTATATTTGCCACTTAAAATTGCAGTAGTCCCAAATATGATCTGCCAGTTCTACCTTAGCTGTGCTGCATTGCTTATGAATAGGCTGAAACACATTAGCATGATTCAGATCTTACCATGTCCTATACAGTTTGCACAGAAAACATTCTCAGTAACAAACTGAATCTGCCTAGGTTGTGCTAGTGGTGTTCATTGCTTTTCTGAGCTACATCGTGAAAGAGAAGACCTTGTACTCTGAATTAGATGCATCAGTCTAGTTTTTTGTCATGCGTGTACAACACAAATACAGAACCAGATTTAGACTTTGCCCATTGAATGGACAACTCAGGAGACCCACATGGATGAGCAAGGAGCTTCTAGTGGAGCTCAGGTGGAAGAGAAGGGTCCATGGAATGTGGAAAGAGGGACAGGCCGCTTGGAAAGAGTACAGGAATGCTGTCAGAGCATGCAGGGAAGCAATGAGGAAGGCTAAGGTCCACCTGGAATTAAATCTGGCAAGGGATGTCAAAAACAACAAGAAGGGCTTCTTCAAGTACATCAGCAGCAAACGGAAGACCAGAGAAAATGTGGGGCTGCTGCTGAATGAGGCGGGTGTCCTGGTGACGGAGGATGCAGAGAAGGCAGAGCTACTGAATGCCTTCTTTGCTTCAGTCTTCAGTGCCAAGGCAGGCCCTCAGGAATCCCAGGCCCTGGGGGTAAGAGAGGAAGCCTACAGAGAGGATGACCTTCCCTTGGTCGAGGAGGACTGTGTGAGGGATCGTTTAAGCAATCTGGACACCCACAAATCCATGGGCCTCAATGGAATGCACCCACGAGTGCTGAGGGAGCTGGCAGATGTCGTTGCTGAGCCACTCTCCATCATCTTTGAAAGGTCCTGGAGGACAGGAGAAATGCCTGAGGACTGGAGAAAGGCCAATGTCACTCCAGTATTCAAAAAGGGCAAGAAGGAGGACCCAGGGAACTACAGGCCAGTCAGCCTCACCTCCATCCCGGGAAAGATGATGGAGCAGCTCATTCTGGATGTCATCATCAAGTGGAGGAAAGGAACGTTATCAGGAGTAGTCAACATGGATTCACCAAGGGGAAATCATGCCTGACCAATCTGATAGCTTTCTACGATGGCATGACTGGCTGGGTAGATGAGGGGAGAGCCGTGGATGTT
>Ga0065711_1003730_pt1 | contig 40094 bp, 23 predicted proteins | sample Hoacrofraction12_FD_59098 | JGI IMG/M metagenome (GOLD analysis project Ga0065711, IMG submission 59098) | Hoatzin crop microbial communities from Cojedes, Venezuela - Epithelial fraction 12 v2 (version 2) | ecosystem: Host-associated > Birds > Digestive system > Esophagus > Crop | place... | reverse complement strand
CCTCTTCCCTAACACCCCCTGCAAAAAAAAGGAAACCAAACCAAAACAACAAAAAAACCCACCCCACAAAAAACACACTTACACTAAAAAATAAAAACTAGCTCATTTGCTATATTATACTTATTCATTAATTTCCCATGCATTCACAAACTAGATTGTCTCTGTGCAAAGGTATAATTGGACTTTGGCATAGCCAACACTTGGCAACTCAAGCTGATATGAGGGGGGGTTTATTATAGATTGGGTGCTTGGTTTTCTACCTGATGGGCAAATTTTTCATCTATAAGATTTTTCATCTGTAAGATTAGCATATGTCCACTGATCTGATTACAAAAAAATTTGTGAGAGCAACTCATATTCAAAGACAGAATAACTTCTAGCTGAACAAGCTTGAAAATTTAGGAAAGTGGAGACATGGTTTAATCCATCTGTTGGTTCCTCTACAGCTGGCTTACGCAGGAGCTTTAGATTAAGTCGTAAAGAGAAGGAGAACAGTCTGAATGAAGGAAAGCAAGCAGAGCAGACAGATGCAGCAGAGTTCCTAACATACGAAGAAGTCACGAAATACCAGCAGCAGCCTGGTGAACAGCAGAGGCTGGTGGTTTTGATTGGTAAGATACACAACTGGTTCAAAATTTTTCATGTCTCTCCCTCTTCCCATATCACCTGCACTCCAAGAGGCTTTCTTTAGGTGTTTGGTTTTGATTTTTGTATTATGGTGGGGTTTTTTTAAGGTTTTTCTGCTTTTGGTCAGAAGTTGTTCCCTTCTTTTAAATGCCATTTAAAAAAAAAAAAGCCTAAACCAAAAAAAAAAATCAAACCAAAAAACAACCAAACTCACCAGATCCTTTTAAAAATAATGATGCAGGACCATTTCTCATTTTTCTGATTTACTTTGCATTGTTTCTCACTCAAACGTGCATACGTGTGCTGTCAGAACAACTGGTGAAAAGGTAGGTGCTAGAATTATCTAACAAAATCTTGCATGCGATTTTAATCCAATATGCTTAACAGCTTTGTGTTAAGCCAGTTTCCCAGGACGTCATAGATATCAAAGATGTCTTATAAAACTGACTGCTAAGATTACAGATTTTCGGACTTACTGCCTGATGGATGTTTGTCCAACAGCTGTTTAAGGATTCAGTTTGTTCCTGATGATGTTCTTCAGAGCAGAATATGGCAGGTCATGAGGTCTTTCATGTACAGGTTTCTTCAAGCACATTCCTATATCATATTATTTGTGTGAAATTGGTGTTATTTATTCTCTTTGCAGTATTTCATTCCACACAGAAATCTGTCCATCGGTTGTATTTTATTAGGTTGTTTGGGGGCCAGATTAAGTGAGCTTAAGCAGAAGGTTGTGTCGGAGAACCCACAGGAGTATGGTGTTGCAGTTCCACGTGAGTAAAATTTACTGACTTTTGTATGTTGCCACTTTATTCCATAAATGCTGTCTAATAGTGTGGCGCTAGCTGCATTGATGAATGTTAATTTGTGTTTTGACTATTGATTATATGCATATTTCAGAAGTACTTCAATATTTTTTTTTCATTGTAATATACTATGTTTGCCCTTAACAGCTGAATAGATCACTACGCAACTTGAGTTGTATGCACTTTGGAATTGTGTCAACTCAACGGATTTTTTTTAATTGAGTTTTCCCATGTGAACATACTGCGTTTTCTCAGTGTCCATTAAAAAAAATTGAGAAACTGAATCTAGGAAGAAAAAATAAGATTGTAAATTGCAAAAAGAACTAGTATCTTCAGATTCAGTCAAAACATAATGTGTGTTTAAAAGAGGATGATTTTTCTTCAGAATATCATACTGGCTAAAGTTTAAGAAAATCCCTAACAAACAAACAAACAAAAATCAAACAAAAAAAAGCTATTAACCCCAAGTCAAATTTTTTACAATATTTTAAAATGTTGATTAGTATATCTAGGCTGTTCAAACAAGCCAGTCACAGTGACAGAGAAATTAGTGATTCTGCTGCATGGGTTTGTGACTAGAGTTACACTGAATTTTTTTTGCTAGGTTATTTTCTGAAAAAAAAAATATTAGACATAAGAAAAAAAATCCATGCATATTTGTATTCCCCAACAAGCTACTTTTGCCAACAAAAAAATTAACGTTGAGGGCACTGTTTATATGTTATTTAAGACTTTCAATAAATGTCTGTCAGGCAGATATTCAATTAGGTAGCAGTAGAACTCATATGGGTAATTTGAATTTAAACATGTATACAGAAGAATAGCGGACATCACTTTTATGGCCAGACATAGATTTTTAGAATGATTACCAAGGCTTCTTCTACAGTAATAATGATTATTAAAAGATTACGACATCAAAGGTCAGGGACACACATAATTATGTAAGTTTCACAGTAGCATGGGAAAACAGCCAGGGACATTCTTACTTTAAATTCAGAGACAACATAATAGCACTTTATATATTTCCTGGTTTTATTTTCTAAGTTTCAAAGAAAATGAGAGTCCAGTATTCTGAGCAGTCAAGAGATACTGTTTTCCATAAGATATACTGTATTGCTTCTATCAGGTGTAAGAAGTATGCCTCCTAATTTTTGTGTTAGAGCACACTTGGGAGCAGAACAACTTCATTTTTGGTCTTATAACTTTTGAGATTGAATTTAAAACAAAATTATAATGTTTGATTTATATTTTATATTCATTTGAATTTGCCAGTGTGTGGCTACCTTGTTTGAGGTCATGAAAACGCGACTGGAACTAAACAGAGAAAATAGAGGTTTTTGCAACGGCTGATGTCTCCTGTGTCTTGCTTCCATTCTCTTCTAGATACAACCAGGTCAAAGAAAAGTCATGAGAAAGAGGGAGTAGAATACAATTTTGTCTCCAAGCAATCATTTGAGACAGATGTGCAGCAAAACAAGTGAGTTAATTTTAAAATACTAGCATAATTGACTGTATTCCAAAAATACTGCTAGTTAAATCTTCACCTCACATGAGTACCAAAATCAGATGTAAAGTTGGACTAGTTATATTAGAAGGGTTCAGCTTTCCAAGTAAAAAGCGCTTTATTCAGTCTGGACTGTTAGCATGAACTCAGAAATTTACTAAGAAGCAATTTAGAAACAACATAGGACTAGCAGGAGGATCGTAAGTTAGAATTTAAGCCTGCATATCATAAGGAGTATGACTGGTCAGAATTGAACCTAGTGAAAATAAGGTATTTGGTTGGGCCTACTTATTCTCCATTTAAAATGGCGGGTAACAGGTTTTGTCCATTAAGTCCACTTTAAAGTGTGTTGTAGACTGAATCCGTGGATGTAAAGGACTTTATGTAAGATGGAGTGTGTTTCCTGAAAGCACAGATTTTTGGTTAGTCTCTCAGAAGATGGAAGAATTTGAGTCCATTTCCTTGCCAGCTTTGTTCTATTTTCTGTGAAAAACATCCTCTTTCTTCTATTAGGCTTGAATATCAGTCAACTGAATTAATGCAGCTTCTTCCCCTATTGGTCAGTAGTGCTGACTAGCTGTTAGTGACATGTGAAGAAGGCTATTGCTGCTAAGCAAGCAGCAGGAAAAAAGTAATGAGAGAAAAGAAACCCTTCCTTCCCCTCATTTGACTACTGTGACTTCAGGAAACGGCTGTCAAATTTTGTAAGTTAAATATTCTTTGTGGATGGCATTTAAAAATTTATTGGTATTGACTTTTTAGATTTGTGGAACATGGAGAATACAAAGAAAATCTGTATGGTACAAGTCTTGAGGCAATCCGGTCTGTGATGGCCAAAAAGAAGGTTTGTTTGGTGGATGTGGTACCTGAAGTAAGTTCTGCAGTTTATTTTAAAGAAAGCAAGTATTTCTTACTAGGCTGCCAGCCTAAGTAACTGATGTCGTTCAGCATTTATGGCTCCTTGCTCTGCAAAGAACAATGATGCTCTCAGAACTTGTGTTTCTCACAGGTGACCCGACTGCTCTAGCTAAACAGAATAGGGCTCTTTAGAAAGCAGTGCAGTGTTCACAGTTCTTAGATGTCTGGTTGATACAGCCTAGATAACACTTTTATCAGTTCTCAGTGTGGGATTTTTCCCTTGCTGTAGGAGAAGTGTGCATCGCTGTCCTAGCCTGCTCAAGTCCTAGAGCGAATACTTAGAGCATGGATGGGTTTTTTCATTCTTGTTCCTTCCTATTGCCTCTGAAGTGTTACTAGTGTTGTAACCAGTGCCAGTATTCCTGCCCTTAATCCCTCCATACTGGGAGTTAATCTTTGAAATTTTGATTCAGATTTTGTAACTGGGCTAGGAAAAGACTTGTAATACTACCTCAGATGAATTCCAGGTTTAAAATTTCCAGTGTTTGGCCTCTTAAGTGAAGCAAACTATACCTTGCCCGTCACGTTTTTGTTTTTTTTTGATACTTTTCTCAGTATCTTTTGCCATGTCCTCGTTCCTGGTATCGCAATGCATAGCGAGGCAGGTGTGCAGTTAGCCCATGCTGCAGGAAGTTCATGTGCTCTTGTAAGCTAGCCAGGACACTGACATTAACCTTTCATTCGAAGAGCAAGAAGTTACTGTGGTCAGATGTATAGTACACAGGACTTCACACCACAGTGTGTACTGGAGAAACTGGTGAACCTAGCTTGAGTAATCATTGACATATAACAAAACAAAAAAAAAAGACGTAACAAAAAACATCTGTTCACAGGCAGTAAAGCACTTGAGGACTCCTGAGTTTAAGCCTTATGTTATCTTTGTGAAGCCTTTCATTCCAGAAAATAAAAAACACATCCTAAAATCTCCCATGTCAGAAGAAATCCCAGCCTCCCTTGTAAGTATTCGAACTTTAATCTCTTCTTTTTAGACATGAAAGACGTATTTAGGCTAGCATTTCTGTGATGTGGAAGAGCTCCTCTTCCATGACGGTGTGAGTCAGAGTGGGGCACTAAGTGGGTCCTGTGCACATACAGCCTTTCAGCTGGAACTTCAGAATGAGATTTTTGACTCCCTTAAAATTTGACTATATAATTAACTTGAAGCAAAGTGCACTTCTTCGATGTGGATCTTTGTACACCACTCAAGGCTGTAGCAGGGGAAGCTGGTACTGAACTCAGATAAACAAATAATTATTTTACATTTCTGATAAGCAGCCCCATCAAATGGTAAGGATAGCCACCTATTCATGATCACTCTAGAGTGACACCCATGCAGGCTGTTAATCAGAGACACGCAAAATGCAGCATGTGGATGTCTTACAAGGACCAAGCCTAGATCAGCTGCAAATTGGTGGTGTGTAAACATGAACAGAAATACTGAGAGTGCGTAATGTCATTACTTTGGATGACTTGAACTTGAATTTATACATAAGAGAATTTAATTCACTTGATAAGTTTTCATGTAAGCCCTTAAAATTATTGAACTTGGAGACAGTGGGTCCAGCATTCCTTTGCAACTTTTGAGCAGTATGATTTCCAGGTGGTAGGTTAGGCAGCGACTCTAACTTCATAAAATGCAGTGTCACCATCATATGTCCCTCCTGTAATATGTTTTCCCTCTCCCTATCACCTCTTGCATTTTTTAAACAGCCTACCAAATTCCAGTAGTAGAGTAGCATAACGCTCCTTGATCTCAGTTTTAATCTCTTATGTATGCTTTCCTAATGGTAGCAGCCTTTGTTTCATTTCCTTTCAAAGTAATGACTTATTGTGCTAATATACTTTAAAATGCTAGTAATTAAAAAGACATGCAGTAAATTTCGTACCATCTTCTTGTGTTGATCAGCAGGATGAAGAACAGCAGGAAATTATTAATTCAGCAACATTCATTGAAGAACAGTATGGCCATTTAATTGACACTGTACTGGTGAAAGAAGATCTCCAGAGTGCATGTAATCAGCTGAAAACTGTGTTAGAGAAACTAAACAAGGATTCGTTTTGGGTGCCAGTCAACTGGGTTAGGTCATAGCTTGTTATCGTCTATTTAAGGGAAAGATTGTATAAAAATGTCTTGTAAATAAATGGATTAGAAAAGGGAAATATGTCAAATTCACTTCAAAACTGCTAGTCTATCTAGAAGACAGTATGAGAAAAACTAAACAAAGTCAGAAGCTGACACTGCCTTCCTAAATCAAAATCTTGAATAGCAGCTATTGTTTAAAAATGAATACTCAGACTAAACAGATCAGTAAAAGATTGGAGTGACTTTTAGACTGTAAATAGTGTATTTTGTACAGTAAAGTTTCAGAGAGGGTTCCACACTTCCAAAGCTTTTAAGTAGTGCTAGGATGCTAACCAGATGGAATTTTCATCCTTTGGCTACAGATTTTTGTGGCTAGAGTTAAGGCATCTGAACAAGGTACTTTTCAGGAACCAGTCTGCCTACAGAACAAGCTACGTCAGCTAGGTGGGAGGGATGTCCTTTGGAGAGCGCTTACACCATGTCAGTTACTCAAAAGTTTAACTGGCTGACAGGGCTGAAAAACATGCTTCCCTTCACTCAAGATCATTAGATTACTAATTAGATTATTGCAAATCCTTTCCAATTAGGCACTAAAACTAGGCCAGTTACAGAAGTTGTAGAAAGTTTAGTGGCTGAGACGTGGGCGGTTTTTTTAATGTCCATCCCACATTTCCCAGTGCCTCCAAGTTGTCTTGCACAGGTACTAGTCTGCTCAATGATAGTTTGTACTTACTTTCCCCATCTCTTCCTGCTGATACAGGACAAATGTTAAACAACCTGTGAACACACATGTGTGATTAGCCAGCTCATAAACCAGAGACCTTTTTTTAGTCTACATGAAAATAACTGCATATGATTTAAAATAGGACTTTAAGGAAGCTTATTTTCTACAAGACATGTTTGCAAATGCCATGTGATGGGATACCATCTTGACACCAACATAGCAGCTCTGAAAAGGGCACTAAAAAGAGGAGGCTGAAGTAGCAAGTTGCAGAGCTACAGGGCCAAGTCATCGTCCTTCCAGTATTTATGACTGCCTTTGTTCCAGAAGGCTTCCAGAGCATCTAATTGGCTACATCAAGTCTTGAGGAAGAACTCTTAACTGTTAGAGGACTTTGGAGACTTGAATATACAGGATTTTTAGATGGGTGTTACTTAAAAAAACAGAGAGATGACTCTGGAAGCACCTCTGCTTTATAATTATTTGAAAAAATTTATGAGTATTGTACAGGTGCATGTTAGCTGAAACTAGTTCCTGCTTTCCATTGCCTGCTGTGGTCTATGTATTATGCCCTTTAACAAGACTTTTTGGTGCGCCAGTCTCATTCCTTGCATCTTAACAGTATGATGTTATTATTGTTCTACTGCATTTAGCAAAACTAACACCATTCTGTATTAAAAGGAATTTCTTACGTACCAGTGTCACTGAATCTACATTAACTCTAGCCCAAAAACTTGTGTAGGAGAGTCACCTGTATCCATCTTCTCGAAACGTGGACTCTGGCAACTTTTATGTACTGTCCTGCCTGTAGGCCTTGAGGTTCCCACTCCTGCAAGAATAAGCACTTAGTCAGAGCCAGCTATCTGCGCTGGCTTGTCAGAGCAGATCTGCTGTCAGACTGGTAGCCTCATCAGGTAAGGACTCCTCCACATGCAGGTGGCCCAATCAGCTCTGCCATTAACTCTGCAATCTTGTGGCTTACAAGACACATGCATTGCCAAGTGACTTTTGTGTATCTTCATCCTATGAAAAACTGAGTGTAGTATTTTACATTCATTTTACAAAAATGTGAAACAGGGAGATTGATCTCACCATAGATCTATCTTGCAAGGCAAATGACACATAGAGGTACACCTGAAGTTACAATAACTGAAAACTTAAGATACTAAGATATAATATTGCTATTAAAAGTGAACTGAAATACTCAATATGAGCTAATATTTTTTTTAAGTGTTTGCAGATACTCTACGGATGCAGTCACAGATACTAACTTGGGATACTGTCAGAAACCTTTGTTTCATTTTTTTAGGTTCAAAGTAAAGGATGGTGAGAGGCTATGTGTTATATGGTGAAGTTTGCAGGTAGCTGAGATGAGCTTCAGTTGTAGGGGAAAAAAAAGAACATGTTCAGTGCTCTTTACTCTAAAATCCTAGGAAGAGGGTACATGCAGATAGTTGTCATCGGGACAAGATTTCAATCCTGACAAGATACTGAGTCCCTGGTGTATTAGCCATGCCTAGTATATGCTCCTGCCATTAGGGAGAAAAAAAGTGAGAAGAGATTCTGAAGAAAATCAGAATGCAAATCTACTTCAGTTCAAAGTCCTGCTTTGTAAATACTGGCAAAAGCTCTAAGTCAAAGTACTTAAGCAAACTGAAACTCCTCCCCCTTACCCTCTCCTCACATTGCTCACCCTTGAAATTTATGTAGTCTTTTGTATTTCTTTTTATGGTTTGTGGTATTCAAGGATGAGCCATCTACAGTTTTGAGGTGGTCTTCCATACACTGGCTCTATCTGAAACTGCTTCCCTTTCTCAAAATCAGTTGCATATAGTACATCCAGGGCATGATTCAGTTAGTAAGCTCAAACATACATTGAGGTTGTTTTAAAGAATCCATTTCTCCAACCAAATTTGCAATAGGATTAGATAACAATTTACTATAAAATACGTACCTTCAATATGACTATGAGATGCACCCAGATACCTTTAACCCAGCTTCTTATGACCTGTAGATTGTTTTTATAAAGTGTAACCTGCATTAAAACAGCATACCTAATTCTGTCTGAGGAGATAAGGGATCTTGTAGCAGTCTGCTTAAAGTGTCTGGTGTTCTGCCATGGGAAAAAAAAAACTGCTATGGGTTTTCATCATAAGGGCTCATGATGTACTGTAAGAAAACTAATTCACAGAAGTATATTGCATCCTTTTTTCCCTACTCTTACACATCCTGTTCCCTTTGTATACCAATGATTTACTAGCATTCTCAGTCAAGTCTTCTGTAGAAGAGTATATAACACTATTTGTTAATAGAGACTGTACATTCTTCTTCCACCTCCTGCCTGAGAATATACCACAGGTTATCTTAGTGATACCTACAGATTTTTAATACATAGTATTTTAATGATCAGCCATGATTGCCTTTTCCTAAACATTAGCTTTTTTTTTTTTTTGTAACAAACACATCTTTGTCTAGAATGGGCTACAAACTATGCAAGTTCAAAAAATGCCTATCATCAGCTACCTTTTTACAGCCAGGTATCCCAGCTACCTCACATTTGAGGTATTAAGAATGCACTGAAATACTTTGTTTTGCCCATTCAGATAGTATAGAAAAACTTGTAGCGAACCTGAGAAGGAGCAAGGGGAATACGGGGGACAGTTACAAAGATGGCTTCCCTTACAGTTGTCATTGCTAATTGAGCACAACCCATCACAAGATATGTCTCATGGGGGGGGGGAAAGGCTACAATTCTTAAGAAGCAAAACCTGTGAGCTTCTCAGGTTCCTGATTAGCAAGTTGAAAAGACATAGCAGAAGAACCTCCCTAGGATTCAATGGCTTCCTAAACTTTCAGCGAAAAGTTGGCTGGGGCTGTTACTGAAATTAGGTTCCACTTCTGTAATGTAAAAAAGCAAGGTTCTTGTTCTGGTATCTTTTTATAAAGAAACAGATCATGATTTATTGCTCTGCCCTAACAAATTAATATTTGCATTTATGCATGTGAGTGAGTAGACAATAGAAAATTAAGTCCTGAATGTAATATACTGGCAAATTTTTGTTAAATACTGGCAATATTTATTGAGAGTATGAGAATAAAATAGCAAGAAAACACAACTTCAGCAAAGCAGCCATTAGCACTAAGACCAGACATGCTTTTTTTCATACAGGCAGCCCCTCAACCCAAATTTCTAACTAACTTTTTTCCTAGAAAATGCTTCCTTGCCCTCTTTTCTAATTGCCTAATGCTTTCTTATTAGTTTCACATTTTTAAGGTATAGGTTTTTTCTAGTTCAATGCACAGTTAACTAAATAGCAGTAATTTTAAAAGCATCCCAACAGAATTTTAGTTTGAAGCTGTAATAAAAATAATATTTATACAAAATAAAAATTGTACAAAAAAAGTACATCCCTGCCAACCAGTCTCAGAATTCTTTTGATTGTAGGTAGGCTTACAGTCAACAAGCCTCTTCAAAATACATTGGTTTTCCACAACGATGTTTGTGATTTTTCTGTTTTGCTTGCGTTTATTTGAGCTATAAACAAAAATGAACACATTTGAAAACACATTTTCTGGCTAATGAAATGGTATTTGTAAGGCATGTATATATTGGTTGCAAGTGCCCATGGTCAAACAACACATCCTGCCCCCCCCCAGCCTTTCAGTGAATGCTGTAATCACATATCAGCTTTGGTCAGCATTTCCATAGCAGCATGTTAAGGGCTGTATCTTTATCACAGCTCATTGTCATGTCCTTTCCCTGCATAGTTCTGTCTTAAATCAGACGGTCAGACAGGGCTTTGAGCAACCTGGTCTAATGGAAGGTGTCCCTGCCCGTGGCAGGGGGAGTTGGAACTGGATGATCTTTTAAGGTCCCTTCCAACCCACCCCATTCTGATTCTGTGATTTTACAGCATTCGTGACTACAGGCACCACCAAATAGGTAAAGTGATTTCTACTTGCGAAGATCTAAAAGTGTAACTGCATGCGGAAAGAAAGTAGCAACAGAACAGCTACTGTGAATACTACGGGGAGGCAATGATAACACATTGCGATTCCATAAAGGAATGTGCACTACTTGTGCAGGCTCTTTCAGTGCAAATACACATCCGCAAACACAGAACCAGAAATCACCTTGTTGGCTTGCCTTGGACGGCTGGTTGCAAAGTTAATCAATTGTGGGGAAATCACAATGACAAAGCGAGTTTGGGGTTGCAGTCCATGCATTAGGGCCATTTGGAAAAAACCTTTAGGAGAACTGAGGCTGGCAGAAAAAAAACCCCAGGACAATAGCTAGTGAAAGATGCAGTCAAAGCCCTAGCAAGCAGCAATGTTTCCATATCTGGATGGTATAGGATGATAGCCAGCATAAATTTGCACAAAATGACAATGACTAGAGGAAGCTCTGGAAGAAGAAAGAATACAACGTAAGCATTTCAGTAGACACATTTTGTACACAATGAAAAGGATTAAAGTCTCCAAAAAGTGGTTCACCGAGTGTTGCAGAAGGCGTGCATGTGTGTATGAAATACAGAATGGACTGAAGGCAGAACTCTGTAAGGATGTACTATAGTAGATGGGGCTACAGACGCAGCTGAACTCTAAAAAGAACAGAACTCTCAAAATATATTTAACTCTTCAGGAGATGAGGTAGGAAGGTACTGACACCAGTAGGTGCTAATTTAACTCCCTCTATTATAGACAGCCCGTTCTGAAGCCGAAATGTTTCATCAGTCACTCCTACAGGAACCCTTCTGTGGATATCATTTTGTGTGGGGCGGTACAGCTTTTTAGAAACATTATGAGTGGAAAGGCTGACAGCTGCAGTTCTACTTTTGTAAATTGTAGATCCATTCCACTGTATTATTCAACACCCTTCCTTCCTACAGACACAGGCACACACCTGCCCCCCGGAACAAATGGAAGCAGCTACCTCACCTGCAAGTGTTCTAACAGTCCACCATCCCTGTCCTTTGCTGTATCTCAGCTAGCCTTTCCAAGAGCTTCTTAGTATCTCTTTCACCCTGGCCAATCTGCTTTTGATCCTCCTGTGCAAGAGATAACAAGCTGTCACCGTTTAGAGCAGGGTGGCAATAATAGCCACAGGGACACAGAGCACGTGGTCTGCTTTGCAGTCATCACACAGGACTGTGAGCACGTAGTTGCTCACCACTGCCAGCATGATGAGTACAACGAAGCTCTAAATGGCTGTCCAGGCACTTGCTGGAATAACAGGGCTGTTGTCAGAGGTGGAGGGGCTGCAGGGGCTGTTGATGGGTCTGTTTTAACCAAAATCAGGACATTAGCTTGTAATAGTCTTGTAAGAATCTTGACTGAGCTGCCTCTCACAGTTGTTATGTTGCCCTGTTCATTGCCCATATATATTTTAAAAATATATTTAAAAAACTACTACCTTCTCCTCATTTCTGCACTTAGTCACATGCAAAGTCACCATGTTCTCTTGCTGTTCTTTGTCACTACTTCCTTGTTTTCCTTCTCCCAGCACTCCTATTTATATATGCATATAAACAAACTAATAAGGTAAGAAAGCAGAAATGTATTCAATGTTTTTTCCCCTATCTTTACCCTTTCTATCATTACTTTCATTTGGCAACTCAAAGGCTAAAGAAAGGCCCCTGCTCTACATTTACCTGAAGACTTCCCTACCACCTGAGGCATTGCTATGACACAGACTTGGGGGTACCATTACCAAAATATTGCTCAGGTTAAAAGCCTGAGTCTGTGCATGTGGAGGTTTATTATCCCCACAAGGTCTTGCTCAAGGCAGGGGGAAGCCTTAAGTGAAAAGAAGTCTTATGAAGTTTTCAGTCTCATATCCATTCACCCCGCTTTTCCTCTGTCAGCATCCCCCCAATAAACCCTGAAAACAGCTTTTGCTGGGGAGAGCACTACAAGTCTGCATTGCTTTGTAGAAGCAGTTGAAATAGGAATAATGTTTTAGACTTGCAGAGACAGGAAGGGGAGTACTCTCATTTCAGAGCTACCTAATCACTGTTCAGTAATATTTTCCTATTTACATGCCAAACTAGTAATACTGTGCCTCTACTCACAGTAAGTGAACTGCAATATTGCTTAAAGGTTTTTCTGTTTACAGAAGGATAAACCTGGATCAAAATATTCCTTCACGTATTTTAGCTCAAGCTTCATCAGAAGTCAAATTCATTTGAAAATATAGTAATTCAGCAAGTCTATTTACCGAGATACTAACTAGCTACAGTTTGAAAATATCTAGTAATAAGGAGAACTGCAATTTCCCAACAGGATCGCTAAAAATCGTTCCTGCTGAAAGCAGCTCCTGTTTCTCTTCCTTTTGTTCAAATTATAGTTTAAATAGCTTAAGATATTATTAACACAGAAACGTTTGGGCTGGAAGGGACCTTTAAAGATCATCTATTTTCAATGCCCCTGCTGTGGGCAGGGACATCTTTCACTAGGTCAGGCTGCTTCAAGCCTCGTCCAACCTGACCTTGAACACTTCCAACGATGCAACATCCACGATGCAACTGTTCCAGTGTCTCATCACTCTCATCCTAAAACATTTCTTCCTTAAGTCCAATCCAAATCTATCCTCTTTCAGTTTATAACCGTTGCCCCTTGTCCTGTCACTACAGGCCTTGGTAAAAAGCCTCTCTCTCTCTTTCTTACAAGCCCCCTTTATATACTGAAAAGACACAATAAGGTCTCCCCAGAGCCTCTTCTTCCTATTAGCAGTTTTTCAGTAAAAAAAAAATACCATCTTGGGTGTTAAACAAACCCAACACACCACAAAATTCTTGAGTGAAGCGTGAAGGTGCAATACTTTTAGAAACATACCAAATTCTTATTCTTGCAAATCAAATAGTCAACAACACCTAGACTTCTCTTTTTCACAGCTCTTTGCTCACAATTTACAACTGTGACAGACTAGGCTAAATACTGCACAGTGCCCATCTTTGCCAGAGGTATTTGTTCATGTTCACAGGACTTTAACCATGTCATGGACTAGCTTCTGATGTCACAGCAAGAGCATCTATTATAACTTCCAGTGATACCACCAGTCAAATCTCTAATATAGTTAATTTTCCTTGATATTTAAGGTTAGAAAGGCAAAACTTAGACAATCAGATGATACCTTTTTCAATGCATATAAGCACTCCGTAACAGGAATAGTTCATTCAGACCTAAACACTCGATTTTTACATTTCATTTTGCAAATCTGGACCTGTAGACACGTTTCTTGTAGTTTCTAGTAAGAACATGTATATATTTACATTACTACCCTCAAACCTGACTATATTCAAAACTGAATGAAAGACTGATTTATTTAGCTCACTTCCCTCAAAAATGTTTATTATTATAAGTAACAACAAAAAATTCATAAATTAATCAAGGTGGATTTTGGTTCTGGGTTTTTTCCTGCCCCCAAATACAACAGAGGAAGCGTTCATTCAGGAGGACTGCATTTGCAGCAAACTGAAGCATGACACAAAGGAAGATTACATTACTTTTAAAAGGGCTGTAACCTGTTTAATTATTTCTAAAAAATATGCCATTCTTAAAAATGAGGCCTTCCAAGGAAGGCAGATACCAACTGCAGCACAGACCAGCAAAGCAGTTTTGCCCACATTCCACAAGACAGGAAGAGAACACAGTCTTCTCCCCAGTCTCTTCCTTAACCCCAGGAAACACAGGAAAGAAACTATGACCTTGGCGACAGGCTCATTGTACAAAAGTCATGCCCATCACCATAAAAATACCACTGACACAAACAGCAGAGAACGCACCAGGACCATTGTATGGCCTGCCGATCAGAAGTCATTCATCTTTTATCATAACAAGTCATGATTGTCTCCTTCCTAGCCTTTCCATGTGGCTTTATGGCTTTGTTACAGTTCCCATGGCCTCCCATCTTCTGAAGTTGACTCCCTAGTCTTACTTTGTGCCCATGCTGTTTGCAGTTATACCTGGAGACTCCAGACAATCCCAAATTGTGACATGCTCACATTTTGCTGCTAGATAACTCAGCAGGTCAACAAACCACACCACCTGTGATCCGCTTACAGTATGCCTATCCAGCTGCTATCAGTCACACCAACAGAAACTACTTTCTCTTCTACTCTCTCATAAGCTGAGTAAGTATTTGAAAGGGACCAAAACCAAGATGGAAGTGCAAGAAGCAGTCCTGCAGCTGGCTATAAGCAGATGTATTTCCACTGCTAAAGATACAAGATCTGACATCTCCCTCAGACTAATTTCAGCAGAGGGAAATACGCAGGACTGATACTCCAACTATACAGCTACTTCGATCCATTGCAAGGCAGACAGAAGCTGATACAAAAACCCAGTACAAGTGTTTCTGTTCACTTTAGCAACAATTATACAGGCACACTTTTCACAAAAGAAAACAGCTGCACAAAGAGCAACTGCGCAGAGAACAAGCTAGTTCCAAAGTGAGGGTGAAGTTCATATGCCTTGTCTTCTGCTGTGCTGTAGCAGCACTCATGACAAATCACTAGTGGCATGCAGGAAGGCAGTCCCACTAACATAAATTGATAGTGATGAATCATCAAAACACGCATCTTAAAAAAAGGGCAATTTTTCTGTTCTGGCTTGACAACATCCTCTAATGAAAGACTGTCTTTGGATTCATCACTTGTACACAAGCATTTCACTTTACATTTTAAATGCCTTTAATCTTGTCCCCAAATTTGATACTTCTATTGTGTTGCAGGCAGCCAACCAGAAATCTTCCGGAGACACTGCTACCAAGATCAGAGTCTAGACTAACATCTTCCATGACTCAGTTTGTTTTCAAGAAAAAGTGGGGGGGGAAGGGGGAAGGCATAAAGAGAGGCAGTTCTCTGACAGAACTTCATAACAGGATTGGCAATAGGCACTCATCCTAGTGGAAAGTCTTCCACAACCAGCATATTTTATATTAAACTTAGTTTTAGCCCTGCAATTGCTGAATGAGGGCAGGAACATGGGTTTGTAGAGAGCCCTGCAAAAAGGACCCACGGTGTAAACCAGCCCAAAATGATGACTCCATTTCACCACTGATCCTCACTACAAAGTATTTAAGAGCAGCAAGGGGGAACCTACAGTGCACTATACAGGAAGAGTTTTATTCCCTGCCAAATGTTAATAGATACACCTCTTCACTACAACCCTAAAATTAAGTAGTAACTCTACTTACTATGTGAGGACATGTAGCAATTTCAACTGCTTAAAACTATCAAAAATAGGGAAACAAAGTCAATTCTCAGGGTGACTCCTGACTGTTAAGTACATTTCAGGGAACTTGGGTGCCTACAAGACTCTCCTGCCATTCTGGGGAAGAGTAGCTTTTCAACAACATTCCTAAATGGAGTATTACCTTTTCAACAACATTCCTAAATGGAGTATTACCTTTTCAACAACATTCTTAAATGGAGTATTACCTTATTTTATGCTAAGGCAGGAATTTCAGAAGATTTGAAGGCCATACAGCAAGAAGCACTATGATTTAATAGTGAACAATCCAATAGTTATTAGAAAAATATCTGGAGATATTAGTTGTGCATAAGGGAGGAGAAATTGTATTTTCTTAATGAACAAAAGTGTACGTTGCTAATCAGTTTGGGTTTTGGACCTACACAACTGGTGGTGGGTCAAACAAGGCACAGACCAGTGCTTGAAATCCCCATCCCCTGCCTTGTTTGTTTTTTTTTTATTAAAAAAAAAAGTCCACTTCATTCAGACAGAACAGCCACCTGTGGATTTAAGAAAGCGGGCAGTATGCACCACATAAGCTTTTCTCCTGCTGTGCTGAAGATTCCGTTAGCTGGACTCCCCGCTTCTTTGCGCTTTTATCCCAAAGACCTGGTGTCTGCAAGATCTTTATGACTAGTTCTTCAAAGGCATGTTGCACTCCATCCTGTGTCTTGGCACTGGTCTCTGGTGGAGGGGAAAGAAGGAGGGGGGGGGAAGTATTTTATCTTATTTGCAGGGAGTATTCCACTTTGTACGAAGTTTTTAGGACCAGAGAGAAGATGGGTTTTTTTGTTGGGGTGTTTTTTTTTTTTAAATGAGTGAACTTCCTCTCCGTTCTCCCTTAAAGGCACACTTAAGCTTAATATGATAAACAGAAATGCAGCCCAGGCTGAAGCATCTCATTTTTCCATCTAAAAAAATTCCACAGCTCCCCATTCTCTCCATAATGGAGAAACAGAAATTGTTCTCAGGTTCTGATAGTAAATCTACAAGATAATTATTTCATAATTAAGCTGGGAAGTGAAGAATGCAGAGGGAATTACATTTTGCCCTATGCATTTGTTCCAGTTCCTTCTGGATATCTTTTCAAGAAGCTTCACTTAAAAGGTACTTTTTAAAAACAAAAACAAAAAAACCCACCACAATTTGTTTACCCATCTTTGTATCTTCACATCATACAATTTATTGTTGGTGTAACAATATTGTCTTTCATGTAGCTGCAACAGCATAAACTTGGAACTGAAAAAGAGATTACCCAAGGTCCTTGCTGACATCAGTCAGGAGAAAAATTCCAGTCTTTTGGGCTCTGAATTAAAAAATCCTGCTAGTTTCAATAGAATATAAAATTTATGCCCACACAGTATATGAAGTAAATCTCTTTCAGAGAAAAGTAATTCCAACTGCAGTCCATGCAGAGCATCTCTGAAAAAAGTTAAAACCCACATCCACACATATGAACTAATGCAGCAAAAGGAACCCATATTAATTAGGTACTAAAAAAAGATGTAAATCAACATAACCTGTAATGTAATTGTACACCTCCTTCACGCTTAGCAATACTAAAATAAACCTATGAATATACAAGTTTTTGGCATGGAGTTACATACCTATAAAAAGCAGTGAGCGTTTCCTAGCAAACTGGAGTCCTTCTTTTCTCTCTACTTCACGATCAGGCTGCAGAGATGAATGAAGAACATGACTAAAATAAGCTACACTTGCCACTTTTAGGAAGTCCCTGGAAAAGCACCACTGCAGAAGTGAAGTTTTGCTGAAAAGAGTCTATAAACCCATGTAGTAATCAGCAACTGGGTTTTCCCACTCTACAGACAGCTTACTGCTAGGCAGGCTGTTACGGGGTCAAATTGAACAGCAGCAACATCAAATCAGCAGGAAATAAATGTGTTGCTATCTTCTGGATCAACTAGGAGCACGGTGTATGCCAGAAAGGAGTGTTCAGTAGCAAAATAGTTGAAAAGGCGTATCAAGGGATCTGAAAATCGACAGATTTGGAAGGAAGCAGAAGAGAACCTGGTTCAGGATAGCCACAATGGAAACCTCTTGTACTGAAGCAACAGTGAAACATCTCACTATGCAACAGGGATCTAAGATAGGTCAAAACACCCCAGAAGCGTACAACAACTAGCGCACCTCACCCCCACACAGATGCAGACTCTATAGCCATCTGAAAAGCTGAATCCTCCTTCCCTACCACCTGTCCAAAACACAGTCTGGTCAAGAAGAAAGCAGCAGTTGTGCTGTTGCACTGCAGTTAACTTCAATGGTATATGGCAGTTTTTAGGTAGAGCCTCTTGCTCTTAAGAGAATCTCTCATTATTTGTGTCTCTTCAGGAGAGTTTCCCATTGAAATCTTTAACAAGATCGACTTCTAAAATGACGTCGTAAGTGGAGCTTGCCCAATGTAGGTTCCTCAGTTACAGAGCATATCAACCTCCTCACACAACAGAGGTGTTAGTTTCAGCACTTATCTCACATTTATACTCTATCACGACCGAGTAATCTGTGGAAGAGCATAAGAGGACACATTTCTAAACTGACCTTATCGGTTTTATTGCCAACTAACATCTTCACAGCGTTGCTTTTGGTGGTATACATTTCCAGCTCGTTCAGCCAGCTCTCTAGTCCTGCGAAAGTGTCTTTTCTTGTAACATCATACACTGATAACAGAGGAGAAGGAGCTTAACAGCTGTAGTCTTGATCAATGTTTACTTTGTTATGACAGAACTTAGTCCCTACTAGCTAACTACTACCCTGAAAAAAAAAAGCAGTATTAGGGAATTACAGAAAGACGCATTAACCACATCCTCTTCCCAGAGCTGGAAAACATTGCCTGCGCTCACCCAAAGTCAATAGGGATTACAGAACACAAGCATCTCTGCAATAGATCTGTGACTGGAAATCAGACTTACCAGTTGAAATCTTATACCCATTACTAGTTCTGAATTGTGCCACACGGAATATTTTAAAACAGTGTTTTGTCACCTCATCTAACATATAACTACAGGCACACACTGCTACTAAAAACACGAATTCTGAGTAAAAAGTGACTTGTGGTCACTGGTAACTTCATAACTGCATTCACTTAATCACTAAGGTTTAAAAAGCTGCATCATAGTCAGAAAGAGTATTTTGTACAGCAAGGTGTTCAGCCTTCACAAACCCCAAGAATAAGAATCCTTTCTTTTTCTAACTGGTGGTGTCACATACAAAGGGACTAGCCATGCATTACTTGTGCTACAAACCTCATGTCTTACAGTAATCACATCAACAGTTTCTGGGAAAAAAAAAAGTAAAAACATCATGGGGGGAAAAAACCCAACACAAAACCCAATTTGTCTCACTACCAGAAACTCACCAAGGTAATAACTACAAAGCTAAAAATTAATCCGCTCAGTGTCACATCTCTGTATTTTAAATTTAAAATATTCTGAAGAAGCTTTATTTCCTACTAGTGGTTTTGCACATTCAGTGTTGCAGCTAATGATGCAGTAACACTACAAAAACTGTAACTGTTCCTCTGATTCTCTCAGACAATCTCCTTTTGTAAAGACATGCACTTTTAGGTAGTAGTAAAGACCACATTTTTTGTAATCATGTTTTTCTTCCATATACCTCCTACCTAAAACAACACCTTGAGCTCCTCGGTAATAACTGGGAGTCAGTGTTCTAAAGCGCTCCTGTCCTGCTGTGTCCTACAGAGGAGAAAATAAAAAAGAACACACACACAAAATCAAATAAATTTAGAACAAAAAAGGTATTTTAAACTACACAAGATAAACAAAGTTAAATTGTTCCTAACCAGTAAGGATATGTGAAACCATAAGACAACAAAATAAAGGAAGCAGACAGAAAACAGCAGCAGCAGCAACAGAAAACAAATAAGAAGGGGTATAAAAGCATGGAGAGCACTAGATTGAAGGTTAAAGCAATAAGCACACCTGTAACGAGTGAGACAACAAAAGAGTCAATGGGACTCAAGAGAAATACATAGAAGATTATTGCTGCAAGCCAAGCAGCTAGGCTTAATCAGTTAATAATCAACTGCACTGAATGAGGTGAGGAATAACTGGTTTTCCAGTGAGAGACACTACAGGAAAGGAGACACAGTGGTTCCAAAAATCTCCATTTACTCTTCCACAGCAGGAAAGAAGAATCCAGTGAGGAAGAACTACTGCCAGTTTGTTAAGAGTCTAAGCAGATGTTTCATTCAATTATTACTGCAGTATGTCACACTTATTCTCACGAATCTTCAAAATAGCCAAGTGCAACATGAAACTCAAAACCGTCAGAACAAACAATAAGAATTACACAAATATGATTTTTACAAAAAATATTTATTTAAATTTATGTACCGATTACAATAGGCAAACAGCTATATCATAATTTATTTCCTCCTTGTTAAAAAAAGAAACCAAAATTGGCAATATATTTACTTAATTCAGGTCATGATTACTAAGGAGATGGTACTCTTAGGCATCCATGGACACTAAAGCAGAAGCCTCTTTTTGACCTTGATGCACTGTACATGCATTGAAGTTTTCATTTAACATTGTACAACTACATTGTTTATTTCCCCCTAATTAGCAGTTTCTCCTGATGCTGTTAGAGACTGCTGCAAAAGTGCCTTTTCCAGCTATACCACTCTAGCCTTGCTTCTCATTTCACAGCAAGGAGACACACCCCTGTGTGATTATTGAGGCAACTTATCTTGGTTACTCTCAGCAAAGCTGCTGCTTTGTGTGCAGCATGTTCAGAGTACAGCCAATATATATGCTTACTGGCTAAAGCAAGTGTGACTTCATCACTCTTGCTCCGCATTCTGTACATAAAGCATGAAAGAAAACAAGAAAATATTTCAAGTTTTGGTGTTTATATTACTTTTGTTAATACCAGCCCAAGGCACATTTGTGCTCTCTTTCCAATAGTCTCAATTACTTAATTCACAATAGCATGTTCCTTCTCAAATACCTATGAGCATATACACAAAATCTCTTCCTTCTAGGGATCTTTCATTCTATTTTGGAGAATAAATGCAGTGCTTTACTATTATAAATAATCCTGATCACACAGCTGCAATCTGATTTCCCAGTTTGCAGGTGCTGAAAATACAGCATCAGGAAGTTCCAGACAAATGCTCAAGTCTCCCAGTAAGTCTGAACCAACCTTTAAATAGTTCAGGACCAAATATTTCCCCCCCACCACCACTATTTTAACCAAAATAAAGCATCTGCACTGTTTCTGGTATAGCATACACACAGAGTCCCTACAGGAAATCATGCAACCCATCACCCAGAACACCACTTTTCTACAGTTTACTTAAGTATTGTCTGTCCGAGGAGTGCCTCTGGGCCACACAGGTATGAAACGCCTTTCAGGCAAGGCCACATCTTCACAAGTCTAACAGTTCAGAGAGGGTGAACCCAGCTGCGTCAGTGCAGGAAAGAGCAGTCACAATCCCTACTACAATTGCAGGAAGCCCCAAACAACGAAGCATTTATCAGTGTTTTGAAAGACTCGTGTCTGCAACTACTGCTGTACGATCACGACAGACATCCTCTACGCATCTGCATCATAAACACACAATCTCAACGCGCTTTCGCAAGGAGGAGGGAAAGGAAGAGAAAAAACCTCCACAAAAAGAAGCTCTTCAGTTTCCACATCTGTCGAGAACAAAACCCATCCATATTTGTCCAGAACAAAACCTACCCATATCGCAAGCTGTACTGCATGGCCGTCTACCACCATTTTCTTCACTTTAAAATCAACACCTAAGACGGAAGAAACGAAGGCTTGTCAGAGCGAACCGGCGAACGCCCGCCCTCGCTGCCGACTCCCCCCGCAGTGGCGCGCGCGACCCCGGCTCCCCACCGCCGCCTCTCGCCAACGGGACCCAAACGAAAACAAGCGAAAGCGTCCCCAGGTCGGGGGCGGGCGGACCGCGGCCTCACCGATGGTGGGTTTCTGGCACGGCTCAAACGCACCGTCAGTGAACCTCAGCAGGAGGCTGTGGGGAAACAAACCGAGAACTCAGCCCGGTGTCGAAAGCGCCCCTCCCGCACAGCCCCGCACGACCAGCACCTTGACTTCCCCACGGCGCTGTCTCCGACCAGAAGCAACTTCAGGGTGAGGCCCGCAGCGTCCATCCCCCCCGCGCTGCGCGGGTCCGGAACCAGCCGAGAGGCGCGGCGGGCGGATAGCAGCCTCGCGCAGCCCTGAGAGAACTGCGCGCGCCTCGCGCTGCTCCGGACCTGACCCAGCCGGGCGTCGCCGACGGAACCAGCTGACGCGACTCCGCCTATCACGCAGCGGCCGGTGCCGCGCGGGGCGGGGCGGGCGTGCGCCAGGCCCGCGCTGCTGCGCCAAGGGGCCCCTGTGGCTGGGCGGCGGGGATCGGCTCGGGCCTGGCCATGTCCGATTACCGGATCTCGGTGGAGGAGCTGAACGACCTTCTGGCTAATGGGAGCGGCTGCTACAGCCTCCCTAGCGCGCACAGCAACGAGGTGGTGCCGCGCATCCACGTGGGGAACGCGTGAGTGCTGCGGACCGGGGCCGAGGCGGGCGGCTCGCGAGCGGCGAGGCCGGCCGCGGTGGAGGTGGGGGGCCCGTGTTCGTAAGCCTGTGACGGGTGTTCTCGTAGGCGGTTGAGCGCAGAGGTTGGGGTAAGCGGGCTGCGAGGCTATGCAGGGTTGTGAGACGAAGGGCGTTTGCCGAGTGGCCGCCTGCACGGGAGTTTGAGCCCGAGGAATTCGGGCTGCAGGGCAGAATCTGCTGGATCAGTGCGGGCCCCGGGAGGCCCTCCGGAGCCTGGCCCGGGGGTCTCGAGTTTGAGGGAACTGTCAGCCAGGAGGCCTGTGGCTGCAAGGCCTGAGCAGCCAGGCAGCAGGCTGGTGGTTCCTGACACAGCAAATGACGAGGCGCAGCTCATAAATGGTATCTGCGAGAATGTTCAGTACCCTGTTGAAGTCCCAAATCTAAGCTAAATTAGAGCTGAAACAAGGTTAAAACTAATTAAGTTGCTTAAAGATGAAACACATCTGCTCAGTTGTGTCAGCGCTGGGTTGTTTTTTTTCTCGTGATATCTCTTACTCTTGCTAACAAGCTGTGGTCATCCACGCAGAAGAGGGAGGAGAGACAAGATGCCATGAGGTATATGTACACTGTCACCTGCGGAAGCCCGAACACGACACCAGTGTAATAACTGTATGTCAGATGAGTGGAGTAAGCTGGAACACAAAGAACAAGCAAATAGCAATATGGATATTAGATCTGGGTTTAACCATGTGCAAAATGACCTAAAGGAAGCAAGACTTTAATATGAGTCACCACTCCTGTCTGTGGTTGGTCAAATTAATGTTTCTGCACTCTAAGCCCTAAAAAAACTCATCCTAATTAAGTATTCATGCACCTGATGGGAGCCAGAGCGCTACAGGTATGGCTGTGATGAAGGCTCTTAAATGGGGAAAAGTGTTCAGTGTTCACCAATAGCGCTTCTTTTCTGAGTTGTATGATGTTTATTCTTTGCACCAAGATTAAGATTTCAGTTGTCTGTCCAATCCTGTCATATTCTGCTGGTTCTCCTTCCCCTTTTTGCCCATCCTTGTACACTTTTATCTCTGTGAAATTTGGGACTTTTTGTTACGTGTGTGGTAGACTGCATCTCTGTTCTTATTTGAAGCTTGTCTCTCCTAAAGACATACAAGCCAAACCCATAGGTTTCCATTAACTTTCTCGTAAGCCAAATCAAATTATATTGGTCACTGTCAGTTGATGCAGGACATGCACATCTACAGATAGGACTGAAATTATCTCAGTGGCCAGTCTGACCTCTGACAGACACCCTCTGCTTCATATTTTTAGCACTTACCTGGAAGAAATGAAGTCATAGCCTGCAAGGTGATTTGCGCAGTAAATAATTAAAAAACAATTTTGAAGATAGTTGGCTGCTACACAGTAGTTTTCATTGTTCAGTAACTGATTTTAATTACACAGTACGGACTTTAATTCATTCAGATGCAACGTTGTCTAGGAACAGAGAACGCATGTGTGAGTTGCAGGATGGACAATGTCTGTCTAGTGGAAAGCTTTAGTACTGAGAAGGACTTTTTATGTAATAATTGGCAACCAAAAATGTCTGGAGCACCAGTGCAGTTTGTAGCATAAGAACAGTTTAACTGTTAGTTGGACAACATGCAATTCTACTATCAGTGTTTTTAAAGGGATGCTGAAAACTTGTGGAGGACAGCTAGAGGTAAGAAAGAATTTTGTGGGCTTACAAAGCTATTTCATAGTGGGAACAGACCACCTACTTAATTTATCAAGACTTAGCAGGCAGTAATATCTTTGAAGCACCCACAGAGACTTAAGATAATACTGAGGTCTAGTAGAATGGATGAATGTCTGTTAAGCTTCGGTCACTGCAGGGTGAACTTGGATATTCTCACACTGGAAATAATACTAATTCTTAAGAGAATTTTTCATATCAGGTGGAGTTGTGGTATACTGCCTTGTAAGTAGCATTTTCTATATTAGTTGTCATTTTGAAAGAATTTGAAACTGTGCAGATCTGTTCTTACGCCATTTCCAGCTACATGTCCCTCTTTTGTACTCTGCTTGTGTAAAGATAAGGCTGAGGAGAGATCTGTTTTTCTGACTTGACTCCTATGAACTGCTGGGGAAGTGAACCTGCTTTGCATTCAGCCTCTCGGGCCTTGTGCATATGTGGGTCCAACAGTGTGCAAGGCTTTTACTACTGTGCGCAAGAAATAAGCCTTAGCTTTGTTTGGGGCCTGTATTTGCAGTTCATTAGCCTGTCTTGTTCTGCTCTAGCATCTGCACAGAGCTTGGAATACGTCTTATATTTGCAGCTGCCTTGGTGCAGCATGCATCTGATTGGCACTCATCTCATCTCATCTCGATTTCGGCCTTGTTGCACGTATCTGCTTACTGAATCTCTGAGGGGTTGCTGGAAGCACTTTGCACTGGGCTGCAGGGAAGTCTGGGAAGGCAATATAGCAGGAGAGCGAAGTAAAGCGGTCATTTGCTCTGACATTCAAATCTCTGCTTTGACTTGAATGGATCAAACCTTCATGCAATGTAGGGCACATTTATGAGTACAAGCAGCGGAGATTTTATAACAATAAGTATTCATAGAGTAGACACATCTGTGGAGTTTTAACATGGGGGGATTGGAATCCCAATACATGGCCTAAAGGCAATAGCATTTGAACAGGAACTCACAAGAAAAAATTAAAATGACTGAGTGAGATTCAGAAACTTCTGTTGGTAACCTTTTAGAATATCTTGCATAGAGGTGCTGCTGTCTTTCATTATGAGTAACTCATCTGTACATAAAAATGACAACGCAGAGATATTCAGGCGTATGAGATTAAATTAGGTCATAGTGCAGAATAAAATTTGTCTGTCGTATGACTTCAGGTTACAGGCAGAGCCAAAGTAACAGATCTTTCATGCAATACGTGAAAGTCGTAATTAATGAAAACACAGAGGTAAAATGAAATATTTTCAACAGAATCTTTTTGCATATTACAGTAGACGGTTCTAACCTCTCAAGAAGATTAGACAAGATTTGTGAAGGTGAGTAAAAACCTAATATCACTAAACCAAGAATTATTGTATAGGTGACAGACAAGCACAATTCTACATTTTTGAAGCAATAACAAACTAAGAATTCAGCATACACTGGAAATACAAATAATTTTCTATTTTTGTACAAATCAAGATGTGTTTCACTGCGACATCTTAATCAATGACCAGGACAGTTGGACAGAATGCATCTTTATCAGGGTTGCAGATAACACCAAAATGGGGGGAGCAGTCAACACACCGGAGGGTAGGCAACCACGTCTTGTCAAAACCAGTGTTTTGCCAGAAAGCAACCAGGCTTAGCTCCCTGTACTACTGGCTAAGGGAGTCTGTTTGTGGTTTTTTTGACAGACTATTGGAAGCCTGTAACAATTCAAGTCATGTCTCCAGAACTGTATTTGGTAAAAAGTTTCTGGTTACGAATACCCAATCTAAGTTTTCTGTCTGCTTTAATGTGTGTGGGTAACCCATGAAGCAGTTCTTTGTTCTTAATGTGCTAGAAATGCAGGTGCGTTGTAAGGAGTATGAAAGGCATTCTCCCCAAATTAGTATTAAATTTAGTGACTGCAAGGGAAGAAGCAATTTTGCATGAACAAAACAGTGGAAATTAAAATGTATTAGTGTGCTGGCATTTTTTGCCATTAAGAACTTGGTTTACTTGCTTATAATCCCATATGGCAATACTTTATAGTCTCATGTACTCTTAATTGCTCATGCATGGTTCTCTAGACCTATGTTTTGTGGCTGGTAAAATTGTTCATCTCTGTTCAAAAGAAACACTTCTTACCAGTGTTACTCACAGGACAAGAAACTCCCAGTCTTCCATACTGAGAACAGACAAGGTTCTGTGATTTTTCTTAGGGAAATAAAAGAGGCTGATCTTAGCGTCTCTCTGCTATTTGGAGGAACTGGCATTTCAACATTGAACATGATACAGCTGGAATGAAATGTTAAGGATGGGAGACATCCAAGGACAGTTTGGAAAGAGAGAAAAAAATAGCATACAAATACTGTCTTTTTCAGCTCTGGCTGTGTAAGAAAATTATGTATAAAATCTGAAAAAGTCATTCACAGGGAATGTATNTGCCTCCACAGGAGCCAGTCTGTGGTGCCAGATTCAACTACGATTCCAGGACTTCAGTTCCTATTTGTCCCAACCACTATCAGATATATACTGAACTATATACTATTACTTAAACCATATACTCACCTCACTAAGCATAGGAACTCACAGCTGAATGAACACTTTTTGTTTTGGCCTTGCACTGTAGGATTTACTTTTTTGTTGCAAGCGGAATTCCCCGGGCACTGATACTTGTTCTCTGGCACAGATGATGTCCTGCCAGATGGAAAATCTGTGAACATTTGTTTGGGTAGTGAAGTCTTTACAAATATTTGGCTCATTGCCGTAGTTGTTTGGCACAGACAGCAGAATATGTAGAAGCTTCACTCATGCATAAGGATTTATCTGTTTACACAACAATTTAAGGGGTGAACAGTCATTAGGAGAAAAGGAATGCTCTAGATGTTCATATAGCCTTGAATTACACAAAAATTGTGAGTGAATGCACTCAGAGTTTTATATAGATATAAACCAACTAATCTGGGTATTTATTTTGACGTTTTTAGAATAGCTAAGTGCCCAGCCAAAACCCATAGGTGCATTTCCATCTTTTAGAAACTTGTCCAAAAAGATACTGCACAAATGCTTATCTGGAGCTCAGCTTAATATAAAGACTCCTTGTATTCACAGTTTATGACTTGAGCCACAAGGACTTTTTCTAAAAGATCTCCGTTTCCACGTCCAATTAGACACATAGTGAAAGCTGCCTTTAAAAACAACAAAGGGATTTATGTCTCTTTAGGCTACTTTTTTTCACAAAGTGTGCAGGAACTGAGTTCTCTTTTGACTAAAGCCTTCTGTCACATTCTGCTGATGTTGACCGGTGGGCTCAGGTTTTACTAGGAGGCCACATGGTGTGATAAAACATACGATTTTTTTCTTTCCAGGAAAGTGAAGCAAATATTGGGACAGACATATGGAAATAATCAGACTCAGAATGAAAAGTGGTGGGTTTGTGACAAAAAGCAGTCCATGATCTCCTCATATTGTTTAATGGTTATGTCCTCTTACTATAGATTGCATTCCAGTGCACAAGCAGAGATTTGTGCATGGTGAGTCGTGTTCCTAAGCAGATGGATTGTTTGCCATTGCACAACCTGGAACTTTTGTCAGAGCTTATGGCATTATTACTGGATCTAATTCATTGTCATCATTAAGCCTGAAAGGCGTGATTGTTATGCATCATCCTGCTCAGTTGTTCACTGATAGGATAGGGTGCTCCTTTCGTCACTTACAGATGGGAGCAGGTGGTTTTGCTGCTATTATTTGATAGAACTGAGGAGCTGGAAAGGGCTTAGCTGAGCTAAAAGTACTGAATGCTTTTTTAAGCATCTTAAACGTCACTCATCTGGATTCTTTTCTATATTTTCCATTTTCCATATTGATTTCAGCTAAGACACTGAGAGTTATATTACTTGTGATGAAAACACCGAGTGGCAAAGACTGAATTATATCGCTATATCACTGGCCTTTGGATACCTTGCCAGATCTTTGCATGACTTCATAGATGTTGAATAGCACAGGGACAGGGGACTATGCCTCATAGGAGTCTTCAGATGAGACCTTTGAACATGCAGGAACATTTACTCATAGTTACTTTCTATCTTCCTGTGTCCTGAGAAGGAGCCAGTGTTTTTTCACAGTGGTTAATACTGCCCACTAAAATGTCTGTTCTTCTGGACTGTCTGCTAGAGTAGCAAGTACTGCTTACCTCGCCCTGCAACACTGGTAGCTGACAGTGGAGGCTTTTTGTAACTGGTTTTTGGATTATCATATGTAGATAACAGTCAGTCTTAGATGTTACTATGCTGGGCTTTCTGTTATCTCCAGTATTTTCTTACTTTGAGACTTCTGTGTTCAGAAAGAGTTATAATTTTATGCCAGGGTGTAACAGATTAAATTTCATGTGTGCTCTGCTCAGTTGTCAGCCAAGGAAGTAGCGTTCTCTCGTGTACAAGTAGTGAGCATGGCTCTAAATAGTTCTGTGAATTTGTAATCTGTGGCTATTTGTTTCTGGGCACAGTGTATTTGGCATCTGTTAACAAAAACTCAAAGGTTTTTGTTATCAGTACCTTCTGGGGACATCATAAATACTGAGATGATTCACCAAGTTCTAATCATTTTCTTGACACTTTTTATCATGCAGGTTCATAGCCAAGAACATTATGAGGCTGCAGCGTCTGGGGATAACCCATGTTCTGAATGCAGCAGAGGGGAAGTCATTCATGCATGTGAACACTAATGCAGAGTTCTATGAAGGCACAGGCATCAGATACCATGGCATTAAAGCTAATGATACACAAGAATTTAACCTCAGTCGCTATTTTGAGGAGGCAGCTGATTTTATTGAGAAAGCACTTTCCCAGAAGGATGGTAAGGCAAACTGAAATGTCTTTCTACCATGTTTTCTGTGCACTGCCTATGTTTCTTAGCAATTTATTTTACTGTTTGAAATGGTTCTTTGCTTAGATTATCAGCTGAACAACCAAGTCAGGAATTCAGATGAAGGCTCTGGATCAAAGGCACCAGGATACACAATAAGAGATCTTAATCTTCTGTCTATACATGTAGGTCTCCGGTATATGGCAAATGGAAGTCTGTCATTGCAGGGGTGGCTTTGAAAAGTGAAACAGCTGCTGCATCTAATAATAGTGCCTTCCTGGGAAGATGTGTTCTTATTTTTCCTTAGAAGTGGTAAATCACATGAAAAAATAAAATTAAAAAAAAAAAGTTCAGGATCTATTAAGTTTTTATAGGACACTAGAAATTATAAATTAAAGGCAGAAGTGATACAAGTAAAGCATTGCTGAAGAGTACTCACACAACCTGCTATATGGTGGGGTTTTTTCCGACATGTACAGTAAGGATAGGGATTGTGGCCTTACAATTTTTATTACATTAAGTTATTAAATTATTTTATGTGATGATTACCTCATTATTCCCTAGGATTGCAGGAATACTGGAGATTATATTTGCAATGTTGTTGGTTACCACATTTCTCTACAGTGTGTTTTCTCACAGCAGCAATCCTAGGTCATAGTGCAGTGGGCCAGACAGTGTTTGTTGTTGTCTGACTACTTCAGCACACCAGTTATTTCTAGACATGCTTAATTTCTTTCTTGCTTCATGACTCAACATGAAAAAGGAGAAACACAAACTCCCACAATTCTAGAAGTTCTTCCTCTGAAATGGGCAAAAGGGGTACTAGAGCTGTGATGTGCCTTTGACAGATGGAAAGAAATTTTACCTCCAGTTTGGTGGAATATGAAAAATTATAAAAATTGAAATGCGACTCTTCCAGTTAGCTTTATGACTCACTGAAACAGGTTACAGTAGGAAAGAAGAGTTTAACAGTGCCAGCTATGTCATGACTGTCCCTGCTTAGTTTGATCTAAACAGTTGTAGAGTCAATCTGAATTTACAGTAGCAGTTCTGTTTGCTGATTTTTTCAGTCTTACTAGTTGTCTACCATGCCTGCCACTGTTTTCTTACTGTGGTAAGCAAAGAGGACCTTTGTAGCTGGGTGATGCTGGAGCCAGTTTTAACATTAGCTCGCTACTGAAATTTGATAATTTTGTTTTGATTATGAAGTGTAGAGCAAGCACAATGAAGAGGGATGCAGTAGTATTTTCCTTCAATTTCATTTTAGCATTGTTGCATGAAGTTCTGCAACGCCACCCTTAAGACACTGCCTTTTACAGAGGCAGGCTAGAAACCCTTTTGCTTTTGATCATTTGCAGAGGGGAAGGCAATTCTTTTCCATGTATATGATAAAAAATCTCTAAATCTTGCTAATTTATGGCTACAGGCGCTCAATAAATGTTGAGAATGAATTGGTTTAGCTGTTTAACTTGCTACTAATTAGAGAGTTGCCTTGAGCTGAGAAGCCTCTGCAGCTCCAGGCAAATGTGGTAACAGGCTTTCTGTTGCTGTGGTTCAAAACAAGTTGTGGTTGTGATGAAAATGTGTGTGTGTATGGTTCATCTGTTCTCTCGTCTCCGAAAACAATTTATTCTGGAGGGTAGCCTGGGGCCATATATCCTGGGGCTGCCTTTGGGAAGTGAAATATTTTTGTGTCTGGAAAAGCAGGTCAAAGAGGAAGCAGCTGAGAAGCAATAAAATCAAGTTAAATTTCTCAAAGGGAGCAGTGGCCTGCTTTATTATTGTTGGATACCTACCTACAGGATTTACCCATGTGGTGGGTTAACCTTGGCTGGATGCCAGGTGCCCAGTAAGCCATTCTATCACTCCCTCTCCTCAGCTGGACAGGGGGAGAAAAATATGACAAAAGGCTCGTGGGTCAAGATAAGGACACGGAGATCACTGAGCAGTTACCATCATGCTCGACTCAACTGGGGAAAATTAATTTAATTATTTGTCAACCAAGTCAGAGTAGGATAATAAGAAATAAACCCAAATCTTAAAACACCTTCCCCCTGCCCCTGCTTTCTTGCTTCTACTTCACTCCCACTTTTCTCTTCCTCCTCCCCCCGAGTGGTACAAAGGGATGGTGTATGGGGGTTGCGGTCAGTCCATCACACATTGTCTCTGCTGCTCCTTCCTCCTCACTCTCTTCCCCTGCTCCAGCGTGGGGTCCCTCCCACGGGAGACAGTCCTCCATGAACATCCCCAGCGTGGGTCCCCCACGGGGTCTCAGGTCCTGCCAGCAGACTTGATCCAGTGTGGGCTCCTCTTCACTGGGTTACAGGTCCTGCCAGGAGCCTGCTCCAGCCTGGGTCCCCACAGGGTCACAGCCTCCTTTGGGCATCGGCCTGCTCCAGCATGGGGTCTTCCACGGGCTGCAGGTGGACATCTGCTCCCCTGTGGGCCTCCACGGCTGCAGGGACAGCCCGCCTCACCATGATCTGCTCCACAGGCTGCAGGGGAATCTCTGCTCCAGCACCAGGAGCACCTCCTTCTTCACTGACCTTGGTGTCTGCAGAGCTGTTTCTCTCCCATAGTCTCACTCCTCTCCCTCAACTGCTGTCCCACAGCAGGTTTTTCCCCTTCTTAACTGTGTTATCACAGAGGCACTACCACTGTCGCTGATGGGCTCAGCCTTGGCCAGCAGCGGGTCCGTCGTGGAGCCAGCTGGCACTGGCTCTGTCAGACACAGGGAAAGTTTCTGGCATCTTCTCACAGAAGCCACCACTGTAGCCCCCCCAGTACCAAAACTTTGCCATGCAAACCCAGTACAACCCAACAAATACATAGAGTGAGTTCCCTAATCAGTTAGCTGGAAGCATTTTGTTGGTGCTGGCATAGGTGTGATTAGATGTTTCATGTTCTTGTTGCTGCACAGTCAGCAGTTTCATTTACTGGAGTGTTAAAGTGGCTTCATAAATAGCCAGAGAACTAGCCAGGTATGATCCAACATGGAGTTAGCATAGGAATTGGCAGCAATCCAGCAAAAAGTCAGGATATCTTTGAAGAGATGCAATATATGACAAACAGCATATTTCTCTGTCTTCAATCTATTTTAAACTTTACATAATTTATTTGTGCTCTTTGCTACTGGTCATCTTTAGGGGTAAGGCTTACTCTAAACCACAAAAGATTGGAGAAGTGTAGTAAATAGACACAGTTTGACTCTTTGTAGTATAGGAGCAAATATATTTTAGTGTGAATGTTTTATATACAACCATTTTTTTCTGTGTTATCCTTGATGACTACCTTTCTTCCAAGTTCTATATGTCTTCTGTAGCATTCAGAGTTTACATTTCTCAAGCTGCTGAAGGACTAATATTATCACGCTTTATATCCTAGCTATTTCGTGTTGCTTTTCAAACATATATTCCAGTATAACCCAAATTATAACCTGTCTTCCCTGCAGGACAAGTGTTTGTGCATTGCCGTGAGGGCTACAGCCGTTCTCCTACACTGGTCATCGCCTACCTCATGCTTCGCCAGAACATGGATGTCAAGTCTGCATTGAGCACTGTCCGGCAGAAGCGAGAGATTGGCCCCAATGATGGCTTTCTAAGGCAGCTTTGCCAGCTCAATGAGCAGTTAGTGAAGGAGGGCAAACTGAAGCCCTAGAGCAGAGCACTGTAGTATTTTGAAGTTTCTCAGACCATCAAAGGACATCTTAGGTGCTTCAGATTCCCAAACCCCAACCACCAAGCTAAGTCACATAATGTGAAGGAGACAGAAATCCTGCTATTGTCTAGTGAAAGTATCTTTCTCAATCTCTGGATCTGTCTTTCAAGATGGCACAAAATTGTGTCACTGTTCAGAGCTGTTGCAATAAAGAGGTGTTTACAGAGGAGTAACTCCAGTGATAACCGCTGTCCTCACATGTATTTCAGAGCCCCCTGCAGACTCTGTAGCGTATGTGGTTTGCATTGACATTGAGTGTGATTCATTTAAGCCTTGTCTTGTATCCCACCAGAGCACCACTTTCTGAGAGCCTCCTCACACTCTTCACTCATTCTGAATTGAAGTACTGTATTTTCTAAAGCTTCTTTTTGATGCACACAGGTGCCTAAAGTTTGAATGTAGGAGCTTCTTTTTTATGCACACAGGTGCCTAAAGTTTGAGTGTAGGAGCTCCAAAGAATGAAGAAGCCTATATACAAATGCACAGATGCACTCGCTTGTAAAATGAAGTGTATGCAGTGTTGTGTTTCATGTGGGTTTATGCAACACACAGTGTGTGGTAGTAAAGCCATTCAGAGCCCAATCTTGATGCACACTGTATTTCCAAGAATATTTGTACCCCTTGCTGTTGTGACTGGCGTGAGATGACCTGATATTAAATGCTCTTTTATTTTTGTTTTGAAGTCATACTAGAAAAAAATGTCAAGAGCAAATGTTGAGGAAAAAACTTGAGCAGGGAAGAAATAATGTCTGTATTTAGGAGTGCTTGTACTGGATGTATGATAAAGTCCTAAGTATCAGAATATAATGGCTCCTGAGACTTGTATTGAATTATAGTGTCTCTCTCCCTGCTTTACTATCACTGTTTATTAACATATTGTGGAATGAGCACATAGGCAGATTACTTCCAGTAAGGCAGCACAGGTGTGCTTACAAAGCAGTTTGCAGGAGTACGCTCTTGACTTCTTGAATTGCTTGTATGTCATCATTAAATAGAAATGAGCATTGTTATGTACCACATGGAATAGGAAACATTTCCTTTCTATTAAAATAAATTATATCTTGATTCTGTTTGACATAGAGATTAAATGAGTCATTGCAATGTTTGGAGAGGGAGCTTTTTTTACAGTATGGCTGAGTGAGTGTGTAGATGTATTAGTTACAGCACTGTATTAATGCAAAGGATCTCCCGCTGCAAACTCGGAATTGTTGGTTAAACTAACAGAACGTGGGATGTATGTGTTCCATTTTTATCTGTGCTTTAATGTAGTTCTAGAATGAAAATCTTACCACTATTTTAAACAGAAACACTGTTGCATTAGTAACACATGTAAGCCCAGATCTAGTTTTGTAAATTCAGTTCACTAATCAAAAATCACAAAGGACGTATTTTGGCTTACTTCTGGTTGTTGGGGTTGTGTGGTTTGGGGGGGTGGGAGCAGCAGGGGGGAGTTCTGTATAGCTAGGTTACTTTCTTGAAATTGAACTCCAGAGATGATTATTCTGGCTGAAAACCAGGCTTATTTCCATTTCCTTGCACAGAATGGGAACTGCCAAGTCAAGTAACATTTTCTCTTTTGTGTCGTTTAAGGGGACAACTGGGGAACAGTCTACATAGTGTTTCCTTTCAGCTGCCTGCAGTCAGTGTTTAGTGCTTGCTTTGAATCAGGATGGTTCAGCAATAATGAGCAGCAGTCAGTTTCATTGGCTAAGTACCTGCCTGATTGCTTTCTCCCATTCTATCAGTATTAAATTAATTGCTTCTTCAAAATTCCTAGTTACTAATTTCATGCTGTGTAGCTTGGGGAATATGAATACTGGCCTTATCTTTTCTACTATGCTGACTTTTTCATACTGCAGTCTTATTTATAAATCATCCTTTTAAGACTTTTACTATGGGCATAGATTTTTTTTTTTCTGTCGTCTTGTCTCACGCCATGTATTCATGATACCTATCTGCACTACAAGAAGAAAAAACAAAAATACGGAGATTCACGTGCATGCACTTTGTCTTTGACCTGTTACTTAGAACTCAAAAATTCCAGTCCATTAAAGAGCTAAGAAATCATTAGGCATTAGATTTTTGTTACTCTTCCATAGATTGTAAGAAGGCTAATAGTTGTCAGATTAAAATCAGAATGGTTTCTTTAAATTGAGTCTGTTTGCCTCATGGTGATGTTTTTGTATTTGTCAGTATCAAGAAATACTGGCAAATCAAGACATACAGGAATTTCTCCTTATAGTCTAGATGTTATTTTAATTTATAGGACACTGCTCACTTCTAGTGGTAACTTCAGTGGTACTTCAAGGTTATTTATAATGCTTGTTTTCATCATTTAAATATTTTCATTGAGCTGTGTTCTGTTGTCCAGAACTAATTAAATCTCTGATGCTAGAACTAGAAGCAGGATTTTTGCCCCTTCTCTTTTTAAAGGAGTTCTGCTAGTTTAATGTTTTTAGCATGGAGGGACTATCTAATGGAATCTCACTTACTATAGCACAGAGGTTTCTTCCAAAATTACTTTCTGGGCTTCACCATTAAGTAAAATTGAAAATAGAACAGACTTCAGAGGTATCTTCTAAGGATTTGTTTGTGAGAATTCGTATCCTAGTAGTTTTTTCTATTCTGCAAATAAATGCTGGAAATCAATAAAGTGTTGGGGTTTTTTTTAATTATAAGTCCAGTGTGCCAAGGTTGCTGGCTAGCTGACTCACCAGATGGAGCTGTAGGCTTGTTATTCTTCACTAGATAGTCATCATTCCATCCCTGAACAATGCTATTGTGTGAATGTATTGTATTCTTGTCTTGTCACTGAAAAAGGCAAGCCACCGGAATGATATATCAGTGCGTTTGCTAGGCTCGGGTGGGAGAACACTAAAATTCCATTTATTCTTGGCTGCTTGGAGGAAATCACATCATAGCATTAGACTGATATTCACAGGGTAGTATGTGACTCAGCAAAATTTTTATGAGACACATAGAAGTTGCTTGGGCAATGGTGGCTTAGCAGCATCTTAGAAAAAGAACTGCTTGAGGAGCAAACAAGTTCTTCTTGAATTTGTCAGAAACTGAATTCATGGGCAGTGTGTAAATTATGAGCCATTGTCCACAGATAAGCTTAAATTGCATACATATGTCTTAGGGCCTGGATACCTAACACAGCACCCCTTGGTCCAGGTGTGGGCAGAGGGGTGTGCATAGTGAGCACCAGAAGTTACGAGTGACAGATCTGATTTCAGAAACTGGTTTATATGTGCATGCCTTCATAGTAGAATCTTGCAGTGCAAGCACATCAGGACAGAAGTCCGAGTCCAGAAAGCAGCAGCAACAGACTCAGGCTAAATACATGATGCCAATTTACTCCTTGTACCTGCTCCCCTAATATGTCTGATTCCTTCTTAGCATGGGTAAGGGTGGTGTTTTTTTCAGCTCAGAAAATAGCATCCCAGTTCTGAATACAGAGGATCCAAACTCAGTGCCACCCTGGTGGGTGAGGATTAATTCTGAAAGCCTCCTTGATATGTCCATTTTTTTTTCTTTCTCCTGTGCTTCATTAACAGTGCAAAAATCAATTGTTTGGGGAGGGACTGCAGCCCAGACCATGTCTGCTTTCTTGCAGAAAGTACTATGAGCGGGCCAGCAGCTATAGGGCGTGGAAGAATGTTTTTGCAGTTAAGGGATCTGAATGTCTATGGGATTCGGATTCTTTTCTTGCCTCTGTTAGGCTGCTCTCCTAGCTTGTGAGCAGGAAGTTTTAAGCCGGAGGCTAAATATAGCTGCTGATTTTTACTTTCATATGTTTTTTTATATTATTTCTCCCAGTGGATAATACTGATAAATGAGAAAACAGTTAATAGAGGGGATTGTGTAAGCACTTAGAGAAGCTATATCAAGAAAATTTTTATGCTTTATGTGACAACGGATGACTGTAAATGCATTTTTCTGTCGTGGGCCTACACTGACAATGATAGCTTTTGGAAATATTCTCTAGGCAGACATTACATGAAAAGAAATCAACAGAAATTGAGCTTTGATAGATACGTGCAATTCTTAAGGCATTGAAGCAGTTCAATGATTACCAGTACTCATTTTTCTTCTGCTCTCCTGTTCTGCTTTTCAGCTGTACTCCACTGCGCCACAAGCTGTGGTCTCACTTGGGACAAGGTCACTATTGGTGAATACTAACAGAAGGTGGTATTGCTATCTGACAAAAATAATACCAAGTTAAAAATCTTTGTTTAGTTCCTGGTCATCCTTCCTGACTTGTTCAGTTTAAAAAAAAAAAAAACCAAACCAAACCCCACACAGTTTTACTCCTTTGAAGGCCATTAGAAGATCAGGTAAAAAAAATAGCTGTATTGTAAGGCCTGAAAGCAGAGCCTGAGAACATTGTACACAATTTCAAGTATAACTTAATCGTGGTAGTCTAGCCTGTTTGTTGAAGGGGAGAAAAAAAAAAAATCAGCCAACCAAAATCGGCAAGGAAGGTGGTTCCACACCTTTCCCAGCTGGTGTCTGTCTTTCCTTCAGAATCCTTTTTATCTGGTGGGCAATCATGTGATGCTCCTGTGAAGTTGTGTATCCCTTGCTGTTGAACAGATTTCACCTGTAGCTATAAACCAAAACTAGACCTAGAAGTGCAGTGGCTGAGTGTTCGGGTTTCCTGTATTTGTGAGACTGTTATTAACTGCTTTGAGTAAAGGAGGCAGTTATTAATCGAAGATAATCAGTCCTGCTGCTGTAGGGAAAAAGGAATCAGCACATCTGATGCAAATTATGTGACAACAGTCTCTATGAAAGAATGGTATCTTGACTGGCTGTGGAGAAAAATAAATCTTGTAAAAATAAAATAGTGTGTTGTATTCCTCCATAAAAACAGAGTAATTTCTGAGATGGTAGGATGCTAAGATGTGGGCTGGAGGAAAGGAAGAATGGGAACAGACAGTAGGGGTACATAGTTGTTTGCAATACAATGCATGATTGCTTTTAGAGATTCTTGGGATTATTTGGAAAGGGGGACTCTTCTGGGAATGCTAATCTCTATGATTTTTGGCAGAGAGAAAGGGTAGGAGAGAAAACATGCTATATTTCAGATGCTATTATTTTAGGAAAGCACCATTGTACAGAACAGGTAGGCTAAAGCCCATCAAACTCAGTGCTGCTAGTGCATCTGTTGTGTACGTCTCTGTGTGTGTACAGCTGAAGATGTGAGATGTCCTCAGATCATTGCTGTTGTTTATTATTTATCATCAAGGTCACACCAAGGGAGAATACACCTCCACTTTAAATTTGGTGAACCTGTTTTCCATGCCAAGTCAGGGGAATTGTCAGAATGGAATGCAAGCATTAGGTTATGAGTCTTACAGTAGTGGGGAGAAGTCATACAGTGAGTCACTTTTGAATCTCTTCTACATGAAATATTTTCATTAGTATGTATGAGACAAACATTGCAACAACACACATGGGTGTCCCTCTACTGCTTTAAGCAAACGTTTTGCTTTCAGTTGCTACAGTGAGCTCAAGGTAGTATCTAACCTTACTAAAAGCTGAGATGCTTTCCAGTTAATGTATTTAACCTGACATCATTTGCAAGTAATTTGAAGACAAAGAAGTGATGCAACTATAACCACTATCATCTAACTTTTGCAAGGAAGAAGAATAGCATAGATGAGATTTTAAAACATGACACATTAATACATCTTGGGCGTAGGTGTCCTAGACATAAGGTCATCAGTTCTCTCTTTTTCTCAATCTGGTCATGTTCTTGTGTTTGAAATAAGCAGATGTCCTATATTCAACAGTTGTGCAGAATGTCATCAGAACTAGTAGTATGCAATGAATTTAAAGCAAATGCAAATGCTTTTTTTTAAAAAAAAAAAATAAAAAAAAAACATGATGTACATCATCCTAGCTGTTTACCCTGACTAACATATTCCAAGTAGCATATTTTTTAAGGAAAACTAAACAAAATAACTTCTCATTTTGAAAAGAAGCTCTTTTCTGTTTCTTCCAGTGCATTTGTGAAACAAACTGTAGAGCAACTTGTTTTGTAAAGGAAAAAAAAGCTACCCACCCTCACCAACCATTTGCCTGCACAGACTGAGAAGCATAACTACTGAGCTACAGTTTGTAGATTTGCTTACTTTATACCGGGGACAGGAGGGAAGAGGAAGAACAACAGTAAAAATAAGAAGTCAGAAAAATCTTTGGAAAAGACAATAGCCAAAGATTAAAATGTGGAGGTAGAAGCAGGTTTTAATTATAACATGGTTAGAAAAAATCTGCAGAAAGACTTGTCAGGTTGCAGTTCGTCCTAGTCTTGTCAATCACCGTTGTTGCCAGGCACAAAAATGAAGTGCATAAGAGAAGTTTTTACATAGAAGTTGTAGAATATTGTCACTAAGCCACCCCCACACACCCATTTTATTTCACACTGACAAAAGCCGAGATGAATGAGTTGTTGTCTGGCCCTTCCCACTTTGTATAGTCATTGGCTGGCTTGGTTCTAAAAAGGATTTAAAAAAGGGGAATAATGTGCCTTTGCCTGGGATCTGAGACTGTCAGGGTGCTGAAAAGCTAATCTGTGAGCTGCCACCATGCAGATCTCTTGGGCTGTGTGCTCTGTCTGTGTCTTAATACAAATTGAATTTCAATCTGTGGAGGGGTGGCAAATGTTTAAAAATGATGCTACAGAAATCATTCCTGAGATCACTGAAAATACAGAAATACCAATGGAGCAGGCTTTCAGCGACAACAACACAATGAACCAGGCAAAGCATGGAGGAAGACACATACAACAAGCTCCAGACCCTAACGGTAAGAAAAATAACATCGTTATTACTGTTTTGGACCCTAACAGTGTGTAAAAGAATACTTGTTACCATGTATGTTTATTTACTAAAACCTTTAGGTGTGGACCTAATGCTGTGATAGGGAGTTGCATCTACTGTTGAAGAAGTGTCAATGTAAACACTAGAAGGAATATACCAGAATTTACTGATGAAAAATGTGGTCTATCTATTGAACAATCCTTAGGTACTACAATATATGCATTCCTATTCTGCCCATCTGCTCTCTGCAGGCACAACTTCAATACATAAAACCTGTAGAAGTTTTAACTTAAATTTCTCTGTGTTTTGTGCTTGCAAGCACTGCAAGGAAATATGACAAGTCATCTTTTTCTCTTTGATGTTAGGATGGGGCAGTGGGTTAACAGTGCAGAATTCTTAATATTTAGAAAGAGTCACGCTAGGGAAGTCTAAGCTCATACTGCAGAAATGGCACATGGAGGCTGCATTCAGCTAGATGAGAGAAGCGTCCTGCTCAATGTCCTTTGCCAG
>Ga0065711_1028627_pt1 | contig 40095 bp, 26 predicted proteins | sample Hoacrofraction12_FD_59098 | JGI IMG/M metagenome (GOLD analysis project Ga0065711, IMG submission 59098) | Hoatzin crop microbial communities from Cojedes, Venezuela - Epithelial fraction 12 v2 (version 2) | ecosystem: Host-associated > Birds > Digestive system > Esophagus > Crop | place... | reverse complement strand
CCCGCCTGGACAAGGTCCTGTGCAGCCTGCTGTAGGTGACCTTGCTTCGGCAGGAGGGTTGGACTAGATGACCCACAGAGGTCCCTTCCAACCCCTACCATTCTGTGATTCTCAGGATGCATACTCATAGCTACCTTGAAAATAAACAGATGCTGGGGGACTAAACACCTGTTTGAGCATGAATATGTGTTAGTATCTCTTCATGTCCTCTTCTACATGTATGCATGTGTATATACATATGTATTTACATGTTTCTATATGAGAATAGGGAAGAGATGCAATATACCTCAATTAGCTTATTTCCTATTTGCATTTCTTTTAAAGAGTTGTGTGTCGGGGGGGCAGAAGGAAAGGTTAGAGTTGAAAGCACTGCCTTGGAGCTAGGAGAATGCACTGCTGGTTATTAGATGCAAAAAAATTCAGGCTAGTGAAAATTATCAAATACAATTTGAATACCTCTGGGCAGATCACTGGTTTGACTGTCCTCTCATTATGGGCCTTGGGAATGGATTCCGTGAGATTGCTGGTGTGTTCTCCTATTAGTTTGCTTTTCTTTTGTAGCAAAGTTGATGTGCTTACAGCATTAGATTTTTTTTGTTTTGCCCCAGAGATGCTGAATGAACATGTAGAAAACAGCAATCCCAGAATATTGCCAGTTCATTGCTGTGAGCAAGCGGAGAGTTGGTCCTGACGCAGGACCAAAATGAAGTTGCCTTCAGTTCAGCATGAGTCATGTGAAACAAATATTCTGCTATTCTGAGTGAGTGACTCCTCTTTTTTTGCACTTCATCCAAACCAAATCAAAAAGCCACATCATCAACTGGAAGGAAAATGCTTGCAGTCACGAAGCAAGCAGGGCACCAAAAGGGGTCTATTTAATCATTTTCATGTGTTGCTAATGGGAAAATACAGAAAGCAAGTCATCTGCAGTAGCAGGTATTTTAAGACTTCTGCAAGCCAAGGTTTTTTAATGCTTGTATGAGTATGAATGCACGGTACTTGGTGTCATAACTTTTACTGGTGATTGTCCTGGAGAGAGATTACTGTCTGTACCCGAGAGATGCGGTCAGTGCTCGTCACAGGGAGTTTCATGTCACAGACCGGACCCGATATAACATAGGCAGCAGAAGGTTAACAGGACAGAAAGCAGAAAATACAATCAGGAGACTTGGGGGGTGACAGCAGGGAGGGAACAATCATATCTTGCAGCAAAATACATCTGAAGAGCCATGTCAGACTGCTGAAGGGAACTGGTTCACAAAATCAATTAGTGACCTGGAGAACTCTATAGCCAGAGTCTATCCTTATAGCGGTGAGTGTGATGGAAACGTAGAAATCCTGGACTGAAACTTATATTTGAAATACAGTGGGAGTTCTGAACATACTACAGCTATTTTAGAACGTAATATCTACCACATATTGCTGTTAACTTCTGTGTTGTCTTTGTCACATCACAGACTAATTTTCCGAGCTGTTTGGCAGCAAAACCACTTCTAGTTACCAGATCAGTTGATACTGGGTTTTTGTTAGCAAATTAACATTGCTTGCACTGGTCCCAGCAGAGGTTTTCTCGGTCATTTGAAACACAAAGGCAATCGCATGTTTTCCGCTGTTTGGTAACTCTGCGTAGGCCTGACTCAAGGTACCAAAGGGCACAAGACTTGAGATCTCATTTATGTTACAAAGTACCTATGCAAGAATTAGTGCACGTGGTCAGCCAACTTGTGTTCTGGTCTGAGCTTCTTGGTTAGGTGTCACTGTGCGCTGCTGCCCTGGAAAACTGGTTTGAAAGCCAGAGAAGTCCAAGGAAGCTTTTCTTGGCTGGTGCTGCCCAAGCTGGCATTGCTGCATGTTAGTCACAGCCCTTGGATATATATTGCCATTTAATTTTTAGGGCTCTTTCTGCTTTACAGTAATCATAACTGCTTGCAAGGGGAAATGAAAGCCCAACCACATTATGAAGAAGTAGATTAACTTTCATTTCAGCTGCCCATTTCCTCTCAATACCTTCCATCATTGCCAGGAACCTCTGTCTCCGGCAATACATTGAAAACAAGAACCTAAATGTTTCTTTGTTACTGTTCTGGGCAAGCTGTCATGGTATAAACCAGCAGTACCTTTTACAATGGTTTTTCACATCTTGACAGCATGCAGATACTGTTTGTTTAGCTTAGTCCATGTAGCCGATATTCTATGGGAGACAAGGCTGAGGGAATGTCAGCTTATTTTCTGAAATGCCAGCCTTTTCAGCTGAGACCTCTCTCTTTGCTATACATTCAGAGCTGTTGGTGCATTTGGGGGATGCCTGCTCATTTGGGATATTTTTGAATAAATACATACCTAACAGCTGTTTATGAAAAATCACTACTTTGCATAATTTTTGCATATTTTTGTCTCACTTATTCATTTTAAAGGCCAGCTTTTGCAATGTATGTTAAAGGCACAATTTATGTTTGCTGAAGTCTGTTAAAATCGCAGAAAATAGCCCCATGCTTCACTGTAAGAGGCATTTCCCTCTGGTCAGTCACGGTGTCTCCTGAAATTGGAGAAGTTACCCTCATGAAGTGGTGGGTTCTGATTTGCCTGTCTTAAAAATAGTATAGTGCAGAGTGTGGTGTTGGCTTTTGCAGCTTCCTCTCTGTGTAGTTCCAAGCTGACAGGATGCTTGTTTATGAAACTGCAAGCTTGAATATCTGGCTGTTATCAAAATGCCGGTGCTATAATTGGGAGTATATGCTAAAAGAGTTGAAAAATGTAAGAAGGCCTTTTACATGGTTGCGACCATTTCCTTACAAAGACATGACATTATAATAAAGGTTTTTCTCCAGTTTTAAAGTGATGCTGCAGTGATTAGAAACAAAAAGCTCCTCTTTCAGCTTTTCACATGCTTGCTCACACAATTTTTTAATTGGAGACAACATGATAAAAAGCGTTTGATCATTTGGGGGTTTTTGAAGTGACCAAATGATGCTTTTCCCCATTTTTGTCTTTAGAAATTTGAATAATACAGAAAACTTGTCTGTAAAAGAAGTTGATGTGGCCTTCAGCAAGGACAAGCACCTGGAACTGTCTTTAGAAAGTTGTCCTAGAGATGCGAGTTTTAAATGAGAGCCACATCCCCCGTAGTGCAGCAGTGTTCTTGTTCTTTACAAGATTGCTTGTATTTGGCAAGGCTGTTCCAGGCAGCAGAGGTCTGAATCCTGTGCAGTCTGAATGGGAACAGTCCAAACACAGCTGTGCTTATTTCAGCCCTGACGCATTCAGATGCTCCTGGATGTGCTGTTACGTGTATGTGAGAGCTGTCAAACAGATGCACTCACTGGCTTATGCTTTGTCATCAGATGCCCGTGGGAAGCTGACAGTGTGAGGCCCCTCTATTGCAAACATTTGCACACTTGAGTAATTTCACTGGTGTGAATAGGTCTGTTAGGCAGGAAAGCACTTGAGGCTTTTCATTTTTTTAACTTGGGGGAGTTTTAGTGTCAAGGACAGACTGAGGGGACTCCCTCCTCTGTCTCGGACGCAGTCTGAATAGGATTCTTTTCTGTCATTTCAGATTGTTCCTGCAGGAGCAAAGTGAAAACAGAGAATATATGTAGAGACCTGTACACAGAAGTGATGTGTTAGATTCAGATATAGGTATCGATGTAGGTGGAACCAAGAGGAATGATTGTAGAAATGAAGTTACTCATCATTGTAAAACAAAGAATGAAGAAAATATTTGGAGATTAGTCTGTTAATAAAATCATTGCTGTATGCCCTCTTTAAATGCTGTATCTTTGCTAGAAACCTCCCTAAGGTGCAAACTGTCACACAGCATTTCATAGGCAAGATAGATGATGCTATCTCCAGGTGTACTGGGTTTCTGTAGGGGTTCTGCTCTTGCTTGTCTTCCTCTGTTTCCTTGTATGTTGTTATATTATGGTAATTACACCATAAGAGATCAAGGTTTGGGTTGTTTTCTTTTTCCAAATCTTGTTATCTGTCCCCAGAGCTGCTGCTAGCCCGTTTAAGGTTTTATTTGTTTCCCTTTCACTGAGTGACTACAAATTGACAAGTTCCTCCTAAGTGGTCCCTTTGAAAAATGCTGATGTGATTCATGCCCCTTGCCATGCTCCAGCTGTGAAAAGCTTTGCTGCTTGTGTGGAATGACACTCCAGGCAGCGTGCCCGTGAGAGTCCGTTCTATACTTTGTGATGGAAAGCAATGGGAAAAGGTAGTTAGAGTGGATTTAATGTGGTATATCAGGCTTCTGTGAGATTGAGTTTGCAGCTGTGGATTGGAGTGTATTCTTCTCCCTACTAACTAGTGATCGGACGAGAGGCAATGGCCTCAAGTTGTGTCAGGGTAGGTTTAGATTGCATATTAGTAAAAACTTCTTTACTGAAAGAGTGGTCAGACATTGGAACAGGCTGCCCAGGGAGGTGGTTGAGTCACCAACGCTAGAGGTGTTCAAAAAATGTGTATATGTAGCACTTCGGGATATGGTTTAGTAGGCATGGTGGTGTTGGGTTGATGGTTGGGCTTAATGACCTTAGAGGTCTTTTCCAACCTATGATTCTGTGATGCCTTCAGCTTGATTGACCTATTAGTTTTACAGACTTTGTACCCGTGAAGAGACACACATGACAGCACTCAGGACTGCAGTACTCCGTTTATTTGCAGACAGATTACCATACGGAAAGCAGGGACATACGCTTTTTTGCTGCTTTGCCTTGCCAGTGTACCTTGTCTTTGAGCTGGAGGGATCACAGGAGAGGTGGAAGGGCAGATTGTGAGTGAAGTAATAGGAACCAGCTTCTGCTCCACTGAGGCTACTGGAGGTTTGCCACCAAGCTCAGGGTGAACAGCATCAGGTCCTAGAGAGACTTAGTTCTGATTGCATTTTCCTTTGATTCTTACTCCACTGTCTGCTCTCAGTATGCCTCCAGTCTTCTGCATGCCAAGGCCAGGCTCCTGGTTGATAGCAGGAAAGACTCACCTTGGAAGATGGCATTCCTTGTCCACTTTGTGAGTGTTTCTGAGCTGTTTGTGGCTTGTTTTGGATCTGCTGCCATGTGAGCTAGGTTTAGCTGCCATTGATTTTCACCTTTCTTCATTTATGAAGTGGCTGCACCAGCAGTGGTCTCCTGAGCCCCTTCAGTGGTGAGATGGAAGGCTGGAATAAAAACTCACAACTTGGCCAAATTTTGGTACTTTTCCATAGGAACAGTGCTAGGCTGTATGTCTAAGTTCCTGCTGCCAAATCGGGAGTCAGGAGAGCATTTCAGTACTAAAGTTTCAAAGGGAAGGTCTCTTGCTACTGTGCAAAATACACCATACCTCGACTCATTCATAGAAGTCACTGATTATCTCTGGTTGAAGTATGCTTTAAACCAGCCCTAAGGCAGATGACTGAGGTGCTGAATTTCAACACAAATAGTTGAAAACCACTTGAGTCGCAGTCCTCTGCTGGGAATTCTTGGGTAACTTTCATTATATGCCAGTGCAGTGATGTTAATAAGTTTGTCTGCCACTGCCCATGGTGCGCTCGTTCTCTGTGTAAATAAATGAGTCAGATGAAGCATTAGGAAAAACCATGTAACTGTAGAGGTGATGAATCGTTGGAAGAGGCTGTGGAAGAAAAGTTGTGCAGTTTTCCTCACTGGAGGTCTTTAAGAGCATCCTGGAGAAACACCTGCAAGGCATGACCTAAGTGCACTCAGTCTTGCTTTGGGCAGAGATACAGGGGAGAAATGCGGATCTCTTTCAGCCTGGGATGGAAGGATAACACATTCATGAGTTAATAACTATTTCACATAATTTTCTCGAGTGTGTCTCACTTCTATGTAATGAATGTTGCCTTAAGTGGTAATTTGCTTTGTCTTGCAGCCCCTTATCAAAAAGGCACCATAACTACAGTTAATTGGCCCTCCCTGCCAGGTGCAGTAGATTAAGGACAACAGTGAGTGACACAGCTTCAGAAAGCCCGACAAATGGGCTGTGCTTTGCTGAGTGTCCTTGTAGCTTTGTGTGCGTATTGGCAGCTGCTGTGGAACAGAAGAGATCAATTGTTTGAAGGAAGCCTTTTGGTGGAAAGTGTATCAGCTGGTCTTTGTTGCTGTGTACCTACCAAATGGAAGTCTTCTGGGGCAGCTGCATCTGCATGATGATCTGCTGGTGTTCAGACTTGGTTTTGGTTGTACTTCTGAGGGTAAAGGCAGCAAGTGTAACCAAGTGCTATACAGCTACAGACGGACACAGTGGTGACGCTCTTGGATTGCATCTTGCATTTATGCTGCACTGCATGTATCAAGAGTCACTGCAGTGGCATTTCTCAAATGTTAGAGTCTTGCCTACTGCTTCAAATTCTGCTCCAGGTAATGAGGTGCAAATCTTGAAAACCTCCAAACTTGGAATTCTCCCCTTCCCCCCCAGTATTTCCATTTGTGCACAAGGCTTCCACATGCAGCTGCAGCCAGTTTTGGGGAGAGAGTAACATGGCCTTGACTGAGGTGCATCCCTACGTGGATACTTCAGTGGTAGAAAGGTACAAGGGTACTTCAAGTAGCTGTTTAGGAGCCAAAATTGTGTAGCCAAAAGTAGTGCTCGGTTTCCAAAAAAGGATTTATGTGAGGGGAATGGGAAGGAGTTTCAGTGCATGTTTTCATTTGCTGCCTTTTATTGTCTGACTTAAATGTCTGCCCTAAGAGTGTAGGAATACTAGTGTCCTGCTAAGAGAGGCTGCTGCTTTCAGTCATTCTTGGCAGGAGCCTCTCTCCTTCCACTAAAACCAGAGAGACTAATTTCTTAATTTAAGAGCTGTAATCAGTTACCAGAACTTGGGCCATGTAAATAGCAGCAACAAGGATCCTCCTGAAAGAGGAGATTGCTGCTAGAATACTTACCTACTGGATGTACAACTGTACAACTCTGGAGTCTGCTGCGGGTGAGGTCTGATTTATGGCAACCATAATGCTACCGTAACTAACTTTAGGGTTGAATTTGCCATTAGCTATTATCCAAGTTAGGCTTCTGTGTTCTGGTGTGCAACTAGGTTCATTCTCAAGTGTATGTGTGTTAGTACTGCCTATCTTCCCAGGTCTTAGTCTGCTCCTAGAAGATGTCTGCTTGGAAAACCTGAGTATCATTTTTGTTGATATTATGGTCTCTCTGCAGGCTGGAGCAATAGTCTTTTTGCTCCTTAATTCCCCTGCTGCTGGAGTTGCATGTCAGGGATTTGCAGAGCAGAGAGCCAGAGAATAAAAGTGGGGCAGGATTTGGGCTGCAAGTTTTCTTGTTAGCGCTATTCCTCCAGGCATAAGATGCATCCTGAGTCCACTCTCTTCCACCTGCTAATAGTTTGAACTCTGTTTCCAGGTTAAGGGGTTTTCTCTTTTCAGTCTGAGATTTATATTTTTAGTTGTCAATGGAGCAGGCTGAGAGCTGGGGATGTGGTTCGCCACCAAGGAGTAGGGTGAGTGTAAAGAAAGGGCTGTTGGTAGTGCCTTATGTTGTGTGGCGTGTGACAGTTTCAGGTAGGAGGAAGAAAGCTGGGAGATAAAGAGCTGAGCTGCTGGCACGCCTTAGCTTGTCTTTGCTTGGACGGCCCACCATATTTGGAAAACGATTGCAAGGAATCACTACCTGGCTGGTCAATTTGGGTGGTGAACACATCTTCAGAACACAGAGTCTTCCAAATTAAAGGCGTCTGCATAGGGTTGTCATTTTTGGGATAACACCCTTGTGAACAAGTCTCACAGTACATCAAGACTTGTTGTGAGATCAGAAACCCAATACGTTCATGCATTGCCAAACAGGAAGAGTGAAGGTCCCTGCCCTATGTGTTTGTGCAGTTAAACATGGACTAGAAAACAGAAAGGCAGAAGGTGTGGGGTTTGGGTTTTTATTTTTAACTTACCTGCGTTACACCCACAAGACCATCAGATCTGTATGACAAGGTGCTGCATGTTTATGGTCATCTGGATATTCAGCATCAGTAAGGAGTACACCAGCTGACCCTTCCCAGCTGTGGTTACACTGAAAATGTTCTGGAGCAAGCTAAACTGAAGTGCTCAGAATGAAGCTATGAGAGAAGCAGAAGTGGGTGAGATTTTTTCCTTGTATTAGAAAGTTAAGGCAAAGTGTTTGGTTTCTTTTTTGACTTCATGTTATTTTTGGAAACATCAGTACTGCCATGCTGGTAAGAAATTTGGGGAGGGTTGCAGTTCATTTCATTCAAATCCTTACTTTTGTACTGCACAGGAATAGGTTAGTAATAGATACATTTAGGACAAGATGTGCAAAAACGTTAGCTTTTCTGCAAAGCGATGGTGTTCTTCAGTGTCCAGCTGCTCTAGGGCACTGTGTAGGGGAACGGGTAAGTGGCTGCTTAGGGCAGGACCCGGGCTGCTGTTTGGGGTGAGGACAGCATTGAGGTATCAGCTCCAGGGTGGGTTATTACCATGCGCAATGCCCATTTTAGATATTTGGAACTTCCTGACTCAGTATGTTTGTCTGCAAACACTTGTGGCAGGCCATCGTGTTCAACCTGCCTCTGTGTGTGTATCTGTTATTTAAATGGTGTAAAGTAGAGGACATGGGAATTCCATTCGCTGCTTACCTAAAGACACTGAATCCATGCTGCATACAAGGTAAAAATCCACTTTTTCCTGTTTCTGGTGTGACAGTCTTTCTAAAGAGAAGTAAGACATACCTAAGACGTGAGTCGGTTCCCTAGGAGTGCCGTTAGTCTTATATACGCAATAGTAGAAGGCCATCTCTTTGTGATAACAAGAAAGAAACGGATTTTTTTTTTTATCACCTTTGCTCACTGTGAGTAGTACCTTACTCACCGTAACCACCCATTCAGATCAGTCAAGCTATTTGTGGAGTACAGCATTATTCACTCTGTGGGAGATCATCGGAGATTGGTCCCTATTTAAAAAGATGTCTCTTGCACTCGAATGTTTCCAGTGGGATCACCTCATTTACTTAGGCAACATTTGTGAAAAGGACTCCCTGCTGTAACGGAATTGTGATTCTGTGATTCTGTGATTTTCAATGGCTGTAACGGAACTGTGATTCTGTGATTCTGTGATTTTCAATGGCGCACCATCCAGTTGTGGCAGCTTAGGACAGCCGCTCTGCTCTTAGGTGTGTGGACTTGGGCTGTCCTGGAAAAGAAACCTGGGTGGATTTTATGGTGCACTGTGGTTCCAGCTTTCACCAGAGCAGGATCTGAATCCTGATGCTTTGCGAAAATACTGGTATATTCATCCTGACATGTTATTCTGCCTTTGCTGAAAGACCTGCTTTGCATTTGATGAAGGATTGAATAAGTGGCACCTGCCAATCTGGCTCCCTGATACCTGCTGTCTTGCTCTTTGGAAGAAGCTCCATTTATAGTTGTTTTATTTGCTTTGATGATGATGTCTGGGTTTGTTGGCTCCTGCAGTGTTCAACTGAGCTGAGTGGTCTGATCGAGGAAAGCTGCTGTGAAATTTTCTTCTCCTTTAGTAAAAGTCAGCTCGTGCACAGAGCTGGTGTGATGCCAAGAAGTTGTGTTTTTCTGAAGCCAGAGCTCTGTTTCATGTGAATGTCTTGTAAGAACTGTGAGGTGAGTTGCGGGAAGCAGAGGGAAGCCCTTTTCTCATCATGAAGATCCTAGCAGTGAATTCGTTTAAGACCAGATGCCTTGCCGTAGCTCGCTGGTGGCTCAGGATCAAAGAGGTGCTTTTGCCAGCCGAGTGACTGGAAAGTTATTGTGCAGTGCTCCCAGACAGAGACTGCAGTATTGACAGCAACCTGCTGTTTTGAGCCAGCAGGAATTCAGTTATTGCTCTCTGTAGGGAGAGTGAACACCTAGTGCTTTCCACAGTTATGATATATTTAATTTCTGTAATGTAATTCCTATGAAATTAATGCAAAAATGTTTCATTTGTATCCTGTGCAGTGCCATACGGAGCAGAGTTTGGGGTGAAATCCTCAGTCACGCTGAGTAGCTTCGTTGGAGTGCTCCTCTGGAAAGGTGCAGGAGCCTGCGTGTTCACTTTTCCTTTGCTTCCTTTGCGGTGGGCATGACTGGGTCCAGCCTTGATGCAGAGCCGCTTACGGGCTGCCAGAAGGTGCCTGCAGTTCCTTCGTGTCTCAGTAGCGCTTGTCCATCTGGAGAGGCGCATGACTGGGGAATTTCCTCTTTTACCTTCCTGGAGGAACCTGCCAGCTGATGTTAAGCTCTTGTGCAAGATAAATTTTTTCAGTTGTGATTGATTTTTTTTCTGGTTTGATTCTGTCACTTCAAAGTTACTTTCAGTGCATGTTCATGAGCTTAACTGTGCCTCTCCACACACCATAAGCTAATCTGTACTGTTACCTTGCTGATTAAATTGCAGTGATCTTTTTTTGTTTATAAACAGAAAATTTTGATGCATAAGAGTTGAGAGGCAGTAATTGGAATTTTCTGATTATTTTATGCAGGAAACTATAGCACTAAACTTTCTCAGTCTTGAGTTTTCTCTTTCGTTATAAGCAATATATCTACATAGATTTATTTTTTTTTTCCTGTGAATGATTTTTTTTTTTAATATACATTTTCTATTCATTGTCCATTAATATAATTTGGCACAGAGATAGACTAATTGCATGGGCAGGCACAGTGACAGGGATATAAATCTCTTTTCCAGTGACAGTGTCTTGAAACAGCAATCAGTTAAGATATTGTCACTGTAGCATAATAATTGTGGGTAGATTTTGCTGCCTTTCTGTGGGGATATGAGCATTGTGATGAATCTATACGTGTGTGTGCATGCGTATACATGTATTGATGTGTGATGTTTGCATGTATGTATTGCGTGTGCAGTTATGGAGAGCTTGTGTTTAATTATGTTGGATCCTTCTGACACTAAATCATTGGTGGATGTTATCTCACAGAGATCTAAGCAAAAACCAGTCTCTGCCTACTTTTTTTTGTCTGACTTCATCCACATTGTAACACCTCCGTTGTGCTGTCAATGTCGGTGGTTACCCACAGCGCTCAGGAGGGAGATGAGGGCCTCAACTGTGAGGAGTGTGATGGTGCGAGCCCAACTCATCCTGCCTGCAGATCTGGGTGGGCTGGCACAGTTGGCTGGCACAGTTGACACCAAACGTGTTTCAGCCCTGTTCACTGGTGCATTTTGCAGGTTTGGATTTCCCCAAGCAATGCCTCGATGCCATGGTCCTGCAAAGCAGGGATTGTCATGCTCTGGTCCTAAGCTTGTAGTGTGGATGTGGCCCTCCTAGGCCACATTTAGTTGTCCCAAGCCCATTTACCATCCCTGGAAATCCTGACCTGGGGCTGATCAGCTGTGAACTCAAGATTTGAAGCCAGATTTCAAAGCACTAAATGTACACTTGGCTTGTTTTATTTCTTGATTAATTTCCACCAGCAAGTCCATGGTTAGCCACCTTCTTGCCTGTCCACACAGGGAAGCACTTTCCTTGCACCGTTTCTCCTGTTGTCAGACCCTAAACTGAATAATGGCAGTCTGTGAACTCAGTTCACTTGGAAAAGCTGTCAGGTGCCAGACTAGGAGTAGCAGGCATAAGGACTATGCAGGTCTTGTATTCTGCTTGTTGCAGTCACACCTGCTTATCAATGCAGAGAAAGGACATTTGTGTTGCCCTTCCTCCACCACCGTGTTCCAGCTATGGGATCCCAGCTCACAAGCTGTTTTTGCATTCACGGATGTATGCACTCTGTTTAATACAAGTGAGAACACTCCAGAAGCCAGCCTGTCTCAGATGGAAGTGTCAGTCCTGGTTCCCTGTCCTCTTAAGCTGATCTGCCCTTCTTGCCCGTGCTGCCAGTGGGCCACTGATGGGACAGGTCTGGAGACTCAGCACCGGGGAATCTGAGTCACTGATGGCACAGCTGCAGAAATGGATTTTCTTGGCAGAAGAGACTGTAACAGGCGTGGCTTCAGAGAAAACAAATCCTTTGGCAAAAATGTTACATTGCCATTTTTAAAATGGCGTGTTCTGTCAGAAACACTTCTTCCGAGCACTCTTGCTTACTTCGGATTTAGAGATGTGTCCTTTGATGCAAAGAGCAGACAGAGGTCCTGCCGTTGAGCATCCACCCTTTTGAGGGAAAGGCTATTTTCTAGATCACAGGGTTCAAGCCTGAGTGTCTTCACTGTATGAGAATTAGCTGCCACATGTTGTCCTCCTGAGCCTCCGGCACGTACAGCACTTCCCTGGCTGGAGTGCAGGCACTGGCGGTTCTCTTGGATTGCGAGTCATTCCCTCTTGGCTGTGCAGCCATTCTGTGAAACCACAGGAGCACAGTTTAAAATCAGAAGCCAATGAAACACATCATACCCAGCTATCTGTAGCATGGAATGGTATGTTAGCTCTTCAAAGACAGCCTGGAGCCTCACGGTTGTCCTCTCGAACAGATCCTGCTCTCTGCTAAACATAAAAAGACACTGTGTAAATAGCCTCACTTGCATCAGTCAGTCCACCAGCTGTGGATCTGGCTCCACATGTCTGGTATGTTCTCTACCAGCAGAGATAATGGTATTTAAAGTCACCTTTACTGAGTTTTTTGGCGCTCTGTTGTTTCTCGCTACATATGGCCCTGTTACTGGGTTTTCTTACACTTTCTGTATCTTTTTGGGAGCTGTTTCAAAAGCAAAACCTTGTAGATCTGAGAGCATTAAAGCAAAAGGGTTCATGAACAGGGGCCAGAACAGGCTGTTTCTGACTGTGGTTGCTTATAGCTGGATTCAAAACAAGCTGACACATCAGTTATCTCGTATGCAGTCCCATGGTGCTGGCATCATTTTAAGCTACAATACACAACGCTTGTCTGTGTAAAAGGCCATAATGAAAACAAGAGTGTTGGAAAAAGTAAGGTTATTTACTTTTTATGGGTGTTCCGTCCTGCTTAGTTTAATGAAACACTGTATCCTTATGTAGCTCCAGACAATAAACTAATCTTTAAGCAGTTACAGTTAACGCAAATTAAGCCTAATAGGCAGTTTAATGTAAGTGCCCAATACACTCAACTAGTCAGCACTGCCTGTGCTGGAAAAACTGACCGTTGAACAAGTTATTGGTGTAATCTGAAGTATATGGATTTTATTGTCTAAAGTAGTATCAAGGTCATGTTAGCAGGCATCAAAATTACTTCAGTCTACCAAGTTCTCTGAAACAAACCCACGGACTTTTGAACACTTGAAAGCTGAGTTTCTGAAGGTTTGGATAAATTTGTCTTTTGCTGGAATTTGTTAGATCTGAATAAATCTGACCAAGAAAAGCCCTTTCTGTGCCATTTCATCCGAAGTGGCTCTGTTTCTTATGAGAAGTCCTCTGTGGTATGCTACCATAAGGAGGTACTTGTAATAAAACATATTGGCACCAAGCACTAAGTGTGAATCTGAAAATGGACCAAAGCGGTGGATGCAGTTACAATTTTTGTAAATGAATGATTGGATTTGGAACAAAACCCTTCCAAAGGTGGGGAGACATGCTGTTTCATGGAAGGAGGCTGACACTGCTGAGCAGGCAAGGTCACAATTTAACAAACACCACTTTTTCATTCTCCCTTCTTAATTGCAGAAGTCAGTCAGAGTTCAGCTCTTGCCTGTTAGGCCATGAGGAAAAAGAATTTCCTCTTCGTCCCTTTTACTGGCTTTTTCTCACAGTGTGCGTAAAACTAAGGGGTGATTTTTTTTCTACCTGTTTTAGTAACTGAAGTTACAACAAACAATTCAGGATTGCATATAATAATGATAGCTCAGTGTGTTTAGAATGCTTGCTTTGCCCTGTAGCAGCCTGCACATGTTTCACCCTATGGAGTTTTTCAATCTAAACCTCCTGTTGTGCTCTATAGCTGCTGGGAGCAGAGGAGGGTGCTTGAGTGAGCGAGCAGCAGCCTGGTCCTGCGTTCTCTCTATGCTGGGGAGCAGTGGGCTCCGAAATGGGTCCCAGTAGCCTTTGCCCTGATTTTCAGCAGACTGAGCACCTGGTTTGCCTGGTTTAGTGACCCATTTGCCTGTAGGTCGCTGAACTCGCCCAGCCATAGCCATTTTCCTCTGGTCCTCAACCCAGTTCTTGGGGCTGCCAGTCCTCCTCATCTGTTTCCTGCTGGCAGCACTTGGGCAGTTGGACTTTTGCACATCTACTTTTCCCCTGTTTGCCCACAATATGGGGCTGGTCTTCGTAGGGCAGCATGGCTCTGGCAGCACAGTCCTGCTCACTGAGAATTAACCCCCCTATGGAATTCCTCAAAACCGGGCTGGGCGCTGCAGAGGTTTCTGTGCATGTGAGAGTCCTCGCGGGGTGCGTTGCTGGACTCTCAGTACCTCCCAGCTTGGCTAAAGAGCTTTGCTGGTTTTTGTGGGCGTGAAACCGCGTCTTGGTTCACAGTTCTGTGGTGTCTTTTACTTTTCAAAGACAAATACTCTCCTTTTCTTCTCCTCTGCAGATTTGCAGTCTGCCTTCAAGAAAAGTACTTCTCCTTGCAGCTTTTCTTTATTAAACTGAGGAAAAAGAACAATCCTCCAAAACCAAAGCACTGTCATTTATTGGCAGCAGGCTAACTGGGCGGCAAGCGCAAATCCTGTCTTGACTACACCATGTCATTTGGAAACATCATTATAATACTCCATATTTCATGCAGCGGTATTTCCTCAGGGTCCTAGCTCTGGAAAACCTCTGGTTACTGGACACTCACCAAGTTGTTAATAGAGAGTTTGGAAGCAGTCCTCAGATGTGGCAAGATTTATAAACACGTATTAGCTATCTTCTTGCTTCTTCCTGGATCCACAATCACATATTTGGAAGAAAGTTTACATTTTCTGCTAAATTAGGGCCCAAAGGCCCAGACCTACCCATACTTTCTAGCAGGCTTATTTCTGATAGCTGTGTTCCCAGAAGTAGGCACAGAGAATGTAAAAAAACTATTTCCAAGATTAGCCTGTTAGCCGGAAACATCCCAAGAGTAATTTGCCTAGAGGGGTGGGTGGTGAACATATTCTTGCTGCTCTTAGTTCTCCCCCATTGCTGCTATTTGAGGTTTCTCTATTATTTTTTAATAGCTTTTATTTTCAGATGCTTTTCTGGCTAGCTGTCTTTGCATGTGTCAGACTCCTGGGACCCTGGATTCTTTGAACTGCAAGAAATATAAACTGTAATTCTCTCACTCTCTCTTTTTTTTTTTTTTAAAAAAAAGGTATCTTGAAGTGTCTGTCTGTGTATCTTCAAAATGGCACCTCTCTAATCTGATCCTTTCATTGCTGCTGGTGCATAACACCTTGTGTTTTCTCACTTTTCTACCCTGTTACTACAGTATCTTGCTGCTCAGGTACAGCCCCTGTGAAGGCAGAAAGATACGGCTCTTCTGAAACTCAGCTCTGCAGTGAAATAGCAAAGCATCACATGCATTGATAGTGGTGGTGGCAGGGAAGTTCCTGTATTGTATAATAGATGTTAACGCTACAAATCAGCCAGGTTCTGAATTTGTGTTCTTTCAGAGGACTGCATTCACAGAAAAGCCCGCAGTCACCTTTTCAGACCTGGTTACGGGATCCGTGCTGTTGCTAATTCTATTATGCTTCAGGAACGAAATTGCTGTGATTTAGAAAGGTTACTTTCTTTATATGAGCTGAATTGTTGACAGCAGCAGCGTTGCTCGTGAAAAGCCACATCCCATCAAAGCTGTACTTTGCCTAAAGCAGCAAGCGTGCCTCGATACTGTCAATAACCCACTTCCTGTGGCCCTATTAATTTGCAGGCAGAAAAGGGTGATATTTAGGAAAAAGATGCTCTTTAGCATGTAGGACTGTTAGCGTAATAAAGGAGAGTTGGTGTATCTCCAGCCTGCTCCCTCTGACCAAGGGCTTCCTCAGAAGCGAAGCTGTGAGGACTTCTGAGTGAGAGCACACACCCTTCCTGGAGGAGCTCACTCTCTCAGCTGGGGCATGGGGTAGCCAGAAGTGCCTGGCCGCACGGTGCTGTGCTGTCACATCTGCATGCTGATGTCCTTGTCACTGGTGTAAATCAGGAGTGACTTCAGTCAAGCCACAGAAGCAGGCTTTTATCACACACAGCCGAGAGAAATAGGACTAAATGAGAGAATTGGGATAAATTATACTTCTTTTGTGAAATGCCGTTACTGCTGAAGTCGTTGGCAGAACGCTTTTTTATTTCTATGGCCTCTATTTTATACCTATGGTTGTTTTGATATATCTGAAAATGAAATAAAAACTGCAACAGCCACTTCAAATATGTGAGAGGCTTGAGATGAATGTGTAAAATTGGGGAAATAGCAGGAAATTGGTTTGGCTGCTGTATAGGTTAGCCATCCTTGCCAGAGACACTGGAAAAGACCTGATGGCATCGCTACACTGGGCTGGCATTAGGATGGCTGGAGGGCTGAGCAGGGATGTAGGGAGCCTCCCCCAGCAATGCCTGCATCCCACTGCCTGGCCAGAAGAGGGTTAAGGGCTGCCTGTCTGCTCTGTCGTTCAGAGGGATTTGCAGGAAAAAGGTGTGTCATCTTGTTCAGGAAACCAGAAGACACAAAGGGATATGCCTTTGGGCATTTGCTGCTTTGGTCATAGGAAAAAGCTGTGTTTTATGTTACTTGGGCATTATGTTTGGCCAAGTAAGTCATGCCCAGAGGAAAAGGGCCAGTGTAGACTTTGAGGTGAGAGCATGCTGAGATTTTCCTAGACAGGTTAATCTTCCCAATTTGTAGTGTCTTTGAAAGCAGCTTTGCTACTGGACCATGAGCTGTTGCGTGGGAACTGAACATACTTGGATAATCCAGGTGCCAGCTCAGTTTTTTTTTTAATTGTAAATTGATGAGGCCACTGATTTGTTGCAAGCATCAGAATTTGGAGGGATTTTAAGTGTGGGAGTCTGCTCTAAGATCTGGCATCCTTACGTCTGACCATGTAAGGTTTTACATTGTTAATTTAGCGACACAAAGCTGCGACACAATGCTACTTGGCCTTTTTCTAGCAGCGTTCAATAGTGGTCATTTTGACTGTCATCTTTTTTTTTGAAGATCAATACGTTTTGCCTGCTTTTTAGGAAAGTGAACAGTTCAGCCAAACTTACAAAGACAGTCACCTGGTATAAGCCTGGGGACCCAGTCACGCTTTTCCAAGTACAGGAAGGAAGCTGTTGCTTGGCAGAACCGGAGCATAAACAAAGAAAGAAACAGTGGGAATGTGATTACCGGGCACATGAAAAATGACTTTCAAGCAAGTCTTTGTAAGATCAAGAAGCGTTAAGACTGATCCTGTCCGCACTGACCCCAAGCGAGTCACCACTGATCCAAGTCCAGCGAGTGGTACGAGCTAGCAAGAGAGCAACCACCTACCAGTGTGCAGAAATGAGTTTTGTTGTGCTGTTAATCCTGAACTAGACTGTGTAAGGAGGAGTCAGGACATCTTAGAAGGGAGGTATAATAGCTTCCTTCTGGGAAGAAACTTGAGGCTTACTCGTGTTTTGGCGTGGCTGAGATGGCGGAGGTAGATGTGCCATTGCTCACAAATGAGGCAGTGGCAGATCCCCTCTCTGCAATGTCATGCCCTGTGTGGAGCCAGCGACTCTCATGGCTGCCAAGGGCAGACCACAGTCCAAATCTGTTTGTGAGGAGCCTCCAGGTTGCCCTGACATTTAGTGATTTGATACAGAGAAGGGGTTGCTTGGAGCTGCCTCCACATCTATCCATTCAAAAATTCCCCATCCTCTCTCAGAGGTGACCAGCCGCGGGCACTGCTGGGTTTGCTGGCGTTGCTGCAAGTGCCAAGCAGCCTGAGCAAGTGCTGAAAGACTGACTTATCTTTGCAGGGCTGGGCAATGAAAATGGGGGAATTATGAACCAAAAGAAGCATGGGGCTGGAAGGGACCTGCAGAGACCATCCAGTCTTTTTCTTGGACAGAACTGTTCCTGGCAGCTCCCTGTCTCATGTGCCCTGGAGAATCCTCCATGCCTTCACAACTGGCATGGCCTCAGGGTGTCCTTCCAAGCCAGGAGCCTGCCTGCATCTCCTCTGCTCGATGGAGACCCCAGACTGCTTGCAGTGCCTGTTGCTTGTGAGCCTTTCTCTTCAAATTCATCCCAATTTTTTCTCTCAACTCATAGTACCCAACCACAGAGGGCTCCTTTAATAACTGTCTGAAAGTGAGAGAAACACTCTTGCCTGGACACTGGCTCCCAGACTCCAAATGCACTGGGTGGATTTACCATGCCCCCCGCCCAGACCAACTCTGGTACATACAGTAAAAAAAAGTTACTTTCCCCTCTGTGTTGTCAACTGCCAGAATTTACTGCAGGATTTCTCTGCCCTCTTTAATGAGGCTGGACTTTTTTCTACACACAGTGTGCACCCCGCTTGGCTCCGCGCCTGCGTGGTTACCCCAAGACACGTAGGCAGTGTGTCTGGGTGCCCTGGTTCTCCCATCCCCTGGCGGGAGAGGGGCTGTGGACCCCTGGCCTTGGCTCCTTGCGCGAGGCCCCGCCAAGGTGTGTCGCTTCCTCTAAGGCGGCGGTGGCATGGGGATTGCGGCGGTGTTCGTGCTGCCTGACACGTGAGCGTTGCCTCCCACGAGGATTTCAGCAGCTTCCCGTAGCGACGGTGTCTCTGATAGCTGGAATTTCTGATCTAATGAAAGATCTTCACGTCTCAGCAGATGCTGTGGCTTCAGCAAACTGTGGACTGTCAGGTGTGGAAGGTGTTTTTTATGAATACATTTTAAGCATTGTTTGCACAGTACTTTGAAGGAGTAAGGTACCTTGGAAATGCTGGCTTCTTATTGTCACTATTATCACTGTCATCTTAATTTTCTGTCATTTTGAATATCAATTATTCATAAGAAATCAGCGCAACAAGTGGGAGTTCTTCCAGCGCTTTTTAGTCCCTATTATTTTCAGTCACATTGTGCCAGATGTCTTGGAGGGATCCGATCTGACACAAACCCAGACGAGTCACTGTACAACTGTGTACGAGAAGACCCAGGCTGACACACTGCCGCTGGTGGCACCAGCAGATGTACACGTTACTTGCAAAACTCTTCCTTTGCTGTGGGAGCACGAGGGCCAGGGAGGAGCGCGTGCTGCGGAGAACAGCAGTAACACAAATAGCCTTGGGAGCAAGCTTTGGCTGAGGTGTGCGTTTTGCGTTTCTTACTTAATTTAGCAATATCGGGAAAACCCACGACAGAAAAACATCTGGGTATTTTCCAGATGCTGAATGATGTGGGGAGAAGCAGCAGGGCTGTGATTAAGCATGCCTGCCTACTGAAATATGTGTACGATCTCTACGAGGTACTGTAACTAGCAACATCTGTAGGACTATTTTTAAAGCTATAGCAGTAATGCTGTGCTGGCATATCTGATGTCTGCGCCTGTGCTTGGCAAACCTGCCTCTGCATGGCAGGTTTAGGTTCTGTGCAGCTTAGGAAATGATGCTTTTACTGTGCTCAGCTGCCTCGGCTGAGAAATGTTTGTCAGACTCGGGTGTATCTGAGCCCTGTGCAGAACACGCAGAGTGATTACCACCACCACCAGCCCACTGTTGCAAGGATTTACTTTATTCCTTGCAGATTAGTTACAGAAAAGAGTGAACTGTTTTGGGTTTTTTTGCCTTCTGATTGCACAATGATTCTGTGTGCCAAGAAGCCACTAAAAAGAAACAGAAAGAGTGTGAGAGATTATGTGTGACGGGAATTGAGTCTGTCACTGAGCTGCAGATTATTTATTGCTGGTGCGCTTTGATGTGTGGCTGCAACTGGCTCGAATTTCTTTGGTGCTGCCCAGCTGCTTTGATCAGCAATGAAACGGTTAATAGTGCTGACTATGAAATTATTGTCGATGGGCACTGAGGTTTAAACTTCCCCTGACAGACCGTGGCAGATCGCACCCATCGGGACTATTGTTTCGGGCTTTCTTTGGACATATTGCTGGGTTGAATCCCACTGCGCTGCTTTTCAGGGTTTTCTTCCACAGTCCCCGTGGTTAGAGAGTCGCTCTGATTTTCCAGGCGAGAGCTGGGATCGCAGACAGTGTGCGGGCAGCGTGTGGGAGGTGTGTTTCATTGCCATGTGCCCCCGGAGCAGAGGCTTTGCGTGCGAGTGTCTTCTCTGGGTCCTGTGCTGATCTGCAGCTCGGAGGAGCGTAGCATCCAGGAGGGGAGCAGAAAGCCGCTGTGCACGTAGCAGGTAGCGAGGATCTGGGGTAGGGATGGTGGCTCCGCATGCAGATCTCGCATGGGAGAGGAGAGTGATTGCCGTCTGAGACAGCGAGCTCTGCGGTGAGTGTCCTTTCCTGCTCCTTCCCCGAGACTGATCCCAGCCTTCCTGCTTTCCTGTAGCTCTTTAAAATATCCTCTCGTGTAGACTGTTTACTCCATTCAATCTCTCCTTTTTTACCTGCCCTCCTCTTCTCCCCTCATCTCTTTCTCCTCCTTTCGGTCTCTCCTTTCTTTGTTTCCCTCCCCGTGCCTCTGAGGCTGGACAAAGTCTCATGCAAATGCAGTGGGTTCTTTGAATGTTTGTAGCTTCATGCTTTGGGAACTGTTGACTGGCAGGAATTGTCTGTAATGGGTTTAGAAGTACCTGAACACGCTATTTGCATTTCTGCCTGTCTGCTCAAAAATGCCGGCACTCAGCTCCCTGGAGGCTTGAATTCTGCTGGAAGCAGCTGTGACAGTGGCATCCTGTGATTTGCTTCATCACTTGACGTTTTCAGGAATTTGGTCTGATATAACGAGGTTGGCCATTTTACTGCCCTTCACTGCTGAACAACTTGGGTAACTTCTGGCATACGTAAAGGAATGGAGTCCCCTAGATGTAACTGGCTTTAGTGAAAGCCCACATGAAAGTGTGCCTCCTCCTTATGTTGTTGTTGTTGTTGTTATTATTCAGCAGTCTGTATTGATTTGTGGTATATTTTATTCAGCTAAACTGTGTGTAGAATTAGGAGGTTTAGTGGCCCCTTCAAGATCAGGAGCAAATCCCCTACAAAATTAGGTCTTGCTATGTAAACAAGTAGCACTACTTTTAACTACCATTCTTTAACATTGATATAACCCTGCCCTAGTGCGAATTCAGGTGTGCCAGTATGAACATGCTTATACCCTGTGGGAAAGGAGAACAAGCTATTCCAGTATAGAGCACTTTTATTTGGCTCTGACTATATCCACACTTTCGTTGTATTGGCAGAAATATACCAGCAAACAATACTTGTAATTGAAGTGGGTGAACTGGTACAGAATCGTGTATAGAACAAGTCTTGGTCTGCAGGCTGCCTCAGTAACTCCTTGACAAGCGAGTGTTGAATATGCCATGTATTTATAATCTTGTCCTTGTGACTGGAGGTGCAGTGGAAAGACTGAGTGTTACTGTTGTTATGAGTTCACAATTAAGAAACTAAGATCTGGTCAGTGTGCTTGCAATAAAGTCATGACTGTGAGTCATGTGAGTCATGGCTGTAGTTTATTTTTAAATGAAGTACGTAAGACTTTATTCACTTTCAGACTGGCTGCTGACCTTTGTTTTCATTTGCAGCATATTGTCAATATAAGAGGGCCGTGGCAGAGATGCAAATTCCAGTAATGCTTACTTGGAAGTGCCTTTGAGCTGGCAGGGAAATACAGAGGTGTTCTAGCAATGTTGAAAATCTGGGTCCTGAAAAACCGCTTATGCCAGTGAAAAGTGAGTGCCTGGTGGCTGTGAAATACTTGGCATTCGCATCTGTGGTCGTCTACCTCAGTCACTGGCAGGGCAGGGCGGTCTGGAGATCAACGGGTATAGAGAGAAATTTTTAAAGTCGTATACTATAATCCCAAATATCATGGTTTATTGATGGATTTTTCCCAGTACTGCTGTTAATCTAGATAATCGGTGTGTGCCTTGTAGCAAGAACCATGCAGGAAAGACTCTTGGTGTTTGCAGGAAAAGGAGGAATACGTTTGCTATGGGAAACACTTCATATTCAGGGTGATTGGGGGAAGGCAGTGCCACCACCAGGCTGGGTCTTCTGGACACGAACTGCCTTAACTGCACATGACTGGCAGGTAGCTGGAAACATGGCACCTAACTAAGACTTCTAGCTTTTCTTCTGCCACAGAGTAAATAAGCTGATATGACCCTTGTCTTCTGCAAGATAAGAGGTTATTTCAAGGCAGGTGATGGTGAGGTGAAGGGGTCTGTGGGGAGGAGAAGCTGGTGCCGCTTGGGGACTGCATGGCTTTGCCTGGAGGAACGTGCTTTATTGTGCTGCTTGTTGGCACAGTTACCTTGCTGGGCTGTTGATGGGAATAAATGTTCACAGAACTTAATAGTTTCCTCCTGTGAGTTAGTGTCACCTCTGTCTCATTTAATTCCCACCTTTGCTTATTGGGAGTGCCGTTTCAATGCTGCATTTCTGGACTTCATTACCTTCAGGCTGAGCACTGCTTCAGAAAGAGCTTTTTGAACTGCACAGGGCTTGTTTTGCAGAGCAGGGGGGAGAACTTCTTTGCCCTTTTTTTCCCCCGAGCTCCTTGACTCCCCCTGACTCCAATGATTGTGGCAGGGCTGGCTCACAGGAGTGGGCTGGGGCTCTTGCCTGCAGGCTGGGGCTGCGGCTGGGTGGTGCTGGGGCTGTTGGGGTGGCGCAGGAAGGCAGCAGTTGGTTGGTAAACCTGGCATGTGGCCCTCAGGAACAAGCGACTGACCTTGGACAAATCTGCAGTTGGGCTGTAACCCAGCCTGGCGTCCAGCTCGCCCTGGTCTTTGCTGCTTCTTTCTAGAAGGAAAGTGATCTGTGACGGTCCTGTTGCTGGTTTAGATTATGTATTTCCCTGGGCTGACTCACGGGTTTTGCCTGCTCTCTTCGCATCCGGTAGGAGCCACAGGCTGTCAACAGCTGATCCTTTTCCTTAAAGGGTCCAGCAACATTGGCAGCTTTGGAAGGAGGGGCAGAGGCATGAGACAGGTCCTTGCCTGCAGTTCTTGGCAGCAAGGCTTGCGGTCGGGACAGTTTACGTGAGATTGACAGAAGCAGTATCGGCTCGGCCCCACTCCCACAGGCATCTGCAGAATCCGTTGGTGGCAGTTTTGAAAAGCTCCTTTTTATTGTCTCATCGCCTCTGCTTTTAACCAGCTATGAAATTGTTCATTATAAAACACCCAATCATCCCTACAACAATCGCATCACTGATGTCTGCGGTGATGCGTCGTGAGCTGCGCAGGAGAGATGTCATTAATATCTGTGTTTATACATTTCCCTAAAGATGAAGAGATGACTGCGGTGGAAGATTAGTTTTGCTGAGGAAGACACTGAATGAGCTGACCTGATCAAGGGGAAGACATTAAAACGTTACACTCTTCAGTGTTCTCTGCTTCACTCAGACATTAGCTGGTGTGACCTGTTGCTCTTTAGCAAATATGTTTGGGTCCAAGCACTGCTGGAGACGATTAGAAACCCAATATGCTTTTTGAGGGAGGGGCAATCATTTTGTACATGTTTGTGCAGCTCCCAGCACTTTTGGTTGCTGTGCCAACTGATTGCTAAGGATTGGGCAATAGTATTTATTAATGGCAGCTGGTAGTAGCAGTCTGTGTTTATGCCCTGTAGGGGAATTTGGGGTGTGTGCACAGCCATGGGTTGTTAAAGGTTTTGTACATTTCAGAGGCACCACGAAGTCCATACAGACCATCGAGCCTTCTGCCTTTTTAAGTGCTTCCTTACTTCATTTCAGAGATATTTGTTTATTCATTCTCTTGTTACACTCCCAAACCTTTCAAATCTTTTCCATCTGGGCTCTTAGGTTTATAAACTTGTCTGTGTTTGGAGCTTGTAGGCAGCAACCACTTTGAAGCCTACTTTTGTAATACAGACCAAACAGTTGCCAGAAAGCACCATGGGCTCTTGTTCTCCTCCACTGCCTGCTTACGGCGTTGCAGGTCTCTGAGGTTGCCTCCCTTCTACCAGTTATGCCCAGCCCTGCACTCACTGCTGTAAGTCACCATCGCCCAGCTAAGGAGGCCACAGAACATCCCTGGTTTACGCAGCCTGGGGATCTGGCGCAGCGCAGTTGCTACTGAGCTATTTTCATTTGTCTTGGTTTGTTTCTCTTGAAAAGTCGTAGCATGGCAGCTCTGACTCCTGTTCTGTAAGACACACACAGCTGAAGCCTATCGCGTTTTTTCTGGTGGGGAAAAGATGAGCTGGTCAGCCCTAAGCGGAGCCGAAGTCCGGCCTCATAAAATCTGTCTGTCACCTTTTAGCTGTTCTCCTCGCCACTTCCTTTTTGTAGTGGAGATAATGGGAGTGTTTCCTGCTAACTTCTGTCTCTCTGTGATAAATTGCTGTGGTCTGTATTGGAAAGCTTTGTCTGGCTGCTCTTAGCTCTGCGATAAAGAAAATGCTGCGAATCGGTTGCATTGTGTTTGGCTTCCTTTCAGCCAGGGCCAGTCTGGACGCTGAGGACCTGATCTTCCTCCTGTGCCAGGCCTCAGTTCGTGTTGGTGTGGGAGGCAGGGATTTTTGTTTGTTTGTTTAAAGCCACGTTTACACTTGCGACATGGAGCTGTTGAAGGTCAGTGTGATCCATAAACCTATAACAGGAGCCGGCAGGTGCCCCTTGCAATCCGTATCCTCCTGCGTGCTCTCCTCCCTCCCGTGTGGCAATGCCAGAGCTGGCGTAGACATCCTTGCATTGGTGTGCTGCGTGGTTAGTGCTTGCCTTGCCCTCCCCAGCTGGGAACCCCCAGCTCTCCAGGCAGGCGTGCTTTCAACCCCAGTTGTATTGCCAGTTGTCAGTGCTTGTAGCAAGGAGGGTTTGTAGCCCAGCGGTAGTGGTTTGTTTCAGTTTGGGTTTTTTTGCTTGGATCTTTCCATTCAGTGACCAAAAAAGCCAGTGGCAGTATAGTTTGGCTTTAGTGATGAGAAGAGTCCTCTTTCTGAATTCCAAAGCTTTTGGATTTGTTGCATTTTGTGGAGAGCTGCGTTGTGAGGTTTGCTGTTTGCTGCCCATGAAATGGGGAGCCGGATCCCGTGGGGAGCTAGATCCTGTCTTGGCTTACGCTGGCATCAGCAAGGAGGAATTTCACTGCCACCTTCGCTACTATTTCAGTATAAAAGCAATATAAGGGAAAGGTGACCCAGGTCTTCGGTATCAGGTCTTTCCAACTAATTACCATTGAAATGCGTTAGATGTGCTTAGAAAGGAAGTTTGCAATCACTACAAAGCACATTTGAGTCTCTTGGGGACCTTCCTTTTTCATTGGAATGAATTCAGAGGCAAAATGCACGCTCCATCATAACTGCTTTCTTGCTGGGATTCTCCAGGGCTTTAGCTTATGGCTGATAACTCACACAAAGAGTTTCTGTCTGGCTTGTGCCCGGCATGTACACAGCTATATCTGGTAGTGGGACGGTTGTACGAGTACTGGAGTAGTTACCAGCAAAAATAATGGGATAGTGTGATTTGAACAGGTAGAGGAGATCAGCAAAGACACATGCATGGTTAAATCAAAGGAAACTGCTATCTTGTCTGCTGGTTTTCTCCGGGTGAAGTCACGGATAAACTGGGAGAGAAGGAAGGACTGAGGTAGGCGTGGAAAGGTTTTCAGCTGGAGAACTGAGGCCTAGAGGGGTTTCATTGTGCGTGCTGCATCAGCCTGTGCGCTGTTTGAGTCCTTTGGGCTCATTTAGCACAGCATAAATTCCACCCTAAATGCTCTTTGTGGGTTGTCTAGTTTCCTTCCTCCCACAGAGATTTTTAATTAAAAATCTAGGGCCAAAATAACTGTGGTGCTGTCTTTTAACTATTGTTGAAGGAAGAGCTCGATGCTCTCATCTCTGAGAAACAGTGAAGTTTATGTAAGAATACAGACTGTATTAATTTCCTCTAGAATTTCAGGGAGAGCCATTGTATTAGAGGAGGTATAGGTGGATGCTAATTTTAAACCACTGTACAGCAGATCTTGGTATATTACAGCACCCAAAAGTCTGAAAAGCCAAACAGGGGCATATAAGGATCTTTTCAAAAATAGGTGCACTTCCTTAAAATTTATTTGATCTTCTTTGTGAAGGCCCCTGAGGTTTACAGAACCCATTTTAATCTGACAAGCCGAGGAGCAGAAAATTCAGCACGATCAGAGCACCGTGCCATGGGATGCCGTCATTTCCCCATCACTTAGATGTTCTTCAGAAGCAAATGAGCGAAGTGGCTGAAGTTAGGAGGACAAGGCATCAAAGGCATTGGGGGGAAATATAGTTTGTGCTTATACAGGAGGTCAAGGTAGAAATATGCTTCTGATCTAAAATTCTTGCCATTTAGGATTATCCATTTCATTCTTTGTGAGCAAATGTTTGGGACAGTGGATGCTCATGACATAAATAATCTGGAACTGATTCTGGGAAATCTTTGTGAAATTGAACAGCCTTTGTTTTCTCTCCAAGTTGGTTTGTAAACATCCTTTCCTGCCCTTACCCTTGCCTTGCAGCCATGTTGAAGTTCCCTTTTGAGCCTGAGTCTGAGAATGGCTCAACAGGGCTTGAGATACCAGTCTGGTTTTGTTTTACTTTGTTACAAGGGGGCAATATTTCACAAACAAGGGAGTAATGTCAGGAGGACACTGTTGATCTTGAAAGCAGGGCTTAAAATTAGCTTGGTATTTCCTCATAATTGTGTGGTGGGAGTGTAGCCCCAAGGCACAATCTTTTCTAGATTTAATTATATAAAGGCAGAGGTGGATATCATAGAAAGCCGTCAGTGAGGCTTGAAGTAGTCTGGGTATTTCTAAATGTCATTAAAGCTTGAAGTAGGATCCTTCCATTAAAAGGGAATATGATCTCATTATGTGATTTAGATAGTGGTATGAGGCTGTAATGATACTCTTTAATATGTTCTTTTTAAAGAAAAATATTGAGGCAAGAATTGACCTTGAAGATGTGACCTGCTTGCAATGACATAACTGCACGTCTGTCCCAAGTGATGTCTTCTTGTCATGGCCTCAAATCTGAGAGGGCTTTAGCTAAAGCAACTAAGTGAATTTCTCATTTCTGTTGCCATGTACCTGATATCATGTTTCCCTCACTGCCCTGTGCCTATCCCAAATCCTGTCACCCCCTGTGAAGGGCCACGCTCATCGGAGCCCTCCTGCACATTGTGGGGATGGCAGGTGCCATGCAGGGCCAGGCTCCCTCTTCCCAAGGCCGGTCGTGGGCCGGTGACTCCATCAGGGCGACCCTTACCGCAAGCTGGGGTTCCCAGCCCCTGAGGTACCGCGAGGAAAAGCTGTTCTTAGGTAGTCAGCTACAGTTTGAAAGGTTTGCGTGGGAGGTGGTCGAGGTGTTACTAACAGCATGCATAGCTTCAGGGCACAGGGGGTGGTGGGATAGCCGTTCCCCAAGCAGCGTGTGTACTGAGTTATGGATAATTACTAGAAAGCTCAGTGTGTCAAAGGTGGATGTGGTTTACAATTATGCAACTCATTAATGCTGTTCACAGGACTCAGAGACTTGTTCCCTGAGATGCTCAGGCTTGCAGACATTGTGTTCGCAGTGTGCCTCAAATGAAAAATGTCACTGGTGGATGAGCTATCAATGTGAATAACAGCAATAAAAAGGAAGCAGAGAACTTCAAATCTGCTTTTCAGGTGGACATTTTTTAAGTCATATATCCAATCTTCTTTGGACCTAATACTATTTATACTGAAATTCATAACGGAGGGCTTATTTCTTTAACTAGCAGTAAGCTTTTAACACTGTTTGTTAGTGCCTAACCTCAGACTGCATCTCTGTGCCTGAGCTCCACGCGCATGGGAGTCAAAGGGAGTGTTGCCTTTTGGCTCAGGCATGCACTGCCAAACTGCTGTGGGCCGGACAGGAGCTGTGCCCACACTTCCAGCGAAAGCAGCAGGGATTCAAGGGTTGTCTGTATTGCAAGTGAGCTGTGATGGCTTCTGTCTGCTTACCTGAACATTTGAACAAGCTTGCTCAATAGCAGCCATCAGCACGGATTTGAGAATGGTCTGGCCATGTGGTTCTTGCCTGATGTCTCAGGTACAATTTCTGGCCTGCCTTGCACACCTGACTGCTGTGGCCACACTATTAACCCTACTCCAGCTAGCTAGCTCAAACGTAATTTATGTGTGTGTGCCTGAGTTGCTCTTATACCTTAATTTTGATGTAAATGTACCTCCAGCAGCCTCTTGAGTTCACTGCCAAGAAGCAGCTGTGATGGCCACGTGAATCCTTGTGTCATCTATATGAAACTTTAATTTAGAGAAGTATATGAATATTTCTGGATAAACAGGAATTTAGAGGCACAAATCTGGTTCTTGAGTTTGTTTCAAAGTGGATTCTTACTGGAATTTCTTGGCTAGTCTGTTAAGAACAACTGCATCAGGAGATGAGTTGTGATCTGTGATGGCACGTTTCTTCCTATACATTGCACATGCGCTTGGTTGTACATTATGTTTTGGTGGGGAGTCTTTGGTAATCTGCATTTTGACTTTGTTTTCCTGCTTAAAAGAATGCCGACTAGAGATATCAGTAACAAATAACGGTAATCTTTGAATAAAAATTCAGTAAGATGGAGAAGCGTTTAGGTGCTTGATGTATGCTTAACAGCTGTGATTTGCATTTTGGTCTTCTTCAGTTGAATGCATTAGAATGTGGGATTAAAGGGCTGAAGAGGATTCAGAGAAAGCACCTTACCTTCCTGCATAGATTGGTGTTGCAAGAAAATACCTTTGCATGAGCTTTATGCAGTGGAGATGCCTTTAGAAATCGGGGCCTAAAGGAGATTGTGCAAAGTATGATTTACTGAAAATAAAGCAAGGGACTAAGACAAAGGTCTGTGGGAAAGGCGCTCGTTCCTGACTTTCGCTGAATGCTGGGGACTTTCTCATCCTTCTGGTAGTATGGGTAAAACCTTCCACGCTGCACGCATCTGCCGTTACTGGGGAAATAATTAATGTTGATGTGCTGGTTGTAATTATAGCAAGTGAGGTATGATCTATGCAGTTAGCAAGGGGAAAGACCAGTGATGTTGCTAAGTCAGGAGAAGCCCCTCAGTGCTAGTGGGAAATCTAATATGCTTTGTTAAATTAATAGCCTTCTCCATAACAATCAATTTACAGTTTAAAGGGCAGAGGAGGTGGGTGTAACAATCATTAAGCATTCATTTCAACGACCCACTCGATATTCTTAGTTGGAAGAAATCTCTAGCATAATGTTTACAGAGTAAATTGCAAGTGTTTTAAGACAAAAAAACACAGGAGGATTGTGTATGTAATATTACTGCAATGCCCATTTCCAAGCCATAAGGCTGCAGTGATCCCTTTCCCAAACGCTGCATGGCTTTAGTGATAGGCTGGTGTTTGCTCACAGGAGATGTTTATCCAAATCAGACGTGATTCTGAAGATGAGGTTTTCCTACACATCAGATAAAAATGTTTCGCGCTTTATGACCCTACTTTCAAGTTTTGTAGTCCCAAGTTAAATAGGGATCCCCAAAATTAATGCTCTGGGACGGTTTTTGTCAGTGTAGCCATTCAGTGCCTGGTTTTGCCTGTAGTTGTTCCATTTGTGGTCTTTGTACGTAATGCTCACCGTGGAGATCAGTTGTGAGAAGATTATGCGTGTAAGTGCTGCTGGTGTGCCTAAAGCTGCACATGTTCTGGTGTATACAAAGGAAACATTAATCAAGACATCTTATGGAGAATTAAGGGAGGAAATAGTTTTGTCACCTGATTACTACATAATTTTCACTGCCCAGTGCAGGAAAAGGCAGGCAGAGAAGCAGAAGGCGATAGAAAGAGGTTGTTCTTCTGTTCTCGGAGAGAGCAAGAGCAGATTGCTGGGGGTGGCTGCGGTAGGCATATTCCACAAAAACAGCACATGAGAGGCAGCTTTAAGGACCCTGGAGGGCATGTGAACTTGGAGTTAGGTTGTAGGGGTGAGCTGGCGACACTCCTGAGCTTGCCGAAGAAGTTGAGAGAAATCCTTCCTGTTGCATGTGATCTTATTAAAGCAGTCTGTAGCTTTAGCTTTCCGTAACTTGGTTCCTTTGTTGCAGACGGGTGTCTTCAGCAGCCCACGTTATTTTATTTTCCAGCCTGGGCTGGTTGTCAAGCTGAGTGATACGGCGTGCAGCAGACAGTATGGCAGTCCTTAAAATCGGAGCACTCCTGCGGTACCAGCGTTCCACTGTATTCGTCTGGAGCGCATGAAGGATTGAAAGAGTGGGGCTCCCTCAAGCTGCTGGGGCTGGTTTGGGAACCAGTAGAGCAGGACACGGACTAGGAGGAACGTACCAGGGACCACCACTGGCGAGGAAAGGTGCCCTTGCCAGCACCACAGAGAACTGGCTGACCCCAATGATTCTGGGGAATAGCAGACACTTCCTGTGGAGCTTCATTGCTTCAGGTTCCAGCTAACAGCATGACAGCCCAAAACATTCGGTATCAGCTGCAATACGTGTGTTTTGCCACATCCCTAACCGAAAAACAGGGGTTAGGTAGAGAATAAAAGTGCCTGCCCAGTGCCTGATACAGTTTTCGCTGTATCAGGTTTTATTTAACGGTTAGTAGGGGGTTGGTTGTCCAGTTACCTATCTTTTAATGGGTGTTTTAGGAATAGTTTCCAGAAACAGATTTCACAGGCTGTATGAGTTTATTGTAGTTCTTCAGCTGTTGCAAATCACCAGTGCACCACTGAACTAATAACTTACCCTTGCTGAGGATCTGTGCTGCTGTTTTTCCTTGTGACTACTTAGGACTGTAATCGCTAGAAATGTATCTGCTAACAATTTGCCTTCTCTTTTCATTCGTGAAATCTTTACCTCCTCAGGGTTAATTGAATCAGGAAATGTCAGTACCTTTAGATTTCATTTTCCTTATTGATGCAGATTCTGGAGTGAATGACTGCTGTGAATACAAAATATGGTTTAATTTGATTTCTGGGAAGTAGCTAGTGACCAGAAAAAGAAAAGGTTGTTTGAAACAAGCCTTGAATAAATTAAGAGCCTCTCCCCCCCCAACTAGCACATCCTTCTTGACTATACGAAACCCCTAATTAACTATTTATAGAGATGTGCGTGTTTCCAATCTATTTTAAAATGTTGGAAATGAGAGTAAGCAAACCAACCTACCCAGCAGTTTGCAGAGAGTAGGGGCAGCATAACGTCTGCGCAGTGTTTAGCTGTGTGGTAATTATATATCAGGGACTTAGAAAATTTGAAGATAAAGCCAGGAAAATTCCATCCCCAAAAGTCTTGGGCCCGATGCTGAAAGCTGCCACTATCTTCCCGTCGAGCACAAAAGGCTCAGAATTCAGAGCAGCCATGTGAAAGGCATTTCTGCACCAACACTGTTTGTCTGTAAGTGTATTAGTCGCTGCCTTCACCCAAAACGGGTCCGGTGCCAGAAGAGCAGAGCGCTGACAGTTCCCATTTGCTTTAATGGCAGCCACAAGGCTTGCTGATAAAAAAAATTTTATTCTTGGCCCACTGCTCTTTCGTTGGCTGTTGCTGAAGCGGCCTGGGAGTGAAAGTCCCATTAGGTGATTGCACCCTGTTAAGTTCACCACTTTCATTGTCCTGTGTTTCATGGGGGTTTGATGCAGACTTTTCATCTGCTGTGTTTTTCATTTTTCAAAGATAAAGTGGTCTCAAAGACAGGGTTAGCAAGAAGTTTATTACTTGCTACTGAATTATTTATTCCTATTTAAGCCCCGGCGAACAGCCCACACTTAATAGCCCATTACTGCTTAGAGAGCTGTCAACGCAAAAGGGGCAGTCCTGAAAAATACTGTGTTTAGTGGCTCTGTTGATGCTCTCTGTATTCGCTTTCCTTCATTTTTATGATCAAGAGCACGGAATAGAAGGCCAAAATTGACCTGAGATGCAAACTTCAGGGTGCTTTAATCTACCAAGACTAACAATCAGATAAATTCATGCAAGAACTAGAGTGAAGATTTTTCACAGTCAGGTTTGCTTCTTAAGAGCGCTTATGGATTCTGCATCAGTTAACGTCTTCAAATCAAGACATGATGTCTGTCTTAGTCAAACCTCCATCTCATCTGCTGGAATTGGAGGGAATGCAGGAGCAATGGGTGAAATTTGTTGCCTTGTGTTATGTATGTGGTTTGGTAACATAATAGCAATTTTTGGCCTCTGCAGTTCTGGCCCAGTTTTGATTTTTACCTTCTCTCTATTCCCTGAACCCCCGCAGAACTGATTTCTGTGAAGCATATGCCATATCCTGAAGCAACCTCCAAAATACTGATTTAGAAGTAGATTTGGGTTTCAGAACAACAAAGTTACCCTCAACTCAACCATGCAAGGTTTGAGGCTCAAAAGCACTCATGTCTAGAAGTTTATCTTCTGTGGTTGCTTATTTCTTATCAGATACAAAAATTCGCTGGTGAAGTATGTTTTTTAGATAATCCCACATTAATTGTATGAAAGTAGATTTAGTACAAGGCTACGTTCTTGGAAGCCTTCACACCATCCTGTCTCTGATGGGTGATTCTGGGCAGAGGCTGAATTACTTAGGTGTCTGAAGAGCCATGTCGTGAAAAAAGCTGAACACACCTACCACCTTCCTGTTCCATCCCTTTGGAAAATTGCCCCTGGCATCTACTGTTTAGCATCCCCTACAACTCTCACGAGCTTTATGTAATTTGAAGCCAGCTTGGGCAGGCAGACCCGTATGGGCAAAAATAGCAAGTAGCTCTCCGAGTAAGTGACCTAATGAAGCCTCATTTTCTGATGGATTTGTGACTTATGTTGGATTCGCTGATGTTTGGTAATAGCTGGGTTCATAGGACTGCCCTTCTTTCAGAGGACAACGATACAGTTTCCCTCCTTTCTTTAGCCATTGGTTTTTCACACAACTTTTAATAAGCTAATATTTTGAAGTTTTCTCATGCCTGTTGGATTTCCTTGACAATGGTATGAAAGGCATTGGGACAGAGGGAGGATACCGTATAGACACAGATGCAGGCACACACAGAGATATCTTTTGCAAACCAAGCCAAATGTTTCAGGTGCATTATAGAATCTTAATAGTGTGAACTACATTTTCTCCCACGAAGGGAAGAGGTGTCAGATGTAAAAAAAAAGCAAACAAAAAACAAAACAAAACAAAAGTCCTTTTGCATGATTTTGTGGTGCACTTTGCACTGCATAACAAGGTTAAATCTTGTAGGCTGAGTCTGTGTGTCTCAGCTTTTCTCTGGAAAAATGTCATGGTAATAGAAGATGGTGCTATCTCAGGGAACGAACTGCAGGCCAACGATTCTTCTCTTTTACTCAAAATAAAGAAAAAGTAAGTTGAACTGTGCGCGCACCACATGGTGCACTGAAGGAGAGGCTCTGCTGCCGTCATCTTCTAGTTGGAGTGAAGCCCATGGACACATGGATGGCATAAGAGCATGTCTGGATGAGGGTCAAATGTAGGAAGGATCTGTGCCTGTGAGCTGGAGCATTGCAATGTTAGATGATCTTTGGAAAACAGGCTGGGATGCTGGTGCCATGGTGTGTTGCATGGTTACGTGTGTGTGGCTGACAGACAGACACATCGCCACTGCTGCTTCTCAGGGAGCTTTGGGCACTGGAGGTCTTCTTCCAAAAAGGACCAGGTTAAGAGGAACTTACTCAAATGGATCTTTTTGGTCAAGAAGAGATGAGCTGCTGCCACAAGTTTGTATTAAAATATGTATGAGAAGAGCCAGAGCGAATTACGGGCTTGAGAGAAGTCTTTTCCTTTGTTATTGCCCAGTGGCTGTTCCCAGCTGAACAGGGCATCCAGAGTTCTTGCTGTCAAGCCCATGGGTTAAATAAATGTGGGAACGAGAAAGCATCAGCACAATGATTCTGTCAATTATCCCGTGGTTGAATAGTGTGAAATAACAGGTGAGGGAAACATTAGAGCATCAGTCTGTCTGTGTAGTAAATATAGCAGCAGCCGAAAGAAATTGTGTTCTGGTACGTCTGACCTGGTACACAGTCTGCTCTTGCTCCGGTGTCTGGAGGGATTTTGCTGCCGACGTCGGTGTGAGCTGGCTGGCAGTTCTCCACTGACGTGGCTCGCGGCATCGCTGAGGCAGACTGATGCTGAATGCAGCCGTTTTGTTACCCTGTCAGGAAGAGCCTCCACCGTGAGAGCAGGGCATAAGAGCCAGATGGACGGGTGTTTTGTTTCTGTAACTTGTTCTCCAGCCTGCTTTCCACCGGATGGACCTGGGATTTCTGAACACCTTCCTGCACGGTCGGCTTGGCCTCACCAGATCAGTGCTGTGTCGGGAGAGTATCCCACGGATCTGCTTTTGCTCCAAGCTGCTTACGAGCAGTTCCAGAAGTGGAGAGTTGAGATGGCCTTTCTGGGAACAAGGGCAGAAAATAGCTCAGTGTTAGCATTCCAAACTCAGCTATTTAGACCTGGATTATTTTTAAATATTTTGCTTTCAGACATGTAACTAGCTGCATTTTCCTCCTCTCTCTCTTTCTTTTTTTAAAGTTAGCTTTAATTTTGCATCTTCTCCCCACCCAGCTGTACGCAATCAAGAGTATCTGTGGAAAAAAAGGGTTATTTACATTGCCAGATGTTGGCTAGCTGAGTTACCTGCTGCTTCGGAGATGCTGTTGGCCGCAATGGGAACCCGGGGACTGTTTGAGCCTGGACATAGGTTTGCCGGGGGTTTTGCCGGCCAGCTGAGTCAGCAGGAGGCAGGGCAGCAGCAAGTGGAAAGCACTGCAGCCACCTCATTTCACCCCGCTGTCATCACACACGTCTTCAGCCTGAGCCACAGCCTGGCGTGAGGCGCTGTGCGAAGGGTCGGGCTGGGGCGCGGTGTTCTGCCGTTCAAGTACGACGCCTTTCGCCGAGAGTCGTGTGCGGCGGTGATGTGAAATGCTGCTGCTGAAGCTGAAGTGTCTTACAGCCCCTTTGCGGGGCCGGGGGAAGTGAAAACGCGTAGGGCTTTTAGGGAACGTTGTGCGCAGATCTCGATTCGTTCTCTGCGGATGATGCGGGCCCAGCAAGGGACAGGCATCCCCCTCAAATTGCAGCTGCACGGCCTTGGGGGGGGTCCCATTTTTGGGCTAGTCCTGGCTGCTAGCCATTAGCCCCTTGCTGGATGTTGCAGTCCCTCACGTCTGACGGCTCACCCATCCCAGCATGGTGAGCTGGATTCAGGAGGAGCTGCTGCTCAAAGTTGTTCTGGTAACCCGTGGTCTTTGTTGGGGTCCAGACTGTTTTAGATCAAATTAAGCTTTTGGGCACAGAGGCGGTCTTTTATGGGAAGGAAGGAGCAGGTTCTCTCTCACCTTGTAAATTACAGCTAGTTTATAAAGTTGATGCAGCCTGCTGTGTAAATAAATTAAAAGAAATGCAAACCCCAAAACATTGGGATCCCTTCTACAGGAATTAGCAAGGCAGGTGGAGGGGCAGAGCTCAGATGAAACACAGGAGGGGGGATTCTCCCACTGGGACATTTCTGTGGCATCCCCCTGTGCCGTGTCTTGGCTGTGAAGGCTGAGCTCCGAGAGGCCGCTGAAGGCTCCCTGTTAAATTGAGGCGTTTGGGCCAACGTGAGCACCGGTGTGGTACTGGGAGCAGGAGTGCCCCAGAGTGCCCCAGCCCTTCATCAGCCCACTTTCCACCTAGTGCCGCACGGGTCGCCTTACATGCGTGCTGGTCCTGCCCTCCCGAACGGCACTGCGACTCTGGGCAACTTTTTACCCTTTGCTTTCTCAGTAGCCTAAAAGAGATGGGGAAACTTGGAGGCTCTTTTCAGGAAGCTTGTACCATCCCAAAGGGTTTTTCCTAGCACAGTAGCTGTCCCCCGGAAAAGCAGCAGACCTTGTGGTCTGTAATGCCCACCCGAAGGCTGGGTTAATGCTTCTTACTGCTAGCAAGAGCCCCCTGCCTCTGGCTGCACATGGGGAGAGAAGAAAGCTTGTAACTCAGGAAGGAGACAGTCATAATATCTGTTTGTAGTGGGTAAGAAAGAACTGCTTGTTGGATGGGTATAAAAGAAACCTTTAATTCCAGCCAGGATGGTCTAGTGCGTTAGCCAAGTGGGGGTAAAGAGCACAGTACCACCAGGCTCTTGTACAAGGATGCAGGGAGGCTTTTGGGGGCACAAATGCTGTTCTTTACCCTCACAGGGCAGCAAGCTTTATCTTATGGATCAAACTGCAAGGCTGATCTAAATGCCATTCTAAAGAAAACTGATATTATTTGTATGTTCTGCAAGGGGATAGAAGGGCAGGAATGACACTGGCATTATCTCCGCTTGCTGCTCTCTGCAGCCAATGCAGCTGGTCTTCCTCCATGAAGCTCAGATTAGATATTGGTTTTTGTGGATATGGTGTAGCTCTGCTGACACCAATGGAGTTACATTTGTGAAAAAGACTCCAAAACCTTAAAAAAAAAAAGTTAATTTTAGCTGCTGTGCACTGGATAGACCCAGTGACTAGCTATTATCCTAGATAGATCCTTGTAGGTGGGAGGTGTTATGCTGCCTGGGTTCACTAAGGAGTAGTGTCCTGCTTCCCAGCAGTTTGCAAATACTGAGAGTCAGCAAATCCATAATTATAGCTTCAAACTAATATCACTTACTTTTTTTTTTTCTCCATAGCCTTCTGGCACTCTATAAAAAGATCTGGCACACTACATAGGATTAGGCGGCTTTGAAGCAGCAGAGTCATTGGGGTGTGAAACTTTGATTTCCTGTGTCTTGAAATGAACTGTTACTTCTACCTTTCCTTTTCAGAAAACCCCCACAGCTCATGCCATGAAGGAGGAGAACTTTCTTCGTCGCAGGTTCTCCCTCTGTCCGGCCTCGTCCACTCCTCAGAAAGTCGACCCTCGCAAGCTGACACGCAATCTGTTCTTTGGGGCCGACAATGACATCTACCCACTCAGCCCAGGTTGGTTTCTGGGGTCCGTCGGTGCAGAAGGCAGCATGTCTCGGGTGCTTGACTGCAAGGAGATGTTTTAGCAGGCTGCCAGGAAGCAGAAAAACAAGTTAGTGTGAAAGAGAGAGAGAAGCTGTTGCAACAGAGGTATTACTGGATCCCAGACAGTCCTGCTTTTGTGATGCTGTAGCCTTTCATTGCCGTGGCATTAAGTGGGAGTGGAGGGCATCAGAGCTGGGGTGCGTAACCGTTTGAACACTGCATGACCTCACATTTCAAACGTGACTAATTTGTTGGGCGCTTCCGCTATGAGGCACTTGATGTTTTTCACACTAAGCATTGGACTCGTTTAAGACTTACTGACCCTGCTTGCAGACGTTTAATGGTGGGTTTCCCTGTTCAGATTTAGAGCCCAGGATAAATATTACAAGAGCAGACTTTCTGTGCATAATGTTCTGTAAACATCTACAAGCACTACAAGTACCAGGAATCTTGACAGGGTACAGTGAACGGCAGACTGGCTTTAAGCATTCTCTTGACATCTTTTTTGCTTTGAATTTCCTAGCACCCTTTCTAGAGGAAGTAGAGCTCATTTTATTGTTTCAGAATCGTTGCTCACAATTAACGTCCAAGTCTTTCCTTGATTGCAGTCTGCAAACAATGCTTCTGTTCCAGTCTGTAAACAAGTGCTTCAGGGAACAGTCACAAGTTTGCAGAGCTGTCATTTGCAGCTGCCATGTCAGCGCTAAATAATCAAACCTCACAGCACCTTGGTGAGCTCTCAAAAACACTGATACCTAGAGAAAGAACATAGCGTCTGTCAAAAGGTTTCAGTGTTCGTATAGATTAACACCTGACAGGCTCTCTGGGCTTTGTGGATGTAGAGCAAAACCAGGTCCGGGTTTCCTGAGCTAATTGTCTTTAAAGGCAGAGGTGTCAAGGGCCTCTGGTTTTCCAGGTATTTCTGTCTGCTTCAAGGCAATGGGGAGCCTATTTTCAGCAGTTCTGACTAATCCTGGCTGTCACTGAGGTCTCTGGAAGCTTCAACAACCTTTTGGTAATCAAATTGAAAGCATCTTAAAATGGGACACCTAAAATCTCATACATTTCAAACCTGTAGGGACTTCCAAACAGCTAGCTGCCCATAAGTACGGTCTGTACAAATGCGTGGTGTAAATAGCTGTTTTACTTCTGCTATCCTTGGGAGCTGAAGGGCTGTTTTCTCAGGCTGTAGTCACTTCATCTTGCTTTGGAGAGGTGGAGAGCCATAGCTTAGGGTTTGCCCATTCTTCAGTTCTTACCAGCGTTTTCTGTGCTAAATAATTTACTGACTTACTCACAGAGGTATTTCAGTGCTGTAATCTTTCAGGAACCAGGGCAAGTTGAGGGTTTCAGTGTGGAGGAGGTGGCTGGAAGAGTTTGTCTCTTCCTCAGCTTCCCACGTCACCTTCTTTCTCCTGGATGCCTGCTGGCAGCCGGACCAAACCGCCTTTGCTGGGCTCAGCAGAACGAGTGCCTTGAGCCGTGCTGGAACTTTTATTTTGCTGCGCAGTTCTCCCAGGTAACCTCCAGCACTGGTGTCAGCAGGGGGTCATCCTCTAATGCAAAAGAAGAGCATAGGCCAGAGAGTTTGTAAAGGAGACAATATCCCTTTTAAACAAACAGAAGTTACTGCTTCAGCCAGGGAATGTCTTGCAGAGTCTGAGTTTCTGTCTATCCTTACATTTTTTTTAACTCCTTTCCTTTCTTTCCTGGTCTCCACAGAGCTGCCTCGTCTCTCTTTTCCTCACATTTCCCCTAAGAAGTAGCTATCATTCTTCCTGTTCAGTTGCCATTTCCCCTGGCGGGCTCTGCTTTTCACTACTTTGCTGCTGCTTCTACCTCCTTTTCCTCTGAGCCTCGTGTGCTTCCCCTCACCTTCTCCCTTCTCTCTGAAGGATGCTGCTGTCACCACAGATAAGCCACAGGTCTATGTCCATAAGCTGCGTCCAATATTTCTCTGTCCCCCATTTTTCTCTGTTGTTTTAAATAAACTGTCAGTTCTTGAGGCTTTTGCAGTGGTCCGTGTTTTGCTGCCTGACCCCAGCAAATTTAAGTTATGAGGGCACTGGGCTGACCATGTTGGGTGGGTGCTGTGGGCAGTGCAGACAGCAAAGCCCAGTGGTTTCTTGCCAGGAATTTGGTGGGCTGTGAGGTGGCTGGAGCTGCAGGTCTCACAGCACCAACACCTGGGATTAGCCCTCCAACAACGAAGGTGTTCAAGTAAATAATTCAGTGAGAAGGGAGTGACAGACTTCACACCTCAGGCAAGCTACGCTGTGGAGATTCAGTTCAGTGAGAGGATGTTTTTAAAGAAAACATGGGAAATGCAGAGGGCACTATCTGAAATAACACTTTGGGCTTTTTGTCTTTTGCTTGTGTACAAAAATGTTAATGGTTATGGTAATGAAAAATTTGAGGGAGACATTTTCTGTTTATAGAAAGTTCACAAACTAGAGAGACATGAATTCATGTTCCATGTCTGTCTTTCATGTAGAAATTTATTGGGAGAATAGCTAAAAGAACTTAAGAGGATCTCTCTTTTTGACTAGGCTGTGAGATCACACAGTGGCTTCAAATAAAAAATTAGATTAGCCTATCTGTATCCTAGAGATGCACTTTCTTGAATACGGGAGTGTTACTGCGATAGATACATGGAGGTAAATTTCAGTCTGGTGTACACATCAGGCCCTGTGGCTGATATTTACAGCAGTAGTGGGTTTTATTCTCAGTAGTTGTGCCACACATCAGAGCCTGTATTTCATCTTGTAGTTATACAGATACTTATCAGAAAGCCTGTAAAATAATAGTTCATGCTGGGTGGAGCTAATCATTAATTCCTCAATAACCGAGTTATTTTTTTTCTTGTTACCATTGATCAGTCATACTTGCTATATCATTCTGTATAAAGGAGAAAGGCAAATGCACCTGTAGGATTGATGCTCAGCACCCAGGGAACTACAGGCTGGTCAGCCTCACCTCCATCCCGGGAAAGGTGATGGAGCAGCTTATCCTAGTCCCCCATCATCAAGCAAGTGGAGGAAAAGAAGGTTATCAGGAGTAGTCAGCATGGATTCACCAAGGGGAAATCATGCCTGACCAATCTGATAGCTTTCTACGATGACATGACTGGCTGGGTAGACGAAGGGAG
>Ga0065711_1001731_pt1 | contig 40098 bp, 21 predicted proteins | sample Hoacrofraction12_FD_59098 | JGI IMG/M metagenome (GOLD analysis project Ga0065711, IMG submission 59098) | Hoatzin crop microbial communities from Cojedes, Venezuela - Epithelial fraction 12 v2 (version 2) | ecosystem: Host-associated > Birds > Digestive system > Esophagus > Crop | place... | reverse complement strand
TTTTTTTTTTTTTTTTTTTTTGAGGGAGACCAAATGGGACCCGCCTAGGTTGCAAAAGGCAACCAAACTGTGGAAGGGCAAACTTGCAGTTAATCTTGTTGCAATATAACATAAACTGAATGTGTGGAGCAGGAGGGAGCATTTAATACAGCTAACTCCAGATATCATCACTCCATCCCGGGCTTTTAATGCCTACAGTGTTGCTCTGGTTTACCTCCGCTCCTTGATCTTTGGGCGCAAGAAGAAAGAATGTCCACTGTGATACAGAGGATGTTTAAATCCAGCATGGGGACTGCATGGCCAGGCAGCTCTCTTAGTCCCACTACCACTACCCCTGGTTCATTTTCACTCTTGTTCCAGTGCTAGAGATCCACACTAGCAAAGAGCATCTCAGGTTACTTTCCACATTTGCCTGGTTTGAATCCTTCCTCTGTCTTTTGGGCACACACATCCTTTAAATAAACTAACTTTGAGAGCTGTATATGCACTTCCTAGCTCCTCTCTCCTGCTCAGTCTTTGGTTGACCATCCTGCCTTGAACACAGGCCCCTTGGTACTTTATTAACCTTTCCCTCAAGCCACCAGGACAGCGGTGCTCTAGCCATCTCCTTCCCAGTAGAGGCCCAGGAATTCCACCAGATGGAGAACATTTTGCAGTGCCCACGCTCACTAAAGACTGGGAAAAGCCCACAGGACTGGAATCTCAACCCAAAGACAAAGCACAGTTTTATCCCCAGCGGCATTAAGGTTACTATATGAACAATAACTAGCTGTCCTTTTCATTTCACATTTGCCTGACAAAAGTGAGATACTGAACTGTGATTACCACAATGGATCCTGTGCTAAAACTGGCCAGTTTACATTGGAGGAAAAAAGCTTGAGAGATAACATAGTGAAAAAACTCTGGTCTCTAATCTACCAGATAGATAAAAAGACAGAAGCACGAGGAAGACGTCCTATGTCACGATACAGGGAAGATAATGACAGGGAAATGTGTCAGACTTTATAATTACTGCTAATGAGGTTAATCTAAGGGCAACTAATCCTGTGGGAGACCATGGTGGCTCTGTGATCAAGGTCTTCTCTGAAACACAGGAGCCTTCTGCAGCCCTCGACCCCTAATGTCACTGCCTTTCTGGGACATCCACTGCCCCCCCAGCACAGAAATGTCTCCCTTTCCCACTGAGCCACCCCAGCAGTGTGTAATCGGACGTTCCTACCCCTACAAAAGCAGTGGCTTACCTGCTGGCAACCTGCAGCCCAAAGCAAAGAACAGGATTGCCTCCTGCTTGCACTAGCTCCTGACCGCAGAGGCACACGATTGTCTGCGCACTGTGGCTTGTTTTGGAAAGTGCTTTTTGATTTGTGTTTTACCACCACTGCCAGTTATTCCAGGACTCAGGCTTTGTTTTGGCCCATGAGTCAAGCACTGGGAGGACCAAACACAGATGTGGCAAATAAAGAGTGGTGGGAAAAAGCCGAGAGTAAAAGCCTGCTCAATTTCCATCGCCTCGTCTTTTTCATGTGCCCCTCTCACTGCCACACCTATGGTGTGGCTATGCAAGTCACTCCTGCAGTAACCTTTGTGTACGAAACACTGTGCAAATCACAGTCTCTCTCCCAGTTTTGGGGATGTAACTTTGAAACCAGTCTTTTCCACAGCAGAAAGGTGATGGTACAAAACAATCACGGAAATTTCTTGTTTTGGCACAAAAGCTCATTGCTTCTGAAGAGGAAAACCAACATCACAAACATTTCCCCTCCCAAGAGACGGAAGGAGAATGGGGCAGGTGGCTGCTCCACCCAGAGCTCTCCAGCCCTGAAATGGAAGTATCTCCAAAGGTCTATGGGAAGGCCCTGCTGGTGCACATCTGCAAAGCACGCAACGAAACCCAAGCACAGATAAGTTTCATTTCACAGTTTCACCCCTACTCTTCATGTGACAGCTTTCTTTAAAATCCCACAGTACCTCTTTCTCACCTGGAAACATCATCTGTGGCTTTTCTTTCTCCTTGCCTTGGTCTCTGGTTTCCAAAGGACTGTTAACTGAGAACTTCTTTTCTCCCTTGCCTCTACACTTCTGTTGACCCTGTTTTACATATTCTATTACAAAAAATAAAATAAAACTTCAACTGCACGAAAAAAGAACACAAGCCATTTGACAGTAACAGCAGCATTAGTACCTATCTCTCACTGGTGCCAAAGGTGAGAGGAATTTTAGTAATTCAAAAGATAGATAAGATAGGAGAGGTTATTTGATTTAGTATTTGGTGGTACCAGGTTTCTGAAATACTGTGCAGCTAAAAAAACGCTAAAGGTCACCTGATATGTTTCTTTAGAGAAATGAAATAACATTTCCTAAAGCGATATGCTCACTCCAGGTGAAATTATGATATTTTTAACAGTTTACTGTAAGCCACCCTTTAAAGGAAGCTCTTACCCCACAGCTCAGTGGCGATTTTTAAGTAAGTAATTTCCCTCCTTCCACATCCCCACACTAACATCAACAGGGCTCACAAGGAAATCCCAACAGGCAGACTGTTATTCAGTCCATTTCTGCATTTCTAAGGCTCATCGACCTTTCTTTTGTCAGATAAAAGCTTCCCATCTCTTTAAGCCCTTCATTCTTGCAATAGTCCCACAGAAAAGTTGACATCCTTGGCAAGGAGAGTAAAAAGCAGCTTGTCTGCCCTTCCCAATAGTCCAGGCTGGGGTTGTTTTAGCCTGTTTAAATCTCTCCCCTATTTATATGCTAATGTTCTGGTATCAGCAGAAAGTATAAACAGTGTTGCTTACAGCTCCCTATAGTCTTCGAGCAGCAAGCTGCCAGGAGAATACTGTGTACTGGGCAAAGAGATGTATTTATTGACAATGAAAATGGCCACTTCTAAGTCTATGAGAAACAAAACTGAACAGTAAAAACGCATTGTCAGCCAACAATATAACCATACAGAACAGGATTGGCAAAAAGCCTTTAGCCAGGGGGTCAGTCATGGGCCCTGGGGAGTTATGAGATTTCATATTTAACAGGGAGAGATCTGGGGAAACCTTCAGCACAGAGACCTCTGAGAAAAGAGAGCATCAAGTTCCTTGGCAAGGCAGCTTACATGCCCCATTTGCTATTACTGCAGATTTTTGTTAGTGGATAATGGCTCATAGCTTGGCTTGCAGCTCTCCTGGATCCTGAAGTAAATTAAACTCTCCTAAGAAAAACAGCACAGTCTAAAGTAGCAAGCACAGGAATTCCTTAGTTGAGATCTTGTCCCTGCATTTTGCTGTATGACTCTCTTCACCAACAGAGCACTAGGTCTGAAAAGTAACAGTAACAGCAAAACAAGGCAGAAGTGAGGATGTACATCAGAGATGGCTGTGCAGTGCCAGCTCTCTGAAGACATCAGGGCAGAGCTTGTCTCTTTTCTACAGTAGTTGACAAAATGTAGACAACTACTTCCTGTTCTAAACAGGGGAAATACCTGCTCACAACAGCAATGCCTTATGTCCCAGTAAATAAAAATCAAAAAGCCTTAAAAAATCCCTGTCTACCATAGTGCCTACTGTATGCAATTCCTTCACAAAAGCAGTTACTGACAAAAGATGCTAGACTGGCTCACCTGGCAATCCTTATAGTACGGTTTTCCACTGAAAGACAGAAACAGGCTGGGACAACTGAAGTTTAACTCATATTCTCCTACCATATGCACATTTCAGCTCTCACCAGAAGAGATTCACCACTCTGTGTCCAGGAGGGAAAATGCAGGGGACCTCAGTGGGGCTGAACCCCCTTGAGAGTCCAGGCCACCCACGCCAGCTGAGCTGCACCCAGTGCCTGGCATTGCTGCACCGGCAATGCCGCACTGCTCTCCTAGGAGGGAGGGAGACTCCAGAGGCCGGACCACCAGCCCAGCTTGTGTCCTCAGTGATCCAAAGCCACGTCTCACCTGCCAGTACCGCTGCCTCTCTTGCTGGGCAGTCTCAGACAAGGTGTCAAGAAAGGACCGAGTTTTTCATCAGCCCTCATGGTTCTGCAAAACCAGTGCAGAGGCATCTGTGTTGGACAACATGAACTTGCGTGGCTGTTACTGGAGAACTATACATATACTGTAAATAAAAGGAAGTTATCTACTCAGCAACTTTAGATCAGCACTAAATTGATGAAAGGGTAAAGTGCCAAGAGGCAGGACATTGTGACATCGGAGCAGCACAGTCACAATAAGATTTTGAGGTGGTGAACAATGCGAGTATTATATTGGCAAAGATGTGCTTTCCTTCCAGGGGGAATTCAGTTGCTAAGTGCGTCAAGAGGATTTACAGCAACCCTTTGCTGTAATGACTAGACATAGGTCTGCATGAAAATCCCACATTTGGCTGTGGCACATTGGCTAAGACTACTCTGCCTCCTTCTAGGAGTGTGTTCCCAAAGAAGGAAACAGCTTATTTCTCCTGCTACAGTAGTCTGAAATCAAGTAGTAGTCTGGTAGTGCCACGCCAAATTTTCCAATGCAGAAAGTTTCTCTCTTTCCCGAGTTAATCTGCATGTGGTCTTGCACACATTACTTACACCATTTTTTTTAAGAAACTTAATCAAGTCAGTTTTGAGCTTTGAAGTTTTGCTGTACAATGTAAAGGGTTAAGTCTACCCAGACTGCATCAGATGCCCTGCACGCATTACACCGTGTATTCTGTGGGATTACAAGTGCTTATCAACAGTGCAAATAAACCAGCCCAATGCATTTATTCCACTCAAGACTGTCTGAATCTTGTTCATTTCTAATAACTGTCAGCTAAACCACTAAGCCAGGTGGGGATGATGCTTGTTGGAGCCATTTTGAGCTCTAGCAGCAGTTTCTAAATCTCCTTTCATTAATTATTGTTAATTCTGGTTTGTTTGTTCAGCAACAGCAGTAAGAGACAAATAAAGGCAGCCCCATAGCAAAGGGTTAACCTTTAAGCACAAGGCATATCGATTAAGACGAAAGTACGAACAGAGAGACATTCTGAATCTGAAGCCAGGAGCTGGGATTCTAGTGTTAGTATTTTTGGCATCTGTATCTGTAAGAGGATGAAAAGGCACATAAGTGTTTTTAAGGTTAGGTGGGTGTTTTGGTCAAAGAGAAAGCCGATGCATCTAAAACTATGAGAGAGAACCGTAGATGTACTTCTTAGAGATGCATCTACAGAAAAACTAATAAAGAAAAGGCTAGAATGTAGTCTTACATAATTCATTGCTGCTGGGACACGGGCCGGGAGGGAGGAATGGAAAAAACAGTCCATAAAGATGCCAATAGTTTCTAAGCAGAAACATCTGTTGAAGTCTTAAAAACGGTCAGGCTTGCAGCAAGCTCAGCAACAGGAAAGCCTGCAGTTGATCACTCCTACCCTCATCAGCCCCATGAGCTCCTACCCCTGGGATCGGCGTGGAGCTTGGAAGATAACTGACACCATGAATCAAACACAGCTCCTTTCTTAAAGGGAAAAAGGGGAGGAACAGAGAGCCAGGATGGGCGCCTGGGGAAGACAAATGGTTATTTGGAATGGAGGTATTCAGGAAGAGTTACAAAAGAGTAAGGGAACATGCAAAGGGAGACCCGGTGGCTTATCCACTCTGTCCCAAGGGGGCCCGTACGCTGAATTTCCATTGCCTTGTCCAGTCTAATTTTAAATGTCTCAAGCAAAAGGCCTTGCTCCTCTCGGGAGGCTATTGCAAAATCTCACAAATCATGTTTGCCTTTTACATGACTGCCTCTTCCTTTGTGATAGTTCATTTAATTGTCTTTGTTTTCTCTTGATGTTCAACAGTGCCCCTAAACATATCAGTTCCAAATGGCAATTTCTTCTTCCTGAAAGCATTTTTCCCCTCTGCTGTCTTCTCTAAAGAAAAGAGTTATCTTAAAAATATATGTGGAGGTTGTACTTTGTACATCTCTGCAGGGTCTCTATCTGCCAGCAGGAACACAGAACAGTTCTGCTGGATCTTACAAGGATCAATGAAAGGGAGGCTTCAGCTGCTGTATGACAAGAGTAGTGTAAATTGGCAGAAGTTCTTATAAAGCAAGGTTTGGAGTCCTTCCCTTCCCCATCTCCAATCATTTAAGGTGCCAGTTTTGACTAATTGCTCTTGTTAAAGCTTCTTAAAGTATCTAAACCCTTATCCACCAAGAAAGCCAAACTTCAATGACAATGAAAAGTCCTTGGGTGGAGATTCCATTTTCATTTCAAAACTAAAACTCCAGCAGCCTGCTTTATCCATGGGAGTGGGCAGCAACCTAGCAGTGAATAAAGGATTCTATTTTAGAGTTAGTGGTGACTTAAATACCATGAGAACTGTATTTCATTTCTCAAAAAAGGGTAATATTTGACTGCTTGGGATTTCAAAAGTATTTACCCTGCACTTTTGAAAATCTAAGCAAAATCCTTCTCCTCCCTTAAACTAATCACTAATGTTTTCCTTGCAATAGTTTTTCTGTATAAAGTTAGACTGAAGGGTCAGCATATGGCTTAGATTGGAACTCTTGCTGTGAAATTACCCATGCAGTCCACAACCAGCACCTCCACAACAATCACAGAAGTGAGCAGAGTAGTGGTTAAAGTGATCAGATGTTCAAAAACAAACTCTGCAGTTTTCAGTATTCATCAGTTTTCAGATTTTGACCTGCTCTAGGTCTGCACTCCAAAATGACACATAGTGATCCTGGCCCAAATGCTCCCAGTCCTCACCGTTGAACATCAAAGAAAGCTTGCTGCTCCAGTGGCTCTCTTCCAGCCTGCCTGCCTCTCTGCTTTTCTTCCCCACCTTTTGCTTTTTTCATTAGATTAGCAGCTTTGAACAAGAAACTATGGCAGTATCTGAAGCTCCAAGGATCCATTTATCAATCTTTGTAAGATCTTCTCCACCTTCATGCTTGCTTTCTAGCTATCTCTATAAACATTGTATCAGGGGAGGGCTTCTTGATAATGAACTTGTTCATGTTTCTAGTTGTGGAGTCAGTTACCCTTCATTAATGTTGCTAGTGGCACAAATAACATTAATAGAAGTAGTGGTACTAGACATCAGTTTTGCATGTCATGCAGCTCAAAATGCCTGACCAGAAGATCAGTAACTTGGTTTTCCTTTCAGGTGTGGAGCGAAGTTTTCACACCGCATGTGAAGCACCGGATGACTTCAAAGACTGAGAAACACAAAAAGGCTTAGGAAGCTTCTTGTGTCCCGCTATTCCTCCCGCAGACTTCTAACTAGTCTCAACCAGCTGCCTACATCCAGTCTGCGCTCGTGAAGCTCCAACTCCCTGCAGGTCCTCTGGCAGCACACAAGAAGGGAATGGTCTCCAACAATGTAAAGGGAACTTTTAACTCCATGTTAAGCCTCTTAGAAAATGAGCTGAGGTTCCTCTGAGATTTTATTAAATCTGCCAGCCTGTGAAATACTGCCCAGTGGATCAAAGACACAATGCACCCTTTCTTAGCTTGTGCTGAGCTCTTCATAGATCTCCAAAGGGCAGCAGGGTTGTAATGTCTCATTAGGTCAGCCATCAAACACAAGGAACCCAAAAATTCACCAGAGACCTAGAGTCAGGATGGGACTCTGCCATCCCTTCAGGAGCACGACGTCTGACCCTTTTAATTCATCTTCTCTCCCTTCTCCCCCCAGTACACTGAGAACCACTCACTGTTGCTGCCACGACAACTACTAAAAAGGGCAGCTCCATGCTGGCATTGATCCTGCCTTCATCTCACTGCCTTCATTGTCTAAAAGAACAGAGGCAGGATTAGAAGGGGGTTTAGAGTGCAACCAGGCAGCAAGATTAATAACTGCTCTTAGCTTCATTCATGATCAATTGAGTGTATGTGAATCTGCAGAGGACCTTCTCGAAACAACCAGTAGGTATGGTAGTGGCAGTTGTGGAACCAGAAATCCAGCAAAGCCAATTTCAGTGATGCAGCATTTCTTACAGGGAAAAATTAAATGTTTTGCTATGTCTTGATCAGTAAATATCGCTCTGCTTGCACAGATCTGCTAGTATTTACCCTCAAGTCTGTTATGCACCCTACCTTACTCCCCAGTAAGTCCACTGACTCCAGTGGGCACACAGGCAAGCCTTACACAAAGGAAAGTTCACTATCAGAAATGCTTTCAGTTGCATATTTGAAATGTGTCAGTTACTTTTTAAACAAATCAAACACCTCGAGGCTTACAGCATAATACATTTAACCAGATTTATCCCAACTTTATCTCCCACAAGTAAATATAGATAAATCACATGGTCTGGCTCCTTATTCCTGGAGGGGTTAACACTTCCCTTATGAATTATTGTATGTGTGAATACAAGATACAGCACGCAAAGAGGTCAAAGAGGTGACCATCACATGGGTTTCCTATGAACCATCGTGCTTGCTGGTAAGATCAGACTGCTCAGAATTCAGTAGTTGCTAGCGTAAAAGCAAAAAATCCAGTGGCATGTAAATAAAACTGGCCATATTTTACATTCACCACCTAATTCTGTTAACATCACAAAACAACATATTTTTGTACCACTTTGACTGGTTGCTCGCAAAGACATGCAGTACAAGGAGCGACCCAAGTGGGCATGCACATGCATGGGACACCACTCTGGTGGGAGCAAAGCCATGTGGGGAAGGCACATGCTAGGTTTTGATTTCAGAATACAGAACATTAGATAATGTTAATTTCCAGTGATGCCCCTATTTTGCATTTATCTGTCACATTACATTCTAGAAATTATCAAAGTAAAGACAACAAAGCTACACAAAGGAATGCCTACATCCATGACTGAAATGGAGCTGGGGGCAGCAGTTGGTCACCCCAGACAGCTTAGGAAAAATAAGTTTCCTTTTATAATGACCAACAATACCTTGCTTGCACATCTGTGCAGCCTTGGAACGCCTGGAGCCAGGCTTTGAACATGTGGAACCCTGCAGGCATTTTGCTTGGCCTGATAAAGGCCAGGAGGGAGGGCATGCGGTTGCTTTGCCCTTACCACACTCCCCAACACGTCCTGTAATGTGTCCTGCAGGACCAAAATTCTTACTTCAAATAATGGAGCGTTACCTGAATAGTCATCCCAGAGTACGCACACAGCAGCTGGCTGTATTCCCAAGCATTTAGAAGTTGGCCATCCCTATTTAATTGAAACAGCAGGAGAATTTATGGAAGCAAAATTGAATTCCCCTAACTGATAATTGAAAGATTAACTTCTGGAGGGAAAGCCTTGAGATTTTTAATGACCACACATGATTAGGACCCTGGTTTAATGTCTCATCTATCCACACAGTACTGACTAAAACAGTGCTGAGGGTAGAAAAAAGGAGAAAAGGAAAAAAAAGAACACACAGGCCTCTGCGATCTGAAACACGGTGTACAGAAGTCACTGTAGTAGCCCACAAAATATGGCTGCCCGAGGCATTTCTTATTGATTAACAATTCATACTGGCATCAGTGAGAAACAGTCCAGGAAAAACAGAGCTGCTCCAACATCTTTTAAAACAAAACAAAACAAAAAATCCTGCAACCCCCCCTGCAGGCTCTTGTTTTCATTAAGCCAAGTGCCAGTGGCTTCTGCAGACCTCAACCAAGATCGTTAATGGTTGAACTTGGACTACCTTTATGGGACCACCGTATGAGACTTGTATTCACTCTTCACAGTAAGTTTAAACTCTGTTTCCATTTCATGCTAACCTCTTACCTCCCCAAAAGCACTCATGGAAAACACACATTGGCATTAATGGGAGAATATTCCCTTCACATCCACTGTGATATACTGGGACAGGGGATGGGTGAAACTCAAAGTGGGCAGTGGATGAGGCACTGCCTCTGCAGGTTCCTCGGCCCAACCTAGAGGCCCAAGGTAGCTCAGTAACTTCAAGGTGTTGGCTTTTTCATGACAGGGCTATATGACTCGACTGGATTATTTTGAATTCGACCTTGTTATATGCTGCCTCTTTGGCAGTTTTAGCCAAGAACTGACAATAGAAATATCCTATTTTGCTGGCACGAAAGGACTCTGCTTCAGGATTGAGGCACGCTAGCCAGAGCGATAAGGAGAATCTGGAGCAAGCAGCAAACATCAGTCTTCAAGGCTGTCACACCAACATTCAATTCACCCCAAAAAACAAGTTAGAGAGACAGATGGTAAGATATCTAAGAACGCTGATACTTCTGAGAAGGGGAGTGAGACATGGGTCATTTGCAAAAATAGCAGAAACCCTGCCTGTAACTTCAGCAACATTCAATTTTTGTATTTAAAAGGGTCCTTCGAGGCTGCAGCTTTCAGGCACATACCCCGGCTTTCACAGGGAGCATGGGAAAATAAGCTCATTGTGTCGGAAGGCCTTGAAAGGGAAAGGAGGCTTGCGGCAGGACGGGAGGAGGGGAAGAGCTAGAGCCCAGCTTGAAAATGCATGGAGAGAAATCGAAAACAAACACGTACCTACCCCAAACACGGACACGTGCACACATGCAAGCCCTAAACTCTGACTGAACTCCGAAATTGGAGACTGAGCTGGTTTGGGAGCCACTGCTCACTCTTCTTCTTTGCCTTTTTCTATTTTAAACTTTTTTTTTTTTAAAGTTTGTTGTTTTGTTTTCAATTACCTCCTCCTTTACAAGGAGGAAAAGCAAACCAGCAAAGCTGTGTGTGCGTGTGTATGTGCGTGCACGCGTGCGTGCGTGCGTGTGTCTCACCAGCAGCTCAGGAAGAGCGAGCTGTCAAAAGCCCAGCCCAGCCTCTGGCTTTCTTGTTCCTGGTGACGATTTTATAAATATTTGGGAAGTTTCATGGGGCGGGGGGGTGCAGCAGGAGGGAGGCTAGATAACATTTGGGCCCACACAGCACAGAAGTTTTGAAAGCCTGCTTTTCATTAGCACTGCCTAGCAACCAACTCATCTGCTGCAAATCTCATCACGCCCCAGCAAAGCATCCATGGCATGCTAATCTTTTCATTTAATAGAAAAGCTGCTGTAATCTTTCTTCCTTTTCCTTTCTAAAAGAGCAGACAATAATAATAATAACGATAAAAAAAGAATCCGGCCCTGCTCCTCCTGCTGCCCCGCTCCCCCACCAGCGCTCTCGTTGATCCAACACTTTGCCGAGTTCCCATGGATGACCTACATGTGTGTGTTCTGGCTGATAAGTCCCAGCTGCAAAGGCAAGCTTGGGTTGGTTTTTGCTTTTTGTGTTGTGCGTGCTGGAAAGGGAGGGAGGCGAGGGGGAGGATTTTTTCTGTCTGGGCGCGGAGAGAGGAAGGAGGCAGGCAGGGCTACGGTGCTCAGAGTCTGAAAGGCTTAAATGAAATCTCTGGCTTCAGAGACTGTAGCTGAAGCCTCCCCAGCATGACAGGAGAGAACTGGTTTGTTCTGGTGTGTGTGTGTGCATGCGTGTGCATGCTGTGTGAGTGCACAAGTCCGAGCTCTTGCTATATCTGCAGGAGAAGAGTGAGTCTCACGCTGTCGCTGATGAATTCCATGTCCAGCCAGCTGCAAAACAAGCCATGCTCTGGAATCTCCCCGGGCTTTGCCGTCGTTTCACTCTGAAAATATCACGCCCTAAGGGTAGGGGAAGTGGTTTGGACAAAATAAGACTTGACCTGAGCATCTGCCCAGAACTGAAACCAAACGTCTGTCTCCCTGAATTTTTGGCTTTTAATAAAGCTCAGATAATTTCTCTTGCCACCTGCCCATCTTCAAGCATGTCTGCACTTTACGGTTCCACACGGAAATACTAATCTATTATGAAACAGGCCACGCATACAGCTTCTGAGCTGGGGAGAAGCAGGAACCTGCAAACCTGCAGAAAAGCACATTTTCAGCCAGCCAGCCCATTTTTACAGATACACATCCTAAGAAGCAAGGTCTGCGCTACCTTGCCCTTCGCTCTTTCCTCAGTCTCCTTGCCCTCTTTCTGGCCTCCACATCTTCTACCTTTTGCCTACTTTTAAGCGCTCCTGAGGATGTCTTCTCCCCACTTAAAAAGAAGTCAACTCCTCCAAAGTGCAATCCTGGGGGCCGTTTCACATTCTGCTTAACACCCTATCCTATTTCCTGCTCCTTGAACCTGTGAACCTTGAACATAATACACCTCCTCACTCCTACCCACACGTGATGATCGAGAGCAGACTCCTTTACAAAGAAAGATGTTTCCTTTTCCCCTCTCCAGCATAATACGGGAAGCATTCACATTAGTGAGTTGCTATAAAGATGACTGCGAGATCAGAAGGCCCTACAGCAAAGATTAAGTCACTGTGGACAATAATGTTGTTACCATACCTACGGCAATGACAATGGGGCCATTGTGTGATCAGGTAGAGATACTATGAATTTCCTAAGAAATCCAGATTAAAACTGGAGCAACATGATGCCTGGGAAGCAGTCAATGTTACGTGAAGTTGGAAAGGATACCGAGATTGTGGAAGATGTTTCAGTGTCACACTGCTTTGCATTCTTATGCAATCTCAGGGGGAACAATTAATTTTCAGCCTTACTCCTGCAAAGTCCTAATGGATAGCCCCAATAACGAAATTTTTGACAGCCCAGCTGAAAGAATGGTTGTAGGACCAGGCAAAAGGACTCCGAGGAATTTCAAACAATCTCAGCTACATCCTCTGGCAACCACTTCAAAAGGTTTCACGGAGCAGCGTGCCCGCAAGCATATGAAGTGAGACCCTTCATGCACCATTTACTGCACTTGACAGGGAAGAATTGCCAGGTTTTGGAAAACACATCCACCTTCTCTCTCTTCTCTTCTGCACAACATCAGCGCTACCAGCTTCGACACTTTGCACTGCAAATGCTTTCAGAGTCATCAATCAGGTGAAAACCCCTTTCCCTATGCACACACTGGGCTTGAAACCATTATGAGCTGGCTCTGCTCCCATAGCCAGCTGGAGACAGAGGTGCTTCAAATGCATTCTACGGGAAAGGAAATACAAACCCCACCTTTGCTAGTTTTTAATTAAAAAAAAATCTCAAGCCTCATTGGTTCTCAGGAAAACAGAGTTGGCTCATGTTTAAAGGGTTAGTGTGGAAATAAAATTAGTATTTTAACAAATTCCCTTCCCCAGGTTACTAAGAGCTCTAACAAAAGGGCTGTTCACTGTGAAAACAAGACTTTCTGGTCACTGGAAAGCAGGTATTTTGGATTCAAAAGGAAACTGGATTCGGCTATAAATTGCCTCCTCTTGCTAGGAACTTGCACCTATCTTTTCACAGACCTGCATTTCTTTGAAATCAGTTCTGGGCCATGCCAGGGACAGTCAGCTCTGTTAGGCTGGATAAGAAGTAACAGATAGCAAAGCGATTGCACCAGATGGCAGAGAGCAGCAAGTGAGGAACTGAACGCCACCTACCCACATGGCAGATCATTTGCTATGAACTACCACCACTATAGAGATAGAAAAGGATATATTCTTGTGAGAGGAAAATAAACGGGAACAGAGACAAGATTCCTTGGTTGGGGTGCAAATGGTGACTATCATAATTTTTCTGTAGTGTGCCAGTGAACATAAATTAAACTTGTGACAAGTCTCAGTCCTCTGTAGTCCTTGGTGAACTGATGTGCAGGTTTCAAATACACCATCCTAACTGGTATTCTTGTTAGCAGAATGAGCTGAGATGCCAAAAACTGAACGAACATCCCTTATGGTCGGGAAAGGACTTAAAAGTTATAAAACATACTATTTTTTATGTTTTTCAACATAAAGGAAATACAACTGCATGCTCCTCCCATTCACACTGAATTGAAGTCTATGGATATACCTTCCTCATAGCGTCTACTGGAGAACAAATTCTTAGTTAAAGAGTAGCAGCAAATTATCTGTAATAACTCATGCTTTGGAAAGGCTCAGGGCTAAGCAGACAATAAATCCTTATATGCATCAACCTTTTTTTTTTTAAACAAGTTGTAACATCTTCCCTGTAAAATTTGTTGTGTTTGATAGTAGTCGTGTTCTTACAGTATTAGTAAAATGACAGCTCCCAATGAACAGCGCATAGCAGACATTCACATTATTGAACAAGGGTGAGAAATACCAGCTTTCATGGTGTTCTGCAGTTCAAAGAGAGGAAAGTTTGTCACATTGGCAGAATATTAGCTGAGGGAAAGAAAATGTGTGAAGGCAGTTAAATAAGGTTACACAGGTGCTGCTACTTCAGACTATGGAAAAAAAAATTATAATACATGTGAAAGAAAATAATCTCTCTAATGTTTGAGTCTTCTTACTGCAGGGTTAAAACCACAAGCCTGCTTTAGGAGTGCTGCCCTTCTTTAACCAGCCAAACATCACACTGACATTCTTTAGTGACTTGTGGTTTGGAGAGATGGCCATATGCAAAGCTGAGGTCTGCGCACTTCTTAGAACTAGAAACTATTTGTATACGTTCTGGTAAACTTTGAGATGCAATCAAGCCAAAGACAATTTTACATGCTAATAGATCTCTGTCTCATGATAAATTTTATAGTCTCCTAAGATGATTTTATCATTTTGGGCCACTCCTTACCCCTCACACATCAAGAGACTGTTTCCAGTGTTAGGGGGAAGTGAGATGGGTTTAAATGCTGCCAATATCAAAACAGAACATTTCAGAATAGGCAGAGTTTGAAGCAAGTTCTGTGATTGCTAGAAATAGGTCAAACTCAAATTACATACACGAGTACTCTAAAAGTTTAAAGACACTTACGGAAAGAAACAAATACAGTTATTACCAAAGTAAAAAGATACCCATACCATAAACTCATTTGTGCTGAAGAAGTTGATACAATATTATCACAGGGATCTTTAACTTTTAAATTCTTATTTAGATAGAATTCTTGCCTTATAGTTCACCAAAATTCCTCCTTGCTCTGGACTGAACTACGGAACTGCTTTATTTCAAAGGATTCATAAATGAGATGCCTTTAATATTTCCACAGAATGGGCCCATCAGTGAAAAGACATCAGGATTTGGACTTGTTGCTGTACATGACATTTCTTGCAAAATTTACTGAGTTCCAGTTGTATTAGATGGAAAATCCTAGAGTCAAAATACCAGGTTTTAGTTTATTGTTGTCAAACACTAATTTAAAATGTCATATTGCATTACTCCCCAACATTTCCTCCTAGAAAAATGCTGGCATTTTTAGGGTTCGAATAGCTTTAGATTTAAGATGTATACTTTTAACTGCTGCACAACAGGAACCACAATGTTCTTTCTAAATGCAAGTGGGGAATGAAGCATGTATCTTGTCAGCCAATTGCTAGGTAACAGCAAAACGGTGAGATTCAAAAACCTCAGCATACATTTAAGGTCTGGAGATGAGTCCCTTTAAGCCCCATCTCCCTACGTGAATCTCCTTCTCCTCCCACCCCATTCTTAAACCTCACTGTGCCTGTCACTCCCACTTGCTTCTGTTTCAACAGTTTCCCAGTCCATCACTGTCGTGGTTCTACTCCTTGCTGCTTCCCACTCTTGTTCCTTCAAGATGCCTGGAGGAGTACTGTGAACCGTGGGATATAGCTTAACTCCCCATTCCCTAGTGCTGCCTTCCAGTGACCCAACAGTTCCTAAAGGCCAGAAAAAGGAATTTCAAAAGAAAATGGAATCAACCTTGTGCTGGACCATGCTTAGAGTATCACTATCTGCATAAATGTTCATGTGAAAATAAAAATTTTTCCCCTTTTTTTCTCTTAACATCCCATTCATTCACCAATAATCTGTAATCTGTACTCAAAAACGGAGGTCTTAAAGCTTCTTAAAAAAAGAAGAGTTGTTTTCAATCACTTGTAAGACAATCACTTTCTTCCTAACTCAATACAAACTTTTTGAAGAAACTTTCCATCAAAACCATCCAGAAACAAATCCCTTATATAAGCATTTTTGACTCAAATGCTATGGTAAATTATAATCAGACGAAACCAAGATTTTATAATGGAGGGTATAAGACAACTGCAACAATCATGGTATGACTAGCTCTGCCTGTCTATCCACAATAATGTGTCAGCAATTCCAAATGCCCGAATGACCAAACACATCCAAAAGAACCTTAAACTCCTTAACAGATCACTTAGGACACATCGATATACCCAGATGCTCCCTGCTCCCAGGATAACAGGAGCAATTCCATGCCACCTGCACTGGTCTTAACCTGTGGGCTTCCTCTGGAGGTCACTGCCTGGGCTTCCATGTGTCTACAACACCTTTGTTGTCAATGCTTTCTGGTATTGCAGGTGTAGTGCTTCTGTGCTTACAAACACAGCCACCCACTAACTCCTTAACATCCTCCTTTTGCTGTGGATTACTCAGTAGCTGGACAAAACATAGCAAAACCAAACCAGGACTGCCCAACCAAAACCTTCTTAGTCTGTTCTGTCTGCAAATTAGCTTAGTATTGCTACAAAATAAAAATCCCTAAGAATGCTGGGATCAGGAGCTCTCTAATTACAAAACACACACGATGGATGAGCAGCAGCACAAGCTTTCTCACTGTTTGCCAGTGTGTGGCAACTGAATCAGGCAGAAGGCAGCTAAGGACAGGACCTGTGTATGGGCTTTGCCCATTCAGTCTGGGACTTCTTATGGCCTCAAGTTGTGTCAGGGGAGGTTTAGATTGGATATTAGGAAAAATTTCTTTCCTGAAAGAGTGGTCAGCCACTGGAATAGGCTGCCTAGGGAAGTGGTGGAGTCACCATCTCTGGAGGTGTTCAAAAACCGTGTAGATGTGGCACTTCAGGACATGGTTTAGCAGGCATGGTGGTGTTGGGTTAACAATTGGACTTGGTGATCTTAGCGGTCTTTTCCAACCTTAATGATTCTGTGATTCTATGATTCTCTGCTGACACCAATGACAAAGCTTCCAGGCCTGACCATGGTCTTTCTCTGGTTAACTGCAAGGAGACCACTGTCTCTAATCAGAAAGACTAAAGATGAGAAGCAAGAGTGAAGTTGTAGGTCCCATCCTAGATGTGTATGCTGCTCTGCAGTTCTGTATGTCAACACGGAGAGAGGATCCCTTATGGAGAAGCAATCAAGGCGATCATCAGCTGTCTGCTTGGAGGGGAAAGAAATGGACTACAGCAAACACAGCTCTAATCCCTGCTCTTGCTACAGACTTCTTCTGAAAGGCAAATGCCTTCAAACTGTTAGTTTACTGTCAGTAACTGTTCGACAGAAAGTAGGCCAAATCTTACAGAGCAAAATGCCTAATGTAAGTCTGCAGACTTGTACTGTCCCACTGAAACTGAACCCTTCATGATGTCAAACGGCCTATACACCAATTAATTTAGGACACTCTTTAAAGTGGTTTTAAGAATGTATACTGCTTCATCTTTATGGAAGGTTCTGGATGCATGAAGAATTGCATTTGTAAGTCAGCTATGAAAGACGGGCCATCAAATTCAGAAACTGTGCTGGAAACAGCACCAGCCAGCGCTCCCTTATGTGACAGAAAAGTTTAGATGAACTGATGAACAGTTATCTGAAGGTGCAGTTCCGCGGCACCTTCAACCAGTCTCAGCTGAGTGGCCTAAAAAAAAACAAACCAGGATTGTTTTTCAGCCAGTTTAAGCCAGTTCATGCAATTATTCAGGTCAGGAAAGTGCCAGTACCAGTGCAAGAGAAGGAGAGGGGAACACACAGCTGGGAGCTGAATGCATAGGAACACAGCAGACCAAGCAGTTTAAACTGCTATGGAGGTGAACCCTGGGAAAATGCAGAAAGAAACTATTTGATCCACTTTTCAGCTGCTACTGAATGTAGCCCATGAGCTCCTACACGTTTGCTCCTTAATGCTAAAGTGCTTTTTCAGCTATTTATAAAAGATTTTCCCTGGTTATGACAGAGGCAATTGGACCCTGCCCCACTTCCACTGAAGGCAGTGGAAAGAAAATAGGCTGCTTTCGGTCAGCAGTGGCAAACAAAGCACAACCAAACGAAGAGTGAAACTGAAAAGCAGCTGTGCAAAGGTATTCCAGGGTTAGAATCACTGACAGTAAACTAACCTGAAGAGAAATGGCAAGTGGAGTCCCTTTGGATTTTGAAATGAAACCTGCTCTCTTGAATAGTCTGCACTGACTGGGAAACAGAAGTGAGTTACAGTGGACAAAGCCCTGACGTGTAACAGATTGAATGTTAGCACCGTAGTGGATAGAAGCTGATGCTCCTTGAGTTGTAAATTAAATTGACTTTGAATTTTTTAGTCAGGAGTGAAGTGTGAATAAGCTGGTTGAAGGCAACCTAGCTTGTGTGCAAGTCAGGCGAAGGGCAGACGCTTGCTGTGCAAACAGCTGTCGCAGCCTGAGATATTGCTGCCCTTCAGCTGCTTCCGACCACCACCCTGCTCCGGGCTGCTCCCTCCTCAGCAGCCGGCAGAGCCGCCAGGGTAAGCGCTCCCTAGCACACTGTAGGCAGGGCTTGTCTCGTCAGTTTAAATGAGTGGTTTGAGCTAATGCACTTTTACCCTCTCCCCCAAAATGTCCTGGGGAGCGTACACACAAACCCTGTCCATGGCCAAGGGTTGGAGGTTGACAGAGGACCGTGGTAAGGAACTGGGCTCAGTGACGCCTTCCAGCTGGGTCTGGAGGAAGGGCTTTGTCCATAGGTTTTGACTACATTCATGTTTACATAGGAAAATTACACTGCTTTAAGTAAATTTACAGTTTATGTCCAACTTACTGAAACTATTGCAAACCCTTGTGTGAGGACTAACTGAAATGTAGCTTAAACAGACGGGGAACATGGGTGTGGCATGAGTTTCAGTAAATCTCTTAAACTGGTGGGATTTCTGTGTGTTAACAAATCCTTTGCAACTGCATGAGGGCAAATTCTCTCAGCACGCCCATACTCACGCAGGAATAAAGATGTATGCAGCAGGACTAAATCACTGCAGAATCTGGCTCTGCACTAAGCCCAGACCAAGTTTTAAATTGCAACCGATCCCAAACACCAAATCACAGCAAACCTCATATTCCTTTGCTATTACTCCCAGGGCAAAGACACTACCTGAAAGGTGGGGAATACGAAGCTTTCCATTCTCACCATCCCTGTTGCTATTTTCCTCAGGCTTTGTAAAGAAATGTACAAGAACCTCAGTCTCCCAGTGCTTCAAAGGGTAGAGGTCTTGTAAATCTCAATATCCTGCCTGCCCCAAAGAATGGAGCCGAGCTGCCTTTGGGTATGGGGGAGGAGAAAGGAAGTGCTCGTAGGCCTGAATACAACCAGCACCTACAGTAGGTCTAATTCTTGTCCTATCAGCCTTGACGCAACATGTCCTTTTCCTTCAACTACTTTAGATAAACAGGAAAGGGGAAAAAAAAAATCAGTGCTGGAAAAAATACAAGCCAGTCTGGAAAGAAAACGCTATTGTCAAATGTTCTAATGGCCATTTCAAACAATAGTGAGTACACTATGTCGTATGAAAAACAGGGCTATTCCTATGATAGCCAATCATACCAAAACTAGAAAGAGACTTTAAAAAAAAATCATACTGTAATAAGAGTAGCTAGTGATTCAGAGCATTTAGTCTCTGCAAACAGCTTACGAGTAACAAAGCCTGCAAAGTGGTAATATTCTTACACCGATTTTTCTGCCAGGGAAGGTGCTTTACAGATAGTTAAAGTGGTTTGCTGTGGTTTGCAAACAATTCCTGAGTATACCTAAGCTACTACCTAGCAAAGCCTTGAATTGCACTACCTTCCTCTAACCATTAAACCATTCCAAGAAGTATTCTTTCATTAATGCCTTCGTACACAAAAACAGGTGAAAACTGGTTACACAGTAGGAGTAATCTGTTTTGGCACTCAATACTACTTCCAGAAGCCAAGTCAACTTTCTGGTGTGAATGTGGGAGAGTTAATATCACTGAAAGGGCTCATTCTCCAGCTGAAGACTATAAAACATACCCTTTCACAACGATTTTTGTACCTCTGGTGCAGAAATCCCCAATAAAAATAGACATAGGTTACGACGGCAGACCCTCTCACTTGGCAAATTTTGTATTTATAAATTTTCTTTATAAATACATTAGACACAGTAAGCCAAATAATTAATGAAGGGCATAGCTTCATATAAATCAGTACAACGAAGTGATGTGATACAAAAATCTGATTTAATCAGTTTAATCATTTATCGGTAGGCTTTTATCATTTGTAGCATGGACCTGAGGGGATCCGAAGAGACACATTCATCTGTTTAGTTCATTTAACAGATCTTTTTTATACCAAGCAGTATGATGCACTGTCACAAATAATTAGCAGAAATACAGCAACTGATATCTTCCAAACATTTTGCAGTCGCTAACTAATTATCCCAAACATTTTCACAAAGTAGTTCAATGTTATTAACTACTAGCTGAAAGTGTTTACCCATGCTATCCATTGTCACTCTACAGGTCCAGAGTGGAGTGAACATTAGAACTAAGGAGCACCTAGTTACCACCAACTTCTTCTACCTATCAGACCTGCTGCTTATTCTCATTCCAAAGGAGTTAACTGTGAGTAAGAATCGATGACTATACAAAAAGATTATCTAAGTTACCCACTAAAACGCCCTCTAGAAGTGTTACAGACGGACTGGACCATGTTGACAATACTCTCCTTTGACCCCATTCTAGTTCCTCTACAGATGGGGCTGTAACACATTTTTAAAGCAAAGAGAATAAAGATGCTCTGGGAGGCATCCTGGAGGATGCAGAGCTGCTGAAGCAGAGTATGCCCTGGTCAGGGTACGTGGCCCCAGTTCTTCACTCACATAGTCCCTCCACTGCCAGTGCTGCTGCACCTGCCCCAAGTATGCTCTGTCACTGCCTGTGGTTGTTTGTTCGTCCATCTGTTCAACAGTCAAGCGTCAATCAACACTTTCACCTTCCTCACGATTCACAGACAGTGGGACTTCCGCTGGACTTCTTGGCTCTCTCCATATAGCATGGCACGATAGCTGAATTTCTCTACTTGCTGCCTACTGCTGACATTTTTCTCTTGTACCTCTCGCCCTGCTCCTGCTTTCTCTCCTTTCTTTCCTTTAACCCAGCTGACAGCACTACCTTTCTGGGCTGCGCCCTTTGGTTGCAGCGGTAGTGAATCTTGTTCCCAAGAGGAAGCCACATTGCGCTAAAATACAGGTCAAGTAGGTTAGCACTTCTGTGAACCAAATATTGTCCTTTTAAAATACTTAAGAAAGAGAACTTGTTCACCAAAGAACAAATGACCAGAAAGTAACTCCTAACAGAAAACATCTGCTTGAACTTATAGCTGGGAACGTATCAGTGTTTTCAACTCAGGCTCAGGAGAGCCAGGAACAAGAATATCAGCCTGCAGGCCGTTGCTCAGACTTATCTTTCTGTTAATGAAACAGTTTTTGCAAGAGAGTAATTAAAAAACCCAGCAAAATACTTCCAGAAAACCCCAGCTTACTCTTTTATGAAGCTGAACATTTCCTTCTTGCACTCCAGAGTGAAAGGACAGGCTGCAATGCCACATGAAATATTGCTTGCCATTATAAGTCAATCAGAGGGAAAAGAAGTGAAGACCTGATTCTGTAGCTATTCTTTATGAATAATTTTAAACTAAAGTTATATATTAAAATATCCACCACTGATTTTCGAAAAAAAACCCCAACCAAAACCCAAATCTGTGAATTTTGACCATTATGGGAATTTTTGCTTCTCCTCTCTTGAAAATAACATGACCCATGGCCCATTTTCCAAGCCAGATTTCAATCCTCTCCAGCCAGCTGTCAGGAAACCACAGAAGGTGCTTGAAAGAGCACAAGAAATGGCTGGTTCTAATCTGAAGGGAAAAAAAAAAAGTTGAGGAACAAGGCAGCTCCTTGTGGCAGAATGTTATTTTTTCTCCAGTCTCTGCCTGCATATTTTCACAACATGTGTACTCTGTTACCCCGTCACTTCCCCCTTTTCCTTGGGTAAATACCTCTGCTTTGGAATAAAAGAAGGCCCAGGGGTGCTACTTGTAAGGACTGCACTCGCCTTGATATGTTGTTTTTGAGCTGAACACATACAATGGACACATTTCAAACTTGGACCTTTGCCATCATAGATGTTGCTTTTAGTTTAACCTTCTCAGATGATGGAGAAGAGGCTGGAGGTAAGGAAGAGGCTGGGAGTGGGGTCATACACTCCATCCTTTGCCAGATGTGGGATTTCATGGGAGCCAAGCGTGATAGCCCACACAACCCCCTCTCAGCACACAACCTAAAGGGGAGAGAGAGGGATGCAAACTGACCCTCTCCAAGTGCCAAGTATTTGCAAAATCAAATAGAAACCCCAGGGAGAAACGGATGACTAAGGCACACCTTTGCCATCAACCTGCTTAGATTTAAAAAAAAAAAGGTGGTGTGATTAATACTTTATTTTTTTTAAAGAAATAATTCGTTTACAAGTTATTTGTGAGGAAGGAAATAAATTCAACAGAGATTTTCCCCCATCTTTGCCCTGTAAACTGCATGCCCTATTAAATGCATTGTGTTTCACGTATGCGATTCAGCCTGCCATTTGCCATCCAACAGATGGACTGGACTAGATTAGGCATCTGTTCTGTGGAAGAATTAGATACAGAACTGGGTCCTAGGAAATTCTGGATTAAACCAGCTCAAATACTAACCCACGCTCAAATACTAATCCAGTTAAGGACACTGGGTAAGATACACTTTTCAACGTCATTCTCATGCATTAAATGGCAACACAGCAACAGGTCAGGGAAGGAAAAAACTTGGCAATGGGCTCGCCCTGTGATGTTACACGCTAGGCTACTCGCAAGTGGCACGGGAATGAAGCCTGAACAACTAAAAGCTGCCATGAGTACTCAGCATCTCGGAGCTGGGAAGAGCTGCCAGTGGGGCTGAGGGTAGTGCTCAAGCAAAATGAATGTGGGAACAAACCAAATTATTGAGCAGTTCCTGAAAAGTGCTAGGGAGGTCAGGAAGGGTTGAGAAGTCTCTGCACTACACAGTATCGAGTCCAGCTCTGCAAAGTATTTTTGAACGTGTATTTTACATGCATGTGCTCACTTAAACTGATAATATATCCAACCTCATTTGATCTCAAACCTGGCAAGAGATCACCTGAAGAGTCACAGTTAAATGCTTGGTCCTTACTAACCATCTCTTCCTCCCTTATCTCTCTGATTATCCTAATCTGATCCCTTCTCCTTCTTCCAAAAATAATACAGCTACTAAGGTCTTATCTTCCACATCATTACACTGTAATTTCTTTCCCACAATGTCCCCTTTTTATTCTTTCTTTTCTCCTTGATCTCCCTTACATCCTTCACTAACCCTACACATCTTCTCCCTCCATACTCCTCCACTTACCATGGGGCTATCCTGTCCTCAGCTCTACAGCTCTGAGGAGTAACCAACCACTTAGAGCATCAACCACGTAAAGCACAGATAAACTACAAATCTTCTGCCTGCACACACAGGTACCCTTCCCTTTCTCCTGGCAAATCCCATCCAAAGGACATTTCTCCCTCAAAACCAGCAAGTAATTTGCCAGCACACAACGGAAAAGATTGGGCAGATGATATTTAATTATCTATCTACATCTTAAGGGTGCACTTCCATAACCAAAGTATTAGATAGTCGTAACTTTGATAACCACCAAAGCTCCTTGAAAACTATGTTGGCACAGTGTGATTCTCACGTCACACATGTTATACTCCCTTTCCCAACAGCACACCTCATCTAGAGCACAGGCAGTGATAGACAGTCGAGGGAGAAGGTGCTGTTAGAGAACTGCTATAAATGGGCATATACTGGAGCAACTACTAGCATGTGTTACATGTACAGAGATTGAGCCTGTCCCTTGGATAATCCTGAGACAAGGGGAATTAAAATAATCTTTATCATTCACTTTTGGCAGTGTAGAGGGATTTAGCAGACATATTCTAAATCTAGTTTTTGTGTATCAAAAGAGAAGTAAAAATAGAAAACTCAGTCACTGTTCAGTTGTTTGAGAAATCAACATTTTTCTTGCTACTCTCTCAGAAAAGGTACAGTAACGAAAATAGTCTGTGACTGGGAACCTATGAAGCTCTAGTGCATTTTACAGCCCAGAACCCTGGAAGTCCAAAATAGGTCCACACTGGACTGTATTTTCCAGAAGTTGTGGATTTGTTTACACACACAGACCTATCTGTGAAAACTCCAAGAGAGGTTAGGAATGCAATAAACTTAAATCTCTGTAGCTCCTTTACTAATCAACTGAACTAACTCCATTATTTAAGTTGGTGTCAGATTCTTATCTGCTGCTAAGGTGCAAACAGCTCTGGAGTAAAACACAGCAGTACTTTGTAGGAGCCAAGCAGTGCTATGCAGCAGCAAAAACCATGTAAAGAAATGTAGTAACATTACAGGATGAGAATTTAGGTCCCATGAAAGGGAAATGAACTTCCGATACATTTTGGCATGGAAGGGCTAACAGGGTTTTCACCTACAGTGTATGTGCTATGTTCCCAGTGCCAAAGGAGCTCTGTGCTGTGACAAATGGCTTGTTTTCTCGGCCTAGTGCAGAAGAAGCCCTCTGTCCCACTGGGTACTCTGGGGAAAAGAAAAGAGTTACTATGGAAGGGTACAGAAAGCCGCCCGGAGCTTGGGCAATTCAGTCAGTGTGCCTGGCACAGCTGGCATCCTCTGGCACACGCTGGACAGCTTATCAGGTGAAGTGACAGCAGGACCAAGGCTCCATTTCAAACACTGCTGCCACTCAGCCCAGGAGCTGGGTAGCAGTCCTCACCAGGCTAACTCTGAAGTAGAAGACTTAACCTAAGAGGATATGTAAGAACTAAAAAGGTGTAAGACCTGCCAAATCATAAAACCTTGTCACAGGATACTAGCAATGGTATGTGTGCAAGAAGACAGAGCAAAACCAGAGACAGATATAAAAAAGGTGTTGCCATGACCTGATAACTTCAGATAAAATGATACGGGCCCTGCTGCTGCATGCCCTGTGAAGAAAAAGGGGACTTATATATGCAGCTCCTCACTATCTCCTTTCTCTCTTTCACAGTGTCTCGGTTTCAGCTTGAATGACTATGCCCTGTAAGTAGCAGAACTCCACAGTCATCTAGTGAACCTCTGAAATCCACTGCTTCTTACCAGGGGGCCAAAACTTCAAGACATAAAAGGTAAAATAATTCCCAGTAGGTGTCTTACAAACATCTTCATGTGTCTGTCCCGAGTGGTATATTCACCCCATTTCCTTCCTCTCTCCTTTGACTGGATAAAGAGCTAGGAATAAAAAAAAGTACCTATGAATACCGTTGCGCAGGGAACCCTCATAAATTCACTTCCCATCAGTCCAACAAACGAGCCCCCCCTGGGAAGCAGTGAGAGACAGCCTTCTCACAACAGCCTGATTATCAAAAGTCAGTTCTCTCGCGAAACACTCCAACCTCGCAGGGACAAGTATCGTAATAATATGAAAGTATCATAATAGCTTGAGCTCTGTAAATTATTTCTGTAACTTGTGATGTGTGGGGCACATTTGCGGCAGGTTGGTTCCCAGTGATGCTGTCTGCATCTCTGTATCACTTGAGAATTACCCCGAGCCTGAAAGACTCACGTGCTGTACAAATTCGTTTTCAGAATAGAAATGTGATTCTCCAGACATCAGGTTTCAGGCAATCACTGAATCCACCATAATTTTAGCAAGCTGGCTTTATCACTGCCCTGTTCTCTTCAGAAAGCTAATGCATGTTACCTGCTACAATTCTACCCAGTATTTCCAAAATTTTATAGAAATAAGCTGCTCATTTACTTTTTTCTTCAGGGATTGCCATAAATCCACAGTACTTCAATACTGATGGCATTTCTGCCAAATTCCAGTTTTGCCTTTCACAATTCTCTGTCTTGGACCTTTTCCATTTTTTCAGTTTTCAGATCCATCCACATTTTACAGCTATCCGTGTGTGAACGCATCCTACATGATAATCTGAGGAGGTACCTCCTGCTCGTGTTTCATTTCTTTCCAGTCTCCCTAGAGTTTCTGGGGCAGCAGTTTTGCATGTCAGTACACAAAGCTAACCTCATATTTATCCCTCTCCTAACCCTAAAAAAGAAACTGCCCTTAAAACCATGTTTCATTTCAGCTGTATCGTTAAAACCCCAAACTCTGTGAAACTAGAATGAACTAGTGTAAATCAAACAGTGCTCTTACCACTTAGACCCGCCCTGCAACCCTTTCCAATCAGTGAATCTAAAATTACCATATTTATAGCATCTGCAGCAGAGCCAAGTACAAAACAAGATGAATAGCTGTGACGCACAAGGCAGAGTGTGGAAGTATGCAGCTGGGCCTGTAAACAATATAGGCACTCGGCGCTGAAGTCCATTTAATGCTTTTCACAGACCAGAGTGACTAAAAGGGGAAGGGGGGGACGGAGGAGAAGAGAAATTCCAGGAAGATGAGTGAAAACACAGCAGAAATCCCAGGCTGCTTCACTAATGGGTAATTGAAATGACTCACAAAAGGTCTAGTAGGGAATTCAATTAATTAGGGACGTGACTGCGCTGAGGGGAGGAGGGAAAAAAAAGAATGCCCATGATACAACAAAATCACTCCTCTCCATTCACTTTAAAAACGGCCTGGAAGAAAACCTCTAGGGAAGAAAAAGCCAAGTTTTTCAAGGCAGGGCCTCTGTCCCTTCTTACGCACAGAAAAAGGCCACAGTCGAATTGCCCTGGCTTCATAGGAGGAGAAAAGGACAAATAGGCACATCCCTATCACCTCCCCTCCTTCTAGATTTCTAATAAAAAGGAAGGAAAATAATAGAATTTGATATATTAACTACTTCACCATTAAGGCAACAAGAAACTATGAGGACAAGACAGAGGAATGATGCAGGATACATTAATACAATGCTGCTAATAGCATCCCCCTCTTCATAACACCACTGCTTATTCCATGTGACAATGAGGGGAGGGGAATAGGAAGCAGTAGGAAGATGAATAAATGAAAAAAATGTGGGGACAGATGAAGGAAAAAATATAATGCAAGAAAGGGAGATCAGCAGGAATGGGGACACGCGTGAGGATTGGAATTGACAAGAGCAGGATTAAAAAATGGAAAAGGAGTGGATGGAGAGAAAGTGAAGGGAAATGGCAAAGGGCATGGATGTCAGAAATGGGAGGGGGAAGACCTGAAAAGGAGGGGAAGAGTAGATGTGGGAAGGGTCAGGGAAAGAACAAGGAGTTTCACAATCAGTCAGCAGTTAGGACTTGCTGTGATGGGGACATGGATGCAGTAGTGTTGATTCAGCAATCAACTACTGACAGTTTCTGATCAAGCCTCAGAGACTAAATTTATGCTAGTGCTAGTTTAGAGATCTCGAAGAATGTGCAACCTAAACTTTCAGGCCCACAACTGGTCATTCCTGGTAGTAGAACAGCAGGGAGAGATACAATGATCAGGGGCAAATGCTCTCTCATGGGATGGAAAGTGGGATCTGCAACCTTTCAGGATAAAGTCACCGTAGCTTGAAACGTAGCTCTTGTTAACTCTGACTCAGAGCTGTTATTTGCCAGGCTGGCTGTTCAATTGCTTTTTACACAAAGGAAACTCACAGCCGTTGTTTACCTTAGGGAATGATGAAGACATCTAACAAAAAATACTTCTTAGGCCCTATAGAGTTCAGTACTGAATGCCCTGTGAAGGCTTAGATATACTCTCACGCTCAGGGATCAAGATATCATCGCTGTGAAAGGTTGGCAAAGTTTGCAATATGCTGCATGTTTGGGCAATTAGCTGAGTATTTCTGTTCCCAGGGCTGTCAATCTGACATCTTTGCAAAAAAACATATAAATCAAACCATATTCCTCTGTCAGTGAACGGACCATTAATGTCAGCTCTACTGTGAAATGACTTTCAGAAGAGCAAAAGATTTTTTATAAGCTTTATATTTACTCTGACAGAGCAAAGAAGATATGACACTGCCCCCCATAAAAATTCTTAGGTAGTCGAGACATACTGAACCAGATGGAAAAAGACAGTATGTAGGTAACAAGAACCAGCGTGATACAACTATCTTCACACTAGTGTAAATACAGTAGTGTCCAGACACAGAGATTGCACTACTGCAACTACATCTAGGCTCGCACAATGTTGTAAGTTAGACTCATGCAAAAGTAAGTATACAGAAAGCTTATTGTGAATCGATCTTCCAACATGGCACTAAGGAGCACTGTGCCACTGCAAGAATCATCTTTCAGCAGAGGTATAAAGTTGAGATCCAAATTCCCATGGGCTGGTTTAAGAAAACAGCCCCTAGAAATTTTGCAAAGACTTTTATTGTTGGTGCCCTGGACAAATGTAAACGTATTCTAGTTTCAGCCAGTTGGGCTGGTAGTTTCTATGGAAAAGGACTACAAACTGTGGGCGTTCAGTGCCTAGGTGCCTGTGCAACAACGTGATTGTCATACAAGAATTACAATACAGCTATAAAATGTCAGTTCTGTCAGGCAGCCCCAATCACAAATTCAAGCTGGGCAGCCAAAGCACCATTTGACACAGCACTTCATTTGGCTTCAAAGCTCCATTCTTTCCAAATTCTCTCTAACATATCTAATGAAACAGACAGTGCAATGTGCTCAGAAGGTCATCAGTTTCTAACCGGAGCATCTCCAAAATTTAACAGGGCCTTGATTCCATTGCCAGTATAACTTTATCCTTTTTCCTGGGTCTTCATCAAGTTATACTCATGAGAACTGCAGGCTAGGTCAACATGTACCTCCAGGCTATCTGGATTCTGTTAAGCCAGGCTCACGCTTTTTGTCCAGACCCTCCTTTCCCCGCCTTACAAAACACTCAACAGAAAATGAAAAAAATCCCCTCTCTTCTACAAAATTAAAATAATTAAAATAAATTCTTTTTATCTCTCTAATTAAGTACCATCCTGTATTTAGTCAGTTGACAGCACTAAAGAATGATTTTTCTGTATTCCACAGTGTCATCCCTCCTCCCTGGATCTATTCAAAGCCTCTTGTACATATTTAATCACTCCTAGCCAGGCCTGGCTAATGAAATGCAGGGCCTTGCCCTGACCTGACCTTGCTATTTCTGTTTTGGCTCAGCACATCCTCTGCTAGTTGGTTAAAAAAAAAAAAGAAAAAGTTGTTTCTCTCTCTCGTGGACTTAAAGGTCCTGTTACTGGCAGGGGGTATGGTCAAGGCCACTGCTGAAAACAGAATGACTGACTGTGAATGCTGCTTTGCAAAACTACTGCAAGCCCAAAAAGGACCACAGCAACTTCAGTGCAAAGCTTCTTCCCCCTTTACTCTTTGGCTGGCAAAGACTGGTGGGCACTGTTCATCTACTGGGAACAGCTTATGGCTAGATAATTCTGTAAGAAAAAATGGACTACTCAAATTGTTTGCAGCTCTCTTTCATAAAGCACTGGTATTCATTCTATGGTTTTGGGCACTTACTGCAACTAAATATGTTGTTCTTGGTTTTCCCCATCTGCCATTCCTATTTGCCAATACAGCAATTTAAAAATATATTTTCCCTTTCTGAGAGCTCATAAAGAAGTGCGATCCCATTTACGACCACTTAGGAAATGCTGGATATTGGGTTAGCCCTTTTGTCACATGATGTTGGTTGCAGGAATTTATCAACATGCCAATCAGAATTCAGAAATGTTTCCAGTGTACAACAGGACAACATTTACATGGTGATTCATGTGGTCTTTTTAAGCTGAGTTTGTTTTCAAATGGTTTATGATTTTGTTGGCCATGAGTTTTGGTTCAGTTTGACATACTGAGTTGCTGGATGAACCATAAACCATATCCGAAGTCAGCAGGGCAAGGGCCATCTTCTTATTCGTTGCGTGTACACAGTGCCATACATTGTGGAGCTCTGGATACTGAACAGGGGTCACAGATGCTATCACAAAACAACCAGTAACAGCACAAAGATCTTTAGATACACAGACTGTCACAAAAATCAGGCTGAGTGGCTCAATTCACCATTGTTCTTCCAATTATCTCTCAATGCAGGCACGCCAGAGAAAAAGGTGCTGAGTAAGACGAAGACGCCTTTAGCTAGCTGCCCAAAACTAACGCCCTGCATCCCATGGAGCACTGCGAGCCTCAAAAGCTGTCCAGGGATATGGACCATATTTCTAATGGTCAGGATCAGTTTAACAGGTCCCTATTAGCTCTTCTGCATGTGCTGGAACTGACATAAAAAGATTTAGATTAGCATTTACGAGGCCAGTCTTTTCTCAGCTCAACTAAACCAAAAAGGTTCAAGTTGCAACACTCTGTTGAACAGAAGCAGTAAGACATTAGATATTGCCTGAAGGAAGAAATGCTAAAATCACATTTGCAATCACTAAAGTAAAACAATACAGTCATGTCATTTTTCTCCTAATACTGTTTACCAGGTTCTTTTTTATTCTGGTTTGCTACACAGACAACATTTTTGCAATCATATTCTGTATCTCAATGTATAAATTTTTCAACCAAGTGTGATAAAGGAAAGGGGTTCTCAAACTCATGTGAGGTTACACGAATTCAGTGAAAAGAGAGGAGTAAGTAGAGGAGACAGCTTCTGTAAAGGTCCCTGGTTGGCTTAGTAAGTCACCCATCATTAGATTCCATGAAATCCACAAAGAGGATGCCAACCCCAGGAACAACTTGTAGATACAATCAACCAACCACAAGGTACAGATCCATACCAAGCCACGTTTTGTGTGTTCACTACACTCCCCTCTCCAAGCAGGTCTCTGGTCCATCTCTGATCCACCTCCCACCCCACTGCAGTCATACAAAACGGAGCTGCACACATGGCATGCTCTTGTACAACAAGCACACTCACACTAATTGTCTGTGTCCTTAGTTTCTTTGTGTTACAGTCTGCTGTAGGCATTGTGTCATGGTTTTACACTACAGACATCAAGGCCATTGAGTGCTGAATCTCCCTCGCCTACGCTGTTCCTGATGTTTGGCAGAGCCAGAGAATGCTACCTCGGGGGTGCTCCATCCCTGGGGCTCTGGCGGGATGTTGCAGTTAAGCCACATCCACATAGCTAAAACCACAGAATTTAAAAGCAGCTGTGAAATCCAACTGTGTCTGATCTGCCTTGGTGTTTGGCCAGCCTATGTGAGGCCAAATTTGGCTGACTCAGAGTAAAAATACGATTTAGCACAATTCACCAGACTAGGCAAAAGCATTTTTGGAAGGTTTTTCCAACCTAGTTGTAACAAACAAATTTGGGCCACCACCTATACATGCCAGAAAAAATATTTATCTTTCCTAGCCAAAATTGAGCAAAATAGATTTTTTGGCAGCATGGACAAAGCTTTAGGCTTGACTTTTCTTAAGGTCCCCTCCTAATTCCAGTTTTCCACTCCCCACCCTTTGGAGTGTCTCCGATGATTCTCTCTCCCCAATGGCTTTTCAGTTTGGGTACTGTCCCTGAATTTTTTCTCCCTTACGGTTCTTTTCTTTAGTCTTATTTTGCATGTGCTTTCTTTCTATCCTGTCTCATGGAAACATATTAAGGACCTCCTGTCTCTACCATTCCTACCTTTTGTTTGCCAAACTGCTTCCCCCTGGCCAAAGGTGTATCCTTTGTACCCCTTGATTAAACTTCCAATGTATTAAATGATTGGGAAACAGGAATCTTGAGAGTGGCCTAAGGCCACTATTCCAAATAACATAAGGAATTTTTTATTTACTTGTGTCTTAATAATACAGATATATATATATTGATACACATTTTAATACTCTTGCCAATTCCTCAAAAGCTAGCACAGAAAAGATATATGTAAGGAAAAATGGACTAAAGTGGGACTTTTGAGCAAGACAATTTCAGAAAGACAGAAAAATAGACAAATTCAATAACTTAACAAGGAAAATTGGAGTTTATGATTTCCAGACACACTGGTCTTCCTTCTGATACTACAGACTTTGTATGTTTCCCATGCAACAGACCTCAAAACTCCTATTTATTTAGCATTAACAGCATGAACCATTTGTAACATGGCTCATGTTCCAAAAGGTCACCTGGGAAATTTTCAGCATTCCAGCTAGAAATTTCTGAAATTTTATTTGAATTTTTAAAATTCAAAGTCAGACTGAGTCTCACACTGTTCAAAGTAAGCACCGTATAGTTCTGTGTGCATTCCCAAGGCTAATCAAAGTAACCTACGTAAAGGCCTGAGTACTATTTATTTTCTGCTGAATATGTTTCCTAAGAATTGTCTCACTGTCTCCAGAGATTTTAAATCATAGTGGTAAACAGTTGTCGTGGGGATGACAAGCAGCAATTCTGCACAGGCAGTTCTTCAAGAGAGACTCTCCAGTGAATTATTCTGAGAGTTCGTATCTGCATGCTTTAGTAAGAGCCTCCAACCATTGCCTCAGACTCATTTTTCGGAATACATGAGCACTTGAAATTAGTTTATGTCAAACTTGTCAAGGGCTCATTTTATCACTTTTTAATTGAAAGCAGGTCACTAAAACAAAACTTGTCCATGCTGAGAATGTAAAAGCACTTGGGAGGGATATGACAATTCATTCAAGCAACACTGAGTGTTCAAATGTCGCTGAAAAGCTCAATACATACATAATGCTGCCCAGAAGAAAAGAAACTCTGCTTAGGCAACCTTTATGCATACTTCACAGTCATATCAGGACTGGCTCCCAAATACAAAGTATGTGCATATACCACGCTAGTAACTGGTCAATGGCTATAATTACTCATCACAGGCTTAGAAAATATCATGAAAAGCTGAATTACATCTAAAATAACTCTCACAGTTAATTTATAAACAGTTCAAGAAAGAAAGCTTTGCTTTGTTTTGTTTTGTTTTGTTTTGTTTTGTTTTGTTTTGTTTTTCAGGAATCCCATGAGAAACACTGATGGCATCTTTAGCAACTGCATCCCTATTGCTCTGATGTGTTTCCATACTGGCTCTCGGCAGGTTCGGACAAGAAATGGGAAGGCTGAGATCACTTTCTTGCTGTATATGTTACTGTGAGATCCAAGCCCTTGCTGGGTCAGAAATCACATGGTGTATTAAGAGCTTAGGATTAATTATGGAGATTTAAACTCCTGTTTTGACCATAAGCCATGAATGGAAATGGGCTATAGAAAAAATAAGTTTGTTGAATCTGCGCCATGGAGTAACAGAACTTCTTAATCAAGGAACAAAGAGTGAGTTAATTTAAGTGATAGATGTGCTTTTAGCATCCTGCCAAGTAGATCACACCATTACCTTGTTTTGGGAATCTGATAAGAAATGACAATATTTGGTATTTTATATTAGAGGAGGGTTCACGTAACTCCATTCATGTTGGCAATTTCTATGTTAAAAGGCCAGGAATAATATGCTCCATTAAAGAATGGAATGAAATTCACTCTCTTCAGGCTGGTTAGCAGAACCCGTTTTCTTCTTTCTGATATAGCCCAGATTTCAATGTGAACTGACTATTAGGTGAGAACTCTGTTGTCCATTACCAATTCCTGAAAACTTCAACATGTTTTTATTTCTTTATAGCCAATACCAACATTTTTTTTCTACTGGAGATAAAAAGCAGTAAAAGCAAAAGCAATATACAAGCCAATCCCCAGCCTTCAGAAGACTCTACACAACATGCAGATGACATCCTATCCTCAGGTAATGTATTTCACTAGATGACAGATGAAGAGAGATTTCATACGGTATGTAGGGATGTAATATTAACATCAAATACATTCCAACTTCCTTATCTAATCTAATGAGTCATTTAACAGTTGATCTATCTTTTGTGCCAGGGGAGCAAAAGATGCCTAATACTTAAACAATCGTCTTTTTGACAAAGGTGGACTTGATCAGTTATAAAGATTGTTTCCAATCAATGATCTTCAAAAGATCTCTTCTGTTTCTTTCCAGACGACTACACAAAACATCACAGTACATAAAATACTGTGGTCTAATCGGCTGCCACTTGTTTTCCTCTTTGCCATTATTTCTCAAGCTTTATGAGGTACTTTTGTAACTGTTTCGGGCCTAGAGAGGCATGCTCTTGCTTTCATATGGAAACTGTAAGCACTTTCATGCTTCCACTGCCAGAACACACACATGCACACAAGCTGGCACAAAATCTAATCACAAAAGTTAAAAAAAAAAAAAAAAAAATCACAGCTGCAATATTAATAGCAAATATATTCTGGTTCATGTCTGGTTACACTCAGGTGAGCACTGATAAGTCATGTGTGAGGTTCTCATACACAGCTCTGCCACCGCAACACCAATCCTAACATGCCTCAGCTTCTTTTTAACACTGTCAGACAGCTCAGTCCTGAATGGCTTCTTGCTGATCCACTCCTCTGCAGTATTAATAATATACATGACTTCTTATAGTTGGCCATAGTTGGCAGTTGCTTTTTACAGAAAAATAAATATATGGGCCTTCATCACCCCCTGGAATGTCAGACTTCAGTACAGATAGGCATTCATGCTAAATTCTGCAGCAACGCTTCCTCCAAATGATGACTTTCAGATGTCATTCCTGAATATTTGCAAAATACACGATGAAAAAATCTATCCTAGTTAAGCTGTTTTGTGTGTCCTTCTAAACGCTGCACAAGTGGTTTAACAATATAAATAAGGAATCAAGTTGAAGTACCATGTTAAACAGAACTGTCTATACTGTGCAACTGTGTCCCAGATTAAAGCAGTGAGCTCTATAAGCCCTATCTCGGCCATCTTCGGAGGTACATACCCTGCCTGATTTTTGGCTGATCTGTACTGTATGTACAGCATGGGGAAACTGCTGTGGAAGCAACCTTAGCACCATTTTTTTCAGAGCAGATAGACTTTAAAGCAATAATGCTGAGGCAAATCACAGTATTTTCCTTCCCAGCAGTCCTAGCACAGCAGTTCTTCACTACTTGCTACACTCAGGCAATGTTTATGGAAAGTCACTGAATACCTTGAAGAAACAAGTGTCTGACCTACCCGCAGCACTCGCCTCTGAGTGTGCAGTATTCCTAGCACAAAATTAAACACTGGGAACTAGCATGCCATGGCATTCATAGCAGGGCTTTACAGCACACTCAGTTACAGTACGTTTAGCATAACAACATACCAAGAACAAAACACTTTAGCAAGAAACACTGAAGAACACTGAGCGAATGGCATGGTATCTTTGGCCCATCACCAAAGCACTGGGTCCTCATAATAGAAGGTAATATGCAAAAACAGAGCTTAACATAAAAAGTAGGAATGGGAAAGTGTTGCCAGACATTAATGAAATGCTAACTTTCCTAGCTTGGGAAAATTCATTCATCACTGCAAAGCCATTTCTTTGTAGGTTGATTCAACAGCAGAGAAGGATGCCTAAAGAATTCCTTATAGGTAGTAAGAATTTTATAGGTTCTTTAAAGAAGTATTCTTTTAAACATACCAGGTTCAAATCTAATGTGCAGTCCTATGAATGTCTAATCAGTTTTGTTTTCTTCTTCCTCTTCTCAAATTCTGGTCTCCTGGACAACCACACAGCAGCAGAAGAATTTTCCAGTAGTTCAGGACATTTCTGCAATTACTAAACCTGGTTTAAATGACTTTATAATAATAGGCATTATGATGTGTAATCATCAGCTACAGGGAAAAAGCTTTGGCCTACATAACCAATATTCTTTCCAAAAGAACGATGAAGATTGCTGCCTCAAAATGCCATCACTGTACAGACCTGTTCTAACTTTCGCCTCCGTAACCTGGAATGGATTACCTGAGATAAAGGGGCATGGCACAGCGGAGCTGTGCTCTGATATCTTGTTCTTCTGTTGGTGTAATTACGCTGCATCATGGTCCATAACCCAGTTTCTGAGCTCATAGCTTACAAGAGAAATGCTCAAAAGCAAGAATCAGACAGCAGCGGGAAAGCTACGCCATGCAACTCCTGATTTGTAAGTCAATTTGAATTATATCGATGGAATTGCAAGGGCCCCCCTAACCCAGGGTTCGCTCTTCTTGCAGTACCACATTAACGTCTTTAAAGAAAGCAGCTGCCTTTCCACATGTCACCGTGGGCCAGAATAAGCTGCCCGTCCTGATGTGAGTGACCAGACTCAAGCCCTTTGCCTCTGTCCTGGGCCCCTGTAACACAAGCAAGCTACAGGGGGACGGGGCACCACGCTGGATGCCGTACTCGAAATGCCTGTCCTCTCCCTCTGGCACAGAGAGCACCACTGTTCCTTTTTAAAAACCCCCTGCTCTTAGCAAGGTTTGTTTTTCTAACTGGTTCCCAGAAACCTCTTGGGGGTTCCAAGCCCAGAAAAGTAATTACTGCATTACTTTGGCCACAGACACAATATCAACCTTGTTAGACTTGGCCTGTGGAGACAGCCAAACACCTGCTGCTGCAGCATTTATTTGATAAGCTTCATGGTTCGCTAACATAAACCTGATCCTGCTGACCTGCAGGAGGATGAAAAGGAGCTGGGGGGAAAGGGTGGAGCAGGTAGGCGATCTCACAGCCCTCCAGCCCAGCAGCTTACAGCCCTCCCTCCCAGCGAGCTCCCATTTCTCTTTGCTTTTTTGTTCCCTGGTGAGAACTTCAGAGAATTGGTTTTCCCCCTGCAGTTATGCAGGCAGATGTGGAAGGGGCTAGGATTCCCATGCCTTATGACGGATTAACTGACAAGTGTGGGATCAATACAGGAATTGTTCTAGCTCTGGCTGCATCTGTAGCCTTCCAAAGCAGACAGAATAGCTGCACACACTCTGGCTGGCATGGTGGTGCATGCACTGAAAGGCTGGCTTAATACCAAAGTCCATTAGTTAACAGCAAGGGGGGAAGGAAGGGCTGCAAATCAGTCAAATCAACAGATAGAACGTTGGGGAGAAAAGCAGATGTAGAAATAGAAACTCGATTTTTATTCCTCAAATGATGCAGTTTCCTTGTCTAGTACAAAAAAAGAAAGTGGGGGTAGGGGGAAATGAAATAAGGTTTTGTCCCAAGCAGGACCGTCTCTTCCAGTGGATACTGCCAAGCAATATTTGAGGAAAAAACTGAAGTGCCGGGGGACTCCGCAGGAAGGAGAAAATAATCTTCCCAACTATGGTGCTCGATATCAGGAAAGAAACTTATTCTTCTGACAGGCAAGCTTCCCTCCTTCTCAGCCTCACCTTTTTCTAGGTAGAGGGAATCAAAAGTGGAGTACCTAGAAAACCAGGAAAGGACATTTCCGTGTATCGGTGAGTTGCCACTCACATGGAAAGGGTCTGGCCTCAGGACAGTATGTTTTCCAGTATACCTCTGTCTGTATATGTTGATAGTGCATCTTGGAGATATACAGCGTGATTCACCCACTTGGGAAAGAGTGACAAGAAGATGAATCACTTTGGACGACATCTGAGCCAGACCAAGCTTTTATACAAAACTTAGAAAAAATCTCAAGACAAAACCTCTGAACATGTGTGAAATTGCCTACACGAGCATCTTCTATCTTATTTCACCTTCTTCCGCTGGCTCAGACTTCAGGAACTTTATTTCCTGATGCAGAAGAAAAACATAAAAATTCAAATAATATGGCACAAGACATTTTCTGGATAGATCCAACTCGAATCAAAGTAAAAACCTCAAAAGAAAACATCTCTTGTGGAACCTCAAGCCCAGTTTTGCAGGTATGTGAAATTCAGATAATGAATGATAAACATCTGAAGTTTTGGGCCAGTACCAACATTCTACTTATGTATTCGCTCCTCACTGTACAGGACTCACAGCATCAAAGTGAAATGTTAAGTACACTCAGAAAACCAGCATGACAAGATTCTCAATGCTCTACTAACAGCCAACCGTTGTTCAGTTTCTGCCTTTACTGACTAGCCTGGATCTCTCCGAATGGTATGAGACAGATTTTCTAGAACAAGTAATTAAGGAAGAGAAAGAAATAACCTGATAATATTAAGAGACTCTTGTGAAAAGTGCTGCAAGCAAGAAGACAGAGAGTGTAAGTGAATTTGACCCACACTGGAAAGCCTATATTGCTTGGAAGCCTGTGAGTACAAAAGATCCACAAAGCAAGTGCTGCCCAGCATGAAAATCTTGAGACGAGCGCACAATATGTCCAACTCCTAGAAAATGCACCAGGGTGAGCCACCTTAGTTTCCTTGAAAATTGCTGGTAACTGAAGCCAAGAACTTCATTCTTCCTCTACCATTTTCCCTCAGGCTCTATGCCAATGCTCACCAATAGGCTAAAAGCAAACCGAAGTAACTCCGAATGCACTGTTCACCCACCAGGCAGTGGTGACAAGGAGGAACTCATGGCCTGTTCCCCAACAGCTGCTACAGAGACCAGCAGCAAAACTCCCAGTGAAGGACAATTTTACTGCTTGGAGCTCTCAAAATAATAAAGCAATCTCATTTCATAAAGTATTGAGAAGCGTCACAGGTAAAGTATTGCAATGACTGTAAAGATCCTCCTAATGCTATTTCTGAAGAAAACCTATTGTATTTTAGGATGCTCTTCTATATTACTCTGCCTTTTATTTTTAAACCTCTTTTGAGACTGTGAGCAAATGTATACCTTGTACAGCAGCTTCTGCCCATGGTTTCCCCAGAGTATCATACACACAGAATCTCCCTGAAGGATGTATGTTTCATGCTAAAATACTGATAGACAGTTACACTAGCAGGAATAGTTTTAAAGAACGTTGAACAGGTATGACAGCAGCCAGGGTGAACTACTGCTGGTTACCATCTGAGAAGTGGAACCTGAGGAGCTTGACCTGACCAGCAGAGCCCTCCAAAACCACACTAAGTTTGGAGCACAGCAAGGCAAATGAGGAACAACGATGACGGCTGCACAGCTCGCTCAGAGCATCCCCAAGAGAGCAGCCATATGCTGACAACGAACACTGCAGCCGAAAGGAACCAAAATTGTACAACAGCTTCTTAAAATAAATCCTCCTAACAGGCCCTGCTTCCTGTTCTGTTAACAACCACCAGACCAGAGGAGTGGAACTTACTCTGAGTCACACAAATGCACGTGTGCTCCAGAGCACTGAGCTCTGGGTGCCTAGGCACATGTGGCTGCACACGCTCTTGTGCGGCCAGCTACAGGACCATGAGGAGAACATGAAAGCAGGATGTCTCTCTCTCCATTTTCTTCCTCTCTGCAGAGAACTTTACGTAGTTGGAAACTGAAAAATTGTGAGCTTTTTCCTCTCTACAAGTAAAACATGAACAAATGTTGCAGGCCCTTAATGCTTGTGGGTAACCAGAGCTCAGCCTGGTACAGGTACTCAGAAGTGACACATCACCTCTGCAGTGTCACATCCCCGGGAATCTCCAGGATCAAGACCTTACCGCTAAACCATTTTGTGTGACAGGGAAGGATCAAATTGCACAGGGTCATGGTAGAATATCAAGACAAAACCTTTTTCATGGTAACTGAATATTGTGCTCTCCAATCTTTTTCTCCTTTTCAGAAGCGTATTTCTATCTTTATGGTTGTGAAGTCAACTTTTAAATTGTGAACTGAGAGTAAACAATACAGTAAGTTGCCCAAGTTTGCAAACATACTAAAACAGGTTTCTCGAAAATAACTTCCACGTCATAGCTTGATGCCTTGAAATGACTGTCTGAACGCCATCCTTCTCCCCAGAGTTTTTTTGTCTGAACATATCTGGTTTCTTCTGGTCTGAATCAATGCAAGAAAAAGACTGTGGCTTTTTGTTGTGTCTTGGGTTAAAACCTATTGAAACTGGTAGATCTAGCACTACATTTCCTTTCAAGCTAAATTAGGCTACAGTTAAACACCTCTTTGTTTAGTAATCACTAAAAACAAAAGACTGTAAAAAACCACAGGCTGTGAAGGGTCTGCACCTCACAAGACAAAGGGAAACATAGGAACAGATGCCCCAAACATGGAGATCAGGGCAAAGAGTAGTACAGTTCTGCTCTTAAAAGTGCTGGGGATGAATATGGTATCTTTGTATCTTCATCAACATATGAAGCAGATCCTAACACGTGAAGCTTACTGCAAGCCAATGTTAAGTATATAACTTTTACAACATTAAACTATTATTTATTTGGTATTTTGCTAGTTGTCACTCAAAGCATGTGTAATAGTAAAAGCATAAAACTGTCTGTTTTTGGCGGGGGGGGGGG
>Ga0065711_1028626_pt1 | contig 40099 bp, 16 predicted proteins | sample Hoacrofraction12_FD_59098 | JGI IMG/M metagenome (GOLD analysis project Ga0065711, IMG submission 59098) | Hoatzin crop microbial communities from Cojedes, Venezuela - Epithelial fraction 12 v2 (version 2) | ecosystem: Host-associated > Birds > Digestive system > Esophagus > Crop | place... | reverse complement strand
CTTCTTAACTATGTTATCCCAGAGGCTCTACCACCATTGCTGATGGGCTTGGCCTTGGCCAGCGGCTGGTGCATCTTGAAGCCAGCTGGCATCGGCTCTATCGGACATGGGGAAAGCTACTAATAGCTTCTCACAGAAGCCACTCCTGTAGCCCCCCCACTACCAAAACCTTGGCACGCAAACCTGCCACAGATATGAAGGCCAGAATTATCCTCAGAACACAGTACAGGGCTTGGTTTTACACAGCAGCAAAATTATGCCTTGTGTTTTATTCCTAGTTCCCCTCCTGATGATGTTCAATATTTTATTTGCCTTCTTGGCTGCCACTATTCATTCACTCAATTATATTGTGTCCTGTCAATGAGTATTCCAGGATAGCTTCTCTGCTAGGTATGAGGTCAGCATCATGCAGGTATGTTTTTGCCTCACTTCGTATTTCTCTACCTTGAATGTATCTGGCACTGTTTTGACCATGCGAGTTCTTTCTGGAGTTAACTGCCTTTGGTAGAACACCACACTGCTGGAAAGAGCTTAGTACCATCTGCAAACTTCGAGATTTTAGTACTGACTCACTTCTTCAGGTTATTGACAAAGATGCTTAATAAAACTGGTCCCAGCACTAGTCCCAACAACAGGTCTCGGGATTACTGATTGATGTTTAGCCTGAAAATTCTTACCTGTTGTTTCCTATTTTTAAGTACCTTTCTTTCTGCAGATGGATATTCTTAATGCTTTCGTTCTAGATGTGCCAAGACAAATATAAGGGTTATACAGAACAAATAAGAAGAATATCAGCAGGCACATTAGGTAGCTTTTATCAGTAAAGTTTAGTACCAGAAGTCTAGTTCTTTCAGGCACCTGGGAAAGGGGAAGAGAATGGCTTAACTTAGGTTTTCTGCCCATTATTCTGTCTTGTGCTCTTTGTTCTGAAACACTGGGTACTTGGTTTTCTCTTCTGTATCCCCTTGCACTGGTTCACCAGTCTTGGCTTTCCTCTGTTCATTGAATAGAAAAGCATTGAGGCCCAAATCTGTGATCACAAACTGTTGCAAAGTTAACATGAAAACTATTCATTTAAGTATAGCTTTACTAAGGAACATAATACACAGACTCTCAGCTGATATCTGAGAGGCAATTATGACCCATTATTGCAGTAATTTTATTTTTTGTTTTTGTCTTCAAGATTGTTTTGATTTTAGCACTGACTTCTCTGCAGAAGACATAAACAAAGTGCTAGTCAACAAGCCTAAATGGTCAACAAAAATCACTAATCAAATAAAAAGGTTGTAGTTAAGGCAGTCTGTGGTGCCAAACTGAAAGAGCTGTGCATGTAGGCTTATTACCATACTGACATATTTACCACTAGTTTAGTATCAAAGTGGGGAACCTGCCGCGAGCTGATAATTAGAAAAAACCTCTATGAGCTTGAGCTCCCTGGTAGATTTGCATGGATCACAGACTCCATCTAAAGGTTTTTATTCTAACAGCTTACCCATGTTTTATTCAGCTGTTATTAGATCTCATGAGCAATAAGGGTCAAGCAGTTCTTCTCTTCTGGGTCACAACAAACCAAAGGCTTGTTATATTTTCTTTGTGATGCTACAGGTTTTCCTGAGAGTGCTGTCAACTGTCTGGCACCTCCTTGCCAAAAGGGCACAAGAAAATATGCAGCAGGAGAATGTATCCCCTTTTATCCTGCACCTGGTAATACCTACCTCTAAATGGACACTTGCAGCTTTGCAGAATGTTCCGAGATCAACAAATTTATTTCGGTTCTCAAATACCCTGTACAGTTTCTCAGAAATATAGTTCTATTTACATCTATCATTTCAAATGAAAGACATGTGCTGTCTTCCTAGTCAGTTTTTCCTGAGGAGTCCGCTAACACTAGACTTTGAAAATTCAGTGTGATGCTTAAAGGATGATCTTTAATCACCCTAATACTAGGGCTGATTTGTGGATTTGGGGATTTACTTCCCTTTCATGTTCCTGCTTCGCTCTTAGTCTTCTATGCAAGGTGAATCAGAGCAGCCCTTTCTTTATGATGATCTGCCTTTTTTGCCCTCCAGCCTCTCTCTGTGCCACTGTCCTGGCTTGTCGGTGCTCTCTCAGTCAATATGGGTGCAAGAGGAGCTACGCAGAGCTCCCTGGCCATGTGACATTGGGACAAGTTTCCCTTCTCCTGCTCCATGAGAAATTATTTCTGTTCCATCCTTACAAGTTTCTCTTTAGGTATGTCTCTATTATTTTCTAAAAAATAATGACATCATCCAGCCTTGCTTTCTTGCAAATTACATTTCTGAGGTTCTTTCTGTACTTTGTAAATCATGCTTGCAATTGTGACTGTGTGGACATCTTTCATAGCACAGTGTTTGGCTGTCTTCTGAGTTTTCAGACACCAGGTGCAGTACAGACTTCGCATTTTTATTTCTCCTGGTCTTCCAAAGCTCTACTCTGTCCCCTTCTGATGGCTTTTGAAGCTCCTGCCCTCGCAATCTTGCTATATATTTATAAAGTGTAGAATGATGACATTTCAGCTTTGTTAGTAGAAAAGATCATTGGGTTTAGTATTCAGATATCTTCCTGATGAAGACAAAAGGAGGAAAGAAAAATATTATTTATTTATATTTAAACATTAGTTAAGAAAGCTTAAACCCCTAAACTTGGCACAGAAAGTCAGGGAGTAAACGGACAGGTCAGATATAGATAAGAAAAAAGTTGTTGGAAAGAGTGTATCAGTTCATTCTTCAGCAAAACTGAATAAAATTCAGCATTACTCTGATAGTCAGCCAGAAGACAAAACACTGCAAGTCCCACAGTTCAGTTAACCTAAGCTTACCCTTGTGTCTCAAAAGTGGAAATGATTTTGTTTCACACTACCGGAGCTGAAAATTTTACCATCCAAAGTGAGATAAATGCTCCTCACTTACACATGAAGATGTTAATTACTGTTTTCTAAGGGATGTAGCTATGATTACCATTGTCTTTTCAATGAGAAGTAACACTTGGAGCATACTAAAATATGAAAATACATAGTCTTGTTCACCAAGAGGAAATTAGGATTAGATTTGTTGCAGGTAGAGAAGTATTGTTGCTGTCCTCAGTAACTGTAGATATCAGATTGTTCACAAGTTGGTGGGGTCATTTCTGTCTTGATGGGAAGTAATAAGAAAGAAGATATTAAACATTCTTCATACAAATGTGCATTGTTCCATGCATCTTTATGCATATTAATTATTAGCAATCATTGCTTTACGTGCAGTCAAGAAAAGTGACTTTAGGAAAGTTGTTTTAGAGCGTGACAGTCATTCTTTCCACTGACTACAAAGTTTGCACATTTCACATCACCCCTGTTAAAATTAAGGGAAACGTAGAATCCATTCTCCAGAGGCTACCAAAGCTTGATTTGAGAGCTTATTAGATGAGGGAAAACTGCATGGCAACAGTTGGATAGTGTGAAATTGATGGGGTGTAAGAAGCTCATCCAGATACTGTGAGCCAGAAAACAAAGAAGTGAAACAGTGACTACAGTACAGCAGTGATTCATGTGGTAAAAGCCCTGAGAAATGACAAGATGAGCATCATACAGAGGAACAGGAAGGATGACAAGGAAATAAATTTGAAGGCATTGAGAAAGCAAATTTTAAGGTGGAGACTCTATAGAAAAATCACTCACATGGAAATGGAAAATAAATCTTACTTGGTCAAGATGGACACCATTTGTGGGGTAAGGATGCGATTAGAAATCAACTGTGCAAGAAATACTGCACAGACCAAGCCTGGGTCATAAAGTACCTTGTCAGTGAAGATCAATGAAGCTGCGTTGATGTACTGCAGAAGGGGTGCAAAGCATAGATGTTGTGATGAAGCTAGCAAGCCAGGACAATTATCTGTGCAACACACTTTGTATTGAGTGGTGAGGACTTGTAAAGGTCAAAATTGAGAACTTCTTAACAACTTGCTCTCAGGCAGAGGAGGAAATGGTTATAAACACGCAAGTAGAGGAGAACATATGAGAAGGAAAGCTAGAAATGAAAGGCTTTACTTTGGGACAGAGCATCAGGAGGTAGTTAAACATCTTTCTTAGTGGTTGTCAGTCTTGCTTGCTTTTCATGCCCTTAGACATTTTCATCTTATTTTTAGCTCTCTTATGGGAAAGATATCAGTACTGTAATATTGCAACAGCAGTTTAGAAGCCAGACAGATAGTGCAGAGGCTCTTCCCCTGTTCTCAGTCATAACTAGAGCCTGGTCTGCCAGGAAAGAGAGGATTTTTTGCTTGTAGATGAACCTTTGGGAAATGTTGCCAACATGTGAATACATATTTAAATCCATTGTGCAAGTTAGCCTGGAAAAAAAGCAGGATCTAGAGTGTTAAGATGTTCTCCCTGTCTGCATGGAGTCAAAGAGCAGAGAAGCAAGGCTGGACTAAGCTGACATATGTAGGATGAGTACATAATGTCTAGAATGGCAATTTGCAATGAGGTCTATTTTCTTTTACTCACTGCTTAGATGTACAGAGCTATAAAGACATTAAAGAATCCAAACTGCAACCTTGAACACGCCATTTAACAAGATGAAAGGCAATGGATGCATTTGGTGACAAAAGCAGCACAGTCTGAATCTCTCTTTAGGGAACCTCTGTTGCTTGTTCTCGGTGGCTGAGCTGAGACAATGATATTTGTCATGCTGGGGGTTGCAACAAATAGTGGTCCCTTAAAGTGACAGTCTGTGCTCTTATCTTGTTGCTCATTAACATACAGCACTCTTGAGTTTTGATCACTGTTTTAATTGCCCTGCTAACTAGTTACGAACACCACTGGATAACTTTTTCACTACAGAAAATCAAAATAAGCTTTTTAGGATCTCAATGGCAGAAGTAAACTCAAGATCAGTGACTCCCTTTCCTGTCTGTCACTCAATGCCCGGCATATATCTTGTCCCATCCCCATCCTGGTACACACTCCATGCATTTTAGACTCTGGTATATCTGCTGTTCACAGCTAACTCCCCATCTCATCTTCCATTCTGTCCTACTTTCCCTCTTCTTTTATTCCTGTTTTCTTCAAATTGCTCTTCCTCTGTAAAATCCCTTTTCTACTTCTTCCTGGTCCTTCTTCTGCTCATTCTCACTTGTTTAAGCAGAATCCCTCTACCTCTCTTTGCCAGTTCCTCACTATCAATGCTGGAAATCTCCTCAGAGTGCCCTTCATGGACAGATTGATCCTTTTGCAAATACGCAAAGCATTATACAACTCTGCATCAAACCTTCTGCCTCTGCTGCCTGCAGTGTCTTTTCTTCTCAGGCTGGACCTACACTGCATGCCAGCAAACTGACAACTGCAGCTGAAGCCCAGTAACAGAAAATCACAAATTGAAACTTGGTCAGTTTTTAGACTTTCATTACAAAAGAAAGACCAATCTACTTTTCCAATGAAAAGAAAACGTATAATAGTAATACTATGCACTTGAAAATCACATTGAGAAACACCAAAGCTTACCTAGCTCTGTGCAAATAAATTTTCTATCCCAAACACTGAAAGAAAGCAATAGGAAAGAAATAAAAGATCTGCCTTCGATATGGATGAAGATGGAAAACCTTGAACATACATTGCTGAAAGAAAAATAAGAAAAAGGATAAATTGCACATCACCACACAGCCCAATTTTAGCCTGAGCTGCTAGCTTTTGTTGGAGGTATTTTAGATTGTTTCGTTGAAGAGGATAAAACTGATAGACTTGTCTGCTCAGGTCTTTGTCGTGGTCCTGTTTACTTAAAAAGAGTGGGCAAAACTTATTTTCCCAGAAAAGCAACAAGTAGGCAATGGGACACAGTCCCTTTCTGCTGCAGCTCAGGCACCCTTCCTGCCAGTGCCTCAGAGAAAACAAAGCTTTCTTGCTCTCATTTCCCTCAACCAAACTTGGACGTCATCCCACCAGGCTGCTCCCCTTTCCCAGCGTTAGGGACCATGAAACCTCCCATCTCAGCCATGTGGCTCACTCAGCTCTCCGTGCAGGTAGCCTCACAGCTTACTGCAGCAGATCATGGTTTCTGTTGCCATGTACCGCTGCATGGAGTTGTTCTCTCCTTATTTTCCCCGAATTAAAGACTGGTGCCCTCCCCAGAACCTCAGTGCCATGGCACAAGAGCTGATCTCTCAGCACAGGGCACCTAGTTTGGGGCTGTGGGGAGCAGCATGTGTTGCACGGCTGTGCTCACGAAGCTGGATGCCTCTGGGACAGGCAGACCTCCTGCACAGCTGGCCCAGCCACCACATGCTCTCATAATTCTGATGTTTTGAGGAACCATTAGCCCTGCTCCTCAGGCACATCAGGTCTCATGCGGGACTGGAGCATCTCTCCTATGAGGAAAGGCTGAGGGAGCTGGGCTTGTTTAGCCTGAAGAAGAGATGGCTGAGAGGGGACCTTATAAATGCCTACAAATACCTTAAGGGTGGGTGTCAAGCGGATGGGGCCAGACTCTTTTCAATGGTGCCCAGTGACAGGACAAGGGGCAATGGGCACAAATTGAAGCATAGGAAGTTCCATCTGAACATGAGGAAGAACTTCTTCCCTCTGAGGGTGACGGAGCCCTGGAACAGGCTGCCCAGGGAGGATGTGGATTCTCCCTCTCTGGAGATATTCAAGACCTGCCTGGGCAAGGTCCTGTGCAGCCTCCTCTAGGTGACCCTGCTTCGGCAGAGGTTGGACTATATGACCCACAGAGGTCCCTTCCAACCCCTACCATTCTGTGATTCTGTGATTCTGTGATTCTGTGATGAGCTGCATTGTGAGGGAGCCGTGTACCGCCCATGAGGGTGTATTTGTCTCGGAGATGCCAGTTAGCAAGGTGGGAGCCCTACAGCTTTGGTGCTGTTAGCAAGCTACAGTTGCAAGTTACTAGCGTTGTTGAGGGCTTAAGATGGGTCCTTGTGCGGCTCATGAAGTTTGTCACTCCACTGTTTGCAAACTGTCAAGTTAACCAGGCATGTGCATTTAAAGCTGCTATCTGTCTCAGCAGTATCCTTCCTCAACCAGCTGGAAAAAAAATGCATTAAAATGAATCTAAAACACTCATTAGAATCCTCAGTAGAGTATTTGTCAACATATCTTACTGAAGCTTATTTCAACACTATATTCACTTTGGATTTTCCAGCACATGTAATACTGAAAGAATTTGCAACAGGTCTTGCTGTGTGGTTGTTGGTTTGGTTGTTGGTGATTGTTTCTCTAAAGGAACTGTAACATTCCTAGGAAAGACCCAGTAATAAAAATAACCAAGCCTTCAAACAAAGCCAAAATCAGAAGTAAAAAAACGGGATTCTGTGCAGAAAAAGATGCTTCCAGTGTATGCAAGGATAGTCATAGTGTTGGTGGTTTAAATGGAGATAAATTAAATTTTTCTAAAAATTAGAGTGATTCAGAGATGTTTGTGGCTGACTCTGTTCATAACTATCCTGGAAATAGTATTTCTTTGAGGTGGTGAGTCAGGAACAACTGGGAAACTCGGTACCTGCGTGGATCAAGGCGCTTGGAGCCATGTATCATAAGGGATACTCTGCTTACCTTGTGTCAGAGAGTGCTTACTGACAGACAGACAGACATGGGGCAGGCCTTCTTTACAGAATACAGTTAGGAAAAGAGCAGCAAGATGATGGGAGCTTTGATTTATGCCAGTAAGTGCAGTACCCTGTCACATATAATGAAGCTGTTAGGACAGCCCATGTGAAATCTAGCAGTAAGCTGTGCACTGCTTAATCACTTATCGCTGGCCTCCCTTTTGTGTGCGGAGGAAGAATCAAAGGGGCAATAAACTGGGATGGGACAGCAAGGAGTGTCTGTAAGACTTTTGGTGAACTGTCTCCAGTTCTCTGCTTTCTCCACAGGATTTCTAATCCCCTTGTTCCTAAGCTAGCCTGTGGGAGAGCAGGCTGATCATCATGCACTGACTCTAGCAATAGCCCCATGCACCACTGTTGTCTCCATCTTACACTGGTTTGTCCAGTGTTTTCCCTTGGCTGGCCCAGTGTGAACAGTCATCCGAGGCAGGAAGGGCTAGAGGAGGGACTGCAGACATGTGCTCCACTAAACTCATTTCTTCTGACTTCTGTAAGAGTAACCTGGGTGAAGGCATGCCTTGCCCCTCACATTCTGGGAAAAGACATGGCTTTATGTCAACTTTACACCCCAAGCCAAGAACCAGCGTATTGCAGGGATAGATTCCCATAGACTGAGCAAGACTCCAGCTTCCACTCAATCCCACCACACACTTAATCCCACCACCATGATCATTATGCCAGCCCACCTCTTGCACAGCAGCACCCACTCAACAGCCCACCTAGTAGCGATGTACATCGAACAGCATCACGTAGTCTCTCCATGTCTAGGTGAGGGCAAGGCCGCCAGCACTGCTTGGCAGATCGTGGCTTTGCAGCATTCAGGTAGTGTCAAATGCTCTCTATGTCACGAGTTTTTAAAACAATAATGAGACTCAGAAAGCAGCCCAGGGACATTTCCTGGCTTGAGGAGTGGTATCAGGTGAGACACCATGCAGGAACAGATGCTAGAAAGAGCCTGAGGTTTTCAGAAAACTCTCCAAAGGTGCTGCATCACAGGGAAGGAGAAGACCTGGGCTCTCAGCTTCAGAGGGTGAAGCAGTGAGAGTCAAAATGGCTCTAAATCAAATATTTAAAAAGAAGACACTCTACGGTTTGACTGCGAAGTATCCTGGGAGCTTCATGTGGTAAGTGGGGTGAGGAGAGGAGCTGGATTAATTCCTGAAAGGCACCACCGCTTCTGTCACAGCTGATCTGCCAGGACCAGATGTTCATTGCCACAAGGAGGGTGAGTAACAGAGAGAAGCCAGAACAACAAGGATTTCGTCTTTTTTCATGTTCTGTCTGTTGGGGAAGGGAGAGGTGTGTTGTTAGCAGAATATTAATAAGCGGTCTGGTTTGTGTCCCAGCACATGTAGTCACGCAAGGTGCTTCTTTTAAATAGCAGCAAAGGAGCAGAGATTGACTGTGCACAGGGCACCCCTGCCAGCTGTACCCTGGGAAGTACAACCCTCTCTCCAGCAGCCACCCAAAAAGCTGGTGCTGGGGCAAGGCATCTTTGTGCAGGGACAAAGGTATGATATGATTATGAATATGATTATGATATGATATGATATGATATGATATGATATGATATGATATGATGCAGGGAAGAAAAGCTAGATCCCTTTCTTACCTGCAGAACCAAGCTACCTGAGTTCACTTTGGTGATTGTCCTCCCAGCGCTTCAGGGACACCACTCCTCACTTTTGGAAAGTGTCCAGGCTGCAGAAAGTCATTCTTTGAATATCATTACTCCCAGACTCAGGCCCTGCCCTCTGAGTCACCAATTATCCCTTCCCTGTCCCCTGCCAAACCTCACCCATGCAAAAGGTCTCCCACTAGTCAGGGAGGAGGGGTGCCCAGACCACCCCCAGATCCCCACCACAGCACTGGGGAGCAGAGTCTGCACCTCATGGGGCAGCCTGGCTATGCCACAGCTTCTGTGCCCAAGGGAAATGCTCTCCCTTTTGGGGTCCCCCTCCCTTAATCATTCCTTGACTCTGATGTTGGGAGCCAGACAACGTGGGAACACAGGCTAAATCAGAGGCCCTGATGGAGCAAAATAAAAACCCCGGGGGTGGTCCAGGCTAGCCTGGCATCCCATTCCCAGGGTTTCCCCTGGTCCTGGGGATGTTCCCTGGGAAGGGGAGGTGGGAGCAGGGCAGGCACCATGCCACCCCAAGCAAGGTCTGAAATGTCAGAGCCGTTAGTCACAGGTGAGAATCTCAGCATGTGAACCTAGAGGAAGAATCAGTGTTTTTTAGAAAGATGAAAGTACTTGAGAAATTTGGATTTGACAGTCGTTGGGTATCTTTAAGAGGTGAGATTGTCAGGACACTTATTTCTTTCGCTTGAAAATGCTTGGCTGCCAACTGTGTCTGTTATATGATGCATCTTTGGCTCCCCAGCACTTTTTCAGTATGGATTTGTGGTGCTGCTGTGAGCTTATGGACCGTTCAAAGCAAACCCAGTCTCAGTGCTCAAGTGGGCTGCATTGCACTGGCTGGCCATATGAGAGACATCTGATCTTCAAACAAAATTCAGAACATTTACTCCGTCATTAACTGTTAACAGGATGTCTTATTTCTTCAATAGTCTGTTTGCAAGTGAGGTGAGCACCACAAAATTACAGTGTTGCATGCTGTTTTAGCAACCAAACACAACCAAGTACTGAGATCATTATTACCTGGGAACACATTTAAGCTGAAATGCTCTCTTTATTGATGGATTTTCTTTCTGTCTCTCTGGGAAGTGATTGGTACAGCTTATTCTTCAGCCTGGTCCCCAAAGGATATAAAGCTTCCTTGGCCTCTGTGTATTTGTATATGCCTGTGCATCTATTCCAGTCTGTTAATTTTTGAACTACAGGCAACTTCCACCTCTCATTATAAAACAGTTTCATGAAAATAAGCAGCCAGGTAAAAGGCAGAGACTGCAGTAGTGCCTTTACAGAGGATAGGCTGTTGTTGACCCCAACTGTATGGAACAGATGGCAACAAGGACTGGGCTTCATTAACTGTGTTGTTCACATGATTATTTGCTTTCTGTACTAAAGCCTACGGAACAGGGATAAGCTCTTTCTCGTTAACACCTCTGCAGTAGATCCTGCTAGAGGATATTTCCAGGTAGTCAATAAGTCAATGATTATTTGCTTTCTGTACTAAAGCCTACGGAACAGGGATAAGCTCTTTCTCGTTAACACCTCTGCAGTAGATCCTGCTAGAGGATATTTCCAGGTAGTCAATAAGTCAATCAGCTGGCTGTGCTGGCATAATACTAAAGAATGCTGTTTCATTTCAGTTTAGTCCTTGGGCAACACTTGGTCTTTTTGATATTGTCAGGTGGCATTTCAGACAAAAACGCAGGCCAACATTTCCTCTGAGAGCAACTATACAAAAATGACAGATCTTCACTGTGCATGGTGTAGAAGTGAGCTCCCTTAGGGTAAAATTAATGTTGTTATGTGCAGGTATCTGGAGACAGATGACGTGATAAGGTTAGGCCAGGTCCAGACTGCCAGGCAGTGTCAGAAGTAAGACAAATCTGCTGCTTGCTGCTCCTCTGCTGTAAATCCCAGCCTTGCTGACCTCTGTGTCAAACAGGGCTAGAAGAAGTGACTCCCATTTTGTGGTGTTTTCTTCCTGTGCTTTCTCCCGTGAGGACGGAGCTGCTCTGAGTGCTACAAGAGGCAGCACGATGGGAAAGTCCTTTGCTAGAGTAGGGCCAGCCTGCAGAAGAAACCAGCCGACCTGCCAAGGCTGACAGGTGGGATTTATATGTGCACAGTCACTCTGCTCATTTAAAACACAAGAAATCACTGCGGAATCCCTGGTAAACAAGTCTATGTGATCTGCTTAAACATACATGGCTCAAAATGCCTCACTGGTTATTTCAAACCACCTTCTGGCTCCCTGCTGCTATTTTATCCTTGCCTCTTACTTGCAGATATCATCATGGGCTTTAAATATGACAAAGCTAAACACTGCTCCATGTGGCATAGGTATAACTACCACTGTAACCACTTTCCTCCATTGGTAACACAAGGATGGCTCCTCCCTGTTCAGAAGACCAGCGCTGGTATGTGGGAGCAGTCCCTGCTCTTTCCTTTTGGGTGCCCCTGGCTAGCAGCACAATGCCTCCCACCCCCACCAAGGGATGTCAGTGGAGGTCTCTGCCGGAGGACTCCATCCTCCACTCCTCGCAGCTGCTTCCCAGACAGATTACAGTGCTACCCACTGTCAGTTGGAGGGTCACCTGGGTGGTGTAACATTGGCTTGGGTGCTGGGACAACAAGTGAAAGCTCAGGGTATCGTCATGCCAGGACAGTATGGCAATGACTGGAGTTTGCTGACTCCTTTGTCTCATATATTTTCACTCTGTATCTCCTCTCCCAGCACCAGTCATCTTTCTATCTCTCTCTCTCTCTCTCCTGTTGTCCTTTTGCCAACCTGCCTTGGCCCCATCCCATGGGCCTCCCACATCAACCCCTTTCCTCTCCCTTCTCTGACACTGGGAGGTGGCATGAGGTCAGACCCCTTCCTTCAAAATCCTCTGCCTTTACCACCTGACATCAGTGTTTTCAACAGATCCTCTTCCCGACTCAGCTCCTGCCTCACAGATAAAATGTCCAACCCTGACTATGTTCCTCCCCAGGTCCCTTCTTCCTGCCTGCACCTCTCGCTGGCTGAGTAGCACAGTATGTGCCTCTGGGTGCGAAAATGAACAGAAGACAATCACCCTTGCCACTGCACAGGCATCTACAGACCTGTTGAGGCTAATATTTTAAACACTGAATATTTTGGAAAGCTTCTGTCCTATCACAACAACAGATGTTCCTCCACATGCTGCATCTATGCTCTGGGCTACACGGCAGGAAAACAACTCCTCCTCCCTCAGGGTGCCTTCATCTCACCAGGCATCTGCCTTCTCACCTGGGCACTGACAGAGAAGACCAGAGTTTCTCTCCTCAACACAGAAAACCTTCCTTTCACCCTGTGGTGGTCGTTTTCTCCATACTCATCTGCCTACGCTTTTCCACCTTGCCCATGGAAAGTTACTTGTATTTCAAGGAATTAGCTTGGCCATTGCTATGGATTTCTGAGAATGTGATTATAACACAATTGGTCTCAAGGTTTTTACTGTCCACTTTCTTTTTTTTTTTTGTCCTTTTGTAGTAATGATCATTCGTTTTGTCTCTACCTGTTCTTGTTTCTTGTAGCCTTATACAAGCATGATTTACAAATAAACGCCCTGATACAACTTGTTCCTATATACCTTATCTGCACTTACCAGTCTCTATTACCTCAAGTGCCTCCTCTTTCAGAGAGGAGATTTGTTAGCTTTTCCCTCACAGATACAAATCCAAATTCAGTTTTACTTCATTCATGGCTTATTTTGTTTTCCTTTTTTTTTCAATTCTGACACTCCCCAGTGGAAAAATGCTTTTAGCAGTTGCAGAGCTCTGCTGATGCAGTGGCCATTCACGGGTACACAGGCAGCTTTTCAATACCCATTTGAAGTTATGCGTTTCATGCTTTTTATGGAAATAAGAAACAAATTTGGTATATATCATTAGTTACTTAGAAGAAAATCAAAGTGTTTACCTTACATTCACTAAAAAATACATTCTGTCTATTTGTTTCTTGGGAACAATGTTTCTTTCTGCAAAGACAGAAAATGAATGAACTCTTAGTATCTATTTTGCATAGGCTTCTTTTATGCCATAAAGCAAAGAAGAACTTTAGAGGTATGCAGACATCTCCATGCTTTCTGCCAGCTGCCGGTTTCGGGGACTGGAGGCCACTTATGAGGCAGTGGGCAATCCGATGTGAGGCAGCTACAAGAGCAGCCAAATCACATTTTTCCTGGGTTTGGCATCCCACACAAGGTTTCTGTCTTTCCCAGTAGCTAGCTTGTCTAAAGCTGGCCCACAATACCTTACACAAGGTGCAGATGAAGCAGTGAGTGACATGATAACACATCACCTGAGACCTCACCTGGAGTTCTGTGTCCAGCTCTGGAGCCATCAACACAGGAAAGATGTGGACTTGTTGGAGCGGGTCCAGAGGAGGGCCACAAAAATGATCAGAGGGATGGAACACCTCTCCTGTGAGGAAAGGCTGAGAGAGTTGGGGCTGTTCACCCTGGAGAAGGGAAGGCTGCAGGGAGACGTTATAGAGGTCTTCCAGTACTTGAAGGTGACATGCGAGAAAGCTGGAGAGGGACTTTTTACAAGGGCATGTCGCGATAGTGCAAGGGGCAATGGCTTTGAACTGAAAGAGTGTAGATTTAGATTAGATATGAGGAAGAAATTCTTTCCTATGAGGGCAGTGAGGCACTGGAACAGTTGGCCCAGAGAAGTTGTGGATGCCCCCTCCCTGGGAGTGCTCAAGGCCAGGTTGGATGTGGCTTTGAGCAACCTGGTCTGGTGGAAGATGTCCCTGCCCCTGGAAGGGAGGCTGGAACTAGGTGATCTTCATGGTCCCAAAGCATTTCATGATTCTGTGATCACTGAGAGCTTCTTCAGAGCAATTTCAAATAGCTGCACAATGTGTGCAATTGTGTGCAATACTTCGAGCAACACTTCCATGTGTTGAGAACTCCAAAAGCTGGCTTCAAGCTCAGGCTTTCAAAGAAGGTAAAAATGCTGTCAGAAGTAGGAGAGTATGAGTATGGAAAAGAGAAGGGTTTCATTTTTTGACATTATAATCTTGGGAATCTCCTGGGATTTTGAGTCTCTTCAGTTAAGATGAGTCTTTAGCTACCACTGACAACCATGTTATAACATCTCATTAGGAGCCAACCTTCCTTTTGCACTGCAGATGTTTATTTACCTAAGAGTATCTCTTTTGGAAATCTCTTGCTTGACTTTTTCTAGGATCACATTTGATTTTTTTTTTCCCTCAGTTTTCATTGCATCGACAGCTTATAACCACCCTGCGACTGATAAGACGCATCAGATATTTCTTAGTAGAAGTCTTCGTAGAAGTTCTAGTCATGACTTCTAAAATGTGCAAACTTGTATTTGGCATAGCTGAAATTCAACCCATGCCTGAAACTCTAGTTCTCAAAGCCATCCAGTTCTTCCTGTATGATCTGCGAAACCTCCTCTGAACTAATGACCGCCTCAAACACCTGTTGTCAGTAAACTTCACTGAAAAATATCCCATTGATGTGTCAGGTCCATTGTGAAAATATCAGGTAAGAGAAATTTCAAGATTTCAACCCTATCTTTGAAACCTTCCCTGGCAAACTCCCCAAATGACAGTGTTTCCTTTTTCAATACTAGACATAATTTTCTTTCTGAAATAATGATAACAACAACAAAAAATTAACAAAGACAGAAAAAATCAGCAATAATAAAGCCATCAACTTGACCACTTTATAGTGCTCGAATTTCTATTTGCTTTTCCAGCTTCAGCAATAATTTATGATGTGGGGTAGTCTGTCACCTATTCCGTGGAAATCCAGATGGATAAGATCCATCACAGAGTTTAGAGATACTCTTTTTTAAAAAAAATCACTTTCTTAGTGAAGAAAGATATTGTGTGGCATGAGCTACCTTTAATAGCTCATATTACATTTTATCCTGTTTTCTTTCTGCTTCTTCAGTTTGGTTTAAAAAATTCAAGGTTTGCCCTGAACCCATGCATACTGCTGAGGCTGTAATATTTGCCATTGCTGCTCAAGTGATTAATCTGTTTTCCTCTGTTTCTCTCCTTCTCTGTTCCTTGAATTGGCTTATTTTTTTGCTGTTCTTTATCATACCAGTTCTCATTTCATAGATTTAGTAGAAAATAGTTAACCATCTATCTTTGTTTTCCTCTTCTGTTTCTGCATTTTGGGGAGGAAATATTCAGACCTCCTGTATTTGCATTCATGAGTTTTTGTTCCAAATCTGTCGTGGTAATTTTCATAACCTCATTCCCATTAGCTGTATGATCATTTGGAGCCCTTAATTTCAGAAGAAAAAAAAAAAAATCCTTTGGAAGCCAAAATCCTTAATTACAACATTTAGTTTTGTTTATCCTTCAATTTAATTTAACTTGAATGATCTTGGTTCCCAGAACCCCAGAGTATTCTCTACAGCCACCAGTGATTAAAATCAGCTAAAATAACACTGCCTCTGCCTGATGGCAGGACAGCCACAGGAGCTCTGTACTCAGAGTGGTAGGCAAGCATGGAGCAGATCTGCAAATCTGCTTCCAGATGTTTATGTGAAATGAAGGGTGAGTTTACGCAGAGAGAGCATGAGCAGGGAGAAGAACAGCCCAAGGACAGAGCCTTATAAATAAAAAGAGACCCAAAGAGAAAGACTTGCAGAGAACCCCCTGGGAAGTTCACAGTGTATTACTGTTGTGGAAATAAAAGACAACAAAAGCTTCGTAGTGAATGTGTGAGAGTAAATTGAGCAACCCTAGATGTCTCATGATTCCCATTGGTATGACTGAAAAGCTCTGGAAAACAAAAGTTCTGGTGCAACTCGAACTTGTGAAGCTACCTACAGAGCACAAGCCGTACACCTGTTGTCCCCAGACTAAACCCCAAGGTAATGGTAGTTGTTAATGTGGTGTTACACATCTACAATAGTCTCAAAACTGAGCAGTTTGAACTATTGCTTAGGTCTTATGCTGTTGCTTAACTATGGCTTAAAAGAAAAGCTAACATGCATTGAGTGTCTTATTGTACAAGTCTGCATTCAAACACAGCAGCTCAGCTCTAAGCGTCCATCCAGTGGGTGCTTCTTTGCAGCCTTGGTACTGCAAGTTAGTTGTGCCTGAACTGAACTGAATATGTTAGGATTGAGAATAACCATGTGTGATGTGTGGTGATTAAGTCCTAAAAATGCAATGCTTGGTTGGCTGCTCATGGCTGAGTTGTTTGCATTGTAGCATGCTCTTGAAAGTTCAGACAAAATCACTATGGGTCTTAAGGTGTCATGGTCAGCAACACAAGCACTTCATCAGGTGGTAAAACAAGAGGCTGTAATCACTTTGTCAGAAAGACTTTTCTTTTTAGATTAAACAAAAGACAGACAAAACTGCCACGTCCCCTTGCTGAGCGATAGCCAGCTCAGGTTTGGGACAACATGGGGGGGTATTCTTGCTCCATGGTAAGTCAGCTTGTTTGTTAAGAGGCTTAAATCAGCACAATTTCTTGCACGTATGGGAATCTACAACTTGCTTGAGTGCTGAGAGTTAAACTGTGTTTTCTGAAGGAAGTACATAAACATCCGCTTAGTAATACAGTTCAAATTCTTATACTGATGATTCACTTGGGGATATATAAAACTGCATTGGCCAAAGCAGTATTTAGTATATGGTCAGCAGTAGGCTTCAGTGGTATGAAAGAAACAAAGATCACCAGAAGCTCAGCTGGATACCAGGTAGGTATCTAGGGAACCTGTTCCAGACCTACAGGGGAGCCTGATTGTCTGTTCTTTTAATATCAGTCACTTCGTATTGTTACTGATTCTTATTGATAAATCTTCATTGCTTTTGTCATTCCCTGCTTCATATGCTTTTGATTCCTTACACTTTCTTCTTTCTATCTCTCTGTCTTTTGTATAGAAAAAGAATGAAGGCATGATTTTAGATCTGCTAGCATGTATTTCATATTTGTTCACATTTCATGTCTAATAGACAGGAGGTGAAGAAATGTGGAGTTAAAAGAAAATTTGGCACTTCTCAGAGTAGGATAACCTTCCTTTAGGTGGGGATCTCAAACTGGAAAAACAACTGACAGATACCTTCAACTAGATATTGATGGTTTAAAAATATGCTTCTGCTTACTGCTTTTATTTTGTGCTATCTATATTTCTGATATTTCCACTCTTGATACCTGTGCACAGCAAAGAGGCAAAAAGGAGCCAAAAGAAAAACTGCTCCCTCAGGGGTGGATTGCCATCCTCCAGTAAGTGAGTGCTAATTAGAAATGTAAACAATAGCCTTTATAGTTTTAAATAGAATTTAGTAGTTGAAGGGAGGTTAATTCTTCTGTGAATGCTTTGAAAATTCTTTCCCCATGTGAACAATCTCCCATGTGAACAAACTCTAAATGAGTTCTTGCATTTTTTTTTTATATTTTCTCTGCTTTTTTATGGTCTAATCATAATCCAAACACTCATCTGATTTTCAACACAGCGTTTGTTTAAAAATAATCAGAGCTTAGATCTTTGCACTGGAAAGTGAGACTTCATTAAAAACGTCGTTAATCTGAAAACAAAGACGATAAACAACAAAGTACCAGATCAGGCCCTGCTCTTTGCATATGAAGTGATCTATTCCTTGTATGGCTGGTAAGTGTGTTGCAAATACCATGAAACAGCAGCAACAAAGTGTTACTTTTGCCCTTGGAGAGAAACTGTCAAAAGAAAAACCAAAGCTGGCATGCTGTTCTTCCCTGAGCAGGTGCAGAAGGCAAAAGATAACATGACTATTGTCAATAATTCATCTGGAAGATTTGTATTTCGTCTAGTTGAGATGAGGGATGGCAAACTCATGCTGTAGACTACCTTTTGTCCTGCCTAGCCCTTGGCCAGGCAGGCTGTTGCATGGGTTCGTGTGCTCAGGCACCCTTCCTAGACTGGGAGTGGAGTGTGGAAGGTGTAAGTTTATTGTGTTTTCCTCTGCTGTCCATTAGGGCAGATTTACAGCTGCTTTGCTCTGTTTTAGGAGCCAGAAAATGAGCTCTAGGCTCCACCTCCTGCTTTTCCCACATGAATAAGTAACAGTAGTTGATAAAACAAAACTAAGCTACATTTGTCTTTGTTTTCATGGTGGGACTTATCAGCAAATGTGGCCAACTTATTGCTTGCCTATAAAACCTCCTTCTAGATAACCCATGTTCTAAACCTTTCCAGCTTCTAGCAATCCATTTAGTAAGCACATTTTTATCTCTTCTACAGAACAAAATCATGTTGTCAATAGTCTTTCGTCTCCAATGTCATTACAATGTTATCTATAGTCCTCCAAGGTCAGCAGCCTAAACACAGTGCTCTTTCTTCTCAATGCAGTCTGTACACAGCAGGTACCTTTCAAATGATTTTCAAAGTAAAATCTTTTGGTAAGACTTCCTGTGGAATCAGGTACTGCAAGAAAACATTTCTTTACGCAACTTCTTACATGCTGTTTTCTTGCATTGTCAAACAACAACAACAAAAAATGTTTTCTGTAATTCTTACACTTTGTGTAACTTTGAAAAACTGAATCTGTAAATAGATAATTGCTATTTCTTTCCTCAGCTTTTGCCTTGTGCGTGAATCTATAGAATCACAGAATCATGGAATGGTTTGGGTTGGAAGGGTCCTGAAAGTATTAAACGGACACAATAAGGTCTCCTCAGAGCCTTCTTTTCTCCAGGCTGAACAACCCCAACCTCTCAGCCTGTCCTCACAAGAGAGTTGTTCCAGCCCTCTCATGGTCCTCCTCTGGACCCGCTCCAACAGGTCCTTGTTTGTCTTGTACTGGGGACCCCTTGTACTGTAGGACTCCAGGTGGGGTCTCACCAGAGTAGAGCAGAGGGGCAGAATCACCTCCCTCGCCCTGCTGGCCATGCTGCTTTTGATGCAGCCCAGGATACGGTTGGCTTTCTGGGCTACAGGCGCATGTTGTCAGCTCATGTCCAATTTTTCATTCACCAGTATCCCCAAGTCCTTCTCCACTGAGCTGCTCTAAATCCTTTCATCCTCCAGTCTGTGCTGATACTGGTGATTACCCTGATCTAGGTGCAGGACCTTGTACTTGGCCTTGTTGAACTTCACAAGGTTTGCATTGGCAAGATAACAGAATAAAGAGTGATATCTCACATGGTGTCGGGAAGAAAAATCATGAACTGTGCAGCCAAAGCCTATGCAGAAGCCCAGCAGGAAGCAGAATTCTCTGAGGCTGAAATCTCATACTCAATAAACAGGCCTCAAACAGCAAATAATTCAGATATCTTTGATCTATTGAGTTTGTAAAATCCAGAAGATCAAACATCTTGAAGTTAAGAGAAGGTTTAAGGAAGATTTCATAGTTGGGATAGGCTAACAACGCACACATGGAAAATGTCTGCTGGCTGTTGTGACTTGGCTATCATGGAATCATAAAGGCATAGAACAGTTCGAGTTGGAAGGGACCCTAAAGATCATTTAGTTCCAACCCCCCAGCCATGGGACACCTTCCACCAGACCAGGTTACTCAAAGTCCTGTCCAACCTGGCCTTGAACACTTCCAGGAAGGGGGAATCCATGACTTCTCTGGGCAACGTTTTCCAGTGCCTCACCACCCTCATAGGAAAGGATTTCTTCCTTCTATCTAATCTAAATCTGCCCTCTTTCAGTTCAATGCTATTACCCCTTGCCCTATCACTACATGCCCTTGTAAGGCATCCGGAAGGTCTCCCCGCAGCCTTCTCTTCTCCAGGCTGAACAACCCCAGCTCTACCAGCCTTTCTTCATAAGAGAGGTGTTCCATCCTTTTGACCATTTTTGTGGCTCTCTGGACCCGCTCCAACAGGTCCTTGTCTTTCCTGTAATGAGGGCTCCAGAACTGGACGCAGGACTCCAGCTGAGGTCTCACCAGAGCAGAGTAGAGGGGCAGAGTCACTTCCCTCATCCTGCTGGTCACACTTCTTTTGATGTAGCCCAGGATACATTTGGCTTTCTGTGCTGCGAGTGCACACTGCCAGGTCATGTTGTGCTTCTCATCAGCCAGGTCTCCCAAGAGTTTCTGCTTGGAATGTTCTCAATATGAAAATCTCAGTCATGAAACAAATAATGATCATGCACCTGAGGCATTAGGTAACACAGTTCCAGATCAAAACCTCAGCTCCTATGTCTGGAAGCTGGTCTTCAGGATAGGACTGACTTCAAGGTGCAAAGCCTGATGAGATTCAAGTACTCTCAGCTTCCTCAGTTCAGCAAATTTGTCCTGACTTTAAGACTTTGTTACCACTTGGTCCCTCAGAAGAAATCTGATGTTTAATTTGCTGAAGCCTCTTCTTTGGGTGGAGAGGAAGAAAACAGTGAAAACCCCTGTCGAGACTCCTCTGTCTGCCATTTCTCTTCCGAAATTTTTTTTTTTTTTCAGTGCTAGAACTCCCTTGAATTAATAATATAGTAGTAGTTACCTCAACTGATGTTACCTATTACATGTGTGTATTTTCTTTCCCTCCATCAGTTGCCTTCCTTTAAGTCTTGATTTTAGTTTCAGATTCAAAGTTGTCTTCACTGCATTGACTCAGAGACAAAAAATGCAAACCACGTGAACTTTTCCAGGAGTGGAGGAAGAATGGAAGGAGGAAATCTTGCATTTGATTTTTCAAAATTTCTCCTCATGATAAAAAGAAAACTTTATGGAGATTGAATGCTGTGGATAAATGGTTTTGTTTGGCTCTAACAGTTCAGTTAAAATCAATTTTTATCACAAAAGAAGGGGTTCCAAATAAGTGATAACTTTTTCACATAATGATTTCTCGACTGGGAACAAACAAGAGAGGAGGAAGTTAAGGGTATGTCAGCTAACAGAGTAACTAAATCTCCATGTTATATTAAATAGGATACTGGAAAATAGTATATAGGAATACAAGCCAAAAGGTGAGACCTTATGTGGAGCTCCCTTCTCCGATGTTAAAAAATGGTTGACTCAAACTGCAGCGTATGTACAAAGGGGCTATCTGAATGATCATGGGTACACTTTCACAGAAGGCAAATAAAAGAACTTTACTTTTGTTCAGTCTAGCACTACAAAGGCTGAGCTAAGATTGCTGCCTGTAAAAACTTTGTAAGAGCAAATATCATGGCAAGAAAAGTAGTCTTTAGGGTAAATAAGAAGGCAAAAATGCCCCTAATGAGATATTAGTACATTTTGGCTGAAACTGAGGAGAAGTTTTCAAAATGTCAGGGTAGCCAGAAAGGAATAGTTGCCCAGAATGAGGTGTCTGAGAAAAAGCACTTAAATAATTTAAAGCAAGGGTTCAACGAGTTAATGAAATTTCATGTGCAAAGGAAAACAATGTCTGCAGAAAATACTGCAAACAGCTCCGGTGCTGTTCCCATGCCAGGATGCTTCAACCAGAAGCACGAATTTGGGGGAGGGCAGAGAGACCACATGCATGGCAGATTCCCCCAGCCAGAAGAAAAAAATGAACCTGTCCTAAACCCAGAGCTGTGCTTTTAACTGCTGAGAGGCTGCCCAAATGGGCGTGTCCTTTCATGGCTGCTTTGTGTATGTAGCGACACAGTTAACTTGGCCAAAAATGGTGGGAAGTTTTGGAATGACCTAACCTATAACTTTTGTCATATGCAATATTCATCAAAATCAAAACTTTTAGCTCTATTCATATCTTCCAGAAACTCTGATTTAACTTGGTGCCATTTTCACCCATCAAAAACTCTCTTTAACACTATACATCATAGAAATAAAGAAGCGATAAGCTCATTTAAATGATCTTTGATTTGATCGGACTTGAGACAAGTAACATTCTAAATTGTTTCTTTACCAAGCTTGGGATCTTGGTTCTCCCATTTTTAAGATGTTCCACTTACCTGCAAAATATTACTAAAACCCTGTCTGTTAATGAAAACCTAAGCATGAAATTTTAATGAAAAGCTTTGGTAAGAGTTGTTGTTTGGTCTGTGCAAACAATCCTCTGCTCGGACAAGACTATTTATTTACAAGATTTTGTAGAAGAGGGGTTTGAAGTAATTCATTTAGCCAGCTTAAGAACCAGTATTGCTAGGAAAAGCTCGGCCCCTGCCAAAAGCCCTTGGCATGGGGCTGATATGGTGTTACTTCTTAAAGACCTGGATGCGGTTCATTGTTATAGCTTGCAGAATTCTTATTACTTTATACTCCATCTCTTGTTCAGTGCATTCGTTCTCCCTTGTGACAGCAAAGTGTTGTCAGTCCACGACCAGGCTGACCCGTTCTGGCATGAGAAGAGTAAGGAGCCGGTGGGAACACCGCGCTGCCGCTGGAGTGCACCTACAGTAGGGCATTTCTGCAAACACAGAGAAGCTGGCCAAAGACCTTTCTTCCCTTCACCCCTGACAAACGTGCAAACCGGCCAAGCACCGTAGTGCTCTGTGTCTGGGTCTCTACACCTTAGCTCTCTGCTGCTGCGGTGAAGGCAAGTAGGGCTAGGTGGAAAGCTGGAGGGAGTTGAAAAACTTTCTACAGGTCAGAAAATCAATTTATCTTGCCAACTTTGTTAAGTTTGAAAACTGATGTCCTTTTCTCATCTTTGCCTCAGCACCTCCCTTTTCTCCTTTTTGACCACACATGATTGTAAGGTTTTTGGGGCAGGGATTATTTCTTATCAGCAAAGGTATCAAGACGTCTCAGCAAAGAGGATGAACAACGGAGGTAGTTTAACAGAAAATGAGAAAGAACTTCTAGTTCCATAAAGGTGATGAGGTCAATATGCAGCCTAAGCTGTAATACGCTCCTTTATTCTTCGGGTTACACATTATATCACCCACAGTGTTTCAGAGTTTGTTCTGGAACAAATGACCAGGCTTGCACATATTGTTAGCCTAAAATCCAATTTCCCAGCTAGTTGTTGCTTATTCTAAACAGAACTTATCCATTCTCACTGCTTCTCTGAAATCTCGTCTCATGCAAAAGAGCAGATTAATGTGTGCTTGCGTGTGGGTGTACTAGAGAAGGAAGGGAAGAGAATGGATTTCTGTTTACTTCGTATCCCCAAATGCTCTGCTAATTGCTTTCCTTTCTCCCTCTCTCTTCTCCCATGATGACAGCAAAATCAGTTCTTGTCTATTGCTATAAATTGCCCCGTGCCAAATGAACACATGATTATAAATCAGATAGTTTTAATGACAGAAATTCAAGGAAGTCTTAAAAAAAAAAGTCTTTAAAATGTAGAAGAAATGAGTGAGAGGGTTCCTGCTTTTGGTATCAGAAGGAATATTCAGCTTTTCACTAGTCAGATGCACTGGGGACAGGCCTCCTGCATGCTGTGTTGGAGGGGAGGGCGAGCAGAGGAGTTAAGGGATGTTTTTACACACACTCCTGAATCTTCTTCCCTGACTGAGGTGCCGCTGCACTGTCGGGCTAATGCCTTTCATTAAATTAACAGAGAAACAAAAAAAGGAATTCCTTCATCCTTCAGCTATGTTAAAGTCAGAGGTCAGATCCAAGCACAAATTGAAATACTCTGCTGCACGTGGCCAGGCATGTGCCATTTAATGTGACACTGCCACAGTGTTTGTAAGATTCTGATGAGATGGCACAATTGTTCTCATTTACACGTGTGAAACTGGAGGAGAACGGCTTTTTGAAAATCTTCTGAAAGCTCCAGCAGTGTCTGAGCTTTCGGCTCTTCCCTGGGAAGCTGCCCAAAACCAGCCACAGCACGCGCAGACCTACGCATCTCGCTTGCATGCTAGCAGTGAGCTCTGCAGCCAGGTTTCCTCCTCCCTTCTTGTGGTATTGCAAGAAAAAATGCACCGACCTTGAAACCCTTTACCCAGGGTTATGCAGGAGATCTGCCACAGGGCATCTTTCCTGCCTGCTGATAAGAGAAATTCCCTGAGTGAGGCTGTGATGGGCTGGAGGAGGGCAACTGCTCCGCGAGTGCAGCCAGGCATGAACACCCCCTCAGCATCTCTCCTGCTCCCTAGCAAGGGGCATCGCCACAGCGGTTTGTCATTAAGGAAAAAAACAGAGATAAACCATGAGCTGAGGAGGCAAAAGGAGGAAAGGACTCAGTGTTTAAAACAGGTACGAAAGAGAGCCCTACAATTTTTTGCAGCCTGAAGGCTAAATTTAATCTCAAGCAGCCAGCAGGTAGGCAAGCATGCTAGCGAATACTAAGATGCAGGAGAAGAGACATAGTTTACACAGAGCAAAACTGGTGAGAAGTTGTTGCTCAGAAGTGCATGTGTGGAAAAGCTCAGCTTCTGTGAGTTTTAGGATGTCCTGATATTCTAGGTGTGAAATAGATATACATTTTTGATTTGACAGGCACTACATTGGCACCTTTTCATTGCCATATATAATGGAGGAAGTTCTGCTTGCAGGAAACTTATTTTCCCTAAACCTCATCCCAACAGTTTCTTTAAAGAATCCCAGAGCTTCTGTTTACTTGTTAACACTTGCAGAATACAAAAGCCCTAGTATGACACAGGATGCATTTCCTTTTCTTTCACCATATTTCTCTTTCTCTGAAAGTCAATATTCCTCCCAAAAGTAATTTGTTTTGCTGTAAATTTGGAGTGTGTTCAATAGTTATTGAAGTAGAGGATTAATGGATCTGTCTGGGGGCAGGCAAAGACAATTAGCAAACCTCACCCCACAGCTCTTCTAATACAGTGTAACCCTTGATAAGTTATTTCTTTCTTCAGTCTCTGTTTTCAAGAAAATGTAGTTACCTGTTCTCACAGTCATTCTGTACATTATATGACCAAGAAGAACACACAAGCAGAGGAAGCAGTTGTGCATATGCTTAGGAGGAATTTTCCCAATTAATTGACCTATTGAGGAGTCCTTTGGCATTTGTGCAAAATTGCTTTGCTAGAAAAACACATATTATAATGCTGGTCAGTTTTTTAGCACCTACACAGAATACGTGCAAATGCAAACAGCCCCTCCTGTGTTTGCTGCAAGTTCATGCCAGCTATCATGCCAGCTAAAGTTAGTTCAGTACTTGTATTGTAAAAATATAGCTGTAACAGGGTTCACTTTTTAATAACTATTATTGTTTTCTGGCACCCCTTCAATCACAAAAAGACTGTCTTGTTTTACATCCCATCCTTCTGATAAACAGTCTCTCATTATGAATGAGACTTTAGCAAGATGGATGAGTGCCAGCTGGCATAACTTCCTATTGTAATGATGAGTATCTTCTCCACCAGTCAACACCAGCTGAGCGTGTTGATTTACACGCCCTTTGCACTGCAGATGAAGCTGCTGGACAGATTTTTATGGGGGAAGGAAAGGAAAATGACAGATTCTCCAAGCCACACCCTTCTTTGTCACATAGGGGCGAGTTTTCTGGCATGTACGCCACTTACCAGCGGAGTCAGGGCTTCCCAAAGGAGCTCGGCTGTTATTCAGCTTGTTGTTTAGAAAAGCTCTCAGTTCATTAGACATCAAGTACTTGAGAAGTCAACATCACATGTGTAAGAATCCTTCCTTTTCTTGTCCCAATTCACCTGTGTATCGTTCCAATGTTAATTTAATCTATTGTCTGCTGAGTTTCAAGGAATTAAACTAGCACGATGCCAAAATGAATATATGCTCTCTCTTTTGGTTAGAGAAACAAGACTTTGTTTCATATGTTGTTCTCCATATGTTAATAGGGCACGTGCTGAATAGAAGAGCCATTTCAACTGACACAGCTTAGTAAAATTGCTGTGGGCAATGCAATTGAACAGGCTTATTAATGGCACACTATAAAGGGAGCCACTCTAAGGTCAGTCTCTTCCCCTCCTGAGGCTACACCTGCATTCTTGGGCCTCCTTTCGATGCCAAGTAACTCACCTGGGACCTGGCGAGGTATCCACAAGGCTCAGAAACTGATTTCTGGCTATAGTGTGCAGGACTGTGCTGTGGCACGCTCAGCCCTGGCAGTGTTGACCCGTATGGTCAGCAAAGGTGTAGCCCAGCTACAACTGTCAGATGTGCCCAGGCATTTCATTGCTCCTCTTGGAGAAAGGCCAGGGTCCAGAGCACATGTCCTTTGTGATACAGGTGGTAGGCAAGCCTGGCATGGAGAAAGAGGTGGAATAGTTTTTGTCCATGAATATGGACTATTCTGTCTATCCGGAAAATTTGAGTTAGTATTTAGGCTTAGAGTCGTCTTGCTGCTGGAGCTACACCAGACAAAACTGGAATGATGTATGAGCGAGTAATCCCAGGCTCCCTCACTGGCTAGTGGGAAGAAATGGGCATTTCCAGGCTGGATTCATTCTTCTTCAGAGAGAGATGAATCACGCTGTAGAGATGCCTCTTTCTCTTCATTGACTATAGAGGGAGCCCACGGTGACAACTTCAATGCACATATCTGTAATGTAAAAGCCTACCTCTGGTGAGATGAAACTCACAACTAGAGTCCGTTCCCAGTACTTTAAAAAGAGAAAGTAGCTTAAAAGAGGAAAACTGCCCCATGATTTCCAAGATGAGAGTCTCCCTCTTTGTGTATCTACGATAATCTTTCCAAGTCACATTTGGCAAGATAAGCAGGGAGATACTACCACTACTGTGGTAGTATGCCCTGGGGTCGTAGCTGAGTAGAATAGAGTAGGGAAAGACAAGAAAAAGAAATCTATGGATCTTTTCATTAGTTCAAACAACACAAAACAGGGAGTGGGAAATAAGAAACAGAGGAATTGCGATTAATCGTGAATTAGCTAGCTTCGATTCCTGCAGTGACCCGTCAGGAGTCTGCCATTTGGAGCTGAATCATTCTCTAAGGTCAGGCGCAGTGGCAATCATTTCCACTGAGCAGGTACTGAGCACAGTTTACAGTCTAAACATGAGAAGCAAAAATATCCATTGGTATTGTTACTCTTCAGCAGGCTCAGAGGTGTCTTTTCAAAAATAAACAGGCAGCTGCTGTTTAACTACGATTGGGGTCCAGGTGAGAAAGCATTAGATGCTGGTTTTTGCACCTGTATCACAACTTTTGCTGCTTAAATTACAAAAAAGTGTCTGCACTGTAACTCACACTCCTTAAGGAAGCCCTTTGGCAGCTCTGTTTCATTTTTCTGGTTGTAGTTTTGTTTTGCGCAATCTGGAAGTATAACCATAACCTGATGGAATTTTTTAATAAATTGTCCCCTCATCCTTTGCGGTTCATTAAACATGCATTACTTTGCAACATATGCTTATTGTGCACCATCAGAAACCCCTTCAATTGCTGCTTTAAAGGTTTTCACAAAGACATGCAGCATTAGGTGAAGGAGGAGATAATGCATGGGTCTCCCATTGCCTGGGTGCTGGTGCTATCACTAAGCTATTACCTCAGTAAGTGAACAACCCCGAAATAAACCAGAGTACTGCTGCACTTCAGCTGTGGCCAGAAAGAAAAACAAATGGCAACAACAATTGCCTTTTTTTCCGGGGAAAGGATCATGTTGATGTGTCTTAGCTACCCAGGGAAGGCTTTCAGAGAAGGAATGTCATAGCCCCGTGTCCTGGCCAGGCATCGGGGTGAGACACCTCTAAGTGCTGTCTCCAGGGTGCTGGGACCAGCATGGTCAACATCAAGCACAGAAACACAACAGTGAGACAAGAGTCAAATGAGTGGCAGTCCACAGGTGCCTGCAGGGTCATGCGATAAGAGACTGAAGTTCGTCAAGGTCATATTTTTGGGCTTTGATAGTTTTAAGAAGAGAGCATATGGACTCTCTGAGGAACTGAGTGTCAATCCTCATCACGTCATGATGTGCCAGAGTTGTTTTCTGCTAAGAAAGAGTAGTATTGTCATCACGGTCTTTGTGGGAGATATGGAAGATTGAAGAATGGGGAAATCACTGGAGAAAATGTTAATAAAAAAACCCTGTTCCTGGCACATCTCAGAAACAGAGAGTTTTATCAGGTGTTTCCAAAAGCAAATGAAGGAAGGATATAGGTCAATATCCTTGGAAATTGTTATTCAAATAATTGGCAGAAACAATTTTGGGCTTGTGTAGGTTGTTCTGAAGTTTATAAATGGATGTTTAATACAGTGCTTGACATTTGCAAAGCATTATTTGCCTGTGTGGAGAAGTGGTGATTAATACTAACAGACTTCTTGTTGTTGCAAGAAGTCCACAGCCTTTTATCAGAACGAGTGTTGGAAGGAAGTCTTTCCCTAAGTAACAGGAGGAAATTGCAACCAAGTGGCAGCAGAAATGACTCTATAAGCTGTAGACAGCTCCAGTGTGCTATAAGCACACATAGAGGAGTAGAAAGGCAATGTCTGAAGAAACAAGAAAGAAAAAGTAATTTATTTAAGGCTGAACCTTTTCCTCCCCTTTTCTAATGTAATTAATTACTTTTTTTTTCCAAATCATAGACCTGCTGGTCTTGTCACTGCTTCTTCCATAACCACCCAGTTCTTTCACATTTGTCTGCTTGCTGGGTTTCTTATCTCCGATTCTGCATTGTCCATCTCAGCTATGGGAATTTAAATTGCTTTAGCAAGTCTGACCGGCTCCTTGGCCTCGTTCAAACAGGCCCCCATGGTTTTGGGTGCTCCCTCTTGCTTCCTGACAACTGTGTCTTTGAAATTACGGCGGCATCATGGTTCTATCCGTCTTTCACCATCTTGTAGCTTGGGGTTGACTCTAATCCACCCAGTATCCATCCCTGCCACAAGTACCTTCACTTTTTTTGCTGATTCCACTTACTCAATATCCTGGTCCTCCTCATGACCCACATTTTCAGTTATCTGTTTTCACAGGAATCTGATACATATTTCAGTCTCAGTTAACTTTTATTCTTGCATTGCAGCTTCTCTGTGGCTCGGTTTCTACAGTTTGTAAAACAGCAATGCTTTGATCTTCATATTTTCTGCAAGAATACTATAAAATAAAATACTTCATGAGAAGACATGGGGTGGTTGGAGACAATTCAACCAATCATTTAGGACCGCTTACCTCTTCTGACTTGTGTGGGAGGTAGGTGTTCCTTTCCAATTGTGTTCTAGTTATGCTCATTTAACTTCTGATATGATGTTTTAAATCTCTTTCATCAGAATCCATAAATAGAATCCAAATAAATTTAGGGAAAAGAAGATTTTTTTACAGGAAATGCAGGATGAATCGATCTTGTGTACATGTTAATATCCACTGTAATGTGTGGAACACTTTAAAAGCCTAAGGGAGTTGCCAAAGACAATGACAAAACTCTTGGTAACTACCATATAGGTAACATTGCACCTGCTCTTTGGCACCTGTAGATCATAGTAGTCTTTAGTCTTTTGAACTGTTAAAACTTTATTTTTTTAACTGAAAACTTGCTAATGAAGAGGTATTGCAATGGCCAGAAGAAACTGCTGTTATTATTTTTATCTATTCCTTATTTAATGGATTAGGACGAACAAGCCAGCTTTTTTAGATCTGCAGTTTAAAGTAGAGCTGCCAAATCATGATTCCTAAATAAAAACCTAACACTTCTGCCAGACAGACATCTGCCCGAAATGGAAGGATAATGAAAGGCATGGAAGATTTAAAATTAGTCAGGGAGATCCTGAAAAGGTGGTAGGAGATGAAAGAGGAGGGAAGGAATGTGCCAGGAAGAAATGTATGATGAAGGGAAGAGAGTAGCATGGAGGCAGAGGTAGGACAATGCCTGCAAGAGGCTTCCAAAGATCCTTTTTTTCTTGCCTTAATATGGACTTTTTTTTCTGAGGTGATGACTGGGTAGATGACAACTTACAGGATATTCACATTGAACTTCCTAGAAGTAAACAGTTAAGCAAAACCTACCTCACAATTACCTGTCTGGAGACAGGTCCTCAGTTCCTGCCATACTGTGGCATCTGAACCCCATATAACTTCAGCCTCCAGTTCAGACAGGGAGATATCCATGGACACCTGGCTTCTTGGGAAGTGTGCAGCGGCATGTTGGACTACACAGCTACTGTGTAAGTGGCTCTTGAAATTGCTATCGAAACCCTTAATTTACCAATCCAACTTCTCACTAATAAAAGAGTTCTGGTATACTTGTTGCTGTCCTCCCCAAGAAGAAGAAATTAGTATCTTATCTTTGCTCAGATTCTCATTTTCTCTGCCTGGTGTTTGGTTAGTTAGCTGTGTCACAAAGCACATATGTGTGATCTGTTTCTTCAAGAACACTCTAGCTCCCTTTAACTCCCTCTTCCCTTCCAGATTTGAATCTCAGGTTCTTTTCTGGAAGGCTGACTTTCTGGAGCCAGCTGATTTTTATTTGTTTTTTTTCCTCTTCCTTTCTTAAGGAATGTGGATTCTTTCATCTCATGGTCACCCCCACCTTAGTTGCTCTTCACCTCCCCATTCTGTTCCCAGTCCTTTTTTAATGTTTATGGTTCTTGCAGTGTCTCCTTTTCAGTTGTTTTCTCAGCTTTCTGTATGCAAAAGTTGTTAAAAGCTGTTGGCAAGATCAATAAATTGCTGGATTGTTTTTACTTTGTGGTATTGCTGTCCCGGATCCACCAAAGTTACTTCTTCTGTAGCTACTGTCCCTTTCTGGAAGACAGAGCTGAAGACTACAGGCTTTGCTAACATTGGTAGTATACTAAAATGCAGCTTCTGCTCTACCGTGTAACAATATGACTTCCTCCTTTGCTCCCAACTGGACTGCATTTCGGACAGCAGGATGAAGCTGGCTCTCTCTAACTTTATTAGACTTCAAAACATCTCTGCTTATTTTTCATTTTACTGTCATATCTTATGAGCAATGAAAGAGCTTCATTAATACTGATTTCTTGGATAAAATTCAGAAAGCACTGCACTATGATGCTCCTGTGCTGGCCTTGAAAGCATGACTTCTGGGCTATCACCATCCTTCTGAACCAGCCAACTGAATACCGTGTCCCAGTTAACATGAATGTGGTAGCAACTCCTTCAGCAGCAGAAATCTACTGTTCGGTAAATCAGTCTTCCCAAGGGAGCCCCGGTACAGAGCACCCACGGCAGCCCACTGGATGTCACAGAATCACAGAGTCGTAGGGTTTGGAAGGGACGTCTGTGAATCATCTAGTCCAACCCCCCTGCCAAAGCACAGTCATCTAAAGCAGCTTGCACAGGACCTTGTGCAGGCGGGTTTTGAATATCTCCAGAGAAGCAGACTCGACAAGAGTCCGTTCTTCCCAGCGTGACAAAGCACACAAACAGGTTGTAAGGAGGGCATGCCAGATTTGTGTAACAGGTTACAAATACTACACAGTGAATGTGGCATTTTGTGTTGTTCCACTGTCTCAAAGTTGAAGACATAATCTCACATGGCTAGGTACGGTGCAAGAACTGATCAGGGTTTCTGACAGACCTTAAACAGAGAAAAGGGGTGGTATTTCCCTGGAAATCTGGAGAGATTGTGTTTATTAAAAACAGCTGAAGACCAACAAACAGCATGATAAGTGAAATCACCCAGGGTTCCAGACTTTGGTAAGGCTTGATACTTCCCAGATTCAGGTATGGTGCAGCTTAGGGAGTGTGTAATCACTGGGAGTAGATGAGCACTCAGCATCCTGCCGGTGTTCAGAGGAGGAGGAGTGCAATTTTGACAGTCCTATGGCCTTGTTTTCCATGCATTTTCTGGGGAAGACTGAAAGCCAGAAACTCATTTAGACTGTTAACACATGGTTTCAAAAGGGAGAACTGAGGCATGTACAGAAATTAATGAAATCTTGCCAGCATATGTTATTAACCAGGGCATTTTGATAGATCAAGACTTATCATGGAGAGATTAAACTCGTTTCTGTGGTTCTGAGCTCAGAGCTGTGTGCTTGGAAGACTGCAATCTCGGGCTGAAGACTGTGAAATATTTATCGAGCATCTATCACTCAGGGAATCTAGCTGCAATATGCTGTATACCATAATAGCAAACAGTAAGATTTGAAGTAAATATATGAAGTAAATGAATGACAAATATAAAAGTTACTTTCCACTTTGGCCCATTTAACAAGCCCTGGAGGAAGCTTGGACTGTTGCAGCAAATCCAGCTGAACACAGTTTTTTTTCAGGACTCTAACCTACCCATCTACTTTTATTGTCCTTGGAAAGAAAGGGAAGGGTAAACATTTTCAACTGAAAGTCCAAGAAATTGTTATGAAATTTTATACCACATACTCTAAGCACTTCCAAACTCCTACTGATATTTTCAAGCTCCTTTTTCCTCTCAAAGTAGCTAAATGGCTGCACAAGGATGACACCGGGGAAGAAAAATGGATTACTGTCATTTTGTTGTGAGGGCCCCAGTGGGATTTTGAGGGAATCAATTCATAAAAAAATACACAGAACAAATTTGAAGGGCTAGTGGAGAGGAATAATAGTCTCACACTCTATCTGTCTATATCATCATTGTTCTTAATGGTCTGCTCTTGCATTTCTAGCATACAGTGTACCTAAATGTGCAGGACGAGCTGTTCTCCAGCACTCAGTGCATTCGGATTCAAAGCTGCACTTTGGCTGAATGCAGGATGCAAACCTGAGGGAAGCTTGTGCCATAAATTTATTATCTCTGTCAATGTTTCTCAGGCAGTCTCAGGTGCTACACATACACTTTTTAGTGCTCTTTTCCTTTCTTTTCCTTTTTTTCTGATTTGTTAAGGACTGCCAGGGATAACACTGAAATCTAGTCTGATTTCTAACATGCCACTGGAGAGCTACTGAATGAATTGCTTTTCTTCTGTCAAAATAATTTTGTTTCTCCTGTACATCATTTATGGCATGTGTCTGCCATTTTCACAGTAACTTTGGAATGGGTTCTCCCAGACCCCACATCTGTCATCATTTCCTTCGAATTATTTTGCACAGGAAATTAAGACGTCTGTATTGTCTACGTTGAGATATAGTCAAAAAACCACACACTTTTTTTACAGTGCACACAATATTCTGGCAATGTTCTTTACTTTTAGGAGGCTAATCTGGATTCATGCTTTTGTAATAAGGGATGTGTTTACTTCTAACAGCCAGCAAAGGAAGAAGCAAGCTTGTCAAATCAGGAATGAGATCACTCTCCACAGATCAGATTTGCAGGTTTATTCAAGTGGTCAGAAATCTTTGCTACCCAAATATAATAAAAAATCTGCCCAGTCTTCTGCTAACCAAATACCATAGATAATCTGCCTGATTTTTGAGAAGTGGCTGTTTAGAGAAGTTCATTTATTGATGTTCTCCAGGAAAATTAATAGACGTGTTAACTTCTTAGAGTTTCGCCTGTCAGTTATGCTAAACAAGAAGCATTTTACCCTCCATCTCATCTCCCAAACTCTATATTTACACATGAGGAGCACGCTGTAGCAAAGAAATACTAGAACTGGACAGTAAAAATTGCTCCATTTAGACTGAATTAAAGGCAGCATAAATGATGGCATTTCTCAAAGTAACATTTTTAAAAAACATGAATAGTTAAATTGAGGCTTCTGGAAAAAATAAGGTACTGAAGAGTAAGTATTTCTAACTTTTGGGCCAGTTACTGATGTGACTAAACCTGCATTTGAATGCTTCATTTTAGGAAGGCATTAAAAAAAGGAGATGAAATAGGATGTTGTGTAACTTCTAGGACAGAAATTTGCTTCTCTAAGTCTCTAACAAACACTTCAGTTGGTAATTTCTCAAGGAAAAAGAAAGTAAAATGAAGAGCCATAGCAGATCTCTTTCAAAACACTAGTGAACACTGAAGCTTCAGAACTCCTCCAAAACATTTTCTTAGACTCTTGTATTCTCTGTGCTGAAATTCCCACATGCAACAAAACTCATTTTCTCTGTATTTTACTGTAGAATCATCAGAAGAAAAAACAACAAACCAGGGCGTCTCTATTTCTACATTTTTGTTATTGTTCATGAATGGCAGAAATTAGGTTGCCTCTTTCAGCTTCTGTTTATAACTTTGTATGCAAAGAAAGAAATCTCTGCATAACTAGAGGCCAGTACTGCTTTCTAATGCAATCAGCAAATACAAACTGGACACCTGATACCAACCAAGAACAGTATGATTTTCAATGATAAAATAATAAATCTGTGTTATGCTTTTCTGGCAATAGCATAAATGGTTACTGCTCCTATTTAGGGCCCTGCTTTCCCTCCATATAGCATGAACCCATTACATCTATAGCACTAATAAATAATATAAAGTCCCAGTGTAAGTCTCAGCATAGGTACTCTTCAACTGGTTTGCAGGCTGTACAGGTGTTTAGGTACTTGTATACCTGCACAGCTCAGCCTCAGAAGCAGCCCAAGTACACTCTTCTAGCATCAGTGTCACCCTGAAGCTTTTCCAGGTACTTTCCAGTGGTGTCCTTCTTCTTTGACTTCCCAGTTGGAAGGTCTGAGTCCAGATCCCTGTTCTCCAGCTGTTGGCTCTCGCTAGCCTTTGCTCCTCAGAGCTGTGGTACTAAGGAACCACTGAGTGTTCATCTCTCCCAGTGCGTTCTTCAGGATGACCCTTTTTGCTCACCCTTTTTTGCCAAAGCATTTTCCATAGAGATTGCTTCTTCTCTGAAAGGCCAACACACCTTTTAGACACCCTAGTTTTTCCAGGCACAGGCCCCTTTTCGACAGGAGTGACTGTCTTTCCTCCTACCTTGCCCTATAACTTGTATTTAGCTGCACCTAAATGCACTTTCCTCAATGTGGGAATTTACTGAATGACCAACACACTCCGTTTCCCTATTCTTTAGTGTTTGTTGACTTCCCTATTAACCTCTGTCATGCCTATGAGTTGCCAGAAGTGACTGTATATCTGCTTGCAGATCACTGATGAGGATGCTGAGTACTTGGGGCAGATCCATAAGGAAGATGTATATCCCCATTCAGCGACCTCCCTGCTGACAGAAGCTTCAAGTCTGTCAATGTACTAACGATTTTTCTCTCCAGCCTGTGCTTTATTCTCTCATAAAATTCTATATTTTAAATCAGCTTATTGTGAGTTACTAGATCAAATGCTTTTACACAGTATGTCTATTATATCAGTGCAGTTATTTTTAATCATTAAATCTGTCACCTTACTAAAGAATGAAGTATTTTTTTGACAAGATTTTTGTTATCCAGAAAATTGTGCTGAGCAACACTAACTGTATTTCTATAATTTAATTATTTTTAATCAAATCCTTACATTAGCTTTTCTGGTATATTAACTGCAATTTATGTCAGACTGGGCTATGAAAAAATGCTCTACAGAAGGAGAAAATAGGAGGTTTTCCTCTTCCATCCATCATTAGGTACTTTGTTCTGCACAGTGCTGTCCAAAGTAGTCCCAAATCTGTTTATAAGAACTGAGGATTTTTGGAAAAATAGCTTAGAATATTTTAAAAAATACTTCACCCAAAGTAGGCAAAGATAGATGGAAGAATAACTTCTTCTCTTTTCTTAATATCAAGTGCAGAGCATTGAACTGATAAAATTTTGCATACATTCTATTTCAAAGTTGCCAAGAAAATCTCGTGATTGAATTATTGATGAACAGTATTTATTTCTATTTTTTTATTTAGATGTATTGTTTTATAACATCTTCTGGGAAGACACCCTGCTTTCACTCAAATATTTATTTTGCTGAGCTCAGACCCCTTCAATAACTCTGCTTATCTGTATTTTTTCAAGGCAAGATCTCTGGGTATTTCCAGACCTCTTGGCTGTTCCCAATTTAAGTAAAATTTTCCTTTGATAAGCCAAGAGTTTTAACATTCTAATAAATTTTATTTCGGTGTCCTGTTGGGAAATACCACTTTATTCCCACCCAAATCCACTTGAAGGTCCCTGGTCAGTAATGGTGCATGTCCCACTAGACCCTTCACTTTGAGGCTCAGTTCCCTGAGGATCTGCAGGGGCTGGGTCTGGGACATCTTGCAGAGCTGAAATGAGTGATCTTGCTGAAATATCAGATGGTGCAGGAGACCACTGGGGAGCAGGGCCCCTGGGACAGCCTCAGAGAGCTGGATGAGCAGCTGAAGTGGAGTGGTATGACCGTATGGGTGAAGCCTACGTGGCATTTTTGTTGGTGTTGGACAACATGACAGCTACGACCATGATCCAAGCTGACCTTAGCCCCAAAGCTGAAAGCACAGACATATTCAGATAGGGCAATGTGATTCCTGCACCGTCATCTCTCTCCTAGATCCCTGTTTTTGATCAGAGGTGTGTTGAGCCTGGAGGCAGGCAGGTAGGCTCTCTTTGCCTACCCAATACTTAAAAGCTGAGAAGGGCTTAAAATATTAAAAGCTGAGAAGGGCCGTCAGGAAGTCAGAGCCTGATATTTCAGCCTGTGCCGCAACAGGTTTTTCTCCTTTTCCTCCCAGCCAGTGGGAGTCAACAGGCCACCACAGTGAGTGGGTGTCCACCCTATATATGTGCTGGAAGCACAGGCACACAACTACATGGTACAGGAACAGGAATGTGTTTTATTCAGTATAAAGTACTTTGCTGCTGATATTGATGTGCCTAGGTCACCGCCTGCCTTATTCCCTCCTAACTCAATGCTTTCTCTCTTTCCACAGCAGTGAATCATGAAAGTAGCAGAAAAGCAAGCAAACTGTGCTCTACAGAGTTGTGCCTCATCCCAGCCTGACCCTACCTAGCCAAGACCATTGTCACATTTCAGCAGGATAGATGGGAACAACTCGTGTCATCCCTTGCACTGTTGCTCTTCTGCACTCTTGTGCTTTCCTTTCTCCTCCCTTGGCCACCTCACTCAACCTCTGCCCTCTGTGATGATCTGTCTTATCATGCTTATCCACACCACTAGCTTCCACCTGTGCTAAGTCCATGCTCCACATGCTAAGTCCACCTCCCACAACAGATCAGTCTTGGCAGGAGCTTGGCTAAAGTTCAGAGTGGAAAAAAGGCATTTCTACTCAATGCCTTTTCCATGCATGTGTTTCAGAAATGCCATATCAGGTTATGGATCTGGACACTGGAGGAAGAGGCCACCATGAACAGTGAGCATTCTCACAATTTATGGTAGACCCGATCAGGTGGTCTAGTATATGATTTCCATAACAATCATTCTGCTTCCTTCCTGTGATTAGAAGGAGCCATCTAATTTCTTCAGGTCAATGGTAGTGACTCTCCCAACAAACACGAAAAAAGAGGATGTGGAGAATTACACACTAGTGAGCTAAAGAAATTATTTGGATCAAATGAAGTGTTTAGAAAGTACCTGAAAGATAAAGAAAGGGTTAAGGAGGCAATGGGGATTTGTAAGGAACAAATTGTGTAAAAATAATCTAATTTTCCTCTGCAGCAGAAAAGCAGATGTGGAACTAATCTATAGAGCTTCACTTTGGGAACTCTTTTGATTTGATCTTACATGACATTCTTATAAACCAGCAAAAGAAATACAGTCTGGATGAAATCACTAGATGGTGTATACAAAACATGTTCTGCGTCTACACTCAGAATTAGTTCAATGACAAAATATAAGGAGGCAAAAAGGGCTCTTCCAGAGGTCTTTGTGCTCTGATGCTGCTCAGTGATAGCATCAGTGATCCCACTCATACACTTACAGATGACACAAAACTCAGTTGGAAAACAGGTTTGGGGTTCAAAGTTATCTTGACAAAGTAGAGAAAGGGCATGAAAACCAAGGACAACTGCAAGGGAATGCTGTAAGAGATGAGTGCTCAACTGCATGGGGGCAAAATATTTAACCAGTAGTTGGGCTGCTGTTTTTGGAGCAGGATCTGTGAGATTGTAACAGATCATGAGCAGAACACTTGGTCACCATCAGAGAAACGTGGTGGGACAGTTCGCATGACTGGAATGCTGTCATGGATGGCTACAGACTCTTTAGGAAAGACAGGCCAACAAGGAGAGGTGGTGGAGTTGCTCTGTATGTGACGGAGCAACTGGAATGTATTGAGTTCTGCCTGGGGGCAGATGAAGAACAAGTCGAGAGCTTCTGGGTTAGAATTAAGGGACAGGCTCATATGGGTGACATTGTTGTGGGTGTGCACTACAGGCCACCTGAAAAGGAGGAGGAAGTTGATGAGGCCTTCTACAGGCAGCTGAAAGCAGCCTCACAGTCACAGGTCCTGGTTCTGGTGGGGGACTTCAACCATCCTGACATCAGCTGGGAAGACCATACAGCCAGGCAGGGGCAATCCAGGAGGTTCCTGCAGAGCATTGATGATAATTTTCTGATGCAAATGTTGGAGGAACCAACAAGGAGAGGCGCTCTGCTGGACCTTGTACTACCAAACAAGGAGGGACTGGTTGAGGATGTGAAGGTTGGGGACAGTCTCGGCTGCAGTGACCGTGAGATGGTTGAGTTCAGGATCCTGCGTGGAGGAAGCAGGGTGATAAGTAGCATCAAAAACTTGGACTTCAGGAGAGCTAACTTTGGCCTCTTCAAGGAGCTAAATGGAGGAATCCCATGGGTCAGGGCTCTAGAAGGTAGGGATCAAGAGAGCTGGTCACTGTTTAAACATCATTTCCTCCATGCTCAGGATCGGTGCGTCCCTCTGAGAAATCCCTCTGAGAAAGAAATCTAGCAACGGAGGCAGGAGACACACATGGATGAGCAAGGAGCTTCTAGAGGAGCTCAGGTGGAAGAGAAAGGTCCATGGAATGTGGAAAGAAGGACAGGTCACTTGGAAGGAGTACAGGAATGTTGTCAGAGCATGCAGGGATGCAACAAGGAAGGCTACGGTCCACCTGGAACTGAATTTGGCAAGGGATGTCAAAGACAACAAGAAGGGCATCTTCAAGTACATCAGCAGCAAAAGGAAGACTAGGGATAATGTGGAGCTGCTACTGAATGAGGTGGGTGTCCTGGTGATGGAGGGTGCAGAGAAGGCAGAGCTACTGAATGCCTTCTTTGCTTCAGTCTTCAGTGCCAAGGCTGACCCTCAGGAATCTCAGGCCCTGGAGGTAATAGAGGAAGCCTGCAGAGAGGTTGACCTCCCCTTGGTCGAGGAGGACTGCAGGAGAGATCACTTAAGCAATCTGGACGCTCACAAATCCATGGGCCCCGAAGGAATGCACCCACAAGTGCTGAGGGAGCTGGCGGATGTCATTGCTGAGCTACTCTCCATTACCTTTGAATGGTCCTGGAGGACAGGAGAGGTGCTCGAGGACTGGAGAAAAGCAAATGTCACTCCAGTCTTCAAAAAGGGCAAGAAGGAGGATCCAGGGAACTACAGGCCAGTCAGCTTTACCTCCATCCCGGGAAGGATGATGGAGCAACTCATTCTGCAGGTCATCATTAAGCAAGTGGAGGAAAAGCAGGTTAACAGGAGTAGTCAACATGGATTCACCAAGGGCAAATCATGCCTGATCAATCTGATATAGCTTTCTACAATGGCATGACTGGCTGGGTAGATGAGGGGAGAGCCGTGGATATTGTCTACCTAGACTTCAGCAAGGCTTTCGACACAGTCTCTACAACATCCTCATAGGGTTGCTCAGGAAGTGTGGGCTGGATGAGTGGTCGGTGAGGTGGATTGAGAACTGGTTGAATGGCAGAGCTCAGAGGGTTGTCATGAGCAGCGCTGAGTCTAGTTGGAGGCTGGTAACTAGTGGTGTCCCCCAGGGGTCAGTACTGGGCCCAGTCTTATTCAACTTCTTCATCAATGACCTGGAAGCAGAAGTTAGAATGTACCCTCAGCAAGTTTGCTGATGACACCGAACTGGGAGGAGTGGTGGATACATCGGAAGGCTGTGCTGCCATCCAGCGAGACCTGGACAGGCTAGAGAGTTGGGCAGAGAGGAACCTGATGAGGTTCAACAAGGGCAAGTGCAGGGTCCTGCACCTGGGGAGAAACAACCTCATGCACCAGTACAGGCTTGGGGTGGACCTGCTGGAGAGCAGCTCTGTGGAGAGGGACCTGGGCGTCCTGGTGGACGACAGGTTAACCATGAGCCAGCAGTGTGCCCTGG
>Ga0065711_1001730_pt1 | contig 40099 bp, 26 predicted proteins | sample Hoacrofraction12_FD_59098 | JGI IMG/M metagenome (GOLD analysis project Ga0065711, IMG submission 59098) | Hoatzin crop microbial communities from Cojedes, Venezuela - Epithelial fraction 12 v2 (version 2) | ecosystem: Host-associated > Birds > Digestive system > Esophagus > Crop | place... | reverse complement strand
CCTGTGCAGCCTGCTGTAGGTGACCCTGCTTCGGCAGGAGGGTTGGACTAGATGACCCACAGAGGTCCCTTCCAACCCCTACTATTCTGTGATATTCTGTGATATTCTGTACCACAGTCTTTTTGGGAGCCTTTGACGCTGCTGACCACAAGCTACTCCTGGGATGTCTTTACGGATAAGGGAGCTCTTTGGTATCCTGTTCACATTCATCCACCCTGGGATCTATGACAATTCTATGCTGGTTGTTCTGTGATGTGCAAGACCTAATTTGTCCTCTTTCTGCACAAAGAGTGTGGTTTGGGGAATGAATTTCTTAGTCTTTAAAGGGTCTGGGATTTCAGAATCATCATCTTTTAATTATATCCAAACTAAGCATTTTCTTTGTTTTGCCATTTCCTGGCTTATGAGAAGGAAAAGCTTGCTGAAGTCTACTTTACAGAAGATAGAAACAATATGGCAGATTTAGCACACGGAACCAAGAGGTACTTTTTCACCAGAGTGAGATTAGCTATAAAAGCTGAAACGCCTTGAACTAGCTTGGAAATTTTTAAGTAAACTCTAATTTTCAAGTTCTAATGGTGGCTCAAGAGATTTTTCAGTCACAGTGACTTGGAAAACATGGTTTCTTTTGCTGATGTGATCTCAATAGACACCTGTGCCTTAGGACCCCAGCTGGGTCGACAACCTGCAATAAAAAGCCTCACTTGAAGACCACTTAAAGACTGTAGCCCTCTGCATTCTTGGAGCAATATCTTACATCTGTAATTCTTGCGACTGTATTAAACTTTCTGCCTCTATACACATTTACATAGTGTAAGCCTGTCACAGCCTACGCTGTTTAGAACCTGTACGTATTCTAAGGGAGTCCCTGTTTTCCACATACTATTTGTGAAAGACTCCTGATGGCCCCGAAGGATTAGTCTCTGAGAATGGCATAGAGGACTTATGGATTTTGAACCTTTTCTTCCAGCAGTTCACAAAAGCTTGCAGTATAACACAATTATCTTTGCCAACTGAGTAGGGGCAAATATTAAGTCCTTTCATCTAGCCAAGAACTTGAAACACAAAAAACACCCAAAACAACAATTTAGGATCTGGTTTATGGCTTAACTACGGTATAAATACATAACTAAAACAGATATATACAAAGGATACATCAACACAAAGCTCATGAAACACAGCTATGAAGGTAGTGTGGAGGGCCAATACAGACTCACTGTGGACGCTGCAGTTCTGTGGAACAGTAACAGTAGTTAGGAAAATGCATTCCTGTTTGTTCCTAAAACTTGCTCTAAAAATTATGCTAATGATGACTAATCCTTGACTCATTAAAAAGCAATCAAAAAAACTAAAACACAGAATCCTGAATAAGATGTGGTATAAAGCCTTCAGTAAACACACATTTCAAGGGACACAATAATCTCTGTGTAGCTGCAACTGGGGAAAAGGAAAAGTAACAGTAATTAATTTGGATAAATGTAAAATTTTTAACAGGAAGCTATTATTGTGGCTTTTAAAAACGTATATAGCTGTTTCCCTGTTTCAGCTTGTTAAACGAAATGCAAACCCTCTTTATATGTATCTGTCAGCTGCAGATTGTAATTGGGTCCCAGTTCACTAAATCACTTAAACAGAGTCCTCTTCAAAATGAACCTTAATTAAAATTAATCAAAGGAATATTTTTTATTCCTAAGGAATTTCTGCTATTAATGTAAACGGTGTTGTAATTTCACACTTTTTCCGTGAAAGAAAAGAGCAATAAGAGAAGACCGAAGTACACCAGAAAGAGGTACTCTCTCCTGATGCTTTATAAGAATAACTGAAACCCTTTGACAGCACAGGTAATAAATTCACGACAAACCCTCTCCTGACACATTCAGCACTCAAAGAAGACAATCTCAATAACTTGCATTATTGCTATAGTAATGTGACAATTAGCATCAGAAGAGAAAATGGTTTGTGTCTACAATTTTAACGACACTTGACAATGTTGAATAATGATGCACCTGAACATCCCCTGGTCAATTGAAAATCACTTCATCTAAGACAAGACAGCTGACATCTGTGAGACAAGCAGTCACAACTCTGATTCTTGGATGTCATGTGAAAAATACATCACTGTACTGCAATCTTAAATATCAAAGCATTATTTACTGATGCAGGCTCCCAAAGGAAAGAATGGATTTCCTTTAGGCAATATCTTCTCCATTTAAAAGCAATACAATTAGAAAAACTTCAGCACATGTAGGTACTGACTTCAATTATCTTAGTATGTTACACATATAAACGACAAAAATATGAGACAATCCCTGGACAGTTCAAGACCCAGAATTCCTTTAAAGAAAGATACGATAAATTAAGGGCTGTCAATTTGCTTGTGGCACAGAAAAATCCAGAGAAAAATTTGATAGGAAGGATCCCCATATACTCCCACTGGATTTGGCTTTTCTACCTTTAAAATGGGCCCTTTGCTGCCACCGCGTGGGCCTGGCCAGCACACACCAGGAATGAACACCAGGAATACTTCTTCCATCCCTCTGCAATCCTCTGCTTTCCCATCTGATTAAAAAATAAAAGGTTTCCTCCTTTCATTTATCTTTCAAATACAGCCTTAAATAAATAAGCTCTGTTCTCTATCTGTTAGGTGTTACACAGCTCAGAATTGCTGCTGAAGTTCAAGAATCTAAATTACTTTTGTCAACAAATAAACACACAAGTCCCTGACTTACTAAAAAAGTATTCAGAGGTACTTTGATAGAAGACAGGTAACACCTGCACTTCACCCTACCTGCTCAGATACCACAAAGTTCATCGTTGTTCCAAGAGTCCACTGGGTTGGGAACCAGATGGGACTTCAAACAGTGGCCAGAGTTACTTGCTAGCTGTCAAGGCAGTACCTCTGTTAGAGTACATACTGCCTGAACCACATGTACAGGTAATATTTATGACTAAAATAGATGGTGCTTTGATGTAAGCTTGTTGTCGCAAAAGTGCGAGTTCGTCCCCGGTGTGCGATGACCTATCTCCCACACTGAGACAAGATACTGATTTATTACGAAGTTGTAGAAGTTTGGATGCTAGATAAAACTAGCATACCCAATTTACAAAAGACATAAATCTATATACCATTTCTTATCGATGAGTTTCTGCCCACAGGGCAGTCCCACGCCGCTGATTGCTTACATCATTAGCATAATACTTGGTCAGCATTTTCACACTGTGCATGTTCAGTGAGGAAGGCTCTGGGGATCTTTCCCCCAAGAGGTACGATTTTTAGTATTATAACGAATTATAATGAAGAATAGGTTACTTTTGGATACTGCTTCTTAGCCAGAACCGGCCAGAACTAGCTAAGCACTACCAAGCAGTCTTCTCAGAGTGTTCCTATCTCCTCCAAGGACAGCTCCTCGATTTAAAGGAAATATTTATTCTTCTTCTAAGTAAAATCAGCAAGCTCCTATTATTCTAATTACACCAAGGCCTTTATACTGAACACTAGCTCTTTCAGTTATATTCAGGCCTCTATGATTACAAGACGGCTCCAGGCTGCTGGGCAGGTAACACAGGCACTACAAATTACATACAGGCCCTTGATCTGAAGTGTTGAGAAGTGTCAAAACTCTGGGCCCTGGACACAGCATCCACACTTTTTAAACTATGAAACCTTCCTTACACACCCACACAGCAGATTTATACTAAGCACATTTAAATGAACCTTTAATAGGAAAAAAAGCGCCTCCTTTCCTGTGCAACCACACTGGAACTGCCCAACAGCACGCCCTGCAGCATGCAGGATGCTATTGGTCAATGGGGACACATGGTACTGAAACACAGAGTGCATCAAGATGACGCTGATCAGTTCTTCAGCAGTGGCTGTGGGCATGTGGAAGAAGAGGACGCTGGAAACATCTACAGGTTTGGTCACTCTGCCACACAAGAGATAATAAAAGGCTGAGGAGGGAACTACTCTCTTTACACTGCTTTTGGCTTTTTGACTGAGAGAGACCTGTGTGTGCTTTGAAAGCCAAAATCATTCTAGAGTCATCAAAGTCCTAACAGCTCTCACCAGCACATTACAACCCTTAACTTTTAATGAAATCCTGATCTACTGTTTTCAGTCTTTCAACTCAAGCTCCAAAATAGCAATCAGAAAAAGCCAAATGTAGGAGACAAAGTACAAGACCAGTATCTCGTGTTCCACTGGAATGCCCTGAGACAGGCCTTCCAGGCATCTTCTGCAAGGGTCAGAAAACTTGAGTATGCTCACTGGCACTACACAAAAGTTGCCAGATCATCTACCCAAGATCTGAATACCATTGCCACACTATATTTTGAAAAATGAAGGCCATGAGTCCCAAGGCAAGGGCAAAACTCAGATCTCTGGCAAGGTAGCATTGAGTATCTGTTACGAGGAGCTAGGGAAGGTCTTCGGATGGGAGAGTACCATGGAGCTTGGCATCTCATTGAATATGCATGCTGTGAATTGGGAATCACTAGGAAAGCCCTAAGAATTCAATAGCCCAACACTGCTCCAGTCTCCTCCAAGCAGCAGGCAGAGGAGGGTTCTGATGAGGTTTGTCCTTTTATTTTTTTTAAACCATGCAATACCATAAAACATTATCACAAAATTCTACGTTATTCTCACATTGTCCTTGTCACCATTCATTACATGAACTCCTCTTTTGAAAATGTTTTAAGAAATTCTTCGAGCTCTGCGATGCTGATCCTAGCTTTCCAGAATTTTGCTCTGCAAAACAATTTGCTCATTTAATCCTCTGAGGGCTTTACTTTGGCATGCTGGGCATGCTGGGCTCTGAGCAACTTTCGCACATACTAGGTTTGAGTTTGCTGCTAATGTTCAACAGCACTCCTGCTTGTTAAATTTTACTGCTTCTAACTGAAACCTTGGCCTTGCCCCAAGTTATTGGTCTTGTCCAGGAACTCTGTGTTATTAATAATGTACAGCACAAGGTATTATAAGCACTTAAAGGACCCAATTCACGTCTCCAAAGACCATTAAGGTACTTGGAGAATGATCTCCTGCCCAGGACTGTACGAACAGGACCACACTGTTCAAGACTGGGTGGTGGGCCCCAGACATAGCCAGTGGCACATAATGTTCACAGAGGGGTTGTGCAGTAACCTCCCTGGACAGACACACAGACAGATGGTCACCTGGCCACACTGCAGAGGCCCGGACCCCAGGGCATGTCTGGGTGCAGGCGCTGCTCATCATCACGTCTCCTGATCACACCTCTCGGCGTCACTCAGTGACCACTGGCAATGCTCTGGTTCAGCTTCCAAGCAAACTGTTTTCCCCTCTTCAGAGCACTGGTCAAAGAAAACATTATGATGAAGTGACAGGAGTTGACAGACACTTCTGCAAAAGGGAAACCTGCAACGCAGAAGCTGAGTACCACAAGAGAGTGGCCACTATCTTCTTATAGCCTATAATCATGGAAAAAACCTTCTATTCACTATATGCAGGCCTGTGTTGATGGAAATAGCTCTGAGTATGAACTAAGACCTCCAAACAGTCTCCCACATCTGTTGTAAGATGGATAAAGGCAGGAGGGATCTTTTCCAGCCATGTGAGCACACAGAATAGCGTGAAGCAGGCAAAGTGACAGTGCCAGATCTGACACAAAGGGCCACTTCAGATGGCAGCCAGCTTCTCTCCGAGGCTGCCTGGGCTTGCTGTGCAGAGGACCGTTGTGTGCATGTGCGACGGACCGTCGTGCGCAAGCGTGATGGACAGCAACGTGACAGACGTTTCCTTCTGCTCGTGTGCACAAGACCACCACAGGACTTGCAGTGTGAACAGCAGATCCCTGGGCCAACGCATGTCACACCGCGTCACACCGTATCAGAGCCCCACTCGCAATGTGCCGTACCGCTCTTTAACATCGACACACACCCATTAAGGAGATTTAATCAGCAGTGCCCTTCTCGCTGCTTCAGAAACTTAAAATTCTGGATTACAAAGGAAATTCAATGGTCTCATTCCCGCAGCACAGTTCAGCCCCTGACATCACACAAGACAGTATTTTTTCTGATCCTCTACAATTGGTTTTACTGTTCCCCAAGTATTAAAACTATTCCAGAACACATCTTCTCTCCTCATTTGAGTATAAAGCATTACTTACGGCTGCTTTGAGTTTTTCAAGAACAGCTTTTTTCTGTCTTATTTTCACAGCGCCCTTGACTGGGCCTGCTCTCTAGATGGCTGCTGCTCTGTCCTGCCACACTCTCCACGTCTCTAAACCTCAACCTGAGTAACGGCGGAACCTTTCCCACCTCTGGATCATTTTCACATTTATCTTCTCTATTCCGCATCTTTCTTGTGGAGAAGGACTAGCTAGACCAAACACCTCGCTCCCAAAGCCCATGCCTCAACCCTGCTGGGCCTTCAGACGGTCTCACAAATTTGGCCTGATGTGGGCCCAGTGCCCCGCTCGGCTTCTGCTTACTGGTTTCAGGGATGAGAAGCAGTGAGAAGTAATAGCTGCGGACCACACTCTGACTGCTTTCCAGACATGTTTCCTCACCAGATGTTCAGCTCTGACTACAAGAGCAATGAGCTAACATACAGTGTGGCGGTGCCATAAACTGTGAAGTCCCTAAAAGGAAACGTTACCAAAAAAAGAAGAGGGACTTTAAATATAAAAAGATACGTTCCAATCTGCCACAAAATTTGCAGCACTCCTGGCACAGGTTTCTCCAGCCCCCAGCAGAACATTGCTTCTGCTGTGACCATCCATGCTGGCACGCACATGCAAGACGTGACTCTCCTCCTCGTCAGACACGAAGGGACTTTCATTGATGACACCAAACACTGGACACAGAGAAACTCGTCAGTCACTCTCCTGCCAGCACGCAGGGCAAGCTGAACAGAGACAAGGCAAGGAGCAAACACATGCAAAAAAAACCAAACCAAAACAAAACATTTTTCCACTCTATCTTGTAGACAGTAATTGTAAGGCTTTCGTAGCCCTTGGGAAGAAGTGTGTTCTGGACGTTTGCGTTTCATAAGAGTCCACAGACACGAAGGTCAGCTTGTCTCTACAAAGACTGTAACCTCCATGCAGGCAGACTCTGACCTTCGTCCTGGAAGCCAGTCTCCCTGGTGTCAGCCATTTCAGCAAAGCACTGCCGCAAAAGGCGTAGACAGAGGTGTTTTTTTGCACAGAAGTATAAACCATGAAGCAAATAGCCTTCGTGAGGATTACATTTGCTCAAGAAAAAATAATCCACTCCTTGAAACACTTCATTATGGCAACATGAAGTTGTAGGCCTTGACGATGTTTGTTGTAGAAATCCTCTTTGAAAAGTACTACACATTGTTCTACCCCAACTTTGAGAGGACTGATCCAAGGGCTGTGTTTGACTGATGGTTTACATTGTGCTGTTTGAGAGTGAAATTGTTCCATATCTGCTTGCTGCCCTTTTGCTGGAATGGACACCCAAAACGGCTGTAACAAGCCTTCAGTCCACTTCGAAAAAGGTCGTGCGACTCCTGAGTGTGCCATGGCCCACTTCCCAAAACCATCACAACAAATCTAGGGCTGGGGCATAAGCTCCAGGAAAGGACAGGCTTCACCTCACAGAAAGCAAGAGGGCAGACTGACTGACAGCAGCTATTTTAGTACTAGGCTGTGCCTATTTCCATGATCATGGATACTGCTTGCCACACAAACTCTTCAGTGCAGCTAATGGAAGCTTGTAATAGACATGGGGAGCAGGAATGTTGACAAGGACAAATGAATTCTGATTTCCAGACATGAGTCAAGCTTTCAAAATCGTTAATGCTCTAACAGTTGGTTATAGTCTATGGAGCATTAGCAATACCAAATATAAATCTTAGTATAATACCAGTAATAGTACGACTATGTAAAAAGGGAACCCAGAAACCTGCAATGCTCTCACCCTCCTTATTTCAGGGATGATTATTCTGCTTCTAATTGGGCACCTATTCATATTTACCACATCATCATCATGATCACTTCCTAAAACACTCGGTAACTCTGCTGTTTTACGTGCCTTGCTCCAATGAATACATTTAGTCTTCATGTCACAATCTCATGATTAGCCCAGCTGGTCTGTGTTTACATTCATCCAGTGACACCCAGTCTGCCTCCTACTCACCTTTCAGTTTATGTCACTTTGTTAACAGGACTTTATGAACTGCCTATTTTCATTGCCACACTTCAGATCTGTAACACACCACACTAGGGCCCATTAAATAACTCTTCATCAGATGCTGTCAGTATGGCTCTGATACTCTGCTAAGAAGAAGTCTTTCAATTATTTGCATTGTTCTTCAACTCATATGGTTGAACACTGGTTTTCTTATTCCTTGCCAGAAACTCTTCAGATGCTATCTTGCCTTTCATAAGCAACATGACTGTATTTTCATCCAATGAACTCATTTTGTATGTATTAGATAGCTAATAATGTAGGTTTTCTCAGGAAAATCAACACTTGAAAGTGGTGTTAATTTTGAGATAACAGGAGAAAGCAAGTCTTCTTAAGCTAGAAAATTAATATTAAAAGCTCCATGTAAAACAAATTCAGACATAATAAAAAGACAGCTGTTCATCCCTCAGCCAACAATAACTTTGCCCTGTCAGAGAAACTTTTGGGAAAAAAAATGGATTTTAAAAAATATATTTAACAAACTGGATCAGCAAATATTATTGTGCATAACCAAAATAACATTATACTATAAATTTAATATTTGTGTTTTGAGTGTGAATTTCTTCAATTTTGGATGATTTGATTTCTTTTAACTCTGAATTTCCTCAGTACGTACAACACTAATATTTTTCCTCTTGAAACTACTCAGCCTTAACTTCAAATCAAATTTGTTCAGCAATAATTTTAAATAAAAAAGATATAATATTCATTAGTACCCTGACGTACCAGTTGCTATCATTAGTGGAGTATCCCACTTCTTATAACTGATACTTTAATCCTCTTGGCTAATTAACTAATTAAATTGCTGTTCTACCTAAATGCAGAAAGCAGAGGAATAAAAAAAGATGGTGAATACTAGCATGTTTACATTTTGGTAAGCTCTGGTTCACTGTGAAGCAGCATAATATTAAAAGTTTCCAGTAGAATACATTCTAGAGTAAAAAGACAAAAAGAAACTCTGTAACCCACCTCATATTCCCTGCCATAATGAGGAACAGATTATAAATGTGAGAAAAAATGAAGAGGAAGAGGATGGTACTGAAGAACATCGTCATCCAAGATCCGTGATCCTCTCGAAACATTTTCAGACGGAGCAACTGACCTGTGGTATGAATATTATAAGAAAGCATATTTTAGTCCGTCAGTAAATACATGCTTACATGGTAACAAAACCAACACAGAGTACTAAACTGTATTTCTTCTTATATCCAATTATTCCACTGTGTGTGGGGAGGGCAGATTTATTGTCACAGGCATCATTCCTACAAAATTACAAGCTTGCTTCCTGCAAACTGATGAAAAACTGGTTTGGGCTCTTACAATCAGGACCGCTGAGGTGGAGGTCTGAAATGCTCCACATCATGTCTGTGGTACCTGATCAAAATGTATCTGTGGTTTTACATACACTACATGTGATTCTACATGCTGGTTAAGCAGCTTTTGATGTTTCCCTGTTTCAGCCATTAACACCTCTACCCACTCTGCTCTCACGCTGGCACAGTAACCTGAGCAGCCATGCACAAGTGAACAACAGTGGGGAACTGACCTATCTAAAAAAAAAGAAAATATACCTTTTTTTCGTTTTTTCTTTCATTTGAACTAGTTCCATCAGTCTGCTGACCTTGAACTTCAACAAACAGTAGCGTGGCAAATCTGTGCAAAAATGGGAAGGAGTGATGGACTGGGAGGGCAACTGCCTAAACCATCCCATTTCCTAGAAACTATTACAGCCCAACACTTCAAAACAAATGCCATAGCAGGGAAAATCTCATGGAATTAGTCTAGAGCTCAAGGCAAGAGCCGCTTTTTAGTGGCATTTGAGCAATGTTTTGAGAAACCAGTCTATTTATAAATTTTGAAATGTCCTAAGTACCTCAGGCTGTGTGAGAACCATTATTTACTACCAGTTATTGCTTTATCAGTAACAAAAGAGCCATTTAGTCTTGATGGTTGCCTGTCCCTTTCCACTGACTACAGACAGCACCAGGTCAAATATCATAGGACATTATAATCGTGATCTCATCATACGTTTTTGTCTAGGTTGTGAAAAACACAAACATGGATTACAATGGGGGACTCCGGACATTTGGGCTCATGAGAAAAAGAGATGATGTGCTCTTCTGAGAAGGTGACTGCAGCACCAGTTGAGGATGAAAGAAATTGCCTGTACTAGAGGTAAACTCCACGTATCAGTGTCAAAGACAACTCTTGCTTAAGGCCAAAAGTAGACAAAAATACATGGCTAGTAATAAGTAAAACTGAGATAACCATATTGTGCAATCTCATTGCTCCTCTATTTTGTGTGGTAGTACAAGCCTGCCACATGTTCTTGTCTGCCAGTCATTTAATGCCAACACTGGAAACTGAAAAAGTCTTAGACTCCAATAATACTGAACTGCTCACCTGGGATGACCTCACCCAACAGTGTGGGCAAATCAGTTTTAAATTCTACCAGAGACCTCCTGTGGCATCATGGACAAAACATTTACACTCTACACTCAAGTCCTTGATCCACAAAGGTGAAGAATAATATTGTTCTCCTTTCAATGTAGACTTTTGCTCCATTATACCACAACAAGGCCACAAACTGAATAAGCCTGTAAGTGGTAACACAAAAAAAAAAATTCGTATAACAAAACAGAACAGAGCTTACAGCCATACTTACAATGTAATTACTATTCTTTCACTAGTCAGATATGTACGCCAAAAGTTATCACTGCATCACAGAGAACTAAGCATTCCCTGGAGTATTTGAGCTATGATTGTTTCTCATAGCAATGTTCTTGCCATTTCACAAATGTGACATTACAAGTTCATGAGAGCAAGACTGATTTTACTGTCCTATCCCCAAAAGTCTCACTGCAATACAACACTCTCTCCATTCTGCTTTTCTAGTTTATATTTGGTTTTAATGTTTCCTGCTTTTTCAAAGGCTATTTATTTGCAGTGATTAATGATCTAAATAGGAGTGGGTGAATGATCATGGAAAGGTGTAGAAATATTTTTTTCAGTGCCTGACTCCCAGCAAGAACAACACCTAACATCCCAGATGGGACTTCAAAAGGGCTTTGTACCAACAGATAACATTTAACAAGTTTAAGAGCAATATAGTTGCTACAGTGGTCATTTTTACTACCAAGGTAACACCAGAAAGACTGATCAACTACCAGTTTATTAAACTAAAATTTGTTAAATGCTGAGTTCTGATGCCTCACTGCAATATTACAAAATAACCTCCTACAGTCTTAATATTTTTTCAGCATTCATACATAAAGAAAAATCTCAATTCCTTATGCACATTTTTTCTGTATTCTATTTTCAAATGGTACACACTATGAAGTCCAAAGGAAAAAAAAACAGAATGCAACACCACCTTACTGTTATTTTCAGACATGTTAAGAAAGATTACAGACCACTACAATTCATTTCAAATGCTAAAAAATGTTACTGACTTGTACATCACTTTACTTTTCATGTCTAAGAAAGCTTTTCTCGTGAAATATTTGAAGTAGGTCCCGTGACATGCATTATACGCTTCCCCAATTGCATTAGGAAATCAAATTATGACACTGTGTAGAATCTTATACTGTGTCCTTTTCCTAGACCTAAGCACTTCAATTATGTGATGTGTTATACTTTAAGTTGCAGCGAATGCCATTTTCAAAGCATACTGGTATGTCTTGGCACTTGAAAAGAAGCTCTGCTTATTCTCACTATTGGCGATGGGTGAAACTTCTGTCTTGTTTTCTTCAGAAACGTATTTTTCCTGGACTAGCTTTCCTTCTGTGTCTTCTCCTCTTACCTTTTTCTCTTTGTTCTTCTTCATTATGATAAACACAGGAGTTTCTCACCTCTTTGCTTCCTGTAGCCCTTTACCCTTTCCACCTGCCCATACCATTTCATTCTATCCAATTTCCAGAATTTCTTTATGTCTACTCTCATCCCTCTTTTCCTCTTCTGAATCTCCCAGTCTTATCCAGCCCTCTGCTTTCCTATAACAAACGTATCTACTGGTTTTTAGCATTGTAATAGCCTCTATACTTGCTTCTGCAAGAATACCCTACCACATCTTTGTCTTTCATCTCTAAACTCTTTTGGCACACTGTTTATTTACTGTCTAGAGTTTTTTTTCTCCTGGTACAGCCCCTTAATCTCTTCTCACCAGAATTTCTAACGACCACTTTCTTATTAAAGCTCAGTCATACTAGTTCTTCCTCATCTGGATGAGTGTCATGCACCTCAGTCCAGGTGTTCATACTCTTCTTGACATCTTGACCTCATTTTGCGTTCACATCTCTGTCCTCTAGCAGCTCTCCTTTAACCTCTACTGATATTAGTAGATAGTTTGTGTAGCTCACCACCTCTCATACTTGCATGCCCCTGTAACTAACAGAGTATCGTTGTTTTATCACGGGTTACCATCGATGGTCTATCATTTTTCCAGACAGAATTTTTCTTTGCTAAAACCAGGTGGATTTTTTAATGTTTTCTTTGATTGTTTGGGGTATTGAAAACCCCACCAGTGCAAGAGATGGGAAGTTTCTTTTGGCAGGCAGTGTCACAGCAGAAGCCAAGCAGGGTAAGGAAGACAAACAATAATTCAAGCAGTAAGGTGAAGGACGGCATCTAATGAAGAGGCGGTGCAGTCAGGTACTAGAAGATACCAAAACAGGGAGAACAGAACAAAGATGAGGAGCTGGACAGGAAGTATCAAGAGAGGTGACATAGCAGAATGAGAAGTGGAATGGTCTGGGATGGAGGCAGTCCCCGAGAGGTGAAGTTGAACTGCAAAATCGAAAGTAGAAACCTGAGGGAACCGAGGTGCTGTTTCCAGTACGGGTTGGTGAGAAGGAAACAGGGAGACTGCAAAGGGCTGGGAAATGTGATTAGGAAGCCAGAGCTCTTGAATGGACCTGAATGGACTCGAGGGCATGAAGCCTTTCATAATTGTAGGATGGAGAAATGGGTACTTTATGCTGGAAGAAGGGAAACAGACTCTCTGATGCTCTGGCATAGGTTGGTGAGGAGATGGGATTGGGTTGGGAGCAATACAATACTCAGGAGAGTGGGTGGGAAAGGGGGACCTATGGGATGAAAACTCCAGTTTCAGCATGGATTAGGGCTGGACACATGGTGGAGCTGCAACGTGGGGGAAATGAGTAAGAAATAGGTGTTCATTCAGGGAATGAAACAGGAAGGTCTCAGGACCGGTGTTGTGCCGCTGAAGACTGGAGATGCAGGTTTGGGGCAGGAAGACTGAAGAACCTGGAGCAGACCTGGGCTACAGGCTGAAGTGGTAGGTAGGATTTGAGCTCTGAAGTAAGCAGAGTTGGAGGACGGGAGTTGTCTGACAGGGCGGGGATTTTGCAACAAGGTGGGAACTGTGGAGCAGTAGAAGTGATAGGTATGTAGGTGGGGTGAACCAAGCCCTGTGATGGGATGAGAGCAACATAGGTCCATGGACCAGTCCAGCAGTAGGGCAGCAATAACAAGGATTCTGGCAGTGAAGAAGGGGGAAGCGATAGTGCAAACACACACATACATGCCCCAAGCCCCTATATTCTTCTTCTCTTTCACCCCTGGAAACAATGACAGTCCCAGGCCTGTCTAGACGGTGATGTGCAGAAGTTTGTCCTTCCCTAAAAAGGAAGCAGAGGCTGCTATGGCAATAGCAATTCATGCCGACTTGCTGAGAGGAGGGGCTTAATTATAAAAGATCTCTCCCTCGCAGTTTGACACCTGCTCTCTGAAGAGCTGCCATTGCATACGGAACGTCACTGAAACCTTGGATTAAAAACACTCCTCGCAAAACAAAGGTGTGATTTTAGAAAGTCCAGAGTAATGGAGAGGAAAAGCACAGCCGGCTATCTAGACTTCTGTAACATAGATAATTCCAACTTTTCTAAAACAGGTAAGAGAAAGATTTATTAAGTACTAATTGCACCTGCATTCTCCAAAGCAATATAATTTTCCCTATTTAGCTATTACACACTGATTAATATATACACACATGTATAAATTTCATATTTTTTAAAGTACTTTTTCACAAATATTGTCTTTGGTAAGCTTATTCTTACACCTTACCTATCTTTCTACTGTATCTTATGTTTGCCATACAGGACTTCATTAACTCTCAAGCAAGCACAGCAACACTATTTTTTAATGAAAGATACAGTAGCTTAATCACAATACAGATAGAGTCATTAAGAAGAAAGTAATTGGATATTAGCACAGTCTACTTACCTAATTGTATACAAATACTGCTGTATATTACTTGTTGTTCCCATTGTACCAGTATGTGTAATATGCTAAATGCAGTTGAACTAAAATATGTGAAATGTTCTGCTTAATACTCACATTGCATTATATCCTTTCATATCAATTCAGCTGAACATAAAAAGGGAATGCATGAGATGATTACCTAACAGATATTAAAGTAAAAAATGTACATATTTTTATGCAAATAATGCTTGGTATTTTTATAACAAAACCCAGGATTACCTGCAAAATGATGTATTAATTTGATAAGATGAGCTAAAAGGGTACGCTTTGAGAGGCCATGTAACAGAAATATGTTGGTGTATGAATAGTTAGAAATGAGGAAAACCTATCTGGTAACTGGCATAGATTTACACTAGATTCAAACACAGTTGCGAACAGGCAAACAAAATTCTCAAAGTAATGCCAACAAACAGAACAGTCAACATAAAATCAGGACTTCTACTATAAAGAATAACAAGCAAAAAGGAGCAAGGGGTAAAGAGGTGCAAAGATACAAAGATAAGGAATAAAATTACATATAATATGCTGTTAACTCAGCTTAATCCTTTACTTCAGACCAAATTAATTGCTTACTATTACCTTGTTAAAAATGTCAAAAAAACCCCACAGGTATAACAGGGAAGAACATGGCTCCTAGGATATATTTACACATACAAAATTAAACATCTATTAAATAAAGTCGTGCTAAACCTGATGGAACTTTGCACATACAAGTTAAATGCCATATGAATGACTACCACTGATAAACTGTGAGCTACAATTAGCTATATACCCAAATCAAGATTCTTTTCAGTGACACAATGTTTCTTAGCTCCAGAATAAGTTTCCTCCAAAAGTAATTTTTCACAGAAACAAGGTCTATCTACTCCAAGGCTTTGGAGGCCACATCACAGGTACAAGGGGGACACATGGAAGTAAAGACTCCAGGATTTAGGGCTCTGCAGGAAACCAGGCAGTAAATCAGCTCATCAGCTGAAACCCTCCCAACTTTCCATAACAGTGTGCAAATGCTGCCGGGCACAAAAACAGAGGAGCTTGTAGATATTCATTGTCAGAGGGTCACAGACCTAAGCCACATTTCTTTCAGGTCCAAGAGAACAGACAACCCAGTAAGCAGGTACAACAACTGAGTCAATCAAACAGGTCAGTTTTTTAAAAATTAAAACTCTTCTAGCATCTTAAGACCCACAGCCCATAAGATGGTTGGATTCATTAGTCTGCTTCTTACAGGAGAAACATAAAATTCTTACCCATGAATTTAGCATGCTTTCTTGTCTTAATTATGAGTGATGGAGTCCATAAACTTCAACCCTTTCCTAGGCATATGTCTAGTATTCTAATATCAAGCCTTTCATCAAATCAAAGGTATTCCTTTAATTTTGGATGCCCCATCATGTGATTGCTCTTTCTGTCCATTTGATGTTCATGGTCATCTCCATTAATGGCTGAAACTGTTCAGCTGAAAAATTAAGCTCAATAAATGGGAATTATTTCTTAGCCTTGAAAGCCCAATCCTACTTTCATCAAAGTCTGGCAAGTCTGTTCTTAGTCAGCACTGACACCATACGCAACTCCTCATCTGTGACAAGTATAATGCTATGGTGCTGTTGCTCATTCTGCCACTGCTAAGACGCGTGTATGTGTGTTGGCTGGCTTTGTTTAAGAATACATGGACTGAGAAGTGAACACAGTAATGTTCAAAAGACGCAAGTTTCTTAAACTACCAAAATGCAAAATTTTGGACTTGAACTGTGAAGATGATCTAGTCACATCCTATAGCTTGAGTAATTCTGCTGGTGCTAAGACGGTAGACAGAAAACTTGCTGTTGTCTGATACAGAAAACATGTCACTTCTGAAAATTATTACAGCACATATGCTGATCTACTAGACATCAGGGTAGCTCCAGCGGCCTCAGGATATAGCAGGGCATGCTGACTATGTCTACTCACATGCAGTGAAACTGAGTCCTGACTGTGGAACAGTCTTCAAACTCTTCTGATGGCAGGCCAGGAGTTCTTGTTACAGCATTAAGTTGGCAGTCAAACCTCTTGTGTTCTTCTCTTGCTAATTAGGTTACCTCAGGAAAGGTTCTTTTCATCTCTGCACAGGTTCCCCTGCATCCACCCTGTACATCGCTCACACCAATTGCAAGGCACACTGTTTCAAGAATCTAGTCTTGGTTACAGCCTCTAAGCTCTACTATAATATAAAGAATTAATAAGAGACAGTAAGAATATTTTAGAAATTCCAAACATGAATCCCAAGGAAGACACATGGGAAATGCCTACAGAAAGACAGACATATCTTCTAACGACTTTCTGAGCTCCAAATGCACCTTATCCAGCTGTGCAGTTCCAGTCCACCCCAGCATCCTAAGTAACTTCATATACCTCAACTCTGAGTGCAGTCCAGTAAACTGAAGGTGATGAAGGGGACAGGCAATTTGTTAGTTCAGGTCTGTAACTGCCCTAACACAGTGACAAGGCCACACATCCAGGCTTTATCCAGCCAAGACACAGCAAAGTGGAGCAGGTGGCACAGCTGTCTGCCTCTCTCCATTTAGACCTACCTGTCGACCTTTTCCAGGAGCGTGATGCGATCAAGAACCCAGCACTACAATTCCCTCATGCAGCTATGGCTATGCTGTTTGTAGCAGCTTCAGGGCTTATTTATACCGCCAACACAACTTGGAATTAAGTGCTTCTTGCCTTCATTCATAATTATTGAAAAGGAAGACAGAAAGGTATCAAAAACCATTTAATTCAAAGCGCACATGACCTCCAGTCAAGAGGACTTTAGGAAAAGATAACTTTCCTACACATATTCAAATCCCTTTTAATTGAACACATTATAATAAAATGTTACTAACTGTATTGTACCTATCATGGTGGCTACATTTTAAAGAATTTACAGGGGTATCTTACAAAATTCAGCTGAAGAAAAAGGTTACACAAAGTTTGTGTAATTTTTTATATCCACAAAGGCTATGGAGAAGAGTAGGGAAAGAGTACAGCTACCCTAGGTTAAAGTACAGTCCTTCAATACTTTACAAAATGCATTTAGAGAGCAAACATTCCCCACCTGTGAAATACACTGTGAGTAGAACAGATGGCTTTCTGACCACATTCACTTTCAGGAAAGTCATTTGACCGCTTTTGTCAGTGAGCTTCTAGAGAAACAGCCTTCCTTCCTAACTTCATTGAGTACAGTCCCAACTAGCTTTTTGTTAGTTCACTGCCTGGGCGAACCATAAATTTGGAAAGCACAACGATGCAGTCTCTGTTTAGCAGGTCTTCACTGTAGTTCGTGTTTGTTATATTTTGACCTGTGTCTGTGAACATACCTTTGGAAAAGTCATATTAAGGTTGACATGAAAGCAAAACATTACATTCCAAACCACTACTATCAACTTAATGGTTGAAGATGTTAGAAAATTTTCATGGAATCAATAACATTTTGAAAAAGTAATTTATTCCATTCAAAGTGTGGTTTGTACTGAGTAAAATTTTATCCTGTCATCCTGTCAAGCACTGCAGTGGACTCTGCTCTATAAACTGCTACTTGGATGACCCTCATACAAAGCTCCTACTTGGACAGACCTTACAGTTTGGCATCTGCCGCATTGTTTGGAGAGAGGTTGTAGAAACATAACTGCAATTGGTGACAGCTCATTCTGGCAGAATATTCCAGCCTTTATTTTGTTTTCGTTAGGAGTGCAAAATCATCAGGATTAAACCTAAGACTTTACAAGCATTAAAACCAGGCTTTGAAAAATACACTGCAGACCTACATTCTAGATACTCCACTACGGGCAATGATACAAACTGGGCCATGAGTGAGACAAACTGAATTCTCTCTAACCCTAGCGTAAGCACAATGCTTTTAGCCTGGGACACTCATTTACAGAATAAAGTCAAAGAAAAAGAAGCAAAACAGCAGTTTGTCTAGCGCTTTAGATAGAAAGGTTGCTGTGGCCCTCACCACAAGCAGGATTTCATCCTGATTTGTGTTGATGCTGTCTGCTGGATACAGCCCACTGTGCAGCTGCCCACGTTGCACGTGCCTCTAGGTCCAGTCTGGAGACTCAAGGCAATCAAAGCAAGGATGCAATGAGCGTGGGAAATCACCATCCTTCCGTCCTCTCCTCTGCTTCTTCCAAAGATAGACACAGATACACTGGTGGGCAAGGGGATGCTGCTGTTACTGAGGGTGCGTGCTTTTTTTCTCTCATCTATCATACATCACACTAAATATTAGAGAGGAATGAATATAAAGGTTTGGATAATACTTCATGAAGATCTGCCTGTGCTGGCATTGTGGAGTAAGCTTTAAGTGTTACCTACTTGGAATTCACCTTTTTTTCAGATAGAGGAAAGCTTGTACATCATACCATATTCGGAAATCTTTTGCTGGTTCAAACATTCTGGATGTAACTTAAAAGTTTTGAATTTTAAATTAATCTAACTCATTTTTTATTTGAAAAGCTGTTGGTCTCTCTTTTCCCTTCAGGCATACTCCAAGGAAAGATGATGAATGGCACATGCACTGTTTTCATTTGCAAGAGAAATCCTAATATGGAGTGGTACTGTTATGTGCTGATTCTGGTTTGCCTTTTCACTTTATTAGGGGGATTTCTAGGCAATATACTTGCACTACGACATTATGTGTACTGCATGAAGACATGGACTACCAATATCATATTTCTCTTCAATTTGGCACTGTGTGACTTGACTTGGACTCTCATGGCACCTTTTTCAGTGTATTATAGTCTCCAGAAGTTAAATGCCTATTCCAATCAAGCATTTTATCACATCATAAGACTATTTTTTAGTATTAATATCTATGGAAGCATCTATTTCCTGACCCTCATCAGTTTTGACAGGTATGTAGGTGCTGTCCATCCTATCACTTCATTAACATGGTGGGACAAAGGAAAGGCCATGTCCTGTACCATCGCAGTATGGATCTTCATAGTGATTGCGTCAATGCCGGAGATCTACTACACAGTTGCAGCTGGAAGACAATACGGCCTCACAGACTCCCTGGATGGCACTGCAGGACTGTTACAATTTGCAGCACCATTCACGCTCTCCAAGATTGTGTTGCGATTCCTAATTCCAGTCACAGTCATCTTTACATGCTATATGTTGACTCTCAAAGCATTATTAGAACTCAGTAAACGCCAGCAAAGAAGGAACAGACTCGTTAGACCTCTGTTACTGATTTCCGCCGCTATGATTGTGTTTGCTGTTTCTTTCATACCTTATCACGTTATGATGATAGTGGTACTAATTTACAAAATTAATTGTCAACCACCCTGTGGGAACATAAGCACACTACGTGCCATTTACAATGTCACAGAGATCATCTGCAGCATCAACAGTTGCCTTGACCCAATCATTTTTACGGTAGCAAATAAGACATTCTATCAAAGAATTAAAAGTATAAAATGTCATCCCAAACACCAGTGCTGCTGTTGTCTGACAGGAAGGGTAAAGGATATCACCCTGTCCCCAAGAGCAATGACTTAAACACCAGTCTACAAAGACACGCACCTCCCACTGCCCATCTGGCTTTGTGTCATCAGACCCGTTTAAAATTTAGTCTCCTGTATTGTACAGCAATCTCTTGAACAAGCAAGAATACACAGCAATGCAGAGTAAAACTTACTGTGAAAAGAAACACTAGCAACTCCTAGCTTTATAGAATTGGCATTTTAAATATTCTTGTCATAAATATACCTTAATTTATTGTGAAATGGCACTTCCAACCTGTATGTACTTGCAAGATAGAATGAACAATCAAGAAAAGTTTTAAGTAGGTACCTTAATTCTTGGCCAGAAAAATACAGTAAGATTAAGAGCACACAGGGTTGAGGAGCCTTCTTATAGTTTCTGCTAATTACATTTTCATCTGTTTGCAACTGTGACTGGATTGTGCAATTCATAACAATCATGATGCTTACAGCTGAACTTCTCAAGCATTTGCAGAGAGGCTTTCTACAAGTACTTCATTTTAATGCTGCTCGCACTGGAGTTCCACTGACACTGCCAGGGCAACTTCATAAGAGCAGCACATTTCCGAAAACAAACAAACAAAAAATAAGTAGTAAGATAAAGTCCCTGGGGACAGTCAGAGCCAGAGTGAATCTGCTCACGAAGCAAACAAGCAAGGACTGAAGAGCTCTGTTAAGCCTTCCGCCAGGCAGCACAGGTTCCAAACCCATAGGCAAGGGACACCAGTGGTGTCCCCCCCACCCCGGGTAGTTACAGCTCTTTTTCGTAAGTGCTCTGCTTGAGGGGAGCATGTGGTTCTGCCACAAACTCTGAACTCATCAACAGGGAGAAGTGTGCACAGGAAAAGTTCTGAAAGACAGAGGTGACTGAGCTGCGAGTAAGAGACGCTGCTACACAGGAGTGCTCCTTCTCCTGTTCATTTAGGGTCTTAGCATCACAGCTCCAGGACAGTTCAAGGTAATTAGTGTACAGTGAATTTTAATCATTCAAACAGCTCAATACACAGTCATCAGAACATCCACCTTCAAGAGTCATTAAATACATGTTCTTTCAACGCACTGTATGAGCAAAATAATCATGTTCCATAATCAAGCACCTGCTGACCTGCTTTCTTGCCAAGTCCCACACACTACCTTAATAATTACAAAAGCCCATGTATCAGTGAGCATGTTTTCAGAAGTTACTAATGACAAAGTACTTTTTAATATATTTTGTACAGTGTCTTAATTCTTTAATTTCCATAGTTTCTATATAACTTTGTCCTCACACGTCTTTATGTGAAAATGATTCTATTCTACGAGGATATTAAATCTCTCTTGTTGTATGTTTCAATTGCACTGAGTAAATATATATGTATAGATAATATCTAGAACAATGGGTTTTTAATTGTCTATAACTGTGAGATGAAATGAAGAACCAGGTCCTGATAATATGAAACACTACGTGTGTTTGGATTTGCTAGCAAACTCAGAATCTCGTAGCAAAATTGCTTTCCTATGTTCTGTGCAGGGGAGTTATGTACTCATCTCATTGTAAGTGCTGTCTTTTTCCTTTGATACTTTCTTAATCTTTCAATTTCTCTTATTTTAAAAGAAAAACATTCACTTTTTTTTTAATGCATGACTTGTCTGCTGGAAACATGACAGGGTTATTAACAACGCATTGGCTTCCTTAAGAAGTGTATCTTTTTAACCCATGAATGGGCACCCATCAGCAATTACCTACTATAACTTACACTTACATATCAGACTGATACAGAAACAACGTCAATGCCATTCAGTGACAAATGTGCTTTCAGGATGAAAAATGATAGCACAGGAAGATTAGTGTGAAGCTCTGGGCTACATGACTTTGTTGATCCCACCAGATTGCACCCAAGACTGTAAACACTAAGCTATTTCCAAAATCAAACACTTGCCTTTTTTATCTTTCAATCTATCTTTAAAGGTAGTTTCTCTCTCCTTTCTCCACCTCAGTACTGCTTTTCAGCAAGTTAGTTTATGTGTGTTTAGGCTGGGTAAAATTCAATGTGAAATCAAAATGCACTTTTCTACACACAAAATTAAAACATGAAAACTCACTGTGGTCCTGGGCTAGAAAAGATAACTTCACACCTCTGGGAAGTAGAGATTCTCAGATTTTACCTGCCAGGGCTTCTAATACGTGAGCTCTTTCAGGAGACACAACAACGACTTAGACCAGCAGCTTCTCTAAATTTTCTAGAGATTTTTAATAGCAAACCAGTTGATCCTCTGTTCAGACAGATCATTTTATTCTCACTGTATAATAACTACTATATAGATGTTAATGCTACTATTACATATTAAGCAAGTGTCAACAGAACGATCTTTTGTTGTTAATGAGGAAAGAAGCACTGACCTCAGAAAAAATTGTGAAAAACACTATCAAAGACACTTCTTGATTTTGGAAAATTTTGGAATTGTTTCCTCTTGAAGAGCTGCGTTTACAACACCTATGAATGCAGCCTGTGCTCACAAGCACCCAAAGTTGGCGAGAATAAAATTAAAAATTTCAATTAAAGCTTGGATTGAAAGCCTCCAGTGAGCTCAAGATGAATACAGTAACCAAAAAGCTTCACAGAAAAACTTTCCACAATTCACATGCAATGCTTTTTGCAAGCAGCATTAATGCAGATTGCAGAGATTCTCAAGCAAAGTCTAGGGCTTCTCTGTCTGTTTCAGGGTGTAAAAAGCAAAACTATGGCAACAGTAAGGAAATGCTTTAAAGTCAATGGGAGAGTCTGACTCAAAAAAAAAGCTAGGAAAAAATTTCATTCTGCTCAGGTAATCAAAACATAAAACACATTTAACTGAACAACCTTTATATTCTCAGTGTGAACTATGCAGTATACTCACAGCGGAAGATGCAAAATGAGATGCTTTTTACTTTCTGTCAGCATCGCCCTCCCAAAGAGCTGCACGGTCCAGGGCACACATGTCGGAACAACACCAGCAGTTGCCATCCCGGGCCTGGGAGAGCATCAGGGAGCGCTTGCTGTTCAGTGCCAGTGACCAGGGAAGGACCAGGGAAGCAAACAGGCAGGGACCTGCTGTTGCAGGTGAGAATCCAGATCTCAGCCAGCTCAGAAGGTAAAAATTGCCATGAAATAGTACGTATCAAAATGATACTGCTATCTGCGGCGTACCCTTTGACCCTCCCTGACCCCAAGCATATCAGCAAGAGATCCAGGCAGCATGGATGGCAGCCCTGCTCTAAATGCTTCGCTGGGGACAAGAAGGAGCAACCTGGAGACTCCTCTAGTTCACTTATGCAGGACTGAGTAAGATGGGTGTCCTAGTTCCTCAGTTCACTGTTACGGGCTCACCTGCAGAACAAGGGACAAACCAGACTCTGAAACTCTAGTAAAATCCATTTTTCTGCATTGCTCCTTTTTGTGTCCCACTGAAAGAAAGATATGGAATAAACTGTGTTACAAAAGCAAATCTTTGTCTCCACGTCTGTTTCTGTAGCAGGATGCAATCTGACATAAAGTCATAGAATCATTAAGGTTGGAAAAGACCTCTAAGATTATCAAGTCCAACTGTCAACCCAACACCACCATGCCTACTAAACTATGTCCCAAACTGCCATATCTACACGTTTTTTGAACACCTCCAGGGACGGGGACTCAACCACTTCCCTGGGCAGTGATCCAATGCCTGACCACTCTTTCAGTAAAGAAATTTTTCCTAATACCCAATCTAAACCTCCCCTGACACAACTTGAGGCCGCTTCCTCTTGTCCTATTGCTGGTTACTTGGGAGAAGAGACCAACACCTGCCTCACTGCAACCTCCTCTCAGGTAGTTGCAAAGAGCAATAAGGTCTCCCCTCAGCCTCCTCTTCTCCAGACTAAACAACTCCAGTTCCCTCAACTGCTCCTCATAAGACTTGTGCTCTAGACCCCTCACCAGCCTTGTTGCCCTTCTCTGGACATGCTCCAGCACCTCAACGTCTTTCTTGTAGTGAGGGGCCCAAAATTGCACACAGTAGTGTGGCCTCACCAGGGCCGAGTACAGGGGCACAATCACCTCTGGCTAGCCACACTGTTCCTGACACAAGCCAGGATGCTGTTGGCCCTCTTGGCCACTTGGGCACACTGCTGGCTCATGTCCAGCCAGCTGTCGACCAGTACCTCCAGGTCCTTTTCCGCCGTGCAGTTCTCCAGCCACTCCTCCCCCAGCCTATAGCGTTGCATGTGGTTCTTGTGCATTGCATAGGGTTGTTGTGGATATAAATCTCATTAATTTTCTATCAATAAAGCCGTCTACAACAGAGGTCCCAAGGTACTTGCACATATAAGAGAGAAAGAGGAAGGAAAAGCAAAGAAACCACCTTATGCTTCTGAAAAGATTATTCCCAACCAACCCCGAATAATGAAGAACAGAAGGGAAAAATATGATGGGGACATTACTACAAAAAGTATCTGTGTCACAGTGCCTCTGTTGTCCATTCTCTCGGCCTGGGCATCTCGCACAACATGCCTGCTGGGCTAAGTCTAAAGGCACTAGGTAATCTTCAAAAATCATATTCAGGACACAAAACTCATCAAAAACCCTTCCCTCTCTTACCCTCCGCTATTCATGTCTCCCCTGATACTCAGTTATGAATACACCCTAGTAGCTGACAAGGCTTCTAGACATTTGTTTGCCTGTTCATAAGTGATTCTATAATCAATTAAACACACCTTTTTAAAGTGTTTTTGTTCAACTAGGCTGAACTAATGCTAATGTTGTCCTACTGAAATAATAGGTTTTCCACAGAATAAGAGTTAAAAGGCACAAGACATCTGTTCGTATTTACTTGGTCATATTTTTATTTGGAAACATATGCTCCTAAAATGTTTTATTATAATACTCCCCAGATACAATGACATAAACACATAAAATTAAATAAGTTTATTCCATTTTGCTACAATAAGTGAACAATAAACTGAACAACTAAGAGCCAAAGTCAACATCTTCTACTATGACAAGTACGTTGCAATACTTGTCTCTAACAGATCTTTGGATTAAATCTGAGGACACGGTATCCAATTAAATGCCAAAATGTTAAGAGCTCGAACACATTATTGAATGTTGTAATAATGTATTGGTCTACAAAACTGACTGCAAGGTATGGGTAGCTTTCATGTACCATATCTAGATTCTGAGATATTACAGTGATGGACATCTTTGTAATACATTAGATTAATAAAAAATAGACCATGGCCTGAAAGATTTGACTGTTTACGCATGTGCTCAGCTGTGGTCGGAGAAACAACTTTCACATTTACTGCTGTAAACTCAGCATTGTTTTGTAAGCAAAAATTGTTAAAACAATAACTTCTAAGTTGAAGAGGTAAATTTTGCTACAAATGTCCCAATGCTGGGAAAGCTTTGGCCTTTGTAAGGAAAGCCATCTTTACACAGCCACTGTTCTCCATTTGTCTTTGCAATACTTTTGTCTCACAGACAAACTACCTGAAATTTTCACTTACTAAGACACGAGCTTACCTTTTTAAAACAAAAAAGTTCAGATGTTCCTGAAAGTTTGGTTTTCTCTTCAGTATGCACAAATTAATGTCTTCTGATATCAAAGTTTTTCTTTTCCACACCTCAGAAACACCTGACTTGGCAAACAGCTATGACAAACAGTACCACAAGGCGGTTAAAATACTTCACCTTTGTGCACTGCTTTCATCAGTGGAAGCCGAAGCTCTTCAGGCAGAAGTACGCCCAGACTGATTCTGCAGCTGGAGGAACCCCAGTGGAGACACATGATGTGGCTAAGTCCACCCACCTGCCTTGCAGGGAAACACGGCTCCTCTGCTCCTGCCTTAGAGAATCATCCGAGTCTCAGGGCTGCCAAGCGTCCTCACGCTGTGCCTGGGGCCCACAGTCAGAGGTGATGGGACATGCTGGCCCCCACGCAGAGGCAGGGCCTTCTCCCAGCTCACCTCTTACCAGCTCAGGCCCTGCCTCTTCAGCATGGATGAGGCTTCCTCTGGCTAGGGAAGGTGAACCTCAGTCAGTGGGCACTGCAGTTCTCAGCTTTTGCAGTCTAAGGTGAAACGCAGCCTAATGTCACAAAAGATACACATTCAAGGTCTCAGCTACCGACCTAGCTAGAAGAGCGATGTCCTCGCAAAGTACATCGTGTGCTAGGGCAACAGGAACCTAGGATCTCCAGTTTCCCACCAGTTCAGCCAATGCCGGTCACCAGACAGGTATCAGTAGCCAGACATCTTTCCACTGGAGTTCTTGTGCAGCCTGTCTTACCTGACCTGGGTGGTCTCAGGGGCCTGGCGTGAACTAGAAACCCCAGGTGAGCAAATGCAGGTGAAACACAGAGCATTCTCCCTTCCTCTAAAACGCCACATAGTCCTTAGAGACTGCTTGCTATTCCTCAAAGAAAAAAGAACAGAAATACAAATGTTCGTAAGAATGCACATTCATCTTTTAACACAAGAATAAGAACAGGAAAATGGACTTCTGCGGCTGCAGGGAAAGGGCTGACATTTTCTTTTGCTTAGTGGTTACCCGAAGACAATGGAGAGGAGGGTGGCAATGGCCAGTGCCATCTGCTGTACCGAACGCTGTGGAGATCCATAAAGGCACCACATCTCCCTCTTTGCTTTACATCAATGTCATTACTATTACCCAGATGCAATACCTCGAGCTGCTGTTATGAGAAAAGCTGTAAAATGCAGGTAATATGGGAAGACTTAAAGCTATGCCAGAATTACAGTGTGTAGCCAGGCTTAATTCAGAATTTTTCTGCATCTGTCAATTTCCAGTATAGAGATTTAACATATAATTTTAATTATAGACTTTATTCTTATTGATGTTATTACTTCAGGTTTAGACAATTGTGCTGATGCAGTTAAAAGGAAAACCTGTAAAAACAGATATTGATTTCCTATAATGTTTTAGAATATTTTTTAGTAGGGAAGCAACTTTAAACCCTGAGTTAGCAATAGAAAATGCTAACTCGTTTGTTCTTGAAGTGCAGATTTTTTAATTCTATGTCACTGTAACCCAGGTTATAAAATGAACGTGACTGATAAAAAATTTCCTCTCTTCATATACCCTTACTGCATAACAAAAGAAAAGTTGGTTAGAGGGCATGTAGGTATTAATTAATTTTTGCACCCTTTATTCTTTAAGAAATCTCAGCATTTTTAAGAAACCTGCTTTTTAACTGCCAAACCTATAAAAGTAATTTCATGATCCTCCTCTTTTTCTCCTTTTAGAGCTACAATGTTTCATCACCTTATATATGGTGTGTAACAGAAACTACATTTTCCTTCTTTGGATTCATTGGAATCCAAATTTCACAGTAGATAAAAGAAACATAGCAGTACTTGTATCCTATATAGAGCTGCTGTTGAGCTCTGAAGGGCAGTGCTGTAATCTCTCTTTTTCAGTATCAGTTCAGTGATACTCTGTAATGACTTGCCAAAATAATTATTTCAATTTTTTTTCAAATTGTTTGCTCTTTTCTTCTGAAACTGCAGTGAAACTGATTCTCAAGCTTATTTTTAACAAAAAATGGAGTTGCTTACAATCTATAATGCGGCCTTTTTAAATAAACATTTATAAACCATTTTTTGAGTCAGAAAACAAAGCAGAATTCATCTTCGTCCATCCAGGAACATCTACAGGTCTACAAATTGTCATTGCAGTAAGTGGTCCAAAATGCAGTATTATGGCACAGTAAAATACAAACCTGACTTTAATATAAACATATAAAAATATAAACACTGTTTTATATGTAAATAATTTAATATATTTAAATAATAGCCAATATGCATAATAAACCTCCAGTCTGATGTGAATGAGCAGTGCCCCTTTCTATCAAACACATGCAGCAGAGGTCGACAGAGAACAGCCCCCCACAACTAAGCCCAGTGCTGAACTGGAACTCAGAAGAGATTTATATCTGACCACAAGCTTTGCCGGAGATTTTCTACGGGACTAAGGCAACCAACACTGTCTCTGGGACTCAGTGTGGAGAACATCAGGCTCAAAAGGAAGCCTGCATGCTGAGCCATCAAAGACTGGCAGAGAGCACAAGAAAAAACACGGAGATTTACATTTCCTTGAGGCAAAAAAAGTAGTCACTTGGTCAGTCAAATACAGGAGAGAGCAGCTGTCCTAACAAAAAGAATTTGTGTATCAAAGGAAGCGAAACAATGCTCATTTTAATACTTCAAAAGAAAAAAAAAAAAGAAAGAGCTAGACTCCCTCCCTCCTGGTCAAGAACAGAGTACACCACTCTCTAGGCTGCCCCAGTAGATGCGAGCTCACATACAGGAGGTTCCCTCTCTCCAGTTCTAACTGGAGGTGTAAAGTATGTATCAACAACAGAAACCCTGACCAGGGATGGCTTTCTGATTTCATTTCACCATGTACGGATTAAGCATGGGTCTTGTTTTATTTCTTGTTTTCAATAAATACTCGCAACTATGCTGTCTGTTTTGGACACCATGACTAAACCTCCGCAACAGGCACCCCGGGGGTCACAGAGCGTGTTTGCGTTTCAAACACAGAAGGCAAGTGGAGAATCGATGTCTTGGGACCCAGAGGAAGTACATCCCAACGACAACCAAGACGGCTCTCCAGCCTACAATGAAACAGGGGGGAACGCACTTAGATCTCAGAGCTTTCACACTCGGTGTAAACTATTGTTTCATACACTATAGAATTCTCAACTAGCATCTGCACACGTGTCCAGACAGACATTTGTCTAGATGAGCACCAAAAAGGGAGTCCTGCATCAGCATTAGCATTCCTTACTGCATGAAAGCTCATTCTTATTCTACCAGACCCAAACCAGCCTCAGGGTCAGGCAGTCGTACTTCTAACGGGGCTGTGTGGCGCTTGCAGTATTTTGCAAAATATTGTGCTCGCTGTTACAGAAGCAGATGACAAAACCCCAACTCCATTAACCTTGCCCCAGGTTTCCAGTTGTCTTACCACCCCTTTGCCTCCTACCATGGGATGGAGGATGCAAAAATGCTAGTTATTTCAACGAACCTATTTCATAATGGCACAATCAAAACAAGCGATACGGAATAAGCTTTTGCTGGTTGAAATGTTCACAAGACCTATTTCAACTTTGGGCTGAAGTTTCCAGATGTTGAAAAATTTCTTCAGGAAAAATAGATCAAGTTCCCTACTTTCATAACACAGGATTATGTTTACAGAATTAAAAAGCAAAACTATAGTTATGTCTTCTTTTAACCACCTGAAAACTGGACTTTTTATATTTGACATTTTTTCACACAGTTGCAAAATTCAAAGGAACCCAATGAAAATCTGAGTATGAATATCTGTTTTATACCAATGGCTTCCACAAATGCACAAAACAAAACTCCTGCAATGACACAATATTAAGCATGGTTCATTAATCCTAATATTGCCTTTCTAGAAATAGCACATCATTCATTTCTATGAATGGTGCACAAAAAGGATTATTTACTTTTTGTTATGAATTATTTACAATATTTCAGATTATTTACAATTGTTACAAATTAAAAGAGTGGAAATCCACAGTATCAGCTAAACTACCATATCCACTGTATTTAGTAGTAACTCTGGAAAAATTGAATTTTATATCATTTGATACTATGCTATTTTCAGAAGTATGTAACCATGGCAAATATGATACTGAGACATGTATCTTTACTAGAAATAAACTGGATGGAGAAACTGTGTTAACAATCAGTGGAACTTTCGACAAAATAACAGTTCCACAGCAAATTTTCTTTGGAGCTAAATCAGATATATAATAAACCGAAATGTTCATTACTAAAAAAAGCCAAAGGATGATATGTTCCACAGTAGAACACATAAAAATACTATTTAACGGTGAGTGCATAAAAAACTTGCAAGCTAATAGGTTGGCAGAGTAAGTGTTGTAATTGAAAAATGTTGTATTTTTTTCAAATATACGCTCTCCCTACTCTGGCTTGGTTTTTTTTCCTTTGTCTTTACAGGAATTATCAATATAACCATAAAAACAGTGTACAGAAATATACATTCCTGTTTTTTGCCTAGCACATTTCTGTCTCATTATTTAGAGAAAATAACTGTTTAACTAGCTGCCACATTCATTCAATACCACTAGAAGGTGCTCCTCTGTTGAAAGATAATGATTTCTGTCTGAATTGCTTCTTAAAGCTAATTTTCCTGATAACTGTGGTTCTGGCCAGTTGCTTACACAGACTGTACTTGCAACAAGCACCCGTGCTATACACAGCAGGACCTCATATGTCATAACCATTACCACAGCATGAGAATAACAGATCTGTCATCACTCTTTTTCTTGACAAATCTGAATCCTACCTGAACAGGACACAGCTTTGCTGGAAGGTGAGGCATGGAAACTGTGGTGGAGCCGACGCATTGTGAAGTGCCACAGTTTCTGTAAGGTTAAGAAAAACCTATCCCTGGAGTAACTTAGGGCAGAATGCATCCCTAGAGAGACATTCGCACACTTCTCTGAAGTCTGCAGGCAGAAGGATGGTCCAGCATTAAAAAAAGGCTTAAGACCACCATACAGACACAAGCATAATCTACATTAATTCCACATCAACAGTATCAGGACACCAAACTGCATCTGGAAATAGAAGGATCAATAATTCATAGCTCATATACAACCTTGTATGAGCCTCAATCAAGTTAAGACCTAGTTTGATATCCAGAAAGGCATCCTGATTAACCCCTGGGTACACACAGGCTGCCTCTGTAAGCTCCTCGCATATACAGTAAAAACCTTAACTGAGAGTTGAAATAATTGCAGTTTTTCTAATAAAAAAACCTCAGCCTGCGTGACGTCTGAAGAGTTTTAAGTTCTGTCATCTAGGATTAGGTAATATTTTGGTGAGAAATGGGAAAGCAAAAGGGGAAATGAGGATGGACTGACTGGCTAAGGCAAGATTCTGACTCCTTCAGCTGTAAACTTTGGACAAAGTCTAAAAGTGGCCATTAAGGAATGCAACCTTTCGGTGTACTTTGAGAGCATGGATTTCATCAGCTCTTTTAGCTTAGACAATAGTCATTGGAAAGGCCATTTTCACTGAGAGATGGTGAAGGAAGAAACTCACCATGCAGTTCAAACTATTAAAACCATTAAAAGCTAAGGTCAGCCCCCCCAGAAGCTTCCTGCTGGGGAGGAGACACGCACGTGGCCTTTCCCAAATTTCAGTGTCACAAGGGAAGCAAGCACAGTATAATCCTCCACTGGAGCGCTGTGCAGAGGCTGTTGCAAGAGGCAAAGCTAACTAAGCTTACAGGCTACCCAAATAGAGTTTGATTCACTGTACAGGTCTGAATGATCAAAATTGAACTAATCAAAGGAGAAAGGCGCTGGTGAACTGTTTGGGATGAAAGCCTCTCCCACCCACCTCTACTTGTTAATATGGCAAAAGGTTGTTCCTGGGACGTCTGATGCTACTACAGAAAAGCATTCCACCTCTAAAGGTGTGCCTGTCCCCCTTTTAGATGGATAATAATTTATACAGCTCAGCATCTAAGAGAAAGAGAAATAATAAAGACATGTCAATGATGCAGCTTTCAGGTCCAGAATGCTTTACGTGCAGCGTGGCAGTGCACAGCATCTTAATATTCAAATAGCCAAAAAAGAGCTCTCCATCTTGAGACACCAGTGTCTTAACAAGGAACAGACGCAGAAACAGTACATGGCACTTGCTTCCTTGAAGTTATGGAGCACTTTCTCAGTTTTGCTGCTGAACATTTCCAGCTCTTTCAGAAGAAGATCCTTTCCCTCTCAGAGTAACAAATTCAAACCTCTTCAACAGGGTGAAAAATGTCTTTGCTCATTTTGAAGTTGCATTTATTTTAGGAATATCTTGTTAGACTACATTCAGTACATCTTCTATGTATTGAAAAATAACCATAAATTTTGTCTTAAGGCATTTACAATGATCACAAAATACCCACTGAGACTCCTTGAGAGGTCTAGTTATAAAGTTCATTTTCAAACAACATGAATTATTCAGTCACAAAATGAATAGTGCCTTTCATAGTGCCAAAGACATTTCGGGGACACTGACATACTTAGGAATACACACACTCTTCCCACTCTGAGGAAGCGGTCTTCACCTTTCCACAGTACACCACAGCAAGGAAATGGCTAGGAACAGGCTTCCCACATGAAGACAAAATAGTGTAAGACGGCTTTATGGCATGTCCCTTGAGGGATAGGTTTGTAACTGTAAAAATTAAAAAGAGAGATTGAATATACACTTACACTGAATATACCTCAATGTAATTAATGTGCAAATTCCTGCTCTCAGCTTTGCTCTTCTAATGTAATTGTATCAGGTGCCAACCTGATTTCCAGGGCACTACCCAGAGGAGAAGGTGCGTGCAGAACCTGTGCTTTGCAGCAAATGGTGTAACTGTTCCAGGGGAACAGTCTTGTCTGAAGTAGCTGATCTACAGGGAGGAACTTGTACAGTATCAGTGGAAACAGAAAAACTAAAAATTTACAAATTACCACCAGAGGACACAAAACCAAATGCCAAATGAGAGTTTTGCAGCAATGTATGACAATACCATAACATTTGAGACAAACCGGGTTTTGGGTCTCTAGAGGTCGTGGGTATTGGCAGAGCACTGAGGGCAAGACTTTTTCAGGTACGTCATGGGCCCACCGTGTGCAGGCAGCAGTGCTGCAGTGCAGCCCCTTCAACTCCAAGAGACCACCCATGCCTGCATTCGTGCTGGTATGTGCCACTAGCGCAGCAAGCAGAACCGCGGTGTCAAGAGAAGTTTGGGTTTTTCAGCAGCCTAACAGATGGAAATCTGTAGATATCCCCAAGAGAGCAGTACTCCTGTTTTATTCTTTGTATTCAGATAGGTCATACAGAAGTGACCTCTAATTTAGATACAAATTGCTCCACCTTTGGGTGCCATGGGATACAGGCACAGCCCCAAACCACTTCAAAGTAATCCAAGGTGGTATGTATCAAGAACATCAAGCAAAGTGGCAGGCATGGAGAAAACTATTTGCAAAGTCTTTACATTTTCATTTGCTATATGAAAGTGATACAAAATTGAATGCTGTGCTAAACCCTGAATTACCCAAATCTGGAATTCCACAGAACCTCTACATAAAAAAATTAGTTTTCGGTTTGTCCTTCACTTTCTGTACGTAAAGCACATTACACTGTCAAGAGTGAATTAAGATCCATATTTTTTGCCACTTACATCTGTGACCACAGATTAGCAAGAAAGCTAGGACATTTGTGAGGTTTTGTTAATTAAACCTGGGATATCTCAATTTTTAGGCCTTGCTCCCTTTTTCTCAAGTAAACTAAAATTAAATATTGTTGCTGCTGTGACTCCCTAGGAACATTTTCCTCGATCCTACCTCATCTCTTTACACCCTCCCCACCACAATTCTTTTTTTCATTATTTGTTTAGCATGCTTGACTTCAGCTGAATCTTGTATAGATTTAGTTTCTTCTTTGCTTTAGTATTACATGAAAGTGTGCTTCTTAGTAGAAACACATTGCATCAGTGTCCCAGAAATAGAAAACATTATTTAGCATGTGCATAACTGAGCCCACAAAGCCCTAAGCAGCTGTCTGCTGTGAAAGATCATACTCCAGTGCTGTAGATGAAAGATGAATTCAAGGCATTTTAAAAGGCAGCAAGACCTCAGCAGAAGAATCTGCCTCCTTTCAACCAACAGGTTTTTTTTAAACATTATATTTTTTCTAGACTTCAGGCAAATGGCCAAAACAAATTTCCCAATATCTTAACAGAAGTAGGAGTATGAAGGAGTCAGCAAATTTGGGGGTTTATGAGTACATGTGAAAATTTGAGCAGGATTTGCTTCTTAGTAACAGGTAGGCAGGAACGAAGACTACTGCTAACTACTACCTTTATTATTTGTCTTCATAATGACTGTCAAAGGCAGCTAAAAATAGACATATTTTTGTTTGAATTCTGAACAAATTGTTGGGGGCTGGGAAACTATTCCGGGAGTTACCAGTACAGTTTTTCCTATTCCTGTACCTTTATCTCAGCATCCACAGTGGGCTACTGTCAGACACTGAGCCAGAAGCATCACTGCTTTAACCCATTAAGTTTGTAATATTTTAACTTCTTATAAATCATAATAATAAATAGCTGATAATCACATCTAAATCAGGTATTTTGTTATAACTTATTCAATGGCCGATTTGCGTATGCCAAAGATATTCTTTTTTTTATCATTCCAGGTGATTAATTGATAGATGCATCTATCAATGCAGATAAGGCAGCGTGCAAAACACGAAAACATAGTTGTAGCTTGTAGTTTTTAACTCATGTCTTAATAAATTATTTTTCTGCCTCTTTATTTGGATATATAATCTAACAAAATTTAAATTCCTGCTTTGCTGAGCTTAAAGGAGGACATCACTTTAATCATGCTAAGCATTTTTGGATATATATATATCAAATAGGAAAACACCCAGTGTTTTTCTAATTACCACTGTCGTCATTAAAACAGAATCATAACCACCGTCAAATTACCATCAGCATTTTTACTTGAAAATGTCAAAAGAGTAGTCTTGCTCCCAAAGACCTATGTAATCATCCGCTCCTAGGCAGTGCTGCAGAGCTTGGGCTGCTGCATAACTACACAAAGCGAAAGTCAGTTCCAGTGTGGCCTGCATAATGGCACCAAGGAACCATAACATGCTGGTGCTTGAGCAATAAAGACTGAGGGGTGTTTGTGGATTAAATGTTAAAGCATTCCTAAAACGTAGGTATGTGACACACGGCAGAAACAACCCCGCTTAGGACTAAAATGCGGCTGTCTCTGGAGCGAAACACGGCAGACAGGTAAAAACATCTCACCTTATTCAGAGAACAAAGGAAATTACAATGCTTCATCTGAACGAAGCTTTGAGATAATCTGGATGAAAAGTGCTTTGTTTGTAAAAGCTTCACATGATCATTGTTTCTTACAGTAAGTTACTGAACACGTACGGTTCTTGCCTGAGCTCACCTTGCCCTGAGGCTCTGCTGCTACCTCTACCTGGACACCTAGCCTGTCCCTGGGAGACTCCTTTCCCACCCAGGGGCACCAGGGAGTGTGTGAATCATAGAATGGTAAGGGTTGGAAAGCACCTTGAAGATCACCTATTTCAAACCCCCCTGCCATGAGCAGGGATATCTTCCACTAGACCAGGTTGCTTAGAGCTCCATCCAACCCAGCCTTGAACACTTCCAGGGAGGGGGCATTCACAGCTTCTCTGGGCAACCTGTTCCAGTGTTCCACCACCCTCATGGTGAAGAATTGCTTCCTAATATCTAATCTAAATCTGCCCTCTTTTAGTTTAGAGCCGTTCCCCCTTGTCCTATCACTACACACCCTTGTGAAAAGTCCCTCTCCTTCCTTCCTGTAGGCCCCCTGCAGGTACTGGAAGGCTGCTATAAGGTCACCCTGGAGTCTTCTCTTCTCCAGGCTGAACAGCCCCAACTTTCTTAGCCTGTCCTCGTAGGAGAGGTACTCCAGCCCTCTGATCATCTTCGTGGCCCTAATCCTCAAAGCAGAACTGTCTGCTGCTCCTGCCATCATCCCCTGGCAGGGGCTGCCTAGTGGGGAAGGTGTACTGCCCCTTCTGACGAAAAGAGAGGAAGAAGAAAGCAAAGAACTGTTTTCCGCATCCAAAATGAGGTTATGTGCCTCGTCTGTCACAGGAATCACATTTAGAAATAGCGCGTTACTGCCCTGCTGGTCTTATAAGGAACAATTACTGATCCCTCCTCCTCAAAAGTCATTCTGGTTAATGAGTACTTTTTTTTAATTTTATTTCTGCCATATGCAAAATATCTATAAAAATGTATAAACCACAGTTATTATTTGCCAACCAGTTCTTAAATGCTAAGAATGTATTCAAAGTTTTATAAAGCCCAGAAAGTTGGGGGATTTTCTTCATTTTGGAATTTTTAAAAAAACCCTACATCTATGACTTCACAAGGCAGACACACAGGCTAACTTGGGAGTACCAGCAGAGTCACACAAAGAGAAATGTTGTCTGGTACATGAAGGACCTTCACGTCACTCTGACAGCCTAAGGGGACCTCTGAAAGGACACGGCATGACCAAGCAGTTCACGTTCTCCTTGGGGCTCCCCATTGGGCACATGGCGAGGTGCTGTTTCACACTAACATCCTCTCTTTCTCCTTGCTGTATGGAATAAGGACAGAAGAAATTTGCCCGTGAACTAGGCTGCACCTGCACTATGCCCATCAGGCTGCTTCTGCTAGGAATAAGCTCACTTCTATTTCTGGAAATCAGGGAATGGAGACGTATTATTCCTGTAAGTGTCAGGCATCATTCCAAACTCAACCCCAGTCTCAAATGGAAGGAAATATCTGAAAGTCACATAAAAAAGATCAAAACACAGAGTTGACACATCAGTATTAAGTAGCAATGAACTTATTTTTAGTTTTCAGTCACTGGATGCTAAATATTCTCTAAAGCCTTCCCATTACGGATAATCTAACACGTGTAGCTCTTCTTGCAGTCTCATGCTGCTGCTTGGGAAATGGGATACGTGTTTCCAGTAGAATCAAAGCTTTCACTGAAGAGAGAACAATCTTTTTGCAGCTACTGTCTGTACCTCTCCAACTAAACTCTATAATCTACCACCCAGAGGTAACACGCTATGAGACTGATTCCACAACTAACCTTAAGAGCAGGCGACAGAAGTCTTCACATTGAGCCTGAAGAGAGGAAGCAGATGTTACAGCTCTCCGAAAAATACAAGAGCAAAAGAAGAAATTAGGAGGTCACTAGCATGCTTTGCATTTATATTTGAAAGGTCACTTGTGGTCTCCCTCATGAATGAGGTAAAGTTTATTTTAAACTGACATCTTAATTACTGGCAACATGCCAGAGCTAGAATCTGATGAGCCTGCACTCATTCCATGGCTAGCTGTGAGCTTCTCCCTTTTCATGCTTTTTTGTTGAGGATTCTGGCTCTCAGAAATGCTTGCTCACGGCCATTTGTGCGTTATTATTAGCAAACTGTTAGATTGGCCCCTTGGCACACATTCTGTAGGACCAAAATAACCTTATTGTATTGCTTCAACATTTTACTGGAAACAAAAGAGGTGAATTGACTGTGGAGCAATCACAGCAGACCTTCAGTGCCTTCAACAGTGCTAACTTGATCATTGCTCTTGAAATTTACACTGAACAGGCTCTTGAGGACAGTATTTTTTTACCAGCTATCACGTTAGTCACTTTCTATTAGGCTGAAGTCATCAATGGAAAAGAAAAGGCAGGAACAAAATTGCTGGCTATTCAGTGACAGATCTTATTGCAACGTAAGGTACAGAGCTGACAACAAAAAAGAATATGCTCTATCAATCAGGTTAGAATTTTATGCAAGTACTGCCATACACCCATCACTTGTTCCTACAGATGGTGGCACAACTGTTCACACAGCTAGTATCAAACAAGAATGGGAAACAATCTAGCTGAAAAACAACCACGCAAAAATCTTATCATGTCTTTTTTTTTTCTTTTGCAAAACAGATCACATTTGATTCATTAGCTATTGCATGAGCACCACTATGACAATAATATGCCACAGCAATATGAGCAGCAATACCACAGCCCCGATTTTACATTAATGTGACCCCTAATATATCGGGATACTAATTAATCACGTATGTACTATTGTATGAATTTACCTTACATCTGTTTGCCGCGTAACAGATTCACTTTTCTTATGTAATGCACTATCATCCTGACTAAATCCCATTCTGCCTAATTTCCTCTTGCAATCTGTGTGCATTCACTGCTTCAGTTGATACACAGTTTAATTTTCTGTATAAAAGAAGATACTGAAGAGTCTGTTCATAATAGGTTTGCAATATCTTTTAGAGCCTTTCAGATACGATGTTTGACAAAGAGAGACGCTTTCAGACAACAGGTCCTCAGCGAGTGTTTTGTTTGAAACTGTCTATCACGAAATCGCTTCCATCATGGCACTACTGTCCATTTAAAAATTTGCAACATTACTGTGTATGCACAGCTCAGTGCAATTCCTATAATGACTGCTTTATTTATTCACCCCAGTGTCTATGAAGCTCAGATTATCATTTAACTCTAAACAAACTGCAGGCTGTGAACACTTGTAAAAGAGCAATCCATTAAATTCAACATTTACTCAATTGCTCTGACTTACTGGCAGTATTATGATTCCCCTATTTTAAGAACTACGGCTTTAGTTCAATATACCTTGTTTTCCATCATTTGTAATAATATATTAAGTATTTGGCTTCCATCCACATCATTTAGAAAGGAACTTACAAATATAAATCCAGGCACTCTCATTGGCAATTGAATAAAATCCAGTCTCTGTAATCAGAGGCTTTTAATCAGATTTTAATACATCTTTATAATCACCTAGAATCAGAAAAATGGGCAGGTAGACACAGGCACGTTTTGTAGTAAGCATGTTTTTAAAAATTTATGTATCTGATATGCAGCATAAGCTAATGACTATTACACGTGGAAAACAGTCAAAGTAAAGATGCTAGACTGAGAAAAATAAGAAATTATTTCTCCAAGTATACTGCCCATTTATCCATACTGCTAAAAGTCTATTCAGATGAAAGATTATTTTAAATTTACATGATAGATGAAATATATATCAATGCAAAATGCGCAGTCTGAACTTTGGGCCCAAAAAACCCCCACTGAACTCAGAATTTGTGCCTGAGGTTGGAGTACAGTGGATACAGAGTTGCAGTTCTGAGACGGTGCTGATTAAAACATACACCTTCTACACACCAAATACGTGTTATTTTCCAGACAGTATCCCAGAGCCATACGAAAAATGTGCAAGAGCTTATTTGGGAACGTCTTTTCAGCTGGGATTTAAGATTTGAATGCATTTTCTGAATGCAGAGTGTCATCAAATGGGGTCAGTTTGTAAGCTCTTTCTGCTTTTAATAAAGCAGAATATCAATCAAGATATGTCTAAGTAAGTGCAAAGAAGATACCACTTTTCCCTGCCTCAAGTAACTCTCTCACGCAGAACAAAAAAATAGCAGGGGTATATATCTTTATTTTTTACTTCCCCCAACTTCCCACATTCACCTATGACCTTTCATTTTCCATTGCAAAATAAAAAGCATGGCAGAACACAATACCTAACCAAACAGAAGATAGGCTTGGTGATGAATCAAAAGAATATAGCGGATAACAGCCAAAAGGCAATTTTAAAATTCCATTTGTTCTGACCATATGCCATAAAGATACAAAGAATGTACTAGATAAAGGCTGTTTTCCTGGAAATATTTATCACGGGAGATGTTTATCAAATGAAGCAAGTTATTTCTTGACTGAAAAGCAAGAAATGCAATTGTTTTCTAATCTTCTTGTAAGTCACGAGCAGTGTCTTGAATAAGTCCCTGAAGGGGTTACTGTTCAAAGGTTGTAATGAATATTATCAAGAGAAAACATCCCATCGTGTCCTCTAGTCGAGGTCTCTACTTCTCAGCAATACAGTTTACCAACTCCCTTATCTCTCTATAACCCAGAGAGATGAAACCTAAATGTTGTTTCCAGCACTTCTCCTTCACTTCTAGAAACATAACACGCTTGGATTTAATTCTATTGTTTTTATAGTTCATGGCAGTCATGGCTATCAGACAGTGCCTGTCGCAGAGGGTAAACTGTATTACAATGTAGTTCTAGCTACGCTGTTTTTCTAGTTTGTATGCAAACTCAGCAGCAAGAAATACAGAAGACAAGGGACAAAAGAGCAGGAAGGGCACAGAGAAAGAAAATCCTCTCCACTCCTCTTCATCTAAAGTGAGATGTGCAGACTAATCCTTCTCAATTTCAATTTGCAGCACACACTGCGAGCCAAGATCTGACAGGGGAAGATTGACTGGTGCTATTTGGTTTCCTGACTGCGTGAAGTTATACAGAGGCCACAACAACACACCAGTCGCAATTTCCTCTACAAACAGAATTCAGCAAAGAAATATGAATAAATGAATAAGGATTATAAAGCAGAATGGTTCCAAACAATCATACACGGGGGGGGGGGG
>Ga0065711_1001729_pt1 | contig 40101 bp, 21 predicted proteins | sample Hoacrofraction12_FD_59098 | JGI IMG/M metagenome (GOLD analysis project Ga0065711, IMG submission 59098) | Hoatzin crop microbial communities from Cojedes, Venezuela - Epithelial fraction 12 v2 (version 2) | ecosystem: Host-associated > Birds > Digestive system > Esophagus > Crop | place... | reverse complement strand
TGAAGCAATCCCTGGCTGCGCAGCCTTCGCGGCGCCCCACAGATCACTGAGTTTACAGTGATGGGCTATCCCCCCTTACTTTTGTCTGATAAGATAAGCACCAGTTATTTACTTCGTTAGCTCTTTGGCTCTTGACAACCTCAGTCCGTTTGTCTTTTGTCTTGCATTTGACAAGTCCAGCAAGGCCATCGATTACAGGACAAATCATTGAAGAACAACTTAGGTCCTTACTTTCAGAGACCTTAACTTCATTTTCATCTTATACGATCTGTTCTTCAGACTCTACCTAACATCAAGCTAACCAATATCTTCCTACACCGCTCAGCACCAGTGATAGCCTCTCTCCAAAGTGTTTTTAACAAAATTGGGTATCAAATGAAGTGCATTTCTCACTGAATCTCAGCTTTCCAACAGTTGTGTTTTTTTTGTGAAAAAACCCCACACCTCTTCATCACAGTGTTTTTAATTTCCATATTTTTTCTCTAAAATTAGGAGTTTTGATTTGAGGATCCCACTGTGCTGTCTCAGAGGCTCTCTTCATGCCTTGATGCAGTTGAAGTTCCCACAGCCCTCGTATTCTAGAATCCCAATGGGACAAGAGCTGCTGCTCAGAGGAAGGTGTCTGAGCAGGTTGCCCAGCCCAGAGGACTAAGAGCTGTAGAAAACGCATTGGGACTGCTATTCTTAAATGACCAAAAAAGTATTTTAAATTTTGATTTTTCACCCCAAAAAATTCAAACTTGTATACGGCATGTTTTAATGGGGGGAAAAAAAAAAACCCATGACTCAGGCTGTCCTGTGCTTTAAACAGTGATATATAACCTTGTACCATGTCACCAACTGAACATCCTCCTTGAAGAAAGGATTTCTTGCCTTACGCATACTCAGTTTCTGCAGTACCATCATCCCCTGCCTGTGCAATACATTCAATTTGGAAGGACTAAGGAGCAGAGTGAAACCTCAACTAGCCCTTGAATGAGTAGGAGCTCAGGGCTGCCGGCAGATGTATCTGTTTTCCTCTCCTTCTCAATACATCCTCACCGACGACACCAGCTCCTGAGCAGGAACTGCTCACTTCTTCCCTTCCCTGCTGCCCCAAGGGAAGAGGCCAAGGGTTGGCTTCGGACAGGGGTCTGCGAGATGCATCAGCTGCAGGAGACATTGTGTCTCTATTCATGCTCCACATTGCCCCCTCCACAGGCACCACCAGAACACACAGCCTTAAATGATGTTGTTTGATAGCTCTACAGTAAAACACCTTCTAACAGAGTAAAAACTCCTTCCATTCCAGTAACTTTACAAGAGCTACACCATGGTAGCACCATGCTGTCATAGGAATAGAGTCGATGTTTCAACTGATATGACATCAAACACCACCTAGGATGAAGTCGTCTTGCCTAGTTCTGGCTCAGTAAATCTGGGTGTCCTGCCTAAGCCTGTAACCCAAGTTTCTGCTGTTAGAGGCACAGGGGGGGCTGCTTGGCAGTGTGGACTGCCACTCCCCCTCCACTGCCTACAGACGAGTCTGCATGTCTGGCTCAGCACAGATGCCTAACTCTGAAATGGTGACATTAACTAAGATTAATCCCACACTTCGTGGCCAGCAGAACCACCACAAAAACTGGCCTCACTGCTCCTTGCTCTTCTCCCCTCTCTCCCCTTGCCCATTCAGATATATTCAGTAGGTCCCTGGGCAGCAGCACAGTGATATTCAGAAGTCTTGGTTTCTTTTGGCAATTTAGTCCCAAGGTTTAGCTGTTTATACAGGAAGACTTAATGAGTACAGTTACTTGTGTGAAAACACAAGCATCTGTGGTTGTGATTATGGCTAAATTCAGCCTGCAACCTCAGCTGTCAATAGTTTATTATCTTTTAAAAATTATGATAAAATTAAATCACATCCCCTAATTATAAAGGAACTATTCTGAGAAGTCTGAGAAAGGTGACCTGCACCTTTCAGGCAGGAGCGTCCTTGCCGTATGACCTTCCTGTCACCCTAAGCATAACGAAGCAGAAATAATTGGGAAATTCCCTCCGATGTCACCTCTCAGATTGCGCTTGCTGCTTCTCGAGGCTGTCATCGCACTGCCGCCTGCTCGCAGTAATCGCTGCTGGCACAGGACGTGCTCATACCACGCTGCATTATTAGCAAGCTGTCAGACACCGGCGACGCAGAGCCCCAGCGCCAACACAGAGAGAGTTATAGGGGCAATAATGTTGTTTGTTACATAAAAATAACTGAACTTTTAGAGTAAAAAAAAAATCCACAACACAAAACTCTAGTCTTTGGTTGAATGCTGTATTATTCCTTTCCCCATGCTAAGCTCAGGAATGGATTTATGAGTTGGATACAAGCTGATGTTGAAGAGCAGTAGCTTATTTGCCGAGTTCTTTATGCAAACCTACAAGGGTTGCCAGGGGGGATTACTTACTATGTTTTAATTGCTTTTTATAGGCTGTATAGTGCCTGTAAGCCAAGCCCTGAGTAAGGACTTGAACACAACCCGCACCCCAAGAAGAGGAGCTGCAGGAGGCACAGTGGCTCAGACACAAACTCCTGAGTCCCACTCACCCCACGCTCCCCCATCGTGTCCCCAAGCCAGTCACCCACCATGGACCCGTGCCGGTAACACAGCCTGGCACGGCTCCCTCTGCCCCGGGTCCCAGGAAAGTCCAGAGGCAGGAGGAGAAGCCACCCACACGGTCCCAATCCACCCACTCCCACCACGGGGACGGAGAAGTGAGCAGTGACCCCCTGCATGCCTGACCCCATGTTTTGAGCAGCTGGCAAAGGAAGGGGGGCATTCACACTCTCCTGTAAAGTTTATCCATCACAAGTCAAAGTCCAGCTGTCAAACAGTGCATTCCTTTATACCATCTTCCCCTACATAAGGAACAGCCTCTCAGTTCAGTTTTCAACCTAACACCTCATTCAAATCTCTCCTGAAGCCCATAAAAAAACCTGTGAAAGGCAGTAAATACTTCAAGAAGAACAACTCCAAGTTACTTTCCTCTTACCAGCTTCCCAGCATATCCTCTCCTCCGCGTCTCCTGTTCTTATTGTAAACCCAGGATACAGGAATACCATCAATTTGCAGCAATGATGATTGTTCAAGTATTACAAAGACATCGGGATAATAAAACAATTTACAAGTGAGTTGAAATACTTCACAGCTGACCTCCTCTCTGTGCCTATGAAATCAATAGCCTAAATTTTCCCTCCTACAACAACCGCAGCCTAGGAGTTTGGTAACTGTACCTCACTGCACAGTACTTGCACCTGTGCATGCATGTGGAGTGCAGGGCATGTAGCATGGGATGGCATCTTTCCAAAGGGTATGCACTATATTAAATGGAAATAAAACATGACCATGTATTTCCTATCCTCTCCAAACGACCAAATGTAAGATTCATCTACAGACATGACTTAGGAAACTGGACAAAAACTGTGTCACTTCCAGAGACAACTGAGAAATCTACTTCTGGAACATTTCTTTCTTGCTTATACAAATGGTCAATACTTTATTAGAAAGTGGCATTTTAGCCATCACCATTTTTTAAACTGGCACTTAGAAGAACAGTTTCACACATGACCATCCTGGTATTGAAGACCTATTTTACTGAAATGAGCAGAGGCTGGGTAGGTGCTGGACCCATAAGAGACAAATGGTAATTCCTCATCCCAAAGCATCTCTGAGGAAGAAGACAGTGAACAGTACTCTGGACTTGGGTGAGACAAACTCTGAGTTTTATCTCTGTCCTGTCAGACAGAGTCACTTAGCAAAGGGCTGAATGATCAGTCACCCGCACCCATTTTGTCAAATCTCATCACGTTTCTTACCACAGGGGTAAGACGTGATGTGCAGATGAGGTTTCTACCTTGACAAATTGGAGCCAAAGCCCAAGAGAAACCATCACCAGTAACCAGGGCTTGCATCTGCTGAGCTGCGCAGGGCTGCATTCTCTTCCACATCCATGCAAGGTCCACACAAACACCTAGGACAAATTATTGCCAGAAACTAGAAAAGACTACAGCCTTGAATGGCAGCGTGCTGGAAATGTCTCCTTCTGAGACAGCTTGCCAAGCAAACAAATCTGCACCTGAAGGAATTGTAGGTAACTGAGGTTGAGGCTCAGCAGGATGATTTAAGTTATAATGCTCTTAGGCATAAAGGACAAAGCCATATTTCAATAATTACTTCAGCTTTTCAGATGTAATAATTTGGGGTGCTACAAATTGAGGTACCTTAAAGAAGTCAGATTTTTAAAAGACTGAAGACCAGCATCTTCTGAATTCAGATCCCTGTTCATTGTTTCCTTCTGGGTGCCCCTAAACTGAAGGAACTGTTCCATAATGAACTATTTTCATAATCAGTCTGAATTTAACTGATGACTTGAACATAAGGATAGATAATACTTGTGTGCTTAAATTTGGCACATGGGCCCAAATCTTAGGAGTCAGTCCTGCCTGCTGAATTCCTCTTCCCATACTGAAATCAGGTACAGATTTTAACAGACATGTTATCCCTCCCATTAATTGTTGAAAATAAGTTTGTGCTTTTTGTCTGATGCTTTGCAACCACACGGTGACATCTCTGGCTACTTATCAAAGCCCACGGGCTGGAAGCCACCTATTACAGAAGAGCAGCTTTACTTTTAAAGCCGTTTCTTCTCACCCAGTGGTTGCAACCCCAGTTGTGAGAGGCCCAGGCAGAAGTGTCCACCTCTGCAGGCAATGGAAAAATGGAAGGAAATCCACAGCTACCAGAGGAAGAGGAGATACAAAAGCTGAAGGCTCCTGAGCGATCTTTACAGACATTGAGGCAATGCAAGCGTCTAGCTGCTGCTGCTCTCTAGACAACCTGGGAAACATGTGAAGTGGGGCAGAGTGGGGCAGAACAGCTACAACTATTGCTCCTCTTTGGGTAGAAAAGTGGGGGAATCCAGACAAGAAAAATATGAACACATTTGTAGACACATACATATAATGAATGCAATTACAGAGCTCTGAGGCTATCACCTTTATACGACTTCTGGGGAATATGTTAGGCTTCTCTGCTGGACAAGGATGGGAGGAAAGCAAGGAGAAGAAAGGGTGATGTTGGTCTCTCCACACATGAGGCAGCTGATGGATCAGATAGACCTGTCTGACTCTCCTATTAAGAAAATTTTACAAGCATCTGTACCTGATACACCTGTCAGAACATGACGGGTCCAGCTAGTCAGTGATCAGGCTGACAACTGCATCAGCTTCTCCTTTGCTTGGGTAGTTCCAAGGAGTAATCAAAGCTGCTGTCAACTAGAAGCCATCATTTAAATTTGGGGATCAAGCACATCTTTTCTCCGTAGTTTCACAGGCACCCTGTTCAGCGCCTGTTTGCAAACGAGATGGTATTTTCTCAGCTTAAGTTTATCCAAGATCTACACTTCTGCTTACCCATCTGGTATTATGAGATAATTCTTGGGCATCTTTTGTTCTCCTTATTCCTAATGCACTCTTTGCTTGTTTAGTTAAGCTAAGGAATAACTCAATTTATTCTGCCCTCAAAAATGAGTATTACAGAAATATACTTCTTCCTCTAAAGTTGCAAAGCTATCCCTTTTATCAACAAAAATTAAAAGGTTGTGAAAAATGTCATTAATATGTCTTCACATGCACACTTGTAACAGCAAAATTAGGAGATGGATCTCTTCTTTTGGCAGCATCAGTTTTTAGTGGACTATATCTGTGCCCCATCAATCTCTTTTTCTACTAGACACTGGGCTATCAAGACGAGCGACCAAAAGTCCATCCCCAGACCTGGGAACACAACTTTCCGTATCTGTTTTCCTATAAAACTAAATCTTAGCTAAGATGGATTGGAACAGCATATAAAAAAGCACTATTAACTACCACTACTATAAAGACACCAAGGCAGTTATTCAGTGCAATACAACATACACAGTGGACCAACAAGAAGGATTTAAACAAACCTGACTCTAAGCTTTCACATCTACAAAGCTTGTTTTTCAGTCTTTGAACAGAATATTTACTTTCTCTCTCTCGCACACACACAAGAACTTAAAAAAGCGGGTGAGTTGTAGCCATATGGGCCAAGTTTCATTGATTTTTCAGGCAGGCTGAATGTATTTTGTGCTTGTAGCTATGAAAGTGGGGATCTGTCACGGCTGGACAAGGTAGCTAGCAATCAGTAGCTCACAGAAAGCTACTTTGGGAATTATTATTACTATTATTATTATTATTATTAGTAGTAGTAGTAGTAGTAGTAGTAGTAGTAGTTATAATTATATTTGCATCTGCCTGGACAGTTGGGAAAAGGTGGAGAGAAGCAAAAAGCAGACTGGCACAGATAACAGGTCGATTTATAGCTGCTCTGCAGGTCTTCCCGAAGGCAAACCCTTTTGTGACCCTGTACGGGCAGCTCTGTGCCAGAGCCACTGAGTGCTGAAAAGGTCAACCCATCCTTCCAAACGCGACAGAACTGGTGGTTAGGAGACACTACTCTTCCACTCTCTGAAGATATATCAATCCTCACATAATGCAGAACACATGGCAGGCAACCTTTATTGATTCAGGTCCAAAACATGACACATAATTTTGAGAAATGCTGTAGGTAGATCAGCATATCTCAAGACTGAACTCTGGGGCTTTACATATAAATATAGTAAATTCAGTAACAAGACTAATGGAAAAGTGCTTGGACAAAAATGTTATGTACAAATTGTTAGGTTTTGTAGGGAAACTCTTCAGTAAGATTTACCACGTGGCAATGTAGCCGAAGACAACAGCCCTCATTCTCCAATTTTGTACTAGCTTAGCTCCACTGACTCCTCTGCGGCCACTTCCCAGTCATGCTATTGTAACTTGGATGACAATTAGACCCAGCATCCTAATGAAATTTTAATTAATCATTCAGCACAAGCCGTAAAGAACATTTTTAAAACTACAGCAAACGGAAGGAACTTCATAGAGTAACCGGTTGGGAATGCTCTAATGCCGAGAAAAAGAGATGTTGCGTCAAGCCTGTTTTTGAAGGAGTGAAGCAGCCCCAAAGAATACATCACTGACACGGAAAATTACCAAACATTTATAAATAATACAGTATGCTCAAACCTATCACACTGCAAACAAAACAGATCAGCAAGCTATCAAGCAGCTGATGAGAGAGGAAGAGATGAAGCCAGGCAGCCTGCAGTCAGCCAACTGCTGACAACCGGTGCAAGCGCCGGGGCAGGTGAACTGGGGTTTTAACAAGGGCTTTAGCAAGGGGGGCTGCAACGGCGTGAGCTGCCTTCACCCTCCCGACTGTTCTTCTACCAGGCTTCAGCTGCCACAGCTACAGCCACGGCTGACATCCCTCAGCCGCCGGCAAATTCTGCCAGAACATCAAGGTAGAGGGAGCGGGGTACGGGAGTGAAAGGGAAAGCCTGCTGCCGGAGATTATCTCCGGCAACAAAGTGGAAGTGACATTGAAAGTAAGCTTCACGGATAAAAGGCAAATGCAGTCAAGAAATCCTAAGTACTACTAAAAGGCTCTGCGAACAGATACATCTATTATGAGCAGCAACATAATTGGCTCTCTTGAAGTCTGAATGTCACTCAAAGAGTTTAGCAAGACAAAGAAGTAATAAATTATATCTGGAAGGAGATTCTTTCCCCAAACCATCACTGAACAGTAATGCTAGATAATAGGTCATAATGCTACCATTTAGTGCTCCTGTCAGACAGAAATTTAGGTAAACCATATTGCTTTATTTACAGGATTTGACCGCCAGGGTCAAATCATCACATCAAATCAAGATTGGTAATGACACTTCATAGATTCTAGCTATATTAACTACACCAAGATGTAAAATCCACTTTTCTTCTCCTCTTGTTGACATCCAAGTGCCACAGGCAGACTGACACTCACTCCATAACGCACCCTTAGTATAGCCTTTTTTTCTGAGGGAACAAGATGACAGGATTTCACTGCCTGACAAAAGCCCTCGATCGTTTTTGCACTGCCTGATAAAAGCCCTCAATCGCTTTTATTAGGTAATTTCGACAAAATTCAACAGACGAGTACACATCTCAGTGATATGAATTTGATATAACTTGTTATACATTTCAGGAAAACCAGCAGCTGTAGACAGGAGAGACAAAGCAAGTTCAGGAAGGTGGTGGTGGATCTATCCTTGATGACATATAGAAGTCTCAGCACTAGCGGACACCAGCCGGGATGGCGAGTTCTGGGCTCCTGACTCTGTCTAGGAGAGAATCCAAAACCTTAACGTCCGGCCCCCTCAGAGAACAGCCAATCCAAACCTCAAGGCATGCACGTGGAAACACACAGCAACCTCCTTGTTCCTCTTATGGACTCCGCACCACAGCAAAACAAAGTATCTAAAATTTATTGGCTCTGAGAGAAAGCTTAATCTAAGATCACCAATCTAAGAGCTCATTCATGGAGAATCTCACTTTGGAAATCCTCCAGTTTTATGCTGGACATTTTAATCCAATTGTGTTTCATCAAGAAACATCAAAGATGTCTCAACAGTAGAAAAGAGGGTCTGGACCACCCTGTCCCAGGTAAATGTTTATAACACTGCAATGGAAGGTCACATTTTCTCTTGCTTTCTCTGCAAAGCTTGCTTTGCTTATCTCCTCTCCTTCCATTACAGAAAATAATGAATTCTTTTTTTTGTACTGACAGCATAAAAAAAAAGGTACAGCAGATACCAGTATAATACTTCTTACCTAGTACACTCTCTGCTCTGGAAATTGAAATCAGCTCCTGGAAGAGGAGAGATGCCAGCTTCAATCTTTGGGGCGTGAGGACATTAAGCTTCCCAGGTAAGTGCTGTAGCCACCACATTAATCCATCAAAGACAGAACACCTTCATCCTTCCTACGGCCACCTTCAAAAGTAGCATGGCATTGAAAAGGTGCAGGGAGCCCAACCCTGTCTTCAGGCATTGCTTATGCTCATAGAAACCTTCCTGGACCAAGACCATCCATTTTTCTGTGTGAATTGCAATCCAGGCTGATCAGTCCTGTTGAGACCACATCGATACAGGAAGGAAAACCTCAAGACCTTGGGGTGGTGGAAACATTCAGTATTAATGCAAACGTACTGAAAAGCTGAAGTCATCTCAGGGTTACACATAAGTTATTACAGCTTTTGGGACTGCAATATTACATTTAGGTATCTAAATTCTTAGGTATCTAAATTCTAAGCCTCATTTTAGGCAATCAAGACATTTTCTGCAACTTGTCCCTAGTGACTAGTCAACAGAAGCAGATGTCCTGTCGCCTAAGTGTATAACAATCACGTTCCAGCAGAGTAACCACCCGAGCTTCCCTTCACAGTCAATGGAGCCAGGATTCAGAAATGCTGACTTTTTAGATGTCTACATTTGATTGAGAAACCCCATCCCAGGTGTTTGTTTCACACATAACACGCCAAAACTAAGCCACATTTTCCACGGCCTGGAGGAAGCACATGCAGATTTGGGGATTACCTTGAGGGGGAAGCAGGTGCTGGATGCTCGCACACTTGCTAGGAGACTTGGAATGACCACAGGAAGAAGAAGAAGAAGGGGACAACAAAAGGGAAGATTTTGCCACACAGTCTGCATGCTTCTTGCCAGCACCAGCGCTAGCCTCTGACTCATAGCCCGTACTTTGATCACCCCTGCACACGGCAGGTCCAGCCATCTCACACGCGCAACACTACTTTCAAGACTAATCCCAAGTGATATTCTACAGACAGTTATAAAACTCAAACAAGATGACTCCACAAAAATCCCCAAACCAATTTTAGAAGTAAAACACTGTTATTTTCTTTTTTTGCCTGACAGTCTATGTTAGGAAGCAAACTCACCCATTGTAGCTCCTATTGTACAGCTTAATGTTCTGGATGTCACACATGGTGAAAGGGCTGTGTGTAGTCTAGGTTTGAGAATTCACATGCTTCTATGCCATAAAATTGTTGTTTCTCCCAGATACAGCCCCTAGCTAGAGACTCTGGGTGACTTCCAGGGGCTGTCTGTCTGGTTTCTGCTCAGTGCTTTGCAACACGGTGGTCGTGCAAAGGTGATGTGAGCAGAGTTCAACAGACAGAAGATGTAGGTCATGGCTTCGCATGGGGAGAGTAGGTGGTTCTTGTGTGAAAACACTGAGTTTGCACATGAAATTTTGGAACACTCAGTGGCATTTACTTAACGAACACTGCCTACTTCAAATCTGGTGTCTGCAAAAATAAAAAAAAACAATGAAGGTAGTTTGTAGCTACTGTACAAAACCTTCCATCAGTGTGTCTCAAAGCTACTAAAAAATAATTTTAAACAATACACCCACCTAAGACTTCCTGCAAAACATAGTGATTTTCCAGTCATGTTTTACCATTTAAACGCTGATGTGCTCCTACGCAGATAGAGATTTTCAACTTCTTTACCCAAAGTCAAGTTTCATGATTTGGACTGCATAAAGATTCCTTCACCCCCAGGCTAAGACAGCAGATCCCCCTGCCTGGGATGGCAATAGGATGGGGCTGTGGGTAGACGCAGAGCATGATGCTGCAGCCAGGGAAAGGTCACCTTCCTTCTTATGGAGCCGCCAGGCTGATGGCAACACAAGGTACATGAGCGTGGACACCAAGATTGAATGGGGTACAGTGGAGTAGATGGATTAAGCCTCGCACAAGCAGAATGAGATTTTCAATATCCACAGAGGCCAGGCATTCCAAGAGAAAAGACCATATAGTCACCATAGAAAAAACATGGAAAATACAGGATATATATATACAACACCCCTGTTCACACTGCTTGTACAGCTGCGCCCTTCCCTACCTTGCCCTTTCAAAACAGAAAGTTCACAAAGATTTGAGTCTGGTTAGAGACTCTGTGCACTCTTAACTGAGATTATTTGATAAGAAAGAAACAGCTTAAAGTGCAAAAGATATTAGCTTCCAAACACTGCAACTAAGATTTGAAAAGAAAATCCTGTCTCTTGCACAAAGAGAAGTAAAGGTGCCTGGCATTGGAATATTTTTTACAAAAGATTCTATTTCAGGACAGCTGGTTACTTTAAACACAGAACTCTTGTTAGATTGCAAGATTTGGAATGATGCAGGGTCCATGATAATGTTCAGGTGGTCAACAGATAAGGACGTATCTGGAATGAGGAGAGATTGGATTAAAGGACTGCTAATATCAGTGACATAAGTCCTGAACTTCATGCTAAGTCCCTGATCTGCAGGTGGATTTGCACAGGTGGATCCCTGAAGCCTGTGTGGCTCCCCGGGCAGCGCCAGCAGGATTGACTACTTCGTCCTTGTTTGTCTGCTACTGAGGGAACTGTCAGATGTCATCAAGTCAGTGACAATTTTCATAAACAAGGAATTGATTAAAATTCTGCACAAGAATTTTTCTCTTAGAGAAAAACTCAGAGAACCCACAAGATGCCACTGAAAGCAGCCAGCAGCATCTCCCCTCGTAGGTCTGGTAAATCACTCAGACTTGACCACATTCAAAACCCTTCTAAGGCTTGGAGCCAGTCTTGCCTGCTCATGTCCTGCAGGACCCCACTAACCCTTTCCACAACTGCTCCTGCAGCTTCTTCTGCAGCTCAGCACCACTCTGCAGTCTGGTAGAGATCCTGCTGGGGCATCCCCGCTTCTCAGGCTCATGGAGCTTCTCGGGAGAGGGGGACGGAGAGCTGGCCCTAAAGCAGAGACGGTGCCGAACTCCACAGTGCTAACGTGTGACTTCCACAAGGCCACAAAAGGACTTCACATCGGAGCAAAGCTGCAGGCAGATCAAGATGGCAGGCTCTAAACCCTGAACAAGGGCATCAGAATTAGTCCCTCTATTGCTGTGATGCAGCTTGAAGACCTTAAAACTACTTCACTGCCTGATAAACCCATCTCAACATATTCACAACTTATTTTTGAAACCTGGAATTCTGGAAAAAGCAGAACAATTTAGATAAAAGCCCCACAATCAAACTCAGTTTAAAACGCTGACCAATTTGTAGCGTAAATGATTAAACTCTAGACTGTTTTCCTGCACTCCTAGAGTTAGCCGATGCCTTTAAAAGTAGGATAAAAACCCAAACCCAGCAACAACTGAAAAGCATTTACAGGTTATTCCTTAACCATGGCTAGATGTATTGCATCATAAAATGTCAACATCAAAACAATATAGAAAAAATGATTACAGACAGTGTTAGTGTTGTAAGCTGATAAGGACCAGATGGTCTTTTGTATTTATGGTTTGCCTTGTGCATACAAATGCTTTTGGGATCTAATTAGCCTTCTACAAAACTCAAACTGGGTAATTACTATGATTATCCCCTTTTCAAATAAATCTGAAGTCTAAACTGCAATTAAGTTTTTTATCTTACAATTCATATCCACGCATTTTAAGAATTGTTCTTTGCTATCTTTTCACAAATCTTCTTCCAGTGATTGACGTAAAGAAAAAAAATGGAAGAGCTTAAAATAATTTAAAAAAGGATGATTTTGTACAAAGAAGACTTTTCAGTTAGAAGAGTTAAAGCATTCCTGAGAAACGCTGCATTCATGGTGAACAGGTTGCTGACTTCTGAGCATCTGATTCTTGCCACCTCTGGGGCTGTTGAATGTCCCATATTCCTATTGACAGCAATCACTAAAAACAAGGAATGAAGCACCACTGGCAGAGCTGCTGACAAATGCATATACGGAGACATACAGCTTCTCCTGTACATACAATAATCATCTTTTATATGACACAAAGTGTCAGTCATTCTAATTAACTTTTGACTGAGGCAACACATTGGCTGATGATGAGCTACGAAAGGGTAGTGGTGCAAATAATAACCAAGAATGTCACTTTTATTGGTTTCTTGCCCTCAGGACAGCTAATCGCATGACAAAGGTAGCATGCTACAGAAAAGCATGACAGTATAATAATGTACACCACTGAGTTCATTTAATGGAGAATTAATCAAAATCTGTCCAAAAATAGATAGCAGATGAGATTACAATGTTATAAGCTAATCATCTTCCTCCCCCATCCCCGACAAATGATCACAGGTTACAGAAGTTCACTGCCAGTTCCTCTTGCAAGAAAGAAAGCACTGAGCTAAAAGCTGATGCTAAGAGAAACAACACTTCTGGCAACTAAAGGAGGACATACTAGGTGGTCCAAGTTTTGATGTAAACTCCTATTTCCCTGCTGAAATATTTTCATTTTATTCTACTACTTCTGTGAAGATCATTAATAAACGGAGTATCAAAATCAGTACTACAATCATAGCAAAAGCTCTTACTTTTCAACCTAGATTGGCTTTCTGACAATAACACCAGTGGCATCTCTAGAAAAACTTCTGCGAACACCACCTTCTTTCTCATGTGAACTGCTTACATTGGAAATACATCTAAATTTGACTGTTCTGCGAAGAAGGTTTTAAGCATTTATAACCCCCCCGACTGCATGACAGGTATTTCAGATATGGGACCACAGAATTATTCAGGCTGGAAGGGACCTTGGGAAGTCCAGTTTGTAGTATTTGCCACAGGACTGCTCACCCTTTTTGAAGTTAAAGATGTGCTGTTGTGCAAACAAGGTTCACAATTTCAATTTTTATTCAACTTTTTCCTTTCACAACACCAAAACTTGAAGCTTTGAAATCAGAAGAGAAACACAGGTTCCTGTGCCGACACAGAGGGATTCCCAGTACCCCTGCTCAGTTTCCACCCAGATACCTAAACTCCCACCAGTGCCCACGTTCCTGAGCCCACATCTGTCATGTGATGAGGAAACAGTTTCACGCCTGGCTAAATCTTGATGTGGCTAAAATTAGGCACCCATTTGTCTACCACCTTATTTAGCCAAGGCAGTGTTGGGTAAGTGTGCTCAGAGCTTGCCTAAGCTCACAGACAAGGAAAGGCAAGCGGGGCCTTCTTGCCTCTCCCACCTCCTCATCTAGAGATTAATTCCTTCTGCTAAGATACGTGAAATTGAAATTTGATTCTTCCCTCCTCCTGCCTGATAACGACCAGAGACATGAAAGAGTGCTACAGTCACCTGACAGGAGTTTTCCGAGACATCCCCTCTTAGTGCATCCGTTTCACTAGGGAAAAAATAATTATATATTCACGGGAACAGGGGCAGAAAAGCAGATTTCTCTTTTCCCAGTTGAGTGCCTGTATCACCTGGCTACTGAGTCACTGTCACTCTTTGTGGCCTAATTCTGTAATGATTTCCATGACAACAAAGCTATTCGCTATTTGAATATTGTGGAGTCTGAAAAAAAAATCTTTACAGATGATACTGCAAAGAAATATCACAGATAATATTAAAAGCAAAAGAAAAAATGGTAAAAACAGCCACTATGCAGGAAGTAATCATCATCTCCGACTTCAGCAGGCAGTTTCTCTGTGTTTGCAGGCTAGCAACAGAAACTGCTTATGTGCATCAGAAGATCTTTTCTGCCATAATGAGATAAATACATGCTTAGTTGTTGATTTCCTTATCTTCAATTAAGAAGTGTAGCATGTCCAAATGAAGCCTTCCTTGGCTCCTCAGATATCTGTCCATTGTGTTTTTTTTGGGGGGATATGTTTTTACTTGCATATTTGATGTTTGCGGTATGCAAGGCAATCTCATTTTACATGAAAAAGGCTTCTTATAATTGGAAATTTATAGCTGAAAAATGCAGCCTAGTTCCCAGGAACTCCAGCTCTTTGCAATGTGCATGCATTACACGCACATATGCATCCTACCAGCGGAGGGAACATGCCCCAGTCACTCAGCTCCAAACAACTTTGTTTTCCCCAGTGTTTCTCTTAAAGGGCACATCTGTCCTACCCCTCGATGTGTTGTACATCAGGGTCAGAAGGCTCAGTGCGTTGCCCTCCTCTCTTTCCTCCTGCAGCTGAGCCCAGAATGCCACCCCAAGAAAAGGAGGGAAGGCAAGACACAGAATGCATAGGGACCACACAACATAAAAACAGATTCATAGAATGATAGAATGGTTTGGGTTGGAAGGGACCTTATAGATCATCTAGCTCCAACCCCTCTGTCAGTGGCAGGGACATCTTCCACTAGATCACGTTGCTCAAAGCCCCGTCCAACCTGGCCTTGAACACTTCCAGGGACGGGGCATCCACAGCTTCTCTGGGCAACCTGTGCCAGGACCTCACCACCCTCATAGGAAACAATTTCTTTCTTATATCTAATATAAATCTACCCTCTTTGAGCCCAAAGTCATTACCCTTTGTCCTGTCACTACATGCCCTTGTAAAAAGTTCCTCTCCAGCTTTCTTGTAGGCCCCTTCAGGTACCTGAAGGCTGCTGTAAGGTGTCCCTGGAGCCTTCTCTTCTCCAGGCTGAACAGCTCCAACTCTCTCAGGCTTTCCTCAGGAGAGGTGTTCCAGCCCTCTGATCATTTTTGTGGCCTTCTCTGGACCCGCTCCAACATGTATTCCCTAAATAAGTTATCAGTCTCTGCCAAATGCTTATACAGATGCAGCAGCTGTAGCACTGGAAGGTTAGCCCTGAAACTCTGAGCAGACACAGGAGTGCTCCCAAAGTCATTACTACAGCGTCACGTTTGGGCTATGTGAAGCTCTTCTGAGAGAGGCTTTGCAAAGGTCAGGAGAAAAAGTTGCTTCATGAGCTGTAGGGAAATAAACTGACCATTGCAGCTGGGTCGAGGTCGGAGCTGCCACTGCACATCTCAGTGCACACCAAGGTGAAGTTAAGAGGTTTTAGGGCTAATATCACTGTGACCTTGATCTGTCTATTATTAAGATCCATTTCTATACTGACTTTGGGAAAGACTCCATTCAGTGAAGGTAAAAGAGCAGGCATCCTTTTACACTGAGCAAACATAGCAAATCCTCAGGCATGAAATTACGAAGCAAAAAGAGATGGAAGGCCTTGCATCTCCCTTGCTCATATAAGAAGTGTTGTCCAAAGTATGTGGAGTAGCTCCAAGTAATGCTTTTGTCACCAAAGATGGGCTTAAATTGATGAAATGCAGGTGTCTGTGTGTGGTCCTCTTTATAAAGACAAAAAACCAAACCAAAATAAAACATTTATGGGAGACCTTCATCTTTCCCTAAATGATACATCTGTAGAACAGACAGACTGTGCCTTGGAATAGCCTATTTCTTTTTACTGATTACAGAGTCAGAGAACCACTGTATAATTCAGGTTGGAAGGGACATGTGGAGGACATATAGCTCAATTCACTGCTCAAATTAGGGCCAAAAAGATCAGGTTGCTCACGGACTGGTTAAATTTTGAGTACCTCCAAAGATGAAAACTCCATAACCTCTCTGGGCACCTGTTCCAGTGTCTGACCACCCTCAGAGTGTAAAAGTATTTTCTAATACATGGCTGGAATTTCCTGTATTGCAACCTGTAAGCCTGGTGTCATAAGCTTTATCATGGATATGCAGACTGCAGATGTCTAAGGGTGGGTGAGGTGACATCGATTGCAGATGTCTAAGGAGAGGGGAGGTGAATGCTACCCCGAATATTCTTCCACAGCTAGTGCAAATAATATTCCTCCCTGGCTGTCACAACTTTCCAATAGCACATATCCAGCACTTGCAGGATCTATCACCTCAAAGGACGAACTGAGTCTTCTGGTATCTAGGCATTGCAAATCAACACAAAATCAGCACAGGAATTTTGGGAGTTTTTTTATTCACCTCTCCCTTCCTCCCAGTTCTTCCCATCTCTTCCTTATCTTCAGAGTGGTACACCACAGTCTCACGCTTTTTTTGGCCATGGGAACCACTGAAAGAAAAGACAGGTGGTGAGGAAAAGAAAGAGGACCACAGGCTTGTAAGGGGCTTGCCAGCCTTCTGTTTGGGAAGGGCATGAGTGCAGACACCTACCACACTATTCCTGCCCATTCTTGTTCTCCAGTGGGAGGATGGGACTAACTGGCTGAGTGCTGACTGGTGCAAATGTATCGTTGATTCTACATGTAAGCTTCAGTTCCTCCACGGGAATCTGTAAAGCTGAACTTCCTCTTTATGCCTTCCTGCATGCCTCCAAAGATATCGACTTTTTATGTTGATGGAGTGATGACAATTCATCAAAGGAGGGAGATGAGTCAGACAATCTGAAGATCAAATCAGAAAACTCCTCTTATTCTACAGCAATGGAAGACAAAATCCAAGCAGAGGAGAGCTCATGATGTAAAACCAATACATCCTTGGTGGTGTGACGTGCTTACAGAGTCCACTCTTGAGTGGAAGGAGGGCCCACAGCCAAAAGAGACATTTTAAGGCAGAAGTTGTCTCTAGAGCCAGAAGGCTAAGAGGCATGAGCTGACAGCAGACAGGCTCAAACGCTGAGGAGCTTTGCTTTCAGAGGGCTCCCATGGCTTCTGTGGGAGGTGCTCAGACCTGTAGGTGTTATCAGTGTCAAAGGGAGAGCCTGGAAAGCCCACGTCTGTAGGCAACGTCAATGGAGCAGAAACCAGGAACAGGAGTTGGAAAAATGGGGAAATCATGGTAAATGCTTCTGGACCAGCAGGAAACCTTAGTAGTTGTAGCTTTTTCACTCATAAGCGTAATTCTGTGAAATGAAGTGACACCTCCAGATCCATCAATACCAATGGAGAAATTGCAAGGAAAAGCCTATTAGTATGGGGCACCAATATTCCCAGTGCAAGGCTACAAAGCCATGCTCTTGTCAGCCAATTTGTCACTCTGAAACCATTCTCTGGCCTTGGATTTCACTACAAGTTTGCACCCACTGAAGGTACTGCATCTAGCTGAGTCCTCTGCTGCAGGAGCAGTGACTGACTCCACTAGAAAAAAACAGAATCAGCTCTCACGGTGCTCTTTACTGTCCAAAAAGTAGACAACACACAGACAGCACAATTTCCACAGACATGGGAGTCCATGGACATGGGCTCATAAGCCTCCTATCATGGCGACCTCAGGAGAGCCATGATGGTGACCAAAGGAGTGCTCGAGTCAGTTAGGAGATGATGGAGGCATCCTTATTGACAGTAGCCCCTTGGTGCCTGGTTGAAACACATCATGCCTGAATTGAAGCTGACTTAAGTGGCCCAGCTTTGGGCATGAGTTGGACTAGATGACCTACAGGGCTCCCTTTCAATCTAAACTTGTCCATGAGTCAGTAGATGAAAACTAATAAATTAAAAAGAAAGAAAAGACAAAAGCAATAAAAAAAAAAAACTTATTCACAGGACATACGCAGGGTGTGCATACCCTGTCTTGAATAACTGTGGTCGAGGAGAGCAGTAATTATACAGTATCATCCATGCCCCCTTTTCATGGGGTACTTAAAGCATCTGGATTCACACACGATGCACAGATACACTAAGCAACACAGTCTTGGCACTTCCATGCTGGAGGTGCGTGGAAGTCTGCAGTGCAGCGTGGATACAGACAAGCACTCTAAGGCTAACTATATTTTATTCCCCAGCATAAAACTCAATTGTCCCAATAATGGTATGGCTTGCAGCCAACAGTAGTGTTGTGTTTTTCTCCAAACAATAATTGAGTTGACAGTCCATTTTTTCACTGGGGGTTGAAGTATCAAATTTGATCAGATATTAGTACTGATGCCGCTGAATTTTTCCAGCTTGCCAGTTTTTCTGGATGACAGGCGGATCTGTGATCACAGCACCATGACTGAGAGCCACAGCTGTGGCAAGAGACCGTCTTAGTCATGGGTTCAGAACCTGGTGCTGCTGAATACAATACAGCGCAAGAGTGGGAAAATGGGTCAAACAGACAGGAGTCGGATCCATGAGTGACAGGTGACTGAATTCACAGAGTGCCTGACAATGCTGTGGTCTGTGATGCCTTTGCTGCCATTTCCCTATCAAATTCCTGTCTCCTCTTGACTTTGGATGAATTTCTAACAAGAGGAAAACACAACACAGATAAGTAATATTACAACGTGTGTCTTTTCTACAGCTCTGTTAAACTTGAAGCTGGTGATTACATTTGAACCTTTCCAGTCACTGGTTTTCAGATTTTTTTCAAGGCTTTTATTCAGGGAAACACATCACGCGTATGGTTTAGTCTCCTTGTTTTCAAGAACATGCTTAGCTTTAGGAGTGTGCCTAAAGGCTTTCTCAAACTGCTTTGTGATATGTGCCTTAATGCGGGCTGGCATAACTGCTTAGCCATGTAGCAGCTCACCCAAAAAGTTCTTACAACCCAGATGGCTCGTTACACCTCTCTTTTGTGATCTCTGCTGGATGCCAAATGGCTCCTAAGTGAAGTTTAAGGAGTGGTACTTGACCTTGTAATGCCATGTATAGCTCCTATCACTTGGCAAGCCATCCCTCTTGCCCTTTATAAAAGCCAAGCAATCACACTGTCCCGATGCAATGGTAGCAAACTAAGTCGCTCACCATAAAAGCTTCATGATTTGAAAAGGATGCAAGCAGGTAGGGAGTTCCTAAATGTGGACATCTTGATGATATTTCCTGAACTGTGAAACGCAGCTTCCCTCACCAGCAGCTACACCTGCCGACATGCCGCAAACCTCAGACAGTCCCTGCTTTCAAAGAACTAAGAGTTAACACATTATGTGTGCCTGTCATTCTTCCCCAATAACATTTTTTTTACCTTATTTGACAGAAAGAGAGAATTCTCCATCCACGTTCCCATGAATCTGATGAAAACAAGCAGCCAACGAAAGGATGGAGGCCCACGTTACTGCTGCCCTGTGCTCAAGCTAAAGCACAACTTCAGCTGACTTAGTGGTGATCAGAGAATGCACATGTGAGAAAATGAATTATGAATGGAGGAGTCATAGGAAACGATCAACCAGGCACCAGCAACACCAGGTTGTTTTGGTTTTTGTTTTTTTTTCTGGAAGACCACAGCGAGCACAATCAAATGTTTCATGCACTTGCTGCATCCTTGATGCTCCTGTGATTTTTTATCCTTTTTGTCCAGTATTAACCAAGCGTGACAGAGGGACAGCTAAAAAAAAGGAGAAAATTGCCCAAGCATTCATTTCAGTTCACTTCTAAAATCCCATCAGTTAATCTCTGCAGCTGTACATAGGAGCCCATGTGTCACTGTCAGAATACTCTGAGAATGGGAAGGCAAAAGAGCGGAACTGTACAGATGTGTAGAGAAGAGAAAATTCTGTTTTCCAAAATTCAATTTAATAGCATTATTAGTTGCTTTTAAACATGATTTTGATTAATATTTTTTTAAGAAAGAGAACTTGTAACAAGCATGGTTGTGAAAAAAAATTCTAAGAAAAAATTTCTTAATAATTCTAACTCTTTATCACCAATCTTAAACAGCACACTTTTCTTACAAACTGCTGTCAGGTATTGAGACTAGTTCATGTGTGTCAATTTTGAGAGTAATAGTAGGTTGGTTGCATGTGCCCACAGCCAGCAGGACCAAATACATTCTTTCATGGTCTAAAACCATTAATCACTCCATTTCCAGCCCAGTAAAAGAACAGGGTAATTGCACCCAACTGACATCAACGAACGAGGAGAATCACCTCCCTCACTTGTGGATCTCCCCTGTACCCATCCTTTTTTGAGGAAACCTCTCCCAAGAAGCAAGTCCCCAGATGATGCTTGCAGCCTTATGGCCCTTTCTGGACTGGAAATTCATTTAAACCTGCAAGCAGGGAAAGAGGCCCCTGGGCGAACCCCCAGCATGTGCTCTCGATTCTGGTACAGAGATGAGCCAGCAGCAATTCCAGATGCTTACAGACTCTCTATGTCTTGTTTCAGTGCCCAATCCATTCAAATACAAGAGGGCAGCAAGGTTCAGTGTGCAATACTCCCCTCAACCCCACAACATTTGCACCCATAGCTTAACAAATTGATCAGTTGTAAGCAGAATCTTAAACTGAATTTAAAGAGGCAAAATCAGCACAAAATCTTATTTATTTCTTCTATCAACAGAAGATGTTAACATTTTTCTGTTGGCCGCACTGCTTTCATAAGGGATGAAACTAATGCATGCCCTACTGACTACTGTAGTTTTTATAGAAAAAAACGGGTTTGCATTCCAAATAACGATGTATTCACAAACATCCACCCCAAGAGATCTCTTTGAAGGAGAGATGATGATACAATTATTACCAATAATCTTGCTTCATTTGCCAAGCTGATTCGCTTCAGAGAAATGGCTGAGAGATAAACTCAGTGGAGTTTCCACGGGACTTTGAGCTAGAGAGAACACAGAGCGGCCAAGCCGCGTGTTGAAACAGAGCATGCTGCTAATCCAAAACTGCCGGTGTCAGCTTCCCATGGTTCAGAGCACGGCTGCTTCTTAACAAATTAGAAATGACAAATTTAGTGCAAGCTAAAAAGGAACAGAGTACCGATACAGGAGCCAGGGCACTACATAAGCTTCTACTAATACTGAGCTTTGGCTCAGTCAATGCTCCCTACACACAACATATCCCACTTTGTCATTTTCACCCTAACCAAGGGCTCCTTCATGCCTCAACACAGGATACTTGATGTCACGTGGCTCCATCTATTTCTCCTGGCTTTTACATTCACATGTCAATCCACCACTTGCCTACTTACTCCAGTTTCCCCTGGAATTCAAAATTAGTGCTAAGATCAGAGTTCTGGCAGGCAGCAATCAGCTCTGCTTCAGTGAAATCTCTAGTCAACCCAAGCGGCAACAGAGCAGATCGACTGTATAGCTTTGATCCGAAGGGGAGCATCTCTAATCTTCCTCGTCACTCAGCCCATACTCCCTTCCAACTGCTACAAGCTTGACAGCATCTGCTACCACCAGCCTGAGAGCAGTTTTACTTCTATTCTCCAGTCAGACTCCGGTTTTATGATATTTTATGACCATCTACACCCTGTCAACAACCGCCAACGTTTCAGTCTTGGACCTGGAATGTGAACTCGAAGGACAAGGCTGCTCGTGCTCCTTCTCCCCCCACAGACTGTGCCTCTTGCAGATCAGCTCCCCCGAAGGAAGCAGGGGCTCTCCTCCGAGTTGAAGCTGAACGTCAAAAAAAAAGGACTATTGCTACACAAACCCCTCCAAATGTTCTCCACTAAAAACGCCTGGCAATATGCAGTCAGGCCCAGAACGGTGAAGTAACACTGTGTGCTTCAAGCAATAGTGTGAAGAGGCTTTCAATAGGGAATTGTCTAAGAAAGAACCAGAGGATGCCAAAGAATTCAGGTTCCTAATGGTCCTACTGCTTCATGACAGTGACATCTCAAATGAATATCTGTATTTGATTAGATTATACTGTAATCAGTGTGCAACAACTTTAAGGCAATATAGATCTTTGTATTTGCAAGTCCTCCAAACATGAATGTACACGACCATGGGTAGCCTGCTACCGAGAGCATGTCGTCTGCACTCCAGTGTCAGGAGCTTTCAATCTGTTAAAATACTGCAGAATCTATGTCAATATATCCATGGAAAAGGGCCATCATACTTTCTATCACCCTTCCTTTTTCATTGCCAGGCTCTCTTGGAGCCAAGGAAGGACGTTTCTCTGAGCATTTGCGTTTCACCGTGCCTTCACTCCCATCAAGACACCCGTAACACATATTGCAGTCTGTTGCAGGCTTCTTTATGCCCTGAGGGGAGAGAGGGGTGCGAGCTGTTCGAATCCAAATCCTCGCGTCAACACGATGCAGCCTCAGAAACTGAGCCCCTGCTGCCAGCGACAGTCAATGGGAAAGCTATTGCACACCACGCAGCGTTGGCTGCCGTGGGCTTGGGTAGTAATGAAACCCTGCGTGTAACACTGGCGGAGGAGCTCCTGTCTGGATTTAGCACAGTGAGAGGCGTCAGCTAACCTGGGACACAGCTTGGTGGCTGGGATGCTTCCCAGGGAAGCAGGAGACCTGAGTTAGAGACCTTGCAGGCGCAGGAGGGAACCAAACCTGTTTTTCCCTTTGGGAGGATTTCCTTGGGCATCAGTAAATCACGCTGCAGAGGGGTCATAGTGTCTTCTCCTTTTTGCAACTCAGTTTTTGTTGCAAACCAGTTCTTTTCCTGCAGTCCTGAGAAAGGCAGGAGTCAAACTACCCCACGTGGACAGAAGCCTTGTGGCCCAGCCAGAACCCTGTTGTTACATGCTGGTGCTTGTCCCATACCTCAAGCTTTACAACAAGAATTAGCTGTATGAGCTATATATGGCTCCAAACCTTGTTAGGTCTTGTCTGGTCTTGAATGTGTTTTAGCTTGGTGCTCACTGTACCTGCAAAAGTCAAGAAACTTCTGCTGCGCTTGCCACTTATTCTACAATCAGATGCCTACTGTCTAGATTGGCCAGCTGTTAACAGAAATTATCCCATGATTATTTACCTGTTGACTGCCTTGTGGTTTTGAACTTGTTTTAGTTGCATCATTACCTAATTTACTTTAACTTCAGTTCTGCTTAGCTTTGTGCTGTCACAGATTCGTTTGCTCCCCCCAAAAAAGAAATCAAAAAAGCAAGTAATTGTGGTACAACTAATCCAGTGAATCAAAAAGACTATGCAACCTATGAACCACTGTGATGTTGAACCACAGAGAAAAAGTAATTTTGAGTGAACCAAAAACTCAGGAGAAGGAAATCCCCATTATCAGCGTCATACTCCTCTTGCAAAGAGCATGTGGTGCTGGCAACTCACCTTAGTAAAGCATCAAAGGATGGAAACATAACATCAGAGGAAAGGACAGATAGTTGCACACATTGTTTTACTGTACTACTAATGATCAGAAATTTAGTGGTCTAGATTCTTGTTATAACTGGTCTAACGATAAGCAGTTGTATTTTGATTTGACTGGAAAGACATTAATTAGAATAAAAATAAATTCTGATTCTTGCATTCTTGCATTAGATGTGTTCTTTTGGTGGCCTGTATTTTGCACGGAAACAGTTGGAATTCTGTATGTAAAAATATGGACATGTATATATACAAATAAAGTGATTTACAGAAGACTTATTACACAGCAGTCCAGCTGGGGAAACTATCACAAGGTTGATTCATGAATTTAAAGTAAATCACACCAAGTCAGTTGCTGGAAGAGCTATGCACTGCTATGAACAGCAGTAGATAAAGTACATAAAATATCTGTAAAAGTAATTCTCTGAATCCCAGAGTTAATATACTTTTTAAATGGACTACCGTGAATTATATTCTTTCCAATACTTAAAAATATTTAACTGTAATTTGTGTTGCTAAGATAATTTCTCCTTCTTAGGAGAGATGATACCAGACAAAACAGAAGGCAAAAACTGCTTTTATTGCAAAAAGTGACCCAATCAATCATTTCCGTGTTGTTCTGAGTAACGGCAAAGCTCTGAATTTAGCCCTTTCCCCCACAAAGTACCTAAACAAGAACAGTCTCTTTTTTCTTTATATTACTTATAAGAGTCACCACCAAAAGACACGCAAGTTAAATGAAAAATCTTATTGAAGAATTTCAGTGCTGACCCTTTCAATGCTCTTAATTTTCAGTGTCACACCAATCTCACTCTCTTTGTAGCCATTATCATCAGGCAAAGGTGATGACTCTTTATAAGCATTCAAAAGAGGCTTCTGAGGGTTGCCAGCAAAGAACAGTTAAGGGAAAACTTTCCCAATTAATAGACAATTTCCCTTTTCCTCCTGAAGACATAAGGTTATAAAATCTCCTTTAAAAATAGATAAAGGTGAAAAGAAGTCTTTGTGACTATGGGACAAATTGCATTTGAGGAGAGGTCAACGAGTGCATTCTCCATCCATTATTAGATTATGCAGCAGAGGGCTGCATGGTCAACCCCCAGCTCTTGCCACAATCATCTATCACAAGGTAGAATCAACTCTCTCATTTCCCCGTCAGTTTCATGTTGCTCAGAGGGCAATGTAACAACAGTACAATCCACTGCAGGTTTGTTCTTGGCCGCCTCTTGCCCCAGTGAGTGATTACAAAAAATACGATAGAGATAGTCTGCTGAAGGATTTATCCAGCCTTGCAAAGTGTGCCCATTTTACCAAAGCTTTAATCACCAATTAGTACACATGCTGCTGCTATTAACTCATTACAGCTTTATCGAAAGTGAGTAAAAACCATCAGCTTGCTTCTGATTAGGCAAAGTAATAGGAATGAGCAGCACAGGACTGGCTGAGCTAAACAGTATCACAGAATGGTAGGGGTTGGAAGGGACCTCTGTGGGTCATCAACCCCCCTGCCAAAGCAGGGACACCTAGAGCAGGCTGCACAGTACCTTGTCCAGGCGGGTCTTAAATATGTCCAGAGAGGGAGACTCCACAACCTCCCTGGGCAACCTGTTCCAGTGCTCCGTCACCCTCAGAGTGAAGTTCTTCCTCATGTTTGGATGGAACTTCCTATGCTTCAGTTTGTGCTCGTTGCCCCTTGTCCTGTCCCTGGGCACCACAGAAGAGAGTTTCTTGAACTGGGGAGCCCAGAACTGGACAGAGTACTGCAGATGAGGCCTCACTAGGGCAGTGTAGAGGGGAAGGAGAAACTCCCTCGACCTACTAGCCACAATCCTCTTAATGCACCCCAGGATCCAATTCGCCTTCTTGGCAGCCAGGGTACATTGTTGGCTCATGGTCAACCTGTCATCCACCAGCACACCCAGGTCCCTCTCCACAGAGCTCCTCTCCAGCAGGTCCGCCCCAAGCCTGTACTGGTGCATGGGGTTGTTCCACCCCAGGTGCAGGACCCCGCACTTGCCCTTTTGGAACTTCATCAGGTTCCTCTGTGCCCAAATCTCCAGCCTGTCCAGGTCACGCTGAGTGGCAGCACAGACTGCTAGTGTATCCACCACTCCTCCCAGTTTGATGTCGTCAGCGAACTTGCTGAGGGAACACTCTGACTCTTCATCCAGGTCATTGATGAAGTTGAACAAGACTGGTCCGAGTACTGACTCCTGGGGGACACCACTAATTACAGGCCTCCAACTAGACTCAGCGCTGCTGGTGACAACCCTCTGAGACCTGCCATTCAGCCAGCTCTCAATCCACCTCACTGACCACTCATCCAGCCCATACTTCCTGAGCTTCCCTATGCGGATGTTATAGGAGACAGAACAGCTCTGCTTTTAGGAAGATGACCATGTCACGGGTTAGACAAAAAACAGAAGGCATTCTTAGTTTTCAGGGACTGGACAAATTGCTTCAAAATGTTTCCAGGCCAAAAATCTTTTAAAATACAGTCCAGTCAAACTCAAGACGTAGCATGTCTTTTACACTGCACTGTAGATAATTACGGAGCAAAACCAAAATCATGCTCTATGCAGACATAATGGTGAGCTGAAATCCTAAACCAGTGGAGGTCATTCAACAATATATGGTACAGCTGGTTTTATTACACCTTTTTTCTCTGTGCATTGTCTGATTCCTATTTTATATACCCCGGTCATCACTTCACCTGTGTTTTCAAGCATACATGTAATGTCCTGCTTCCAGTCCTATATCATCTCTTTTTATACACTTTTTCCCAAGCAAGTGGAATCATTGCTCCACTGACTAATTATCAAAGCTCATATATGCATAGAAATCTAATGCTCCATATAGCTGCCAAACAATGTGTAATCAGCATCTTCATCTTTAAATTTATGATATCTGACCAGTGCCCTGAGCCATTCTTAACTCTGCCATCTTCACTTTAACAGGGATGAGTACCAGATGGCCCTGAAGAAGTTGCAGGAAACCATCAAAATATGTATCCTGTGTACTGTGGAAGTTTCTTCATACCACCCTGCCAATTAATGACTGGCTCCGAAGCACAGGGGTTTATAATTCTTGATTTTTTTCTCTTTATCCTTTCTAGTACAACTGTGGATATTCTCATTAGTTGGTTTCCTATTAAGCTCCATACCTTGAGGCCACATGCAGCACAGGTTCATTATCTGGCATTACTTTTAATTCTGATTGTTCAGTGTTTGAAAAAATGAATAGTAAAACCTTCTAAATGCCTTAATGACATGAGATTCTCTAAGGGTGCTCCTAATAGGAAATAAAGCCACCTTTTTCACAAAGAACAAAGTACCAGTGGTGGAATAAGGCTTACCATGACCAATAATTGCTCCTCACAGGCCATACACATGTTTTTATGTTCCCAGTTTTTTCACCAAACATTTGTAATATGGATACAACTTCTCATCTTACATCTTTGCTGAAGATATTTCAAAATCATTTAAAGCCCTAACAGCTTTAGTTTCTTCTTCTTTTTCTATTTTTGCAAGCAAAGCAGCAATTTAAGTCAGCCTAACAGACCCAACAGATTTGCATTAAAAATATGACTTGAACACAAAAACAAGGAGTCTTTTGACAAGCTCACTCTACAAATTGATGAATATACTGTACCTAACTGTGATGAAATATTTAATACTACAGGCTATTTGAAGTTCACTTATAAAAAGACTGACAACTCCAAGGAAACTGTGAAAAACATGCTAAAGAATTCTGCTGATGAACTACATTTTCAAGCAGAAAAGTCATTCTTCCATTATCCTGCCCTGGGGTGGCCAGGACAGGGTTAATTTTCACCAGAATCCAGGAAGGGGCACAGCGGGTGGGCTGACCCAACCCCAACCTGGCCAAACAGAGCAGGGTATTCCATACCATGTGTCGTCATGCTGGGTTCCGGGGGGGGGGCAGCGCGGTGGGAACTCACTCGCGGCTCGGGAGGGCTCAGCGGTGGTTCAGTCCGAGAGAGCGGTTCTGTTCTGCGGGTTTGTTCTGTGTATTCCCCTTTTCTGTATCGTTGTTGTTACTGTTCCCTCTGTTTGCTGTTCTGCCCTTATCCCGACCCACCAGTTTCTGCCTGTTTTCTTTCCATTCTTCTCCGCACGCTGGCGGGGGGAGGGGCAGCCATGTGGCGCTTTTGTTGCCGGCTGCAGCCAAAACCAGAACATATGCTAAACAACAAGGTTAGCATTAAGAAACTGCTTATTGTGACTCTGACAATACCCTCCTGTGGTTTCATCCTCACCTGCCTTCAGAAGCTGTGTGCTCGTGACTGGGAACACTGGGAACAAAGAATCACAGATGTCTGAGCAACAGGTAGCAGGATGTTTGGTGCAGACGAGGCCTACAAAGATCATCTTTTCAGAAGCTTATGCCAACAAGACTAGACTTAGCTCATATATATCCAAACACAAAGGCTCCTTTCAACATTAAAGCTCCAAATTAAAAGATGATACATGATGAAATGATATGTAGATTTTGTCACATTTACTGTTATTGACCTGGACGTACAGCCTGGATATAATGATTTGAGTACTGGTAATCCATCAGTGCTCTCAAACCATTGATCTGATTTACCTTGTCACATGCCTCATTCCATCACAGTTAAAACTCAGGGCTGTGAATGCAGTCATAAGAAACTTGTTGGCCACAACTACTCGAGGGGTATATCAAAATGGTGCATCAAACCCTCTCTTGAGCCCAAATTAATTTTATATCCAAGCCAAGACCATGAGCAGATGAAGACAGAAGTAGCTTCTGGAAAGCAGCAGGGAAGAAAGTTTGTGTCACAGCAGGACGCAGATGAAATCTGAGGCTTGCAGTTTGGATAATCCAGTAGAAGATGGCCCTAGCAGCTCAACTCAATCTGCCACCAGGCAGCCCACAGTAACTTCAAACCATGGCGCCCACATCAGATGGGCAAACTGATCCAGGGTCCTTACAAGAGGGGCCGAGACTGCAGCCAGACGTTATGGGAGGTGTGGGACCCCAAGCTGCAAGCAGCCCGGTGCAGCAGCAGGGATTTCTCAACAGCAGGTAAAGTGCTTTAGTCTTACCAAAGCCTCTCGAATGGCTTGTGCTCCCCCAAGTCATGCAAAACAGACACTGAGGACAGGAAACTTACTCATCTGGGACTGGCTATCTCATGCTAGGTTTTTAGTGATACCAAAACTACCCTAAATTTTGAGGAAAAGAAGGATGTAAATGTAAGTCAGCATTTCATCAAACTACAGGTGCTGCAGAAGACGCATGTGAAGGATGACCAGGAAATGTCACCTTTAGGGATCACGTGAAATTATCTTATTTACATCAGCAATTTCCCAGATCCAAACATTAGTATGAGGGAGGAAAAAGCCATACTATAGAGACACACGGTTTTATTTATATAATTCAACTATACATTTATACAAAAGCATAAAATAAAAATAAATAAGTAACACTAAATAATATTAAGAAGTAACACATCTGAACAAAGCTACCAGTGCCATTGCTCAACGTCATTTGTAAATTCTAGCCATGTTCACTTCAACACAAGCACTTCAACATCACTGATTACAAAATCAGAGAGTGATTCCCAGGAATAAAAGCAAATGTAAGAATGCACCTGAGTATTCACTTATATCAAGAATAAACCCAGAAGATTTAATACTTACACAGAATCAGACACATGACTGCTGATATTCAGCTGCCTGCAAATACTCCATGCTTGAAAATATTCATTATTTACCCTACTGATCTCTATGTTTAACAATGACAAGCTTGTTAGCTGGCTAGGAGTTGTTTACTTACATGCTACATTTCAGAATGGCTGGACTCCCACCCCTTGCCACAGAAAAACGTAAAGATGCCCTGTTTGCTGGGCTTGGTGGAAACAGAAGAGATGCAGTGCTTGGCAGCAAGCAAGTCAATAGCAAGGTTTCTTTCTTCCTGCCAGGTTTTAGAGATGCCGATAAGGCTGGATTCTCTCTCTTTTAAGTCTTCTTGGGAGCTTCTTGGCTAATGGCCCTTTCTCTTTCTAAATGGCTAGTGCTCTTCTAAAGGTCTATTTATATCACCTCTATAGCCTCCCCATGCCAGTAACTCTGGTCTTTGAAAAGTCGTGGATCCAGATTTTTATCAAACCAGTAGTTGTGAAAATATACCTCTTCTGACACAGTTTCGGTCAGATATTGTCTCCGTCATCCTAAAAAATCGCTACTGAATTCCTCTTCCTAAGCATCACGCAGAGTAAAAAGTTTTCCACCTGCATCACAGTCTGGGGTTCGATTTGCACACCATCCTACGCTGCTGAGCCTGGAGATACACATATAGGTATAGAAATAGATACATATACAGCCCTGATCTCATCAATGGAAAGCCATCACTGCCTTTTAAAATGCACCTTACTATGCCATTCTTTTTATTACACATTTCCTTGCTTCGACGCCCACACCCAGTGTGAACAGTATGTTCAGAATAACCCATTAATCAACAAATTTAATAAAAGAAGACAAGACCAGAAGGAGTTCAAGAACTTTTGTCTATCTCACACCCCCAAAGATGGGTCAGCAGTACCTAAACCCTCCTCAACAGATATTCTGGTTGCTACGCTTACTACTACAGATGTTCACTTACTACTCTGCTACTCCTGAGGATGTTTTGAGGCATCTAATGTTTCATCCCTGCAGTGCTTAGCTATCCTTATGGTTAAAAAGTTTCCCCCAAAGTTTAGCCTAGATCTCTCTCTTTACCATGACACTTCCTGAGAAAATGAGCCTGGCTTTTTCTTTCGCGCACAAGTCCAGTGAAAAGGTGTCATATAAAAACCAATGTAAGAAAATCCCTTGGAAGCCTCCAGCCTGAATATCAAGTAAAGGAGAAGAGCAGGAGTGACGCGAGCTGTTGAGGCAGCGCACACTTACAGATGGGCAGCAGCATCACCATCTGCTGGAAGGAGCGGCTTTAGTGAACGTACCAGTTGCCACCAAAGGAGGAGTGAGAAATGCCTTTGGCAGATACGCAACATAACGAGAGGGATGTGGAGACACCACACACTGCCCAGTTCACAAGAAACGAAACATCAAACGGCTTTCCCAGGCCACAGAGCAGAATAAAGCTACACTGACAGTCTTAAGAATAGTTTCAGTCTTTTAACCTATTAACTATACTCTAGATAGAAAGCCCAACCTCCCTGAAATTCACCTCCCTCCTGGCAGAGGCCATCTGCCGTGGTGGAAGGCTCCTGGTCTCCCCTGCCGAAGCAGAGCCGGAGCAGACTTCCCACCAGAGAGACGGACAGTGGGCTCATAGGGATCAGGCCAGCAGGCATGCCTGTGCTTCAGGATCAGCCCGTCAGTTTGCGGGAAGCCAAGAGCAAAGGGAGTGTGAAAGGCTGATAATCGCCTCAGGAACAGATTGGGCTCCTGCCGAAGAGGAATTTAGCACTTCTCCGCAGGCACCGCCTGGTCAGATGGTGATCCTTTGTGCTGCAGCTCTCTGCGTGCGGCTCACAGTATCTTCCTAGTATCTGTTCTCCTCGTTGCAGCTGCTGTGGTAGCTCCAGGGGGTCCTGAAAGAGGGGGAACGGGAGGTCTCCGTGCACAGTTGGACATGGGACGCCCTAGAGCGGAGTTGGAAACGCCTGAGATGGCTCCAGGGTCACTGCGGGAGTGTGAGGCAGCGTGGTGCTCTCTGGAGGCACTCACGACATCACTGATGACTTCAAAGTGAACCAAGGAGAGAGGAGTGTCCCAGCACATTTGGCCACTAGATTTGACAGCAACAGCTTGGCTCTTGGTGCTGTCGTTTGAGCCTTTCGAGGGCTCACGCTGACAGCACCATGGAGGCAAGTTTCTAACGTGCCGACTTCAGTAGCCTGGAGCATCAGTTTTAGTGGTGAGAGCCCAGTCTCCGAGAGGTGTTGAAGGAGCATAGCACATCAATTAATGTCACCTTTCACCACTGATGACCAGGGTTGAGCAGTGTTGCGAGAGGAGAGCCTGCAGACGCGGCACTGCTACAGGCATTAGGGATCCAGTAGCCACTTTTTGTTGGGTTTAGCAGCAAAAAAGGCTGAGAACTGGAGCTGAGGATAAGATGTGAATACCGAAAAAAAGTCACTCCTGTTGCACCACTCACCCCTCACCCCCCTTTTGTACCATCAAACCTTTCCAAAGCTGTGGTCACCCAAGCCTCTGCACCAAGCGCCGATCAAACTCAGCCACGAAGGCTTATATTTTAACTGAAGGACCACGTGCGTAATCTATCCCAGTGTAGAAATGAAGCGGTGACAAGGCCTTTTGGCCCCTCTGGAGGTAGAGAGGATCATTGCTGGTTAGCTTGCTAATGAGTAGCGCAGGGAGGTTGTCACCACTGACGATTTTAGAGCGAAGCAACCACTGTATTCTAGCTGTCTCTGGGGAAAAATAAAATAACACGTCCGTCTTTGTGTCAGTGGAGACAACCCCGGCATCTCCTGCTGCTCCTGCTGATGCAGTGTGGGTTTGCACTGTCTTCTCCCCCACGCCACTGGTCAACCGCCCCAATCACAGCTCCACTGAGCTCCCAGGCAAGCACCAACACCCACCTGCTCTTCTGACAACACGTTTCCTATCACAGTCACTTCCCTCCTCTTCCCAGAGGAGTGTGTGTCAAGGATTCCATCCCCATCCTCGAGATCTAACTATGACATGGCATTTAAAAATTTTTTGTGGTATTGAATAGCTGCAGCTATCAGCAGCCCACATTTTCAGACTGCTGAAAGCTGGCTTTGCACTTCACAAATATCTAATATTGGAGTTATTTTTAAGATGCATTTGTTTCTGGCTGTAAGGAAAGACCAAAACAACACCACTTAATGCCTCCTCAGAGCCCACAAGCAAAAGTGATTATCACCATGTGCCTGAAATGACTACGTTTTGTTAAGCTGGCATGACACATCCAAAGGAACTGCAGCAAGCAGGCTGCCTCGTGGATGATATTCCACCAGTGGAATTGCAACCACAAGCGTGGCCCCGCTCCACACGCTGCTAGGAAGGCTGATCAGATTTCAAACCTAATAAAAGGCGGGTTATGGAGCTAGTCTCAGCCCTTGGTGCTAATTGCAAAAAGCAGCACCACGCTGCTGATTGTGAATGGTTTGGGAGCAACTACCCAAGGCCCCAGCCCCCAGCCTGTTCTAAACGGCATGAGATAAACCTCTGTTTATAGAAAATAATATAGTCAGTGTCACCCTGGCAGTCTCGATTATTGTCCAGAAAATAACGGTCAAGTACAGCAAAATGTAGCCCTGCACCGCTGACATCTTCGGTGATACATCTACATCTGTACTCCCAACCACTGGTGGCATCACCCTTCTGCAGCCTATACAGTCCTGGTCTCCTGAGTTGGACCGGGCCCAATGGGTGCTCTGAGAGCAGAGGTGCGGTTCAGCAGCATGTAGAAGCGTATCACTAACACCATGATGGTTTACAATGATGCCCCATACCTGTGGTAGTGTTTTGCATACTTAGCAGCTACCAGCTAGGTCCAGGAGTACCAGAACTAAGTTCCCTCAGGTTTCATGTCTTGTGAGATTGATGCTGAGGTCTAAGAGGATGAAAACCTGCAAGAATGGCCTTGGTTACAATATCTCAAACTCCTTCTGCTTTGCACCCTTCCGCCTTTTGACCCGATTGCCGATCATGCATCTTTTCCAGTGTCCAATAAGTCACAGATTTACAGGACTTGCTTCTGTCTGTTCCTTTCCTCCTGTCATTATTTATCCTTCTGTCACCCAAAAGGACTTCATAATCTTCAAGCTGTCTATCTCACTGCCAAGGTTGGAGATGGTCAATGAATTAAAAAAAAAAATATCAGGGGTACACTCAGCCACAGAGACAAAGACACAAATCAGATGATCATGGAATAAGTCAGGCTATAAAAAATCACTGTGTGGTAGAAATATACTTGATTTATACCAGCAACAATGTCCTTCCCGTCAAACCTTTTTTCAGAAAGCAGACATAACTGATTTGAGAGATGAAGAGCATAAGGCCCCCTTCCGAATGTTGCCATGATACTTCTTTAATAAAGAGGTTTGGGTTAGAAACATCTTCCAGAGCAACTCTTTGTATTTAAGAAAGGATCTCCAGAGGCTGTTAATTCTGAAAGCAAATATAGTATTACAATGGAAGCTACTTGTAATTCATCACAGCAGCTGAACACTGTCTTTTTCTTTGAGTATTTACAGCTGGTGAAAAACAGCACTCTAGAAATACACCTAGAAGTAAGCAAGCATTCAGACCTAGACTTTCAGTCAGTCTGTGTCCTGTACAGTCTCTGAAAACAGTGAGAACAGGGTATTTATCATGGCAAGCCTAACTGAAGAGCATGTTGTGTTCTTTTCACAAGTGCGTGACTACAAACTGCTGGGCTCTGTGGCAAGTCAGGCTTAAACTGCTTATTCATTTAGGACACAGAAAGCTGATGCCAGTATTCTCAGCTTGTTACTTTGTGGTTAAAAGGGCTCTGAAAGCCAGATATCTTTGTCTGAAAATAATATACTTGACATTATTTTCAAAAATGAACACTTTGAGTTGTTTTTCCTATTTCTTTGAACTCCATTATCTAGGTGTGATATTAAGCAATGCCCAGCAACACTTGTGAAAAAAGTAGGAATTATAAACAGACTTAAAGAAATCCTCCAAACCCACAAACTAAGCGATTTAGAAAACTCAGTGCCTCAGTGAATACACCATGTAGGATAACAGTTGACTTGCAGAGCTGTTTATGTCTCTGAATATCCAGATAGACGCTTAATAGGAAACTCAAATGCTCTAAACCAAAAATGGCCATCAAATGCCTAAGACTGCATCTTTAGGTACCAAAGTAGCGCTTCCGAAAATGTGGATTTTAGGTTTTCCTGAGATTTTTACCCATTATCCCTTTAGCTCAGCACAGTACCGGACTGCAAAACAGAGACCTCTCCTAAGTAGGTATCACCAGTTTTCAAACTAATACAGTGACGATAACTTTTAATAATTATGACACTATGGTTAACAGGCTACTAATTATTCATGTTCTGGTTTAAATGATTTTCAGCATGCATCACTTCTGCTATTACTGCCACGTATTGTTACCCTAATCATACCAAGGAACCAGATAAGTGAGCTCAGTGTTCCCACACATCTGGGAAAGAGATTTCAAGAGCAGAAAAAAACAAAGGACAAATGATATATCAGCTGAAGAGAGGAGGCTTAAAAACCTTGCAGCTGTTTATACACTCAAGTAATATCAAATGTCTGCTACAGAGGAAATGTCTTTCCATGTGGTAAGACTGCCTGAGCCTTTCCAGCGGAGATCCCTAGAAGGTGGGCTGATTTCAGTGGTGCCCCATAGCTGAGGTTTCAGCTCTTTCAATGGCCATTTACGGGCGGCTCAGTACTGCTGAAAACTGAACCTTGTAGTCTGTGGTGTTCACAGACAGATAGAAGGGTTTACCAGTGGGATTACAGGTTTCCCCATCTTCTTTCATACAAATAAATAAAACCCCAACCCCAAAACCCTTCCCAAGAAGAGTTTTTACCATCAAAGTGAGAAATGTCAAAGACTTTGTAACATCCACTTAGGACTTTGACTTGTGAAAGAGTTTCAACAGAAATGATGGTGGTACCTACACCGGTGGTACCTACACCGGTGGTACCTACAATGGCATCAAATTTGGAAAGGACAAGTGGCCAAGATCTGCTGTTGTCCTGGAGTGCCAGAGAACCATTCCCTGCACAGCCCATGGACAACCAGTGGGCACAACACTCGAGCGAAGCTTTCAGAGCTGGGTTTCAAATACAGCTCTCAGCATAAACCCATGGCTTGGCAACCTTGCTGAACAGACTACTTGAATTTTTAATCACTCTCTTGAATTCATACATCACAGAAGACAACTAAGTCTGACACAGTAAATCATCTGAATACAAGCTATGCAATCGCTTCTGATTTGACATGGAAAAAGCTCGGATAATGTTGAGAAGGGTATCACAGGCATTTTAACAAACTTGTATTAAAGCAAGTCAAGCTCATGAGCAACAGAAAACACAACGTTTGGAAAAAGCAAAATGTGTAATGGTGTCAGAAGCAACCTCTTCACCAGAGAGTTTACTGAGTCCCATTTGATTCAGAAGCCATTGCCCTGCATCTGTATGTTAATGAAGCAGCTGTTCCACTGCTAATTGCTGCTCCGACAAATTGCTTTTTTCCAATTAAGTTTTTATTATCGGATTTATCATCGCAAACAGAAATAGATGTATTTCAATTTCAGAAAGACAACAGAATGGTGCAATTATCCACCAGTCTTCCAGGAGGGCATAAATCAGAATCTGTAATTCCAAGGCTTTACAAGTTCTGTAGAAGTTGAGCAGGTATCTAGATACATGCGTCTTCTGTGAATGTCTGCTTTCACAAGGATGCCCAGATTAGCCTTTTTAAACTGGGTTGCCTCAAGCCAGGCATTTTAACCCTTATCTAGACCTTTAGGTAAACAGCTTGATTTTCAGAAATGCTGAATACGTAAAAAACCCATCCTCATTTCAATTTGGTAGTCCTGATGCCACAAGGTGAATTAATCTTAAAGTAATAATTTTCTTAAACAGTCCTCTAATATAAGGCTGCCTATCAAAGTGGTAATTAGCCTTCAAAATGAAAAATAATAGTCTTTTAAAAGTGAATTCAGCACTACTTTAGAAATACGAGATCTGAAGAACCTCTTAGTAAGTGTACACCTCAAAGTTCCTGCAACGGCCCACCATGGCTGGAAGCACATTTCTCTGCTTACAGTTTACAGAAAATCAATGCAAACTGTGTTAACCACAGCAGAACTGTAAGCGTGGTATCCCTGGATGGAAGACGGAGGTTTTGCAAGCTTTTGTCCAGTGTTGCACCAAGACCCCAGTTCATGCAGGTGCTTCGGTTTGCAAGTAGCTCCACTGAAGACAGTGGAAGAGCTCCCGTGCTGGGCAAGAACTCACTCAGCTTTGCTGCACTGGAGGAAGCTGTGCAAGGATACTGGGGACTGTGGGGAATAACACAAAAAACAAGTAAGAAGGAGACTAAAGCATAAGACAGCAAAAAACTAAGAAATCTGCAGCTTCCTGGGCTCAGACACGTAATTTTGAGATAACATTTCTAAGACGCTGTAGTGGTTTCAGGAGGAGAGGAGAAGAAAATTTCAAAGACATCTATTTTTTCTATTTCTTCTATGAAGAAACTGTGTTTTATAAACATCTCCCTAGCTTGCAGAGATGGCATAGAAAATTCACGCAATATAGAGTAGCGATCCCAAGCTTTCTGATCTTTAGTTGTGTACTATATGCACCTTTCAAAATCCTGCTACCAGGCTGTGTATTCACTGGACTGGATGGATAATGGTATTTTTACTTCAGAGGAAAGTCAAATGGTTATCACAAAAATAAAGTATTTATCATCCTCGCAGAAAGATCTGAACACCAATTTCCAGTTCAGAAATGGGGTGCACAGGGAAACAAAGAGAATTTCAAGGGCACATCTGCTTCGTACTAGTGCTCACAGCAAGCGTCTCCGTGAGAGGGCAAACAGCAATCAACAACAATACACAGTCACACCACAACTGCAATGGGGATGGCCAGTGTCAGACAGCTGCCCCTCTGTCACTGGTGGTGACTAGGAAAGATTACGGCTATATTTACTTTCATATTAATTTTTGTTGTTGTTGTGCTTTTTAGGAACACAGAACACATTTCATATTTTTTAATTTCCAAACACTGTTAAGGTTTCTAAAAAGATTTCACTGCCTTTTTAGACAACTGGAAATAACGGACAGAAAATTTATAACCAGAGAAATAACTACTTTAAATACAAACAGGGCAATAACCATCCATCTATCAAGCACCAGCTTAGAGTAATGGATTACACAGAAGAGCCACTTTAGTTAATCAGGTTGGTTTTCATAATACTTTTGTGTTCCATAAATAATACTCTAACTGGAGCTTTACTATTGGAGACCACTTTGAGCAAATGGTGAAAATGAGTCTGTCCTTTACTTTGTCAGAAAGTATCAAATGAAAAGACACACTGATGGCTATCTCTGCCCTTTGAAGCAAATTATTAGAAAATCAATCTCATTAAAGACGACCTGTGCCAGCCCCAGGAAAAACCTAGTGGCTTCAAAATCATACACTGACTGTCCGAAATAGCAAGGCTAAAAGGGCTAAATCATAGAAATGCAAATGTGGTTATTTTCCCTACTCAAAAAAAGGAAAAAAAAACACACTAAAACTTTCAAGGTCGCAGAGCCAATGACTTGGGAATACAACATTCACCAAGGAACTTTGCTGGAGACTGCTAGGGGTATGATTATGTGGTCATGTAAGAATAGGACGCTTAGGGCCTTTTATGTATTTGTTTTCATCAAAATTGCATGCAATACATCACACTGAGGTGAAGTGTGTCAAGGCCAACAACCTTCTGCAGACTCTAGAAAGTAAGTTTTCCTCATTATGCAAAGCCTCTGACTCCCTAGGAACATTCTCTTGAGCTACCCTTAGGAAATCTATCAATAATGTAGTAATAGCAATAAGTGAAAATGATGAATCTATTTATGGCAGAGGAATTCAGAAAGCTTAGAAACAACGTGTAGTCCTGATGCCTCCAAGCTCCACACGTCTTTCAGGAAGAAGTGAGCCTGCTATGATGATCAGAAACTCAATGTCACTCAATGAGATGTGCACTGCCAAAGAGGCATTCCCCTGATGGATAGCTACTACAGCGCTGAAGGCTGCAGGCAATTAGTAAACAGCACATCGTGCAAGACAAAATTCTGTGCAAAGTGATTTGGCAAATTTCTACTGTTACGGAAAGTGGTAATGGAGTGTAATGGCCACATATATCAGATGGGGTCTCAGTCATTAAGATCTCATCCAAGAGAAGAAAACATTATAGAATGGCTAGTCTTTAATTCACATAACAGGAAAGGATAAACACTGAGGTGATTCTGCCAAGATTTACATCTGTGGTTCCAGGAAATCAAGGTATTTTTGGCTTGATACTTAAGGTTAACAATCAATCTCATCTGGCTTTTCATGTATCATCTTTCATCCTGCAGCATTCTATAGCACTTAAAAAATAATATACAAATCAGGATCTCGACTCACAGGAGCATTCACTTCTACTCTTCATGCTTTAAGAGCTTAAGTAGTAATGGGTAGAGGCAACTTCATGTTTTAAGGCCAGCACAGTTCATTTTCTGCCACTGTTACCATTAAACAAACATGCACTCATCCAAGCTCTTCCACCAAGTAAACAAAACTCAGTCTGGCTCTTGGGTTTCTGCAGCTTGCTTTCTCTTGCTTGAACTGCAGGCCATAAACAAATCAGAGACACAGAGATTATGCATAAAACAGAGACGATCCTTGATGAAAGAGCGGGATGAACACATCCCTGTCCACTGTTCTTGCACTTTTGAATATTAGCCACTGCGCCAGAGGCATGACAGCTACTCTGACAGATCTACAATGAATGCAACTGAGGCTGCATGGAAAGTCCATGCTGTAAGGTTAGAACTTCCAACAACAAAAAGGATTAAAAAAAAAAAACTCTGTTCATGTAACTGGTTCCTGTTTCACAAACTACAAATTTTGTGAACTTCGTCTGGAGCTAGCCACATGGACTGCTAAATATCCACAGCCAAAAGCAATAGCAATGTACGAATTTTACAATAAACGATGAACCTTGCATTCCAACATATGTACATTTTTAATTCAAGTAATCCATATTTTGCCTTTCATTAATTTCTTCCTAGTTTCCCTGCTTAACTGGATATTATCTCCCCTACATCATTGTTAAGAGAATAACAGTCTTATTTGAAAGAACTGAGCGGTTCACTGGGTAATCTAGGATTACACTTCCAACAAAGCCCAACGCTGGATGCTTCCCATGGAGGTGCAATATACCTCCCCGTGGAAAGCTTCTCTCTATGGAGGAAAATAGCCTTTTTAACTGTATCAAAAGCATAGAATTATTTTCCCATTCTCCTCAAAGCATAAAACCTGGTATTGCTTATTATTTTTATCTTACCAAGTGTAACAGTGATTGTAACACTAAATTTTTCATTTCTTATTTTTTGAAACTGTTCTACTTGAGATCAGCAGAACTTCTGAACACAGCTCTGGGAAGCTCCAGCACTATCACTCCTGCCTGAACGAAGGTGAAACCTTCAAGAACGTAAGAGTAAACCATGCCTTTTAAACACTGCTCTGCCAATACTATCAACTCTCCCAACGTAAGAAGAGGGCTGCTGGTATAGCTGGATTTGCAAAAGCAAATAACTGAGGTTCAAGGCACCCAGTAAATATTACTTAAAAATAAACCAACTTTGTGGGACAGTAAGCGACTCCCCTCTTTTTTTTTTTTTTTTTTTTTCTTTTTTT
>Ga0065711_1028625_pt1 | contig 40102 bp, 31 predicted proteins | sample Hoacrofraction12_FD_59098 | JGI IMG/M metagenome (GOLD analysis project Ga0065711, IMG submission 59098) | Hoatzin crop microbial communities from Cojedes, Venezuela - Epithelial fraction 12 v2 (version 2) | ecosystem: Host-associated > Birds > Digestive system > Esophagus > Crop | place... | reverse complement strand
TTTTTTTTTTTTTTTTTTTTTTTAAATAACCAGGCAAACAGTAGCGCGTTCTTTAAAACAACAAGTAAAGGGAGACTCTTCTAGTTTCGTTGTCCTCTTTTGGGAACAACAGTTAACAGGCATAAGCAGACTGGTTTTGTTTTTAAGTATTCATGTCTTTTGCCTTTTCAGTTTCAGTTTTGCTGGTGTTAAGAAATACTTTTCTAGCATTTTCAGACTGAAAACAAGACATTGATTTCTCCCTGGATCAACAGTACTGACCCATTCAGTTTATATTTTTTTATAAAGGTATGCAGAGCACCAGTGTTTGTGCGTGGGCAGCTATTTCGGTATAGCACGTGCTCAATCTGTTCTCTGTTGAAGAAGGGAAAAAAAAAAACCATAAACTACAAGGAAAAGGAATGTACTCGTGTGCTGGTCAGCCAGGATAAGCAGATGACATTATTTTTTAAAAAAACATTTTTTTTAAACTTGTAACATTATTGGTTCATTTATAACTACAGCATTGAACTAACTCATTGAAGATGGATTCTACAATATCAGTTCTGATGGTTAGAAGCAAACAGGTTTTGTTACAGCAAGTCCAAAGAGGGATTGTGTGTTAGAATTCTCCAAAGAAATCTTGAAACTTTTGGGGAGGTGTGTGGGGAGGGGAAATACTTCAAATGAGTTAAAAGAAACCAGAGCTGGCACCATTCAGACATTGATATTATCAGCAGCTCTTGCTCAGAAGGGAGGGTGCCCTCAGGTCTTTTATGGACTTGCACAAGCAACATTCCCATCTGGTGTTGCCCCCGTGTTGTAAAGCTGCAGCACAAAGCGTCAGCTAATTGGAACTGGGCGAAACACCATTGCCTGCTTCAAATGGCAATGACCGGCTCACTGCCACGTTTGAGCGGCAGAGCATGGGCCTCTATCGTGTGACCCAGTGCAGCAAGCGAAGTGTAGTAGTTTAAAACCTGGGTCAGAATAGCTGGTGCTCCCTCCACCCTGCAGCGGGGCCGGGAGCAGGACGCAGTGCGTGGCTACCACGTGCTGGGGCCAAAGGACGTAGGGCAGAGAGCAGGGGATGCTCTGCAGCCGGGAGGCAGAAGGAGGGTCACTAGTATGGCAAGTGGTGAACTAATCGGGAGCATTTTCTTTACCACGAAAGACTTTAAAAGTTGCAATAACTCTTCCAGACTTTTTGCAGTCCTTTTTCCCCCTCCCAAATATTGTCAGACTAGGAATTAAAATTTTGGACTGCGCTTGGTGATACATTAGGTGCCTTTACAAATCTAGGCCTTCACATTCATGTAGGAAATTAAAACTGTTATAACTACACAGACATAGATAGCACCCACATACCCTGTAAGTAGTGATGCTGTGACATACAAAAATTATAAATAGGCATGACTCAAGGTGTGGGTCAGAAGAATATTTCTTTAGTGATTGACTTACCTGCAGAGTCTCTTCTATCAAAAGTTTTGGTTTGTTTTCTTAGTAGTTTGGTTTTTTTTTGTTTTGGGGGGTTGTTGGTTTTGTTTCGTTTGATTTTTTAAGAACATTCATCAGTCACGGGATAAGGTGCATTTTAAACTCCCTTATGGCCCTGTCAAGCCCTCATGTTGCAGCATCTTTTTTTTCTTTAGTGATATCAGAGTGCCACTGTTCCGTCTGCATTATAGCCGTAGCTGTGCCTAGTTGTTGACTGCCAAACAGCAGGTCCAGACGTGTTACAACCTGGAAGCCCTCATCTCCCACAGCCCTGGGACTGATAGCTGATTTGTAAGCACTAACCAGCATCTTCAAAATATTTTTTTCTTTTTATCGACTCCTTTATAGTATATGAACAAAGAATAAACATGAGACAGTAAATAGTCTATGCATAAGGTTAATTAAGCTTTATTTTCGTAATAGTTTTAAATATGTTGGGGTCAGTCTAGAGTGTCTGCTCCAGACTTCGAAAAGTTAACTGCTATCAGACACTTCTTGCCACTATTGTCCTCTTCGTCTTCCCTTCATTCTGTATCTCTGGTTTAAACAGAGTTCAGAAGCACGGCTGGAGTTAATTAGGGAAATTAACAGCTCCTCTGGTGTTTTATGTAGGGACCCACAGTACATTTTTTCCAGATGTGCCTGATCCCCGACATTGTTTTATTTCTCTCCTATCCATCACCTTCTTAATTCAAAACCTGGTGGTCAGACAAGCAAATACTGAGGTAGTAAAACAATAGCTCATGGTGTTCATAAAAAATATCTTCCGCGTCTGCCATAGACACAGATGCCATTAACTTAAATCAAGTCCAAGCTTAAACAGCCTGTGTCTCCCCTCAACCCTCCCACTTCCCTTGGCCCCTTCTCGTGTACACACCCCCTGTTCAGCACTACCCCTACCCATCCAGCACTTGCACTGTGTCGGTGTCCTCAGAGCATTGCAAGTAAAGAAGGCTAAGTAGTATTGCCAGTGGGGTTTTTTGTTTTTAAAAAATAAAACAAAAACATGCAACAAGAGTGAATTGCAATTTTGCTTCCAATCGCTCCCTCTCTGTGGGACGATTTTGGGTCTATCTGAACAATGTGCTGGAGGAGGGTGAAGAGAACCGCAGGCCCTGCAGGGATGCTGGTGTAGTTCTGCAGGGATGCTGGTTTAGTTCTGCAGGGATGTGAAGCTGGAGCTGTCGACCCTGGTCCTCTCCCTCGGGATGTGGCAGAGCTCAGCCCAGCGCAGCTGGGGAGCGCGCTTGGTCGGCAGCACCTTGACACTTTCTGCAGTTGCAGCCTACTGTGAGTTTTTTGAAAGTTTTTCACCTTGACCTGGTTTAGCAGAAATACTTTTTCCCCCATTTTTTCTCAGCCTCATATTAAGCTACAGAGAAATACCATCTTGGAATTTCACAGCATCTTCGGACCAGCTATCCTTGGGGTCCCGACTGCTTGCTTTCTCATGGAAGTTTGTATATCCCTAGAGCACAGATGTGGTTATTTGTCATGTCATTCTTAATATACTAGAGTCAAAAATAGAATTACTCTATGTAAAAGGCAAGGACTTTACATCTCTGGAGAAGCAGCAGCGTGCTGCCACAACAAGCAACTTCAAGGCATAAAAATAAACCCTCAGAATTTTCTTCCTGAGAGGATGAGAAGGGGGATGAGGGGTGGAGAGAGGAGATCAGTGAGCCAGTACCCAACCGCCTGTTTCTTAGCTGCACTTATCTGTTCAAAGCACGCATATTGCACAGAGGCCTTGTTTAATATTTAGGGCTGATACTGCCGGGCCTTCCTTTAGTAACAGCACATTATTATGTTCCTGCTGGGAGCAGCTGGCTCCTGCATGCTAAAGACACTCCTGTGAAAGGAACAGAAACCATTTCAGCTACAGAGGCACAGGGAAATCTGCACCTCCTGTTAACTGGGAGTGATGCCCGCAGTAACTGCCAAGCACCAAGCCCACAGAAGCCTCCATAGCTCTGCTCTTCCCCTCACCCTGCCGAGGAGGCTATGAACAAACACGCAGAAAATCTTCTGCATCCTGATCAAGAACCCGAGCTATTCATGGAATTGGACTCGAATGCCCCGGGATCTGCTGTGAGCAGCAGTGATCAAACATTCGACCATCAGAAGAGGGGCATAGCTGCTCCAGGGCACCGAATCCCCCATCGACACCAGGAGAACGCAGCCAGAGGGTGAAGCGGGAGATGCACTTCTGGGCCACTGCGAGGGAATGCTAAAGCACAGCTGTAACGGGTGGAAGGGGAGCTGGACACTGGCTGTCCCGGCTCTGCTTTCTCTTGGTGTGTGGTTTCAGGGAGGGGGTTTATTTGTTTTAATGAGGCAAGGGGAGAGACTGAGCTGTTATGACATTCCTGGAGCAAGAAAGATTGTATGCACTGAAACCAGAAAACCTCAGCAGCTTTAAGGGAGGCAATTCTAGCTGCTGGCTCCCAGGATGCGTAGCTGTATCCCCCATGCGTGGATGACACAGACTGGATTTTCTGTTATTCAGTGCTGGCAATTTTTTTTTTTCTCTTCAAGTTTTTGCTCAAAACAGAATCTGCCAGTTTGGAAAAGTAACACTGCAAGCAAGTTCTCCAGATCATCTACAAAGAGAAGTTGCTGCATTAATTGCATCTGGATAAAAACAGGATAGTTGCAAGATCTTGCAAGGTTTCTAATGGTTTTTAAGAGTGTCAGTGGCAAATAATACTTTGGCAAGAAAATCTTTTCTAGGTAATTGTTACTTTTGTGTGGAAGAATGTGACAGTCGATTCCTTTTAAAGAAGCCTGTGAGGCTTTTTTCCTTAAGAAGATAATTGGTTTATCATTCATTATATGCCTGATGATCCCCCAGAGACTGTCCCACCTAAGCAATAAACAGTTCCTCAGCACATAGCAAAGAACTCATTACTGTCCTGTTGTGAAAATGACATGGCCAGACATTAAAACAAGGATAGTTTTCCTATAGAGACAATAATTATTTGTCTAATTAGATATTTTTGCTACATAGTCACCACGATACCTTATTTTTAAGTGCAGTGTCTTTAAAATGAAGGTGGAAGAAATGTGGTCATTGTGAGGAAGACAAAGGAGATTAAACACAAAATGTTTCAGAGACTGAAGTTAAACTCTTCATTACTTACTGCCCAGGATTTGCTACATCACATATACTGGGGGGGGGGAATCACAGGCAGTTTGAAGGCCAAAAAATCCTAACCAATTTAAGGTGTGTCCGGTTGCCACCAGAGCACTTTCTGCTGGGTTTCATGAGCTATCCCTGCTTACCTAAGATCCTGCTGTAGTGTTTGGGATATATCAGCATGCCTCTCCACCACGCTGAAAGACTTTTTTTGACCAAAGCTAGCATTTAAAGAAAAACCCACTAATAATAATAATCATAAATATCTGTCTCAAAATACAGGAACAGGATCAATAGGTCATTACAACAGGTATCAACCAACCCTCCTGCATTCCCATTCCCTAAAGGTCAGCCCAGGCAATGCCTTGGTCTGGTACGGCTCAATCTATTGCAGATACCTCCCTTGTCAGATATCTGGTGTCACTGTGCAAACGTTTGTCGTGCAGTGTCAGGCAGAGTTCAAACAGTATGTTCTGGGGTAGGGATGGTCAGTCTTTTCAATGTATTTTGCTCTTGCTATCAGCATAATGAGCTGACATTGAAAGACTGCAAACCTGTTTACAAAATACAGTGGTCAGTTTATCAAAAGCCCTTTTAGTTGTATAGTAAAGCTTTAAAAACCCAAACACCACAGTATTTTACTGTCACTCCTGACAGATTTGTCATTTCTGTAACACCTGAGCACTCGCAGATAAGAGCAAAGCTCTGTGTGTGTGTGTGTGTGTGTGTGTGTGTGTGTACGTGTGTGTGTGTGTGTACACGTGTGTGTGTGTGTGTGTGGTGCTGTGTAAGCAAGCTCTGTGTTGTTTATACTCACCACCAACTGCCAAAAGTTACCCAGATGTGTTGGCTGCCTTGGCAGAGCTTCCCTGCAGAGTACAAAATGGGAGGTGCAGAGTCTAACCTGAACGCTTGAAAGTCACTCCTTGAAGATAGCGGTCCCTGAGCTGCATCCTGGTGTAGGTTTTGGTTCTGATATGTGTTACCATATTAAAAAGATTAAGGGCTTCCATCACCACTTTCAGAGAGGCGACTTTGCTGCTTGCATGTGCCTGGCTGGTACTCGGCAGGCCGGAGCGAGCCGCGGGCTGCGTTGCTGGCACAGCGGTTGTGGTTCGTGGCACGGGGACATGCAGCGTGGACGTGGTCCTCACCAAGCCTTTTGTCAGGGAGTGGTTTCCTCTCCCACAGGCTGGCTGTGAGCTTTCAGCATATGACCAAGTGTAATGTCTCATGGGTAGCGTCAAACAGCAGCCATACAAAATCCCGTCAGCACGTCAGCTGTGCCATATAACCAGAGAGCTTTTGTGAAGGTTTCCACACGGTGGGCCAGTTGCAGCCACGGGACAGTGCTGTTCTCCAAACACCGCTTGCCAGCTGCTGCCTTTAGACAGGGGAGAAGAACCCGGCGGCGTGGTTCGGTTCCCAGCCAGCCCCTTCCTTGGCAGCTCCAGCAGAGTGGATGGAAACCACAGCTGAGCTTCTGCCCCCCTCGCTGTCATCTCTGGAGGCTTTACTGAGATGAGGACAACGGTTTAACTGCGCATTCTGCTTTGCTCCTCTTCTCTTTGCAGAAGGGGCTCCCCAGCCTACCACCACCTCTGCCAGGTATTGAAAGGCACACTCCAGTGTGTAGCAGCAATACATTATTAGTAAAGCAAATGACAAATACAAGCCAGACGCTGAAATAAGACTATCATTAGAATCTCCAGTCGCTAGATTCCCAGACAGTGCTTTTTTACAGCATGATTGCTGCTTGTATAAAGCTCTAAAAGGAAAAATGGTCTTTCTCTTTTTTCCATTAGGTCATGTTCCCTCTGTACAGGGCCGTTGCTGCCACTTACAGAGTGTCCAAGTTTTGCCTTCAGACATTTGGATACTGGTGCGATCTCCCAGGATCATACACTTATCAGTCTGTAATCTCCTATTCCACTACAGAAATGAGCAACCCTTTTATGTTCATAGTGGCAATTTAGAAGTGTTAAAAGTTTGAGCGCCAGGCCCCTGGTGCTTACACATGTTTAAATTGGCCCTCCCTGAAAGCTGATATATTCCATCTGGTCTATTGGCTTTCTTGGCTTAAAGTTACTGGAAACATTGAATGTTTCTTCTGCAGTGATCCTGTAGCTGTCCAAGAGTAATACACACGCTTACAGCTAGCTCCCTGGCTGCTCACTACTGACATGCTATGGGAGAAGTGCTTCCAGTGCACTTTTTCTTCCCGTCTGCTTCTAGACTATTTTGAAATCCCAGGTTCTGCGGTTCACTTTTCTGATCAATCTTACAACAGATAAGTGATACTTAATAAATAAAACACAGATTTTCAGCTCATGACCTCTAAACATTTTGCCTGAATGCTGCAAATTAAGCAACTAGATTTTTTGTTGTTGGTTTTTCTACATCCTCCTTTCCAAATCTGCACTAGATTTTTCTTGTTCTTACAGCTTTACATAACAGCCTAATAAGGAGCCTTATAAAAGTCCCTGCTCTTATTTTCCTCAAAGGTTATTTATGCTTTCTTAACTATTTATGTCAAGCAAAAGAAACATTACAGGTAACTCCATGTTAAAATGAAACAAGCTGCCAGCCCAGTAAGTTGTCGACACCAGCAGCGACACTGGATTAACAGTTCAGGCATTCACTGCTCATTTAACTCTCTGCAAGAGCTTTGTGCTGCGGCTGCCTCGTTCCTTCTCGCTGGCGTGCTCAGACTCTCCAGGCTCAGGGGCAGGTGTGCCACTAAGTTAAAATACACAGATGCATTCAAACTGGGTCACACAGGTCATTAAAGCAGCACATCCCTGCAACAGCTTTCCCAATGCAACGATCTGGTGCTGTAGCAGGCTCGGAGTGTGCCCATCCCTTGGCTTAGGCCAGCTCCCACAAGCCTGAGCAGCTGCCAGCAGCTGGAGGGGTGCCCACGTTTCCAGCAGCGCTGCTGACTCCTTAAAGCCTGCCTTTTGCTGCAGAGGCTGCACTGCATTTGAAAATTGAGGATTCAGTAGTATTAAAAATATTTCAGCCTCTTCAGCATCTTTGCTTTCCTATGCATTTCCCTCTTGTTCAGTGAAGATTCCGCCCTTTGCTTACTTGCAGTGCCGCTGGAGGCCAGATGCAGGGACCCTTCCAATTTCCACCACCTCCCCTTCCTGCCAGGCTGCAGGAGCCCACTCTTCATGATTTTAGCTCAGTCCTTTGGCCTGGAGCAGCTCACCTCACCTCACCTCACCTCACCTCACCTCACCTCACCTCACCTCACCTCACCTCACCTCTCCTCTCCTCCCCGGGATGCTCTCGGGCTCACTGGGTGCCACCCCACACACCGACGCTGCTGCTGCTCGGCAGTGGCTTCCCACCGCCGGCTGCCAGGAGCTGGGCTTATGCTCACAGCCTAAGTGGGAGCTAAAGCCCGCGGCCCCGAGGGAGGGTCACGGTGGGCAGGTGGAGGCCGTGGTGGCGGGAACCGCTTCACCGGCACACGCTGCAGCAGGCACTGCAGTACCAACGCCCCGCATCAGACACAGCTCCACAGGTGCGACAAAGCTGAAGAAATTGCTCTGTAGCCCCTCTCTCTCTAAGCAAGCCTGCTACTACAATTGAAAATGCACTGGGCAAACTCCACAGAAGCTCTGCAAACGACCTCCTGCTGTCTCCGTTCGTACCTGTGAAGCAGCGCTGCCCCAGCGCTCACCCCGGCAAGCCTCCGCCATTCGCCAGGGGAGGAAATATCCTGGCTGCAAAACGCGATGAAGGCGCTGGCTAAGAAGTGGCTAACTGGGAGGGAAATGGAGTCATCTGCTCGGGGGGGTTTGCTTCCGTGTCCGCATAATTGCTTTCAGAAAATGTCGCCCATGCTGTCCTGGGCACAGTGGGAGCATGTTCTGGTTCACTGGTTCTGCCGTGTGTTGTGTACAGAGTGGCTAAACGGATATTTACATGAAAATGGTATTGCTGAACATTTAGTTCCAACCATTTCGTACTTGGTACAGCCATATGGAATCAAAATATTTTGAGAGCATTACAGATGCTTTTGCATTTTAGGCTCAAAAACTCTTAAAATATAAAACTCTTGCATCTACTCTCTGGAGCTGCCAAACTTTTTCCACACTTGTGTTATTACACAACTCTGTTATTAAGCAACGCTGTTATTAAGTTTGGTGGATGCGGGACATGCTTGTCACATTCAGTGGCGTGTGCCAGCAGCTGGGCAGTCGCTGGTGGCACTGGTCTGTCAGCACCCTGATGGCGGGATGGCCTGGCCCAGGAAGCCTCTCCCCATCGTCACGGCTGCGGCCAGGTGAGCCCCATCCCCATCCTCAGCTGTGGAAATACCGGGCTGGAGAGCTGCACTTTTTAAAGGATGGAAGATTGCTGTGGGATCAATCACATTGCAAGGGGCTCTGTTAGTAGCTTTTATCATACATGACCCACTAGATGACAGAGAGAGAGAAGGAGAGAGCAGATCTGAAGGCAGAGCTGGTCCTTACTTCAGTAAAAACTAAGATGTCAGACTTTCTGTAATGGAAGTTAATCATTACCCAGAAAAGCAGTGTGCTCAGAGGTTGTTTTTTTAGCTTTGGTGTAATACTCCTGAAAGCTAATAGCATCTATAATGTTGCCGATTTGTTTTGCTGTATGAAAGAAAGCAGAAAATAGAATTGCTGTGCGTAGGAGGCGAAGATGCTGTGTTTTGCGTAACGAGCAACGTGCTGCAGCAAGAAAAGACTGCCACAGCAAACCTGCAGTCCCCACGACAGCCTGAATTTAATCATGTGGCAAACCACTTGCGGGCTTCGAAAGGCATCACCTTGGCGCCTGAGCACTACGTGACTTTGGAGGCAGGGATCCAAGCAGGCTCTCTCGCTCCTCCCAGCAAACACTGCTGCAAAGCTGCAAAGCTGGGCAGAGCCCGTTGCAAACAGCCCCCATGCCGTGGCCCGGGCTGCACGGAAGGGCTGGTGGCTGTTGCCTGCCCACTCCTCGTCGCACGCAGGCTGGGTGACCCCAGGAGCAGGCGCCCGGGCGGCTGGGGCCCAGGGGCCAAGGCTCTGCAGCCTGCTGACCCTGCTTGCCCTGCGGCTGGAGTGCACTGGTTGTCGTTGTCCTCCTCCTCTTCCTCCTCCCTGGGCTTCCCAGCAGTCTCCTGAGGCGCAGGCTGCAGCTCCTGGGTTTCACATAGAGCAGCATGGTGTGCTACAGGTGCCCGAGCTTGTCCTGCGTCCCCACCACGCGCTGCCCTTCCCCACGGGGACCGTGCCTGCTTGGTAGGCTCGGCTGGGAGAGCGCGCAGCAGTCACGGTGGTGACACCCACTGCCAGCTGTTGCAGACTTGACAACACAGAGCAGCACGAATCGTGGAACGAGATGGGGCAAAGGAGCGTGCACAAGGTGTTTGGATGCGCCTGGTTTCTGAGGGCTCTGAGTGCTCGTGGCTGGCACGGCTTTGGTGCTGGAGGTGCCACGGAGAGACAGGAGCGTGAGGGGGTGAAGGCAGCCATGGCAGGGACAGGAGGCATGAAACTGGGGCCTGGTTTGGGCAGAGGAGACCAGGAGACATGAGAGGAGGGGCAGAATACAGCATTAGGGGCTGGTAAAGGAAAGGATAGAGGGCAGGGGCGGACAGCTTCTAGAGAAAAGCTGAGCAGCTCCAGTGCAGTAACAGATTTCTTTATTTTACGTTTAGAAAGATGAGGAGCTCAGTCTCATGCTGTTAAACAGCAGATCCCACACCTGGGCTTGCCCTGGAAAAACGCTCCGGCCCTAACACTCAGCTGAACTTGGCCTGATGCTCTCTGGCTGCGCTGCCCACCCCATAGCTGCACCTTTCGCTAGGAGCTGTGTCACCGGCGTTCGGGGTACCGAACCCAGGGCTGTCATGGGGGAAAAACCCATCTTTGCAGATCACACTCTGTTCAGTTTTGTGGATGACAGCCAGGCCTTTGAATACGGGAACAGACCTCGGAACCACTTTTGATTGTGCCAGACAAACCTCACTTCTGCTAAGTTTATTGGAAGTTTTACGTGCTAGTTTAGCATCCAATTTTGTCTCTCAGAAGTCACACAGATGGGAGGGCAGCTGCGTGCGTGTGCGTCCGAGAGCGTGCCGGGGGTCGTGCTGGTCCCGGCACAGCAGTGCCGGCGTCCCGCAGGCGTGTGGTGGGGGTCGTGGTACTTTCCCAGCCACCTCCTTCTGTGCGCCGCGACTGCTGGCTTTGCTCCAAGCCACAGAATTGGGATGGCTCTGCAAAGCTTTCCCTGCAGTGGAGCTGAGCACGGTGGGAGCCAGCTGGGCTCTCACCTGGTGAAGATGACACGGAGGCTAAAGCGTCATGAACACCAGCAAAATAAATATTGTAGACATCTACTGCATTTATTTTCAGTTATTGATTGAAACAGATACCGAACAACTGCATCCACTTGATTAATAGTAAACACTGACTACAGAAATAGACACTAATATTAATCTTCCACTTTACTATGTCAAATGCACATAATTATTCATCACAGATACTATTTATATACCCACGCACTGCTAAGTAAAACAATGCTTTCATCCTGGTTTCATCATTTCTAGATTAAATCACAGTTTTTGTATTCCCTCCAGTCAGCAGCTCAGCCCCACAATTTTCTCTCCAAATGACAGGCAATTCTTTTAAGCACACTGAATTACTTTTTCCAGGTGGTGGTTCTGTTGAAATTAGATGTTACTGTCTCATACTGCTCAGTAGTACAGCTGTGGCACACAAAGAAAGATGACAACTTTAATATTCTAGTTAACTCAAAAACCAGGATTTAAACATAAGCCTGTTTAAATTCAGCATTACTTATTCGGAGTGAGCACTGGCACCAGCACCCCTTTCCCCGACACGAGGACGTGGGGAGCGTGGGGAGGGAGGGGAGGCTGCATGCGGTGAGCCCAGGGCGTCACCCAACTAGCCCAAGACCCACTCAGGCTCCAAAATCAAATCAGCACTGGAAGCTTTGATTTTTGTTGTTAATTTTAATCCGTTAGTGGTTTGATATCGCTGCAGCTGATGAAGGACCTGGTTACCCGCATCCCCCTTGCGCCAGCCAAGGCGGTGGTCTCCGGCACGCAGAGCAAGGTCCCCAGCTGGCAGGGGACAACGAGCACCTCCTCTGCGTGAGCAGACACCGAGAGGAGATGCTGTGGGCAGCCGAGGAAGGTGTCCCCAGCACAGGGGCCGCTCTGCCAGCGCTTGGCCCTCGCCAGCTGTCAGCCCCAGCACACAAACGCTCACCAGCGCTTGGCCACAGCGGTGAAATGCCCTGGGACCCAACAGAGACGGCACTACCCCAGCATTAAACTGGATGATTATTTCATCTGACATCTTTCCATTTCCTTTCCTTTGGCCATAATGGGTCAGTTAAAAATCACCATTAATGTGAAAAACGGAGGAAAGTCCAGTCAATCTCTACCAATAATTATAGAAGCTTATTGGATAAAGTCCAGCAGGAGCAGCCACATGCTCAGGTGCTACACTGAGTCAAACTTGCACAGATGGGTAAAACATAAAAAATCCAAGCCACTTATTTGATAAACGTAGAGCAAAAAGCTCAGGTATTTTCATCTGGCAGGAACTGCACGCACTGAAGCACCAGTGTTTTGCAAAAGTCACATCCTATAATTTTGCAAATTGGTAACAAATGGGAAAAGCATCGTTACTAGAGATTACAGCAAAATAAATCCACGCTTATGAATCTGCTTTGCTAGCCCTCATCCGAGAGGCTGCTTGGTCTAACAGCGGAACAACAGTGCCGCCCAAAGACCAGATGGGTAACTCCTCCAGGTTCCTGTATTTATTTGTCAGTATCTCATTTTGATTCTCTGACAGGTTACGTATTATTTCCACCACAACATACCAACGGATCCTTCTGCCAAGAGAGCTTTAACTTCAAAATTAAAAGACTAGCAAAGAAACAGCATAGATATCCCCTGCCAGAATATTCTGTTCTTTATCTGTAAGCAAAAAACCTCAGTGACAGCAAGACTGAAACATGGCTGTCTGAGACCCCAGGGACACTCAGAACTACAGCATTGGAAGTGTCCCCATTACTGCAATCATGACTATATGTAATGATGAGTAATACATGTAATAGCTCACTTAAGCACATAAGTACTACTTAACTGACTGTGAAACTTATTCACCAAGTAAAATTAACTTTTTTCCCTCTTTTCTGCTATCCCGAAACAGGTCCCGATTGTTTCAGTTCCAAGAATCTCGCGCTGCAAGCCCAGAAAAAGATCCTGAGTAAAATGGCAACCAAAACCATGGCTAACATGCTAATCGATGACACAAGCAGTGAAATCTTCGATGAGCTGTACAAAGTAACGAAGGAACACACAAGAAACAAAAAGGAAGCCCATAAAATTATGAAAGACCTGATCAAAGTGGCAATAAAAATCGGGATCCTCTATCGAAACAATCAGTTCAACCAAGAAGAGCTGGAAATTGTCGACAAGTTCCGGAAGAAGCTGAACCAAACTGCCATGACAATTGTCAGTTTCTACGAGGTAGAGTACACTTTTGACAGAAATGTTCTTGCAGAACTTCTGAATGAATGTAAAGACCTTGTGCATGAACTCGTAGGTCGACACCTGACGCCGAGATCCCATGGGCGCATCAACCACGTCTTCAATCACTTTGCGGATGTGGAATTTCTAACCGCCCTGTACAGTCTCGATGGCGATTGTCGGCCATACCTCAAAAAGATCTGCGATGGCATCAACAAACTACTTGATGAGAAGGTCCTTTGAAACCAAGCTCAAAACCAAGAAACCAACCAAAAACTTCTCTCTAGAACTGGCCACCCTTCATGAGCCGTGGTGAGCAAGCGAGCTTCCTTCCCACCGGTCTCTTATCACAGTCTCCAGCAGGGGCCAGAAAGTGCCCACCAGGCTCATGACGAGGTGGAAAACTTCCACCAGAAAGCTTTCAACTTTAATGTTCTGTTCCCATAATTCAGTCTTTTCCAAGGAGCGGAGTGAACAAGGCTGCTGATATATGTCGTTCAGAAACAGACTGCTGTACACCATGATCTTACCAGCTTTGTGTTCAAGGCTGAACGCGTGAAAAGAAAGTAAACTCAAATGCATGGCTATGTAAAAATAGACAGGTGAAGGCAAAAGAGCAACACATGGAATTTACCCCCAGGCCCTTGGTGCATATGTTTTTATTATTTCCATGCTAACTGAAAAGGCTTAGGCAGAAAGTAGGGCTGTAGTGGATTAAGCTCACTCCTTTCAAAAGGATCAGGAATCAATCTGAGAAGGCATCTCTAATTTTACATAGTATTTAAGTCTAGTAGGGGAATAACAAATAATACAAACTGAATAGAAGTGGGGGAAAATTTAAAGAACTGCTCGATGAAGCAGTATTTTCATCAGAGCATTTTGTTTTATACCTGCTAGTAACAGGTGCCATTTTCATTTTGAAAAGCAGCTCAGTGGTTCAGGCTCAAAGGCAATCAGAACACTAGACGAAGCAGTACATCAGTTTCCCCGCTCTCAGGGTTTGGGTGTTGGGTAATATCAGGCGAGCATAGGCTGAAGGTTGCGCTGGTCTTGGTGCTCTTACTGGTTTGCCTGGCAGAACGAAATATTCTTTGAGAAGATTTGGCAATCGCACTGGTGAAGTGGAACACAACTAAGACACCAATGGAGCGACAAAGCGACGTTTACATCCCCTGTCCTCAGCCTAGGTACAACTCTCGGTTTAACGTGTCCATGAGGTTAATCTGTGCCTACAGTAGAACAGAGGTGTGATAAAAAAGGAGCCCCCTCCACGACGCCTGCAGTGCCATCCAAGTGTATGCCGCGTCTCCATGGCCCTCTGAAGAGAACAGTCTCAGCAACTTTGGTGAGCTTCACAAATGATTTTTTTTGTTCACAATGTTTTCACTGATTTTTTTTTTTTTTTCATTTTGCAAAGAAGTACTGGTTTCTGTACAGTGTTGTTAGAATTCAGGGCGAACAGGAGCAGAGCAGATACACCAGCTTGCTGCCTACAGAACCTTGCAGCTGGAGAGGTGCTGACTGACCCTATGTAAAGGAAGTGCGCCTGGGAATCTCTCCTCTCCTTGCCCTCCGCATCTTCTCCTCCAGGCTCACCTCTGTCTCCTGACACTGCACTATCAGGTACCACCTCCTCTCAGCTGGCACAGACAGCAGACAATCCCATTATCTGGAGATAACACCTTCCGTATCACAGATATTATAATACAGACACATGTACCTGAAAATTGACAAAGACAAGAAAATACATTTGAAAGCCACTCCTCTCTAGGGAAAACTTCCAGTGTTGATCACTCATGACTTTAGGGTAAGAAAAATTTGTTTCTCATTTAAACTCTTCAATACTACAGTGGTAGAAAAAAATGTTCAAAATTTTATTCTTCTTCTGTCTTTCCTCACCCCAGAATAACTATATTTTACCTCTTGCAAGAGCAATTTTGACTATCACACCTTTGCGCAGTTGAGAATACACGTACCCAGATCATGTATTCACTTGGGCTGTGCTAGACGGATTTTTATCTGTTCCCAGAAGAGTCATTTTGGAGTGCAGCACAAATGGCAGCACAAGGAAGTAGCAGAGCAGTTTGTAACAACATAAGTTTTCCCCACATTATTTCCTTTACCCATAAAAAGTCTATTTGCTAGCAACGGAGGTGGACAATTCCCTTGCAACACAGCACAGTGATGAAATACCAACAGCTGGGGTTGCAAGTTCAGCCATTTGCAGAGCCATATTCACAAGCACCGTTAGCTGCATTTTTTCCAAGCACGTACTTGTCAACTGATGCTTTCGAACAGTATTTATTGTATCCAACACTCCTGTCCCAGTGTACATGTCAGATTTTGTGTGTTTGTTTCACTTGTGGCAAACAACTTTAAGTTCTTTTTTTCAAAAGTCAGAAAAAGAGAGATTATTCAAGATGTCCAAAGGAGAGGGATATTCTATGACTTTCTTTTTGTGTGTTGCAAGTATCAATATTCAGATTCTGGTATTTTAGACACACCAGCTCAACATCTGTTGTTTTATTTATAAATCTGAGTAGCCTTAAGGAAAGAGAATGTTTTCAAGTATTTCTCATACTTGCATATCCTGTATATTCATTGTTTACTTTTGTACTTGTAGCTTGGTATGTAATAACATTGCTGAAATAGGGGCAATGTTCAGGTCACCTTAAGTATATGCTGTATTATCACATTTGTGGATTAAAAATGTGTGATTACTGCTCTTTCTGTTTCTTTTTGATTTATTTATTCTACCATCCAATGTAAACTGACATTGAACAATAAGAAGAGGGAATTAATGTATTGTAAGTTTTGTCACCTTCAACTTCTGCAGCCTTCGTACTCTTTGAGGACCAGATTTTATGAAGGTAGGAGGTGAGCAGATGGATGGTTTAAGGATTTAAAAGAAAACTGGAAATCCACCTTGCTGTTGCATCACACACGCAACACAAACACGCGTCAGCAGCAAATGAAACTGCTGGTTTTCCACAAAGTTCTCAAACACTTGAGCTACCAGACGATGCTGACTCAATGCATTTAGCAGTGCAGCTCGGTCACCAGGTTCAGATGCTCCCTCAAAGCCACGCGGAGGAAACGGCCCCAGGCGCAGCCAGCGCGGTGCCTCGAAGGCGCACGGGGAGCCTGCATCAGGGCCAGGGCAGGGGTAACACGCCAAGATCCAGCTCTCTGCCAAGCACCTTCTTGCAAGCTTTCCATGATGTATTTAAATCACATTTAGCTAAACTGAGCTAAGGTAGCCAGAAGACACATCCCTGACAGATTTCAAATCCCTGCCCTAAATACGGAGATGCCAGAACCTACCACAATGTTTGAACAGCAGCAAGCATAGACGCTCCTATCCTTAACTCTCAGAAAAGACAAACTGTTTTGGCTGAAAGAGCTCAGAATTTGCAAACAACTCACACGGCAATTATACTGGAAGCAATTAAAGATTGGCACAAAGAGAAAAGTGCCAACTACCTTAAAAAAAAAGTTTAAAGCAATCTTCCCAAGTGGTGTTTCGAGCCACACTGCTGGTAAAACATTGCTGTCAGGTGCATTTTATGAATCATATCATGGCAGGACACAATATTCTTTGCTTCATCACTGCCAACTTTATTACATAAAGAGAAAAATGTTAATGTTCAAGAAACTCTCAAGGGAGTGACCACTTCTGGCATCCTAATGAAATTGTACATCTACCACAGAACAGTACACCGCACTGAACATGTAATCTTATTTGTGTCAGAGAAACATTCTCACAGAAAGGCACAAAAATAGCTGAGCCTGAAGAGAACCAAAGAGGTAAAGCACAATTACCTCTTATCACAGCAACAGGAATGCAAACACGTCTTAACTGGGTGACTTAAGCAGGTCTACTTACATTTTTACATACCTCAATGCCAGGAAAAGACAATGCACAGTCTTACCCCTATAGAAAAGAAAATATAGCTTTTTATGCTGAAAAACTACTAGTGGGACTCTTTAGGCGGGTAACTACCTTTCCAGCATTTAGAAGCCATCAGGCAATGTAATTTCTGAGCTACTTGGACGTACAGAAAAACCTGAAGGTAGTGCCATCCATGACACAAATGTATTCTCTCAGGTCCTTCCAGGATGAGAAGGGGCTGGGGATACCTAGCAGAAAGCAATCTAACACAATGGGAGATGTGATCGATGTTTAGTTTTTTTGTTTTAGTTTACTGCACCATACTGCCATGTTGCACTTCCATTTTCCTACCAAAGTATTTGTTTCATTAAAAATATCTGAAAATATCTCTTCCTTCTAGGCTACTTCTATGCATCTTATTTCCTTTTCCCTGAAAACAGGTTAACCCTTCAAGATCTAATAAGTCACAAAGAAAAGTAAGTGGGAACACCAAAGATGAAGATACTCACTAAAGGATTTTCAATACCAAACTAGATGAAAGAATATTCCTTTGTATAATTACTTGTGCAGCTGTATGTCATTTTCGAGCCAAGTGGCTGATGGATGAAGATCAGAGGGATTCCCAGCACTGAACTGCTGAGGTTCTGAAGGGCCTAGGCTCCTCATCTCAGCCCAAACCGCCGTGTGGCATGCACTCTGGTTACACATGGACACCCACGCCACACACAACAGGCTCATCATTTAGATCAGGGCTGCAGCCACCTTCAATTCAGCAATTACGTCAAACCTCCCAAACTCCCACCTCCTTCTCAATACCATAGCAAATGGTGTGTTATGTCAGCACTGGACTTAAAAAAATGTTATTGCTGTCAACTATGAATAACAAGAGACCCTAAAGTCTCCTGTGATGCCTAAAAACAAACCCCGCAATCTGGCAGTATTCCAAAAAGAGTATCGGATAGTGTGAGCTGGCACACAGAACGCTGTTCAGAAGATCTAAAGCGTAATCTTTCACTCTTCTTATACCTCCAAATGAGACGCAGGATATTTAAATGACCAATGGGGTCAAGACTTCTGCAATGTTACATTCTTCATCACTGTTCAGATGCAAAGAGAAACAATTAGAATAGAACCTAGTTCTTAACATGCAGAAACACTGCTACATGTGGTAGCAAAGAATATTAAACAAGTATCAAGCTCAGGTTTTTTTTAAATGAAACTATTTTATTAAACTACAAGAAATGCAAAGATGGCGATAGATTGAGAAAAATATTTGCTGGGCAATCTAAAAATAAAGACTGACACAGGTACAATTCCCTGCAAACTCCTTTATGCGATGTTACCATCAAGCTCTTCGAATCTGCACACTGACAGCTTAACATACACTATTCATACAGTGAAAAAGGTTATAAAGAACATTACATGAACAACAGAAGGCATTATTGTCTTTTCTATTCTTTTTAAACACTAGGGCATTGAACATCTCCTTGCTGAAGTGATTTAAATGCATAGGCCACAAACAGATACTTCTACGATGGTTCATATGATTACCAAAGTCCAATTGCATAACACAAGTCTGATTTACCAGGAGGGAAATAGTTTGCTGGACATTATTCTACTATAAATCAGTTTTCATTTATATAAACTGTCTTGAAGTGCCAAGTAAACATTAAAGTATGCAGAACATTAAGTATATTTACAGGTTCAGTGCACTTTAAATTCCTCACTAAGAGGGTACTGAAACAGTAATAAAAAATGAGCTTTGCTTATATGATTATACTTGTGACAACGCAAGAGGCTTGACTTAAAAAAAAAAAACCACAAAAAGAACACAGCAAGAAAAAATAAACTATCAGCACATAAACATTCTTATGATTTCATTTACCAAAACACTAACAAAGTAACGGAATACTTTATTTTCCTTTACAACCAGTGCTTATTAGGTGAGAATCAATAACACTGAAATATAAAATAGAATTTCCTTGCTAATATTAAACACACAAAGGAGAGAAGTCCACTGTAGAATCCATTTATACAATGTCTGAACTCTGTGTACAATCTTTGATGTTTTTAAATAAAAAACATGACCAGTTATAAATAATATTAAACAGTATTAAAGTTTTCATTTATCATCTAAATAAATTAAAAATGCTGGATTTTCAAGACTGTGAGGTTATTTCAGGAAGAAAAGGAGGCAATCTAGACAGACATGTTTATCACGTATGCTGCTCTGACTTAGATCCCCTCTGCCTGACTGCAGTTCCTAGCCACGCACACACAACACAGCCACATCTGTGCAAGTCACAGGCTTGAAGAGTCACACTGAGGCTATAAATAGGGAGAAGTAAAAATAAATGAATATTTCCTCCATGTGAATTCTCATGGACAGAGATAGTGGCCAGATTAAATCTACAGGATTGACTGGGGAGCAATGAACCTATCCACTAGCCAACTCCCAAGCAGTCAACGTGTCCACAGCCAACTGCCCCCAGCTCAGTCATCTCCGACTGGATCCATGTGAAACTTATCTTTCGATGGGCACAAATATTCAGCGACTGGGACAGACCCCTAAGGAAAGGGGACATGACTGAAACACGAGGCAGGAAGAGCTGCAGACAGGAACTAACCCTAAGAGCCTCTGCTCACCCCCCAGCAGGTGCTTCCACACAATTTCACACGCCTGCCTCCCACCAAAAACCTATCAAGATGTTACCACTTCAATGGTAAATATCAAAGAGCATGGGAAGTGTGTTGCTCACTAAAAATCTTGTAACTATTTTTGAAACGTGCATTTGTTGCTACCTAAGTTATGTTATACAACCACCAACACAGGTCTTGTTGACAGCAGTGCTTAAAAATAGCTTTAGAAAAATATCTAAATAAAATTAGGTGATCCCGATAACTGATCAAGTCTGCCCTCATAATGCAGATATGTTTTCTTTAAACTCATATTTAAGTAGTTGCTATGAGGAATAGTTGTTGGCATCTATAAAAGCATAATAAAAATAAATATTTTCAGTCATTTACAACAAAATTAACAAATATACATTTCACTTAAACAGGTAACAATACTTTAGTGGATTACATGTCAGTCACTGTACAGTCCTGAGCCTGTTTTTGCAGGTGTAATTTAGGTCATCATTCTTCCCTCACAACTCCACGTGATATATGCTAGCCGGAAGAAAACTTTTAATACTTCTGAGAAGCAGTATCTTAATTTAGCTTTGGTAATTATGTGTGCAACTGTATAAATCTTTGATTTGCTTTTCACACACCAAATGGATTAAGGCAGGCACTACTGTTATCAGGATTCCTCCATCACCTTTTGACACTGGTAAAGCAAACCATCCGGAAGAGCAGAACAAGGCGATCTGAACCACAAAGCCAGCATCCCTGAGTAAGTACGACAGTGCAGCAGACAGGGCACCGATGGAAGTAGCTGGCATGCCAGTATTCCCTCATTACCTTAAAACAGAGGCCACAGAAAAAAATGAAGCAACAATTAACAACAGCTATAGTATAGTTCACAAAAAAAAGTCTCTCTCAAACTCCATTTCTGCTGTTCTCTTCTACTCTTCCCCCAACTCCTCTAACACATCACCAAAAATCATGCCTCCTGCAATCCCAGCTTCGTATTTGTCATATCGTATCATTCCCATTTTTTGTCCTGTCCAAAACTCTTCACAGTGTGACAGTTTGCTACCTTGTAAAATTTATGTGTACCTTTACATCAGTCTTCACATGGACCCCTGAGTAATGCAAATGAAGTCCATAGGACAACGCTCCTGTGATTACTAAGCTCCTAAACATTCCCTGCCTTAAACTGTAAGATACCTGACTTTCCTGGGACAAATTACAGGTTGCAAGTGACCTTACAGTATACTTCCACTCACCTATAACGTCAACTATATGGAGTTTCAGCTTCTGTTGCAGCGTATTCAGAGCTGCTGAAAGGGAATCCTGAGAAGATGGCATTTTTATATTCTGTTTAACATCATTGGCAAGGGACAACCACAGCTTCCCAAAGTCTTCTGTAGTCATTTCCATTGGCCTAAAAGTAAGTTCACCACATATCTTAGCAAAATAAGATACATTGTTAAGAATATATTTGGTGTCCCAAAAAATCGTATCTGGAAGCAACTGGACAAGACAGCAAGCAATAAGCAAATACAGATTAGTTTAAACAAACCCCTCCTCTTCCCAGCTCAACATTAAAAAAAAAAAAAAAAATCATATTCCTTGCTTTAGATTTCTAAATTTAAAAAAACCCACATTATTCTATGTAAATGGAGGACCAAAGTGAATGGCCTTAAGATATTTGCCCACTGAAAGAGACAAAAAAGGTTCAATGAGAGGTAGACTGTATTAGGGAAAACAAGGTGGATTTAACTACAAAACAGAAAAGTCTACTGGAAAAAGAACACTTGCTTTTTCTACTCCAAAAATAAATGCAGTGTTCAAAGATGAAAAGAATAAGCTTTCTTCTTCCCCTGCAAAAGCTGTCAGCCTTTTCATGTAACGTATGGATCTCTGTACTCAAATCACTTATTTCAGTTTGACATGTTTATATTATGCCATTTTTAAAACAGCATGCCCTTCTGTTCGCTCAGTTCTGTGAGCCTCCTCAAAAACACATTGTGCAGCTCAGGACTATTATAATCTACAGCTACTGTCAATATTCTCACTGGAACTTGTAGTCCTTCTGGAACTTTACCCCTTTTTTCTAAGTGTATAAATAACCATTTACTATCTTTAACAGTCATCTCAACTGGATGAAAATTAGCTGCTCAAGATGAAGCCTTGTATTTTCATAATCAATACCCAAATCATCCTGCCCTCGTCTCATACTTATTTGAGTACATGTGTTTTAAAAAAGTGCAGCTTATTTTGTTTACCTGATGAAGTCCAACAATGATAAAGTTACAGAAAATTCAAGGCGAGTTTCCATCTCTGACTGGTAATTAACGGAGCCAGAAAGAATTCCCTGTGTACAGATTTTCTCCATCCACACACATTTCTGGCAACGTTCCACACTTTGCGCTTCAATGACAGGAAACTGGTATGTGGGACTCCCCAAAATCTATATAATTTTTTAAAAGGAATATAGAATATAAGTCTTGCTGTCAAGTTGTCTAAGTGGCTAAGATACAGCTATAAAATTGTGTAAGTGCCTTTTATTTCAATTGGTTTTTCTTGGACTATCTGGCAAATGAACAGAGCTACTACATCTCAGCTCTCATCACAGACAAATCAATAATTAACATCGACAAAAGTTCTACAAGAATTAAAACACTGGAGAAATTGATCTCTTTCTGCCAATTGGCTTCCCATCCTGAATGATTGCTCAGAGAGACCAAGAACTGATGACCAAGGGCCTGAGCTCTGTAGTTTAGTCCCAAAATAAACTAATATACAAGAGCAAGCAACACTGCAACATACCCCAAGCTATATGCTAAAAGCAAGAAGTTGAGAAATCATCCCTAATAACAAGGACCATTTCAAGATTACTCAGCAGTCCCTGGCCTCTCCAAATAAACTATTAATAAAGATTCTATACATGATAGTGGTCTGTGTGGAAACTTAAGCGAAAGGAAAAACTAGACACAAGATGCCCACTTTCTATCAATGCCATGGCACATTTGATTCAAGCCAGAAATGGCAAGCAGACTTCATCATCAATTAGCAGTTCCTGGATGAAGTCCATTCTAAAAGAAACATTCTGCTTATTTCTCTTTATCCAGTCATCACTTGCTGTGTCTCCAAGGTTTCAAAATTCTGTGTTTCTTTCAGCAAAATCCATGAATAGTCACACCAATAGGTAATTCCTAAATAGCTTTCCAATTGTTTAAGTGAAGCTTCAATCAAGACTATCGCATGCTTTAACCAACCATAGTTAAATCCCAGATGTAGCCGGTGTCAAAAACTAAACTGACCGACTCCATCCCACCAACGAAATGCATGAGAACAAGAATGACACATGACTGATGTCTTCTGGGGGAAAAAAAAAAAAAGAGAAAACTTGAAGCAAGCTTACACAAACCTTATGTGAAGGAAGGAATTGCATCATGTCTGCCTATCAGATAAATACAAATGAATGCACAAGCCCAACAGTCACACCTGGACAAAAGCAGTTACAGTGATTTCCTTGGCAACTCGAGTCATACCATTCTGAGTATGACTGCTTAGGTTTGCGCTCAGTCTTCAACACCAGGAAGAAGCTGAATTCAGAACTGAAAAATCATACTTATATGGAGGCAAGCAGTAGGAAACAAAATCAAAGTGAATTAAAAAAGTGAGATGTTAACTTTTATACCAAATGACACTAAGTTTAGCACTGAGACTTCTTTCCCTACCCTTTAGGATCTGTGTAACAGCCATACCACAGGTTTTAAGGGAATGCTTTGGGAAAAAGGCATAGTGATTACACTAAACCAAACATCGGACACTTAAATGCAAGTGAAATGCAAGAAGTTCCAAGTGAATTTGAAACATAAAGGAAACAAAGTTTCTCACCTGAAAATGTTCTGTTTCTTCCAACACTAAGTTCACAATGTGAAGTGCAGAAGTGGTTTTATTTGAAACAAAAACAGTGAGCACCAGAGAGTCATCTGCCCACATCTTACATAAATACAGAGCTAAGGCATCACTCCAACAAAGTTCCACTACTTCAGAGTGAGTGAGCTCTTCTAGCTCTTCTGGTAAGGAAGGGTCCAATAGTGTTTTACTGGCACTTTCACACTGAGCACTTTGAGAAGGCTGAAAAATTTCAATATTACTATCAGCAAACAAAGATGACTGTGACAGCCTACTATCTGAAAGTCTGTCATACAGCGCAGATTTTTTGGGGGATTGAGGCGTTTCAAATGCTAAATTATCTTCTACTATATCTGAAGAACACAGGGAGGCTTTCCTTAACATTGTGTGTAAATTTTCCTCACAGTCTTCCAGGTTAATACGCACTGTATCAAGTAAGGGACTAAAACCTGAAGCAGCATGATTTTGGAAGTCTGACACCACCTCACTATTTTGAGTTTTATTTATCTTCGATTTTCTTCTGAACTTCTGAGTAGCTGTGTCTGCTTTCCCCATCTGAAAAGGGAAAAGAAAAACAAATTGGGTGGGGAAGTTTCTAACAAGCAGCTGTGTTGCTGTTAACAGCATGAAACAGAGTGAGCAAGGACAAATAATAACCAAGGAATTAATTCAGATGACAAATACAAACAGATTCCAAGCATTTTAATGGATCCAGTAACGGGCTTTTAGTGTATTTCTAACAGGGTATTGGATTAGCCTATAATGCAAGAATTATTCCAGGTTCTCTAAACCATAAACTAAAAGCTCCTATTAAAAAGCAAGCACAGGTAAACATGTTCTGGTTAAACGAATGATAAATGCCAAGATTTGAGCTGGCTAATATGCTAATACCAGTCTTAAAAAGATGACCTAATGGTGAATTCTTTCATGTTCCACATATTACCGCACATAAATAAAAATAGTCTTGACACAGGGCATCACACTCTAGCCTTACTGCCAGAAGAATGCCAACAGCTCTGCAAAGTTGGATCAAGGAACAGCTGTTAGGGAAAACAGACTAAAACTCAAAGCACAACATGTAAACAGAGGGAAGTTCTAGTTACTGAATCAGATCTGCTCCAGAGGTTGCTTCACCAAGTAATACCCAACCCGTTTCAGGTTCTTAACAAGCTATCAAATTACAGAAGAAATTTTCAAGTTTTTCAATGACTCTCAATGAGTTTTTTGCCTTGTTTTACCACAACACTAATTTGATCTCCATTTGCAGATAAATATCTGTAACTGTAAATAAGGCAATATATAAACTTTAAACTGGTAAGTCTCAAAAGAACCACTTACCAGACTGACACCAGCATTTGATCCTAGCCCAATAAACAAAGTTGATGCTAACTGCTGCTTTTCTTTGTCTTCTTCAGAGAGGCTGGCAACTTGATCGGACTGCAATGCGGGAGGATCACCCACCTGCCCTGCTAATAAACCGCCACAAGAAACAGTCTGTGGCTCATTTTCTTTCCCTACTTTGTTTTCTTTCTTTGGAAGATACCCTTCTTTTCCCCATAGCTTGCGCACTCCCTCAAGTTTCAGAGTATTTGTCCTAAAAAGGCAAACAAAACAAAGCAGGGTCAACCATATGAACATCACGTTCATAAAAGTGTGCCAACACTCTAAACACCATTCACAGCTCTGGTACTTCGATATGCACAGTGAGCAGTGGAATATAAATGAACACTTTCGCATCAACATGAAGTTCTATGTCAGTAATGTCATTCATTCCTTCTAAAACACCTTGCAAATGTAAACTTGGACTAGGCCATATAGTCCTAAGCACAGACCTACACTAAGTCAGCATTAGACACCTGCAGCCAGTAGTAGACTGAGTTTGTCAACTCCACCCAGAGTTTCAGATTACATTCATAATGTATTTGAATAATTTTTAAAAAGCGAATGCAAGCAACGTGGTATATATGTTTCTCCCCAGGAGAATGATTCTGGGAATCTCCAAGTATATTTAAATAGTTCTATTGCTGATTCCTTAAAAAAATATTCTCTACGTCTCTCTTTTCAGTCTCTTCCGTTAACTTAAATTATCATTTCTTATGAAAAGTGTTCATGTTCTCAGACACCTTGAACCACAGCAGAAGTTAATTCAACAGACACAGGCTAAATGCTGCAAGTCCTACACCTAAAAGCTCACTCAAATTTTCTTACACAAGCTGGTTAAAGAATCTGCAAAAGCTTCCAAGGTTTCCTGCATACCAATTTACCAGAGTATAAGTGAAGTTGTTAATTTGTATGAAACTATGAATATGGAATTTATTTGCAGTGTCCTAAAACTTAAGGAATATCTTACACTGTAAATCTTAGCCTCTTTTTTATCTAAAGAATTTTCCTTAAAAGGCACATTATTGTAAACCTATAAAAACTAAGGGTAGCCTGTAAAAAAAAAGAAAGAAGCCAGAGAAAAAAATACTTCATCATGTAATCATCAGGTAATCCTGTCCCAATTTTACTGCATTAGCTATCACTTAATTTGTAGTTTGTGAAGAAAATGGAACAACAGTCTAACTGCATTAGCTTTTTTCTAGTTATTTCAAAGAAGGTGCCATCCGAATTTCTTCTCACATGATGGTGGTTTCCAAGTTCAACTGCATTCTTTTTAGTTTCACATAATGAAGAAAGAGAGACATGATACTGACAAGGACAGAAGCTTAAATGAAGTACATTTCAAACGCAAATTAACTCACTCTTTATGCCCTGTCTCAGCACTATTACCAGACATATCAGAACCAAAAGATAAACCAGTGGGGGACTGTCTGCCAGTGACGCCAGATGAGGACACGCTTGAAGCAAATGACAATCCGTAAGGTTCAAAATTCAGAGCTGCAAGACAGACAGAATCTTAAAATTACAATGAGGCATAAAAAGGTAAAAAAGAAATCTATTTTCTGAAAACTGTGCTGCTGCGCTTCTCAGGCTTCCCATTCAGGAACCTATCCTCATTAAAAATGGATGTTTCTGTTCTCAAGTAAGTTTTCTGTAGACACACAGGCGATTTATCTAAAACACGTATTCATTTGGCATTTGGTTTTAAATACTGAAATAAAACAGAAGTAGCAACTTTACAGTGTATCCCTAAAACATCTGCCGATGCTTAGTACCTGTAGACAGAAGTACTGTATTGGATCTAAATAAGTGAGCTTTTCCATTTGTTCGTGAACATAAGTAACATTTTGAGTCCACAGCACTATGTCCATGTATCACTGTTCGCTTTGCAAACATGCTCGACACCTTGAGTGATAAATCATTTTCATTAAGACTTGCAAATCAGGATTCAGAACCAGCCACCTTAGCTATGCTTTACGAATCAAAATGTAGTTTGAATAGCTTCTAAAACTTGTTTTGGACTATAACACAAGCAGCCATTGTTATGTACGAAGCAGAGCGCAGACTCTCCTTCGCAGCCCTGGAACTGTCAAGGGGTACAGTCCCTTCCCCTCATCTCCACCCCAGCCTTGCACTTTCTTCTTCCCAGCCAAGTGAAGCAGCAAAGCTGCTGGGCATCTGGGATGAGAGAAGTCTCCTGATACAGGAGGTGGCAGTGCTAAGGAAGTGTCCTGTCCCATAAAGCAGCAAGAAGGAATGGAGATCCAAGGGGCTTTGTGATAACCAACAGCCACATAAAGACACTCAAACTCTAATAAACCATAAGTTTAGTTATCTATAAACAAAGAATTTCAGCAAACTCCCCTTATAGAATATTTCTGAATATTCTACCTCCCCTATCTCTTGCCTCCTAGCATATTTACGAACCAGTGGAAGATACTAATCAGTACTTGTGATTATCGAGGAAAAAACAGCCATTCATAACTCTGTTCCTACAATGGCTTCCCTGAAATATTTTAAGAGCACTGCAAACAGAGTGCTAAACGGGTGTTCTTCATCAGTAAAGACCACTAATTTCATTCTCAACACCTCAGTATGAAGCACTATTATGAGCTCAATCTGACATACAGCTGATTATAACCCTCACAGGGCTTTACCTGCATAGAAAAAACAGTATAAAATATTCAGTTTCCAGGTATTTGACCTTGTTCAACATTTCTCCACCAAAATTTTGAATTTTCTAGCAGGCTTAAAATGGAGGCTGTAGAGGCAATACTGTCAATTTATCATTTTCTCAGAAAAGTGATCAATTCTGCCAAGCTACGCATACAAGCCAAATGGACAATATTATTTATTGTATACATTAACCTGCACAGTCAAAATCATCTTCTAAAAAAAATAATTGTAGATAATGCAGTGTACAAGACTCACTTTTCTAACTCCTCAAAAGTAAAGCAAAGCTGAGGAAGGTTTTAGAAAAGCTTTCCAACCTCAAAGTGAATCATTCAGAATTGTCTAAAAGAAATCATGACTGGTTACAATAAAGTGTGGCAAAAAAGTAAAAATAAAAAAATGCACTAAAGTTTTGTGATATTTTTAAACAAGTAAAAGCACATACTTATCTGTACCTACACTAGGTAAGAAATGTAGGATTTGTGTCATAAAATAAGTTCACAATGATTATTATTGCAAACTGTAACTCCACAGTCAAGATTAAGTACTCAGTACAGTAAAGTTAGGAACCCTTTGCTTTCACTTAAATAATCCTCATAAATTTCAAATCCCATAGACCAGTAGAGATCATAGTAAAACGTTCTCGACTGCAGAACAGCAACCTATGATTAATGAACAGTTACATATACCAGCCAGACAGAAGTGGAACTAAAATCTAAGTTGAACTTAGCTAAGTCTATGGACAAGAGATGTATTAAGATAACATGACTCTAATAAATAGTATTAACTGTACACTTCGATTGTTTGTTAATACTTATCAGGTAATTTACCAGCTACCTAATAAATGCAGTAAACTAACAGTCACCTTTTTCCTGAGAAAGTTTCTCCTCTTGTCTCTGGTGATGAGGCTTATAAGGTGCTGCACCACGACCTAGTCCCTCAGCCACAAACCCATCCAGAAAAGACAAGGAAGCATCTACCTACACAGAATTAAGGAAAGTGACAAAGCAATGAAAATATTTTCTATACCTGAGCCCGATGTTACCACAGGATATTGTATTTTCAACAAATTAGGATCTTCTATCTCATGTCTCCCATATCCACCAGTAAAACTGCTATATTAACAGAAATTGTTAAGCAAGTATGTTGAAACAGACTCTGAGCTAGAGATTTGTAACTTCACTCTTCTGCTATTGACTTTTTTTCCTAAACAAGAAAAAAAAAAAAGCAGAATGGAGGTCTCCCAAAATGGCTGATCCTACTGTTCTATGAAAATAGAGTTTAAAAAAACCCCTTCAAAAACCTCTGCAGTATCAATATTATTTTCCATCATTTAATATGGCCATTTCAGTCTCAAGATCAGTAGTTTCTAAATAGGATACAAACTCTTTGAATTAACAAGCAGTACTGTATCACTAAAGCAGGCCTAACTTGTCTTTAAAAAAGGACAACAACAAAAAAAAAAATCAGCATATGAAACCATAACTTTGTTAAAAGATACTCCAGCTTACTGAACATCATGGTTCTTTATCTTTCAGTAAAGAATGTTATGATTCATCACATGTGCCTGAAAAAGTATGTTTCTGCAAATTCACTGTAAGCAGACTAAATACTGGCACCAATCAGAACTGTCAAATATTTATTTCAAAAACACTTTTTCACCAAAATATTCAACCCCCTAACCACAAAGAGGTTCATGAAGAACAGACACGGCAGTTGTCTTACCACCATGTCACTGCAACCAGCATCAAACGGAAGCAAGCTTTTCATCAGAGCTTTGTCTTCACACAGATGCTTCAATTCAAAGGCATACTGTCTCATGCAGGTATCTAGAGAGTTGCTGAATTCTTGGATTAGTTTGTCAACTGTTTTCGAACAGGAGGTATGTGATGCTATCTTGGTGACTGCAGCCATTATCCACACTTTAGTTTCGGAAGTAACCCAAGTCTTTTTCAGCAGGCTGTGTAGTTTTGTCAAAATAGCTTCTGGATCAACAGCTGTAACAAGGCTGGAATATTCCCCCAACACCTATTCACAAAGAACAGACAAAATATGCATTCAGTCACACAGAGCAGTGCTTTCAGTTTTACAATTAGGATGTAGTACTAAACAGCACAATAAAATCCACCTCACATTCAAGAAACTATTATTTAAACATGTTCTAAATTACTCCTTTACCATTTTGTGTTTTAAATGTCAAAGGCTTGAAATGATCTCTGTGTTCACCTCAGCAGACTCCAACTTTTATCTTCTTAAAAATCAAATAGCTGTCTTGAAAAGAAAGCTAAACATAGCAATTAGGCCCTTACAGAACACGATTTGCTCATACTGCAGCCTCTTCCTTGGGTGGAAGCTGAAGCTCACCCAGGTACCAGACAATATTAGCACAGCATTTGGCCAGTCACCTGCAATGCCAAAAATCCATTTCACAACCACATCTGGCCTAATTCTAATGCAGACAGAAAGGCTCTCAGCATGCAGATTCATGTGACTCCCAAGCCATTCCAACAGCCACCTGCTTAAAGGGAGCAAGTCAGCTTTTCCATAAACTGTTACAAGCTAACTAGTCCTTGGGCACCAAAAGAGGTCACTAAAATACATTTCAGCATATTATCTTGACTTCAAGTAAAAACAGAATATTCATAACTAAAAATAAACCAAAAATATTTATTAAAACATCACCACCTTTGACAGTTTCCTCATACCTGTGTATTCAATTTTGACTATTTGTCTACCTTACCCAACTCATAACTTGAAGGAATTTCTGTGGATATAATGCATCTTCCTCTTCAAGTAATGCTAAATAAGACTGTACTGCATATATCCGTAGCTGATCATCTTCTTTTCCATCACCAAATCCTAGACAGAAAACAATACACACTTTGCCTGAAAGGCAAATAACACCTCCCATCAAATACTTCTAAGTGCATCTTCAGGAAAAAAGCCAGATGATCAAGGGACATGCCTAATTCTCCAGAGCATTCGGGGAGTTACTCACCTACAGCCAACAGCCTCAGAAAGTTGTTTGGGATATCAGGATGCACGACATCACCTCCAACTGAAAACACAGCATTCATTGTTTGGATAAACCACTCATTGTCAGGGGCATACGTGTCCAGACGTTAAGGAATGAAGTGCTAAGGCATAACTTTTTCTTTCTTTTTTTAGAGTGTTTCCTAAGGAAACAAATTTTCCACTAACAAGTTACATGTCTTGCTCTCCCCAATAATTTGGGGGCCTGATGGTCAAATATCAGCTCAATGTAACTGAAGAGGAAATATTCCTCTATCTTTTATAAAGTGTTTCCTGTAAACTCATGAAAACTGGCAGTCAGGTAGAGAAGTCTTAAGTTACTGCCCTGTTGAAAAGGGCTGCGTGTGAACTTAACAGCTATCCATAATGTGCAGTTTGCTGGCTTGTCAATCAATACATCTTAAGTTGTGCACGAAGAAATGTTCGAGTAAAAATAAGAGTTTAAGTAGACTTCATACAGTAGGAACAGGCAGGTTCACACAAGGCTTTAGCTTTGGAAACCCGTCCTACTGTATTTTAAGTTCACATTTGTTCCATGTTAGCGTTCCAGCATAGTCTTTTGAGTTTGTTTACCCCGTATCATTTGATCAATGACAGACTAGCTGTTCTTTTCAGCAGTGTATTGCTGTTAACGTACTGGGAAACAATAAACACAAGTACTCCACAGAAAGTAACGTTGTTTTTTTTATATATTTAAAATCTGATCAGCCTTTGCTAACTTTGGAAGTCACCTTCTGCCTTCTCTCAGGTAAATCCTGAAAATGCACACTTTCTGAATGGAAATTTTCAACAGTACAGAGAGATTTATATTATTGTCTTACTTTTGCATACTGCATGACAAAACAGCTTTTTTTGTACACTACTGCCTACTAAGCAGTGTACAAATAGGATGGTAAGGTAAGCTCTCCGTTACGAAGAGCTTGAAATCAAATTATCAGACAAGAATACGTACAGAAAATCCGGCAATGGCAAGTCTAACAGCAATGTCCACCACACACCAAATCCCTAATCGTGACTTCCATCTTTTTGGCACAGCTAAGAAATCTTTATTTCTACAGAAGTGTGTTATTCCTAGAATCCACACAACGAAGAGTTCTCTGACAGTAAGATCACTCCCACAGTTACAGCACAGCACTCAATGTAGCACTGAGGCATCTCTCTCCATGCAGTGGTGTACAACTGCAAAGTTTCAAATTAAAAACACAAGGTTTTGATGCTCTCCAAAGCCAAGATAAAGTATTTTGAGTGCCATTACTCTCTCTCAGTGAAATACAACAAACACTGTAATCATTTTTGTATGCATTTTCTTTTGCATATTTTTTATGCATTTGAAAGAGTGGAAAGCACAGCTATAACACTCCCTACTTCAAAAGATCATGAAGGATGCTTTGAAAGGTACAAATGCTACGTTTGCCTGAGCTCTGATCCCAAAGTTTCAGAAAAATAAAAGGATATTTCTCAGCTAGTTCTGCTATTTTGCCTACTAAGTTGATGATAGCATATTCTTCTTTGCTTTCTTTCAAGTAGTCAAGCATCTTCTGAACTATGACTACTACATTCTGTCCATTTGTAATTCTATAGAGAAGCTCTAAAGTCTGAAAGAGAAGGCAAAAAATATAATTAATTTGCTCTAATGACTCAAAAAAGGAAGCAGGCAAACAGAAACACTTTAGTATGATGCCAAATTGAGCAACTGTCTTTATTTGGGAAGCCTTAAATGAAATACACTGCTTATCTACATAGCTTGTCACATTAATATTGTTTGTAACTGCTCTCTCACAATAACTGAGACATAATATGCCTTTTACACTACTCTTTTTAGAAGACCTATCAAAAATTAAGTTAATTTTTAAGGTGGATGACATTTAAAAATTCACTGACCTCCCTTTTAATAATGGGATCTGGATGGTCCAGACATTCAATTATTGTCATCTGGTGCTGAAGTGCCAGATTAGGATCCTGCTGGATAACACAGGTCAGAGCCTTTAAACCTAGAATATAAGTGATTGGAAGTGATATAATTATACTCCTATGACCAAATTAAAAATATCTTAATGAAATCAGATATCCTTACCTAAGTATTTCAAATTAATTTTGGGTGACAAAACAAATTTTCCAATGCACTTGGCAGCTTTTTCAAGTAGTTCAGATTTGGGATAAATTGTGTAAACTGTTTGGACACATTCAAACAAGATGGCTGCAGGGAGGAGAAAAAGACATAATTAATGTGTATTAAATACTTCTAGAATGCAAAAATTTTTAACCACCAAACAAGCTTATTGACTGTATCAAGGAACTGCAGTGCTATCCCACCCCCGACTGCAGCTAACTGCCGAGTACCTACTGACATAAGTAAAAAGAGGATGAAAGACTATCTCCTCTAGTGTATATACATATCCTTTATTAGCCTTTGCTATTGTGCATAGAACTTTATGCCCTTAAAGTCCTTCCAACCTTGAAGTCTCCTATAGTTGCTCAAGGAACTGGACTGGGACAGTCTTTAGAAAGCCAACAGTCAACTACAAAGCATTTGAGACAAAACATTTTTCAATAATTCATATGATTTCTTAGCTACTACCACAACCAAAATCATCCCAAGAACATTTTTATTTAAAAAAAAACCCAAAACTTTGTATAGTTGTTTGAGAAAAAGCTAGAAGTAAACTGAATAACACACAAAAAGTGATTAATCTTTTGTGGCAGTTTGGGCAAAGATTCAGACCAAGTTATTCTCCCCAAGTTAACTGGCATTTACAATCATGAGGTAATTCTCAGCTGTTCCTGTAATTCAGTCTCTAACTGAATTGTCCGATAGACAACCACCTACTCTTCTTAAGCATTACAAAACTAAACCTGAAAAAGACTAGCATATTAGCAACTCAACTGCTGCAAGAAGCAAGAAACATGCAATATCCAAAGACTTCTGTAAGAAAGAATAATCACTCAGAATTACATTTTTCTTTTGCTAGGATCATCAACTAAAGTTTTATAAAAAGCTTATCATACGTGAACAAAGCTACATACCTAAATTCTACGTCCACATATAAGTTGTAGTAAACTGCCCACTTTGCCCCTTAAGTGCTTAAAACAAATTTAATGTTTAACTCTTAGCAACTGCAAGTTCACATTGTCTATATTATAAGGCAACACACCTCCCAATATCTTGTATGTTCTTGCTTAAGAGAATAGAAGCAATAAACTGAATACACTAAATGTCTGACAGATACTTCCTCATTTATAATTTACTAAAAAAAGAATACTTTCCCAAAGCTCCCCTTTTTAGTGGAAGTGAAGGTTACACAACGCTCTACAAAATATGTATCAAGCAGATGTTAGACATCTAGAGCTTTGGGCCACTTTCTGTTATTTTTCCCCTCAGTGATATTTTAAAAAAGTCTCAATTTTATTTCCATTCCATTAGCACAGGTACTTTGGCAACATCTATGAGCCTTTAACAATAAAACAAAGTGGGCTTTAGTTTTTTTTAATAGTGAAACAGCTCTTCATGTAGGGTTCTAGAACATCACAGTTGGGTGTCTGGGGAGGTATTAAGACCTGGGGAGGGGAAGGCAAAGAAAAATCCAAATAAATTACTCAGCTTTTTATTAGGGAAAAAAAACCAAAACAAAACACTTAACAGTGCAATTATTCCTTTTGCTTCATTCTAGCAACAAATACAGCTTTCTCTACTGAGAAGTAAAGAAGTTAACATAGCTTTCCACCATGTTCTAGAAATTTAAAATTGAAATGTGTGCCAAAAGCATCTTTTTACAGGCACCACTATCACTGAACTCTGGAGGTGTCATTTTTACTAACTGTGGCTAGAGGAAAAGCCCTACACAGCTGTAAAGAACCAACGCTGTCACTCTTGCACACTTTTCATTGCCTTTCTCAGGGCAGTGAAAAGAAGACCTAAGCATTTCTAATAAACAGAGCTGTATCACTAGGATTTTTCTCTTATCAGTTATTTCCACTTCAGCAATGTTCAATACGAGCTCTCTTGATGAAGCAGACTTTCTATCTTTAAGGGCAATGCAAACATAGGATAGAGGCTTTTGAGTCAAGATGAATTCCCCGTAATAAAAATGTTTTACGTAAATTATAAAAAACTGCACTGTACAGCAATGTATTTTTTTTTTACAATTTAGTAATTGGACACAAGAATACAGTTGCTGTTCATTAAGAACATAGATTTTTCATAAGTACTGAGTATTTTAGCACTATCAACTACTCACATTTTAAATCTTTCCAAATACTCATAGTTACACAAAATAACCTCACCTACCATATGTAATATTGTGATTTATCTCTGCTCTTCTTAAAGATTCATCTAGAACATCATACATCAATTCGCTTGTCCTGTTTAACATGAAAAAAAATTATTTGTAGCACTAACAAGCACGTAGTCTTATTGTCAAACAGCTCAAACACTCGTACTGAAATCCGTAACACAAATTATTCATATCCACAGATTTGCTTTAACATGGAAGAGCTCTATAACATGTTTCTAAAAGGCATCTAACAAGATGTTTGCAGCTTTCAAAAGACACAAGAATAAAAACCACTTCCCTTGCTGCTTGTATAAAAAAATAAAACCTCAACAGCAAAAGGATCACAGACAACTGTGTCGTAACAAAATGACACCACTTATTTTAAAAATATCTTTACTACGGATTTTCACACAGTTGTTTCGTAACCTAGTAACAGAAGTCCCAGCAAAAATACATTTCAAACATATTCCACAAGAATCGTTTAGCCAATCCAAAAGTTAAGTAACTAATTTTTCACTTTAAAAAGTATCTGCTCACTGTATTGGTTAATAACAAATGTATAAGAAGTTCAACCGAAATCCTCTTACAAAAAACAAAAAAAAAACCAAAAAAAAAACAAACAGAAAGCTGTCCATGAGTACAGGTCATGACTGTATCCTGACAGTTGGACTTGATGATTCTAGAGGTCTTTTCCAGCCTTAATGATTCTATCCCTTATACCTTCAAAATATTAATTACAGAGAAAGATCTGGTTACCTTGGATCATCTTTTCCCAACAGCCCCAATATTCTTAAAAGCTGAATTTGTAACCATGGTGCTGGCACGCTGTGATAGTTGAAGTCAATAGGGAGCTTTCCTCCCACTACCTGCTTTAGGATGCTTACAAAACTCCCAGTCAAGTCCTTGTATCCAGATGAGTTTTCCTACGTAATGAAAAAGAAATACAATTCAAGTATTTTGATACAGCATCTCACAAGTAAAAACAATCCACAAATTGAGTAAGATCAAAATACCCACAGCAATGGTCTCATTTCTTTAAATCAAACTTCTACTCTCATCCCCCAACACCTGTAAGCTCTTCACTTTACACCTCCTATTTTCTCACACATTTGCAAAGGGAGTGAATGGAATTTGAAGGCAACAGAAAAAAAATTACAAGCAAATTTCAGCAAACCCTTTAACACACTGTGTAAGTTAGATCATCTAGCTAACAATGCCAACGATGCTGAGCATTCGGATCATGCAGGAAGTGTATCTGTCAAGCTAAATGGAGAGCTAGCACAAACAAACATGACAGGTATGATCACACAAATTAACTTTGCTAATGATAACAAGTAAGTTCTTTTTTCTGCAAAACTTCTGAACAGTACACTGTGTATTTAAAATAAAAAAAAATATATATACATATAAAAATAGCTCCTAAGTTCAGTTGTACTTCTAATTCTTTGCCTACCTTAATCATTTGAAGATAAATATGCAAAGAAGCAGCCATGACTCCAGCATCCCTGTCGCATAAGGCTTTCCGGAACTTATCATGAATATGCTGAACTTGGTTAGGAGCAATAAGATAGAATTTATATAAAGCTTGAACAGCTTTTCTTCGGATAATTTCCCTGAAGAGAAATCAGATTTACATAAAACAAAATGAAGCTGCTTGTGTATTTTAAGTACTTGACTTGAAAAAACAACTTGCACTTGTTATTTCTACAGCAATGTAAAATTATGTGGCCGGCCATCAGGACATCACGATTTGGAGCGAGGCGAGAACCCATGTTTTATATATTTGATAACAAATGACTTTGCCAACACCATTTAGGTGAGGAAGTGACAAAGCAAACCTAAAAGTGTGGTCAGGCTTGATGTCAGATCAATAATTCAAAAGAATGGCCATCAAATAAACAATGAAATTGGCCACTGCTAATATGCTGCAGTCACATGCAGCTTTAAAAAATACCTGTCTAGAAGTTACTGAGTCAGTTCATTATGCAGTTCCCTTTGTAATCAGCCCAACACTTATTATGTTATCCTCTGTGTATGGGATATTACAAATGAAGAATCAAACAATTCAAGGGTATTGGTATCTGCAGATACATTTTATCAACAAAGTTTCTATGAAGAGCTTTACAAAAAAAAAAGTACCAGTGAAGTACTTCAAAGACCCTAATCTGTTTCTCCACTTACTCTACAAATACTTCTTCACCTGCGTATTCATTAAAAGGACTCCAGCAGATAAATTCAATTATATTTACCTATCAAAATTGGTTACGAAAAAACTAATACCTATCCAATACTCAGTCAAGACCACAAATAAATGAGGCACGAATCCAAGAGATAAACTAGTAGAGGAACAATTTCTGAAGGCAATGATTAGAAAGACCAGCTCAGAGAAAAACTATCAGTTTACTAAGACTACCCAAAACATTAAGTCATTCAACCATACAAGGCTACTTGAAATTCTATAAATGAATACGTACTTAGCATGCTGGAGCTTGTCTTCTATTAGGGGAAGAACAGCTGGAATCATCTCTCGTGGAAAGATCTGGCTGACAATGGTTAATGCCATGCACACCTCTACTAGATTAGTGCTCTGTAAGTCCTGTCACAATCATTGAAATAAGACAGTGATTTTTTTTATTTAGACTTAAATTCTGCACAGACATACCCCAAATCTTTTACAAGCAGGCTGGATCTAGCCCACCTACACAGCCCACCTACAGCAGGCATCCTGCTCCCAGCCATCCTGTCGTCTGCTCGTGTTTGAGAAGTGTCACCTCTCACTGAGCTAATCAGGTTCTTCTCTTATACAGGAAGAAGGAACAAGCAGCTCCTCAAGCTCGTGTTAGAGCTACATTCTTATTTTAAATTTAGGCAAGATTAACACATAAAGCAACAATCAATTTGTTTACTGAAAGTTTGATGATTGCAAAACTATGCTGAGTCCCCAGGTGGATCACTGGCATGAGTCACCTCTCACAGAATTCAACAGTATTCTCCCTAGTGCCTTTGATCCAGCCCAAAGAATAAAAAAAAAAAAAAAAACCCGAACAAGCTCAATAATACTGACAGTTACATATTTGTACACTAAAATAAGACATTACCTACTCCCCAAGAAGCAAATGCAAATCATACGTAATGTTCTACAAAAGTAACAATAAAAATCCGCAGCCTGTCCCAAATACAATTAAAAATAGTAGAAATAGCTCACTGCAACCTTAAACCAAAAAAGGATGGATGAATTCATGAAACATAAGACTAGAACTATTTTTCAATACAAATGAAATGTATAAGATTTCCAGCTCACATCATTGTTTGCTCTGGCCATTGTTATAGCCCTCATTTTGGTTTAGTTTTTTGTGGACTCTCGTTTTCTACTTCTTTCTATATCCTCACTAGTTTCAAGTCAGATCTTTAAAGATTATAAAACAGTTTCGAATCACAACAACAAAATGAGCATCACTTTCAGTTTATAATTTATGTGACTTTGGCCTACTGTAATATAAAAGTAATCATTACACAGCAAGTTATAGTATGTCACAATTGCTCCATGTAAGAGGCAGTAATACAGAAAATGACACCTATAAAATATTATTACATAACAGACTTTCAGTGTCACTCCAAAGCATATTTCCATTTTCCATCAAAATTACCAAAAGAACTCAAAGAAGCCAACAGATATTTGCTGTCAGCTAAAAGGAAAAAGTTTACATTGAAATATGCAAGCACGGCTCCTCCTGAAGCTGAGAATGTATATAATTGGTAAAGGAAATTTATAAAGGAAATTTTATGGCATATCTCCTTTGAAAAAAATTAAAAACATGGCTGCAACAGCAGGAATGCCAAGATTAAATTAAAAAGCCAGGGAAAGCCATTTCAAATTTTCATTGCTAACCAAAGAAACAGCAACTCAGAGAGCAAGACAGAACTAACGAGTACATAGCTTAGGTTTTGTGTGACATAAACCAGAAAGAACTGGTCCAAATTTAGTTTACCTCCAGACCTCCAAAAACACTGTACCTTCACAACTGTGTTCACAAGTAGAAGTAGCAGTTCATGATTTTCATGCAGAAATAAAGAAACTGCCAAGTAACCTGTAAAAGAAAGCAGCCTCCATTACTACTTTCAAGCAACATGGAACTTCAAGATAGAAAACTTAAGACTGTCTGTAATACAAAAAAGAGTTAACTCAAACAATTACAAAAACCCAAGAAAACACCTACTGCTGGATGACAGTTGCTCATGTTCTAAATACCAAGACTTTCTTTTATTTCCAGGCAAACCAGTTATATTTAAGTTGCAGTAAAGCTCAACAAATAACAGCTAAGAATTCATAAGCTGTGAGAAATGAGAGACATCACAATACTGTTATAGCTGAAGAGCAGCCAAGAGCACCACGAGAAATCACTTCCTGGAAAACTAACACCATCTCTGAACAGGGAAAAGTATATTACTTCTAGACTACACAACCCAACTGCACTGCCTTGTATCTGTTTCTCTTTTTTCAAAAAATAAAGTTCCATTTCAAATAAATTTTACATTCAGCTTGGAATACGGAAAAGTAAATTCACCATCCTATGCCAAGAACTCCCTTATTTCTTATCAAGGAGGAAACAAATCGAGAACCCCAGAAAAGAAACCTGCCAGAAACCTTTCCCTTCAAGACCCCCTCTTCCTTTTAAACTAAGGGACTGGGATATGGGGGGGAGGGTGTGCCACAACTCATGACAATATTTGTATTACAGAGATGATCTTAAGAAAGGTCTTGGTTCATTCAGGGCTTAGAGATCAAAATGAACAACTCTGATACAAATAACTGTATTGTCTGGGCTATCAGATTGATCTATCTGCTTGTGAAACTATGGACTTGATCAGGTTAGCATACCTGCAGTAACGTAGCTCGCTCTCATTCTTGGAGGCTCACACTGGGTAAAAGAGCAACCCATCTTGACTGGATCAACTGACAACAATGCCTTAATACAAGCTTTGGTATAGTGCACCAAGAACAGACAAGGTCATCCTCCTATCTCACATATAACTGCAGAACAACAATGAAACCCAAAACCCACACACACACTCTTGATAGCATCCTTTTACCAGATCAAAGCTTAAGGGCACTTTGTGTCCAGAGAACTTTAAGCCACCTACTTTAAAAAAAAAAAAAAAAAAAAAAA